>Ga0163144_10025405_pt1 | contig 11567 bp, 12 predicted proteins | sample OliLak19BULKMAT1_FD_123175 | JGI IMG/M metagenome (GOLD analysis project Ga0163144, IMG submission 123175) | Freshwater microbial mat bacterial communities from Lake Vanda, McMurdo Dry Valleys, Antarctica - Oligotrophic Lake LV.19.BULKMAT1 | ecosystem: Environmental > Aquatic > Freshwater >... | reverse complement strand
CGCCCCAATCTTCCAGACGAAAACCAGTGCCTTGCAGGCTTCCGGGCGAATACACCTGGTTGATTAACGAAGATAGGTTAGATGCCATCAACTACCCTTTATCCCGGCAGCGCCGGGCATGTGCGCATCATTCCGATCTTATGAATGCGACGAGCAGGCTGGGCGCCCATTTTCGCCGGAATTTCTGGATGGCGACATATGGCGCGAGGATCAACATGAGGCATCTGTAGCTGATTGATCCAAAGACAAAACTGCGAAGATGCTTGAACACCGGCTCAAGATAGATGTCGGTAACACGTGCTACCCGGGGGTCACCTCGGAAAAACTCGATTGCCCGCGCAAAATCAAGGCAATCGGGTTTGCTTTGTTCGGACGCTGCGAGCAACAGAATGCCTCCCGGGCGCAGTGAGGCGATCAGATTTGACAACACCTCTCTTTGACGGTCGAAGTCGTTGACCCTGGTAAAGAGATATACCTCGCGGGTAAATATCAGGGCATATCGGTCCAGGTCAACGAAGCTCGATAGATCGGATTCATGGAACTCGATATCCGGCTGCATTGAGCGCGCGAAGGCCACGATTGAGGCATCGTATTCTGATCCGACAATGGACAGGCCCCGGGTCTTGAATGCGCGTGTAATAAAACCCGCGCCGCAGCCGATGTCAATGGCATCGCCTGACTTGGCTAACTGAGCCAGGCCAATGCCTGCAATTTTGTCCAAAAACCGAATGTAACCGTTAACCAGTTTGCCCGCGCTTACCTCATCAGCCGTATGAGATTGCCAAGCGGAATTGCCAAGCCATTTAGCACCCCATTGGGATATTTCCTCATATTTACTTTTCATAAAATACCGGAGGCTGATGTTTAGACGGACGTGCAATATAGGTCATTTTTATGGATTTGGCCGGGAATGGTTGCCGCGGTACGGCCTCGCCGCCCAGCGGGCCCTGACGTCTGGAATTTGCGATTGCGGCGTTTACGGCGTCGCGCCGAAAGCCGTCTTCCACAGGGGCAAGGTATCGTCGATTTCCGTCTGACGGCCGCTTTTGAGCGAAAAACCGGTCGCTTTTGTTTTAATTATCCGCATATTCAATTGCGAATTATAGTTACGCGAAGCTACGTGCGGTCGTAGGCATCCTCCAGACGGACAATATCGTCTTCTTCGACGTAAGCTCCGGTCTGCACTTCAATTATCACCAGCGGCCCGCTTTCGCGGTTGGAGAGACGATGACGATTGCCGACGGGAATGAAGGTCGACTCGTTCATGCGCACGACAAATTCCTGTTCGCCATTCACCACATGGGCGGTGCCGCCGACCACTACCCAGTGTTCGCTGCGATGGCGGTGCATCTGCAGGCTCAGTGCGGCGCCCGGGTTGACGACAATGCGCTTGATCTTGAAACCCGGCCCCTGCTCGAGCGTGGTATAGCCTCCCCAGGGACGCACCACTGTGCGGTGTATTTTGTGTGCGGTACTGCCGGACTGCTGGAGTCGGTCAACAACCGTGCGCACTTGTTGTGCTTTATTGCGGTCCGCAATCAACAATGCATCCGGCGTATCGACGATCAACAGGCCGTGGATGCCGACCCCCGCCACCACGCGGTCGGCGCTTTGCACGTAGCAATCTGAACTATCGACCATCACCGCGTCACCGACCGTGCGATTGCCGGCGGCGTCAGGCGCGGTCAAATCGCTGACTGCGCTCCAAGACCCGATATCGCTCCATTGAAATTCCGTGCGCACAACCGCAATGCCGGCGGCTTTTTCCATGACGGCATAGTCGATCGAAATTTCAGGCAACCTGGCAAAGCTGTCTGCATCAATTTGTACTGCGTCGCCACTGCGCGGCGACGTCGCACGCCAGCAATGGTCGGCCGCCGCTCTAAGCTGCGGAGCATGACGCGCGAGATTTTCCAGAATCGTGCGCGCGGAAAAGCAGAACATCCCGGAATTCCACAAATAGTTGCCTTGGGAAATGTATTGCTCCGCCTGCGCCAGCGGCGGTTTCTCTACAAACCGCGCCACATCGAAGATGCCATCGCCGATGGCGGCGCCGCATTCGATGTAACCGTAGCCGGTTTCAGGTCGGTTCGGTTTGACACCGAAAACCACCATGCGGCCGCTCTCTGCAAGCGTGCGAGCCGAAGCGACGGCGGTCGCAAATGCCGCTGGCGGCTCGACCACGTGATCGGCGGGCAATATCAGCATCACTGCATCGGCACCGTGATGGGCCTCTACAAAGAGCGCCGCCAGCGCGATTGCCGGCGCCGTATTGCGCGCACTCGGCTCGAGCAGAAAAACGTTTTGCCCTTCAGCGGCAACCGAACGGTATTCGTCGCGCGTCGCGAAAACATACTCACGGTTGGTCACCGTCAATACCGGGCTCGCCGGCGCCACGGCAACGGCGCGCAGCAATGATTTTTGCAACAGACTTTGCCCGTCCGCAAGACGGATAAAGGGCTTCGGGTAGGCTTCGCGGGAGACCGGCCAAAGACGCGCACCAACGCCGCCCGACATGATGACGGGAATCAGCATGGCGCCAGCAACAACAAGTCTCGGGGTTTAGTCAAAATGCGATCTGCTTGTAGCTCGTAGTTGGGCAACGGCAATTGGTGATGCGGCAATCCAAGTATAATCATCTGAACGACTCTGCGGCCGCATGCTCATGAAGAAAGTCCCATTGAGTACCGGCATTACTGGCTAAGACGGCGCGTATCCGGCCGAGTTTCTGCTTTGCAAAGGCTATGAGGTGCAAGGCATCAAGCCGGGAAAAATTGCGTTTCGCATGCGTTACGTTTGGGCGCAGCAGCCGCCGGTGCTGGCGCGAAAATTTGCCAACACCAGCTATGCAAATCTCTGATTGAGCTCGCCGAAGTGTGGCCGCAATTCGGCTGATCAGCACCCAATCCAACCCCTGCGGCGATCATGTCCAAGCGAACGATATGGCGGAATCCACAAGTCCCGGCAAATCCTGGTACCTGATTTATTCGAAGCCGCGGCAGGAAAAAGCCGCAGTGGAAAACCTTTTACGCCAGAATTACGTGGTGTATTTTCCGCAGGTCAGCCAATTGCGCACGCGCCGCGGTAAACGACAGCAGGTCGTGGAACCGTTGTTTCCGCGTTATTTGTTCATCCATCTGGATGCGCAAACCGACAACTGGGCGCCGATTCGCTCGACGCTGGGGGTAATGTCACTGGTGCGTTTCGGTATCGAGCCGGCGCGCGTTCCGGACGAACTCGTGGAAATACTCAAATCGCGTCAAAACGACGACGGTCTGCATGAGTGGGCCGAGCCCAAATTGGCGGTTGGCGACAAGGCCCGGGTGGTAAGCGGTGCTCTGGCGGGTTACGAAGGCCTATTTTTGGCCAGGAACAGCCGCGAGCGCGTGGTTTTGTTACTCGCTGTTGCCGATCGGCAGGTACGCGCTGTTCTAGCCCGCGACCAGATCGAGCCCGTAGTTCGATAATTCGGTAAAATTCAGCCATTCCCATTGATCTATTTGGTTTTTCGGGTATAGTGTTCATGAAATGAACGCCAATCCAGACCCCGAAGAAAGCCTTACGCTGGAAATTCTGGACACCGTTCAGCGTAACGAGCAGATGAGCCAACGCCATCTCTCCCGCCAGTTGGGGGTCGCGCTTGGCTTGGCAAATTCGTACCTCAAGCGTTGCGTGCGCAAAGGCTGGATAAAAGTCCAGCAGGCGCCGGCCAACCGCTATTTGTATTACCTGACGCCGAATGGATTTGCCGAAAAAGGCCGACTTACCGCTGCGTATCTGAGCAATTCTTTGTCGTTTTACCGCGAGGCGGGGCATTCCTGCTCGCAGCTGCTCGATCATTGCGAGCGCAGCCAGTGGAAAAATCTGTTGCTTTGCGGCGTTTCCGACCTGGCTGAAATCGCCACGCTGCGCGCAATGGAGCGGGATATTTCGATCGTCGGGATTTTTGATCCAAACAGCGAACGCGAACAGTTCCTCGGGAAAAAAGTCTGGCGGGATCTGGCGCTGGCCGATAAGCACGACGCGCGGATATTGACCGAAATTGCGCTGCCGCGTGAACTTCATGCCGAGATCAGCGCACTCGCCGGTGAAATTCCGCTTTTGGTGCCTGACGTTTTGCGCCTGGAGCCGCGTCGGGAATAAGTCGGGCCGGGAACGCTTTCCCGAATAAAATTAAGCAAAATCAATATGCTAGGACGTTTCTGGCAGGGCGGTAGCGTGCCCGGAACGTGCACATCCTTGAAATAACCATGGCTCACCACAGCACACTAGACCTGATCAAACACATCGTGGGCGCCTACCCCGGACGAATCACGGTGGTTGCGGTACTGCTTGTGTTATCCGGCTTAGCGGAGGGCGTCGGCATAATTACTTTGCTGCCTTTACTCGAAGTTGGATTGAACAGTGGCAATCCTCCGAGTCCGATCGCCGTGAAACTTGGAGCAGTGCTTTCAAATTTTGGCATAGCGCCAACATTTACCGCATATCTGGTAGTTATTGTCGTTGGCGTAACCGGAAAAGCGTTGTTGTCGCTGCTCGCGGCCAAAGAGGCTGGTTACGCCGTTACCGGTGTGATGTCGGATCTGAGAATACAAGTGCTTCGAGGCGTCTTTCATTCGAACTGGCGCTACCTCTCTCTTCTAGAAAGCGGACGGCTGGCCAATGCCGTAGGTATTGAAGCGCTACAGGCCGCGAGTGTTTTTACAGCGATTGTGCAACTTTTTGCGCTTGTGGTGCAGGTGTTCATTTACGCGTTAGCCGTAGCCCTTGTTTCCTGGCAGGTAGCGATTGCCGGATTTCTGTGCGGCGCTTTAGCCGCGCGGATACTGCATAAGTACATAGTTCTGACCCAAAATGCCGGTCTATCCCAAACTCAGGTTATGAAAGCACTTGCCAACCGCGTGACTGAAATGCTTTTAAGCATAAAATCAGTAAAGGCGATGGGGTGTGAGGATCGCCTAGTTGATACACTATTCCAGCAAGTCCACTCTCTTGATCGTACTCAGCGCCGGATGATTTTTTCCGCAGAGGCGCTCCGCGTGATGCAAGAACCGCTGGCAGTAGGTATTCTTACTTTTGGTTTATATATTTTTGTAACGATTGCAGGTTTGCCGCTGGCATCAATGCTGGTAACGGCAATGATTCTTTATCGTCTGTTAAATCGCTTGGGTACGGTTCAACAAACTTACCAAGCCATTGTTGCCACCGAAAGCGCATTTTCGTCACTAAAAACCATCGCTGACGAATCTGCGGCCGCGTGCGAAAACGACAGCGGTACAATTACCAACGTAATTTTTCAAAAAAAAATCACATTTTCAAAAGTGGATTTTGCCTACGACGGAAGAACAGTCATCCGGGATGCTACGTTTGATCTGGTTTTCGGGGAATATGTATGCATCAAAGGTGAATCTGGTGCGGGCAAATCGACGCTCGGAGATCTCCTATTGAGACTGCGCGACCCTGCGTCAGGAGAAATTTCCGTGGATGGTCACCCACTCGCAAAATTAAGCCTGCGCGTATGGCGCTCGCAAATTGGTTATGTACCTCAAGAGCCAGGGCTTTTCGGCGGCAGCATTTTCGAGAATATTGTGCTCGGCGATCCATCTTTTACCAAAGACGACGTCAAACGCGCACTGCTGGACGCCGGCGCCTGGAATTTTGTGCAGGAACTGCCTCTCGCGATGGATTCTGAACTGGGAGACCGTGGCTCGAAATTATCCGGCGGGCAGAAACAGCGCATCGCAATTGCTCGCGCATTGGTGCGCAAGCCGCGCCTGCTTATACTAGACGAGGTGACCTCCTCGCTCGACCCGTCAACCGAATCCGACATCATCGAAACGCTGAAGAATCTGCGGGGCACGGTAACGATACTGGCTATCAGCCACCAGCAGTCGATGGCGGATGCGGCCGATCGCGAACTGGTTATGGAAAGCGGCCGTCTGGAACAATTTCGTCCGTGAGGTAAACGCGCCCCAAACGCCCCTTTCCAAACAAGCACCCGGTCCGGCTGAACATGCGTCAGCCTACCTTTGTCTTACTGAACGCACATTTTCACCGTCACAAGGAAAATTTATGTCGAATGCATTCGATTTCGCCAATGATCTCGTACAAACTAAACCATGGCCAATTTCACGTCATGTCTATTTCATCGCGGAAATCGGCATCAATCACAACGGCGATATCGAGGTTGCCAAGCAACTGATCAATCAGGCCAAAGCAGCCGGCTGCGATGCCGTCAAATTCCAGAAACGCACTATCAACGTCGTTTATACGGCGGACGTGCTGGCGCAAAAGCGCGAAAGCCCCTGGGGCACCACGCAGCGCGAACAGAAAGAAGGCCTCGAATTCAGCGCCGCCGATTACGATGAGATCGACGCCCATTGCAAACAACTGAAAATCGACTGGTTCGCGTCGGCATGGGACATTCCAAGTCAGCAATTTCTGCGGCGTTACAACAGCAAGTACAACAAAGTCGCCTCGGCCATGGCGACCCACCTGCCGTTCCTGAAAGAAGTGGCGTCGGAGAAAAAGCCGACCTTCGTCTCGACCGGCATGTGCACCTATGACGACGTTGATCGCGCAGTCGAAATATTCAAGACCGCCGGATGCCCGATAATGCTGATGCATACAGTGTCCACCTACCCGGCCGCCGAAAAAGACCTGAATTTATCGACCATGCATGCTTTGCGTGACCGCTACAAACTGCCTGTTGGCTACAGCGGGCATGAACCATCGGTATCGCCGTCTATCATGGCGGCAATGATGGGCGCGGCTGCGATTGAACGCCATGTCACGCTGGATCGCTCGATGTACGGCAGCGACCAGGCAGCCTCGCTTGAATTGCCGGGCCTGCTGAGCCTGCTGGGTTCTCTTCGCAAAATTCCGGAATGCATAGGCGACGGCGTCAAACGCGTTCTTCCCGCCGAAGAAGGCGTGGCAAAGAAACTGCGCTACTGGTAAAGCTCTATGACGATTCTGTCGCATGATTTACTGCTTTGATATCGACGGCACGCTGTGCACCAGAACCGGTGGCGACTACGCGCTGGCGGAACCGTTTCACGACCGTATCGCCGTCGTCAATTCGCTGCACGCCGCAGGCCACGTGATCAAGTTGTTTACGGCGCGCGGCTCGACCACCGGTATCGACTGGCGGCAGACGACTGAATTGCAGATGCAGACTTGGAATGTCCGCTATCACGAGCTGATTCTGGGCAAGCCGGAAGCGGATGTATTTATCGATGACAAGGCATTCAATGCCGATCATTGGCACTGGGGAAAACAGTGAAGCAACAAATTGAAACCGATATGCTGGCGTCGCTTGCCGTACATCAGGCGCTGGCCGCCGACAAGGCGATACAGGAACGTCTCGCCGAACTCGCCGGATGGTGTCTGGATGCACTGCGCGCCGGCGGCAAGATTTTGCTCGCCGGCAACGGCGGCAGTTTCGCCGACGCACAGCACCTCGCGGCGGAATTTGTTTCGCGTCTGCAGTTTGACCGCTCGCCACTACCGGCGATTGCTCTGGCAACCAACAGTTCGTCGATGAGCGCGATCGGCAACGACTATGGCTACGATCAGGTGTTCGCCCGCGAATTGCAGGCGCTAGCCGGCCCTCGCGATGTATTCCTCGCCATTTCAACCAGCGGCAACAGCCCCAACATTCTGGCGGCCGTTCAGGTCGCACTCGCCGGAAAAGTCCGCACCATGGGCTTTACCGGTCAATCGGGCGGCAAGCTTGCGCAGTTGTGCCCCTGCCTCCATGTGCCTTCTGTGCGCACCGAACGAATACAGGAAGGGCATATTCTTCTCGGCCACATACTGTGCGGGGTGGTCGAGACCGTCTATTTCAAGGGCGGTGCTGAGATGCCTGACGGCAACAAATGACCGATTGCTATCTTTGCGGCGGTACCGCTCACCGCAGACTCGGAAGCGCCAGAGACAATCCGAAACTCGATGTTCTTGAGTGCGGTACGTGCAGCCTCGTATTTCTGTCGTCGATTAAACATATACAGCTGTCTCACTACGAACAATCGGGAATGCACGGCGCGCACCCGCTGCCGGTCGGTACCTGGCTGCGCGAAGCGGCGGCAGATGACGAACGCCGATTCCGCTTTCTGCAGCAGACGATGGCCGGCAAAAGATTGCTCGATTTCGGCTGCGGGGCGGGTGGCTTTTTACTCAAGGCGCAGACAATGGCGGCCGCAACTGAGGGCGTCGAGCCGGAATTACGTCTGCAGTCTCACTTTGCTCAAGTACAGCTTAAAGTGCACAAGGGACTGGAAGACATCGCCGCTGCGGGCGCCGACAGTTTTGATCTCGTCACGGCATTTCACGTCGTCGAGCATTTACCCGATCCACGTGCCACGCTGATCAAGCTTGCCGCATTCTTGAAAAAGGACGGCGAGCTCATTTTGGAAGTTCCAAACTCCGAAGACGCCTTGCTCACACTGTTTGAAAGCCAACCGTTCAGTGACTTTACTTACTGGAGTCAGCATCTGTTCCTGTTTAACCGGCGCACCTTGCAGGACTTGGTCAAGCAGACCGGACTTCAGTTACGCTGGCTGAAACAGGTGCAGCGCTACCCGTTGTCGAATCATTTGCACTGGCTGGCACGCGGCAAGCCGGGCGGGCATCAGAAGTGGGCATTCATCGACAGCCCTGCTCTGCACGACGCCTATGAAGCGCAGCTCGCAGCCATGGGGAGATGCGACACGCTGCTGGCCGGCATCGGTCCGCTTAGCTGACGGAGTCGTTTCAAATGGCGCAATCGAATGAGGCTGTCCTGAGGCAGCCGGAGTCGCTTGTAGTGGGGTGCCTTGCACCGCTACGGTATGGCGACAAGATTAACCTTGCGGAAAATGTCGGCAGCTTTGCAGGCGCCCAGCACGGGTCTGCTGAGTTCACCCTGTGCTTTGCGTTTGACCGTGCGCCCTTGGCGTCTATAGCGTTGGGAGCGAATGATTCGGTCATCAATGCGATTGGCAATAACCACGGATACGAGCAGATACTTGCACATGAGTTACGCGCAGAGGCGGAACCCGAAGACGTCTTCATCGCCATATCCACCAGCGGTAACAGTGCCAACGTGATTGTTGCGTTGGAGCAGGCATTTCCAGTTGGTGTGAAGACCGCGGTCCCCAACGGGCAGATGGGCGGCAAACTCAAAGGCATGTGTGACTGTGGGTGTGAGTGCGTGCATTCCCATGAGACTGCGCGCATTCAGGAGTGCCACATCTTGCCTGAACACATTTTGCATGGTTTGGTCGAAGAGCAATATTTTTCAAAGCAGATGAATTGATGAGCCGCACAGACAAGAAACGGGTGGTGCTGATTATTCAGGCGCGAATGGGGTCTCAGCGTTTGCCTGGAAAATCCATGATGGATCTCGCTGGAGCGCCTCTTGTCGGCCGTATCCTTGAGCGTGTGAAGCGTTGTCAGCGGCTTGATGAAATCATCCTCGCCACAGCGGATACGCCTGAAAATCAGGTTCTTGCGCAGCTGGGTCGCGACTACGGCGTGTCGGTTTTTACCGGCTCGGAAAACGACCTGGTGGAGCGTTATTACCAGGCAGCCCTGGCCAGCAAGGCCGATGTGATAGGCCGGCTGCCGGCCGACAATGCCACGCCTGAACCATCCGAAATCGACCGCATCGTCGATCACCATCTGTCCCTGGGCCGGCCCGGTTTTTCGTCAAACCTCACCGTCATCGGTGATTCAGGCTACCCCGACGGCATCGGTGCCGAGATGTTCGATTTTTCACTGTTGGCCGATGCGCGCGTGCGTCACACCGACCCTCGGCAGCGCGAGCATATACACCTCAACTTCTTCGACTACACGGTGCAACGGCCTGTCGATTCGGCCTGGTGCCCCATCAGCACGGTAATGTGCCCAGCAGAGTTTCGCCGGCCAGATCTCGTGCTGGACGTCAATACCCGGGCGCAATACGAGTTCATGCGGCAGCTTTACGAATACCTCTATCCGCAGAACCCCAATTTCCATATCACCGACATCATTCAATGGTACGACCAGGTGTATTTAAAAATCGGCGACAGTGTTTAACGGATGACTTGGAATAACGACGAATGACCAAGGTATCCACCGACTACCACGACTACGTCTTTCGCGATGGAAAGCTCGTGGGCGAATTTGAACAGATGTATCGGAACAGCGCGACGACACCTTGGCATCAAGACGAGCAAAGCGATTGGATCGATGTCGGGCTTACAGGTCAAATGCTCCAGGATATTGGGCCGTTCGGCGAGATTCATGACCTGGGCTGCGGCCTGGGGCATTACCTTGAGCTAATGAGAGAGCGTATAGGCGCTGCCAACTGCAAATGTTTTGGGTACGACATCTCAGCGACTGCATGCGCGAAGGCAAAGCAGCAGTTCCCGGAATTTGAATTTGCCCAACTTGACTTGACGTTGGCTTCGCAGCCTCAATCCTCAATCCTCAATCCTCAATCCTCAATCCGCCGACTATTCATGATTCGTGGCACGCTCTGGTACGTGTTTCCAAAACTTGATGTTGTGGTTGCCACAATCAGGGGACTAATGACTGAGGGCGACAAGCTTCTTGTGGTCCAAAATTTCCCCCCGCTGACCACTCAATTTATTGGCAAGGAAGTAATCCCTAACTACGAGGCGCTGATCAATCACTTTTCGTCAACGTTGGTGTCAGTACGACACATTTGGTATGAAGATAAGCTAAAAGCTGTAAACGATAACTGGTTCATCGGACTTTTCTCTATTAAGGACATCTAAATGACAACGAAAGGCCGCCTAGTCTATTTCAACGGCAATATGGTTCCGGAAGCCGAAGCGAAAGTGTCTATTTACGACTCTGCGCTGATGTTTGGCGACATGGTTTTCGAAATGACGCGCTCTTTCGATAAAAAACAGTTCAAGCTGCGCGAGCACATTGATCGTTTGTACGTCGGCCTGAAAATCTTGCGCATTCCGCTGCAGATGAAGCCGGAAGAAATGGAGCGCGCCTGTTACGAGACCATCGAGGCTAATGATCACCTGTTTACCGCAGACGACGAACACCGCCTCATGATTGACGTATCGCGGGGCTTGCTTGGTATCTACCAGGGCATCGAAGGGCTGCACAAAGGCCCCAATGTGATCATTGCCGATTTCCCGCTTCGCTGGACCGTCGCCACCATGGGCGCCTTGTTTCATACCGGCATCAACGCCGTCATCACGTCGCAGCGCGCTATCCCCGCCAGCCTGATGGATCCAAAAATCAAAAACCGCAGCCGCATTTTTTACCTGATGGCCAATATTGAAGCGTCACAGGTAGAGGGCGACAACAATTGGGCGCTGCTGCTTGATCCGGACGGCTTCGTGGCCGAGGGCACCGGGGACAATTTTTTCATCATCAAAAATGGCGTCGTTATCACGCCAGAAGGCAGGAACATCCTGCGCGGCATCTCTCGCGACTACGTCATGCAGGAGTTGTGCGCACAGTTGGGCATCCCCGTGGTCGAAAAAAACATCGAGCCCTACGACGTTTACACGGCCGACGAGGCGTTCATGACCGGAACCCCTTTCTGCATGCTGCCT
>Ga0163144_10025404_pt1 | contig 11567 bp, 11 predicted proteins | sample OliLak19BULKMAT1_FD_123175 | JGI IMG/M metagenome (GOLD analysis project Ga0163144, IMG submission 123175) | Freshwater microbial mat bacterial communities from Lake Vanda, McMurdo Dry Valleys, Antarctica - Oligotrophic Lake LV.19.BULKMAT1 | ecosystem: Environmental > Aquatic > Freshwater >... | reverse complement strand
TTAGGGCGTCCAAATGGACCGAGGAGAATCCCGCCGCGGCCGCCAAGCTTTCCGTCGAGAATAAGTATGCCGCCGCCGCCGTCGAACTCAACAGTCAAGCGCTGTCGAAGTTGCGTTACATCCCCGCCGTCGCGAGTTGCAAGGACAGCATCGAACAAGCGGCGCTCGACATGAAGAAATCCGGCTTGCTCAAGGCGTTCGTCGATCCGAAGCTCGCCGTAGAGCGCTGTTGGCAGGATCTGGACGGCGTGACCGACGAATGGCTGGCGGGCGTGACCATCGTCCTTGAAAGCGGCGGCGGCCGACCCGGTCCGCTCGACAGGGCGCAATATGCGGCGATCTACGAACGCCGCCTTTTTGGCCGGAGCTGTTGCAGCGTGAGTGACGTGAAGTAATCATGGCAACGTCATCGCCCAGCCGAGTGGAAACCGAAGCCGCGAAAGAGTTCGAGATCGCCGGGCTGATCGCCGCGACGGCCCTCGTGCTGCTTTGCCACCTGTTTCTGCCGAATCGGCAGCGTTTGCCCATGACCTGGATGGACCCGCTCCCAACTTGGAAGCGGCCTTTCCCGCTGATTCTCGAAGGCGTCCTCGTCGCCGGATCGCTGCTCGCGATCGCAAGATTTGTGTTGGGTTGGCGGCCGGGCTGGCTGCGGCATTATCTGCCTTTGTTCACGGCCGCCGTCGTCACCGTGGGCGTTTGGGACGGCGTCACGCAAAAACTCAACTGGATGCGCCTGCCGTATTTCCCCGGTCCCGACCTCGTGTTCGGCGCCATGGTCGAGGACGCGGCGCTACTTGTGGAAAGCGCCTGGCGATCGCTCGTCTTGCTGCTGTCCGGCTACTCGGTCGGCGTGATCTTGGGCATGACCAGCGGGGTGCTGATCGGCTGGTTTCCGCACGTTCGCTATTGGGGCATGCCCATTGTCAAAATCGTCGGACCGCTGCCCGCGACCGCGCTCATCCCTTTGGCCATGGTTCTTTCGGACAATTCCTTTATCTCGGCCGCCTCGCTTATTGCCTTCGCCACCTGGTTTCCCGTCACGATGCTCACCGCTTCCGGCATCGCCAACGTGCGTCATGCCCATCTCGACGTTGCCCGTACGCTCGGCGCGGGGCCGGCTTACTTGATCTGGCATGTCGCGATCCCCTCCGCCTTGCCCAACATGTTCATCGGCTTATTCATGGGTTTGGCCGCCTCGTTTCTGACCCTGAGCGTCGCTGAAGGTGTCGGCGTCCAAGCGGGATTGGGTTATTACCTGCGCTGGCGCCAAGGCGCGGGCATGGAGTATGCCAACGTCTATGCGGCCCTCCTGCTCATGAGCGCGTTTTTCTCCAGTTTGATGACGGCGCTCTTCCTGGTGCGCGATCGCGTGTTGGCGTGGCAGAAGGGAGTCATTCGATGGTAGGCGGCGCCGAAGGGAACGCGTTGCTCGTACGAGACGTAAGCAAGAGCTTTCGCGCGGCCGATGGGACCGAGGTAGAGGTTCTTGAAAACCTGTCGCTCGAAGTTGCCGAAGGGGAATTAGTGTCGCTGATCGGACCAAGCGGCTGCGGCAAAACGACGCTCTTGCGCCTGGTGTCCGGATTGGCGCATGCTGACTCGGGCACGATGTTTCTGGGCCACGCCCCCATCCTCGGCCCCGGCGCCGAACGCGGCCTGGTCTTTCAAGATCCCAGCCTGTTCCCTTGGCTGACAGTGCGGCGCAACATCGAAGCGGGATTGGTCGCGCGCGGCGTGCTGCGCGAAAAGCGCCGCGAGGTCGACGAATTCCTGGATCTCATGGGCCTGAACGCCTTCGCCGACGTGTATCCCCATCAACTCTCCGGCGGCATGGCCCAAAGAGCGGCGCTCGCCCGCGCCCTGATCAACCACCCCAAAATCTTGCTGCTCGATGAACCCCTCGGCGCCCTCGACCAGTTCACGCGCATGCGCATGCAAGACGAAGTGCTTCGCCTCTGGCAAGTCCGCGGCACGACAACGCTGCTGGTAACGCACGACATCGACGAAGCGATTTACATGAGCGACCGCATCGTAATCCTGACACCCCGACCGGGAAAGATCGACAAGGTGTTGGAGGTCGCGCTGCCGCGCCCCCGCATGCGCGCGAGTCCGGAGTTCCTGGCGATGCGCGCGCGGATCCTGGAAATGCTGCACTTCGCGGATGGAGCGTGAGTCGCGGTCGGTTGGCACTTCCGTCGAAATCACCTATCATAGCGCTGACGTCGCGGGAATGCTCCTTCTTCCAGGCAGTACGCCGTCCGCCCGGCCTGACGCTCCCTTGCAAGCCGCCGCGAACTACAATGCCCGCCATGCTGGGTTGTCCGTGTCGCGCGACTCGCCGCCGGGAGTCTCCTCGCGCTATTCTGTTCGGCGGGGAATCGAGTCGCCATGCAAACTGAGAATGCCGCGGGCGCGTCCCATCCGCTGCGGTGGTTTCCCGAGTTCCTCGAATTCGGCAAACGCCGCTTTCGCACGCAAGGGCGAGTGTTAGGCGCATGCATAGCAGTCGGCATCGTCGCGGGCTTTGGGGGCGTGTTGTTCTCGTTGGTGGGCCAAGTCATAACGCAATACACGCTCGAAGGCGTCGCCGGGTATCACGCGGCAGGACCGGCGGGCGAGGTGCGCTTTCACTGGCTGCCGGAAGTCCATGTCTCGTTTTCGCCGTGGTTGTTGCTTCTCATTCCGCCCATCGGCGGGTTGTTGAGCGGCTTTTTGGTGTTTCGCTATGCGCCGGAAGCCGAGGGCCACGGCACCGACGCGGCGATCGCCGCATACCATCAAGGCCGCGGCTACATTCGGCCCCGAGTGCCGATGATCAAGTTGATTTCCAGCGCGCTGTCGATCGGCACGGGCGGATCGGGCGGACGCGAGGGACCGATCGCGCAAATCGGCGCCGGCTTCGGCTCGTTGTTGGGATCGTTTTTGCGATTCAAACCCGCGGAACGTCGCATTCTCCTGGCGGCGGGAATGGGCGCGGGCATTGCCGCCATCTTTCGCGCGCCGTTGGCGGGCACCTTATTCGCGGCGGAAATCCTCTACTTCTCGCCCGAGTTCGAATCGGAAGTGATCCTCCCCACCGGCCTGGCGAGCGTTGTCTCCTATTGCACTTTCGGGGCAATTACATTTGGATTGGGCGGCGTCACCGATCCCTGGCGACCGCTTTTCAACACGCCCACGAATCTGACCTTCGTGAGCGCTTGGGAGTTGATTCCCTATCTCCTGTTGGCGGTTTGGGTCGCGCTATTATCCATGATCTACGTTCGAACTTTTTACGGCATTACCCATCTTTTCCACGTTCTCCGCATGCCTCGAATGCTCAAGCCGGCGCTGGGCGCCTTTCTGACGGGCGTCGTCGCCCTGGTCCTTTTTTTCGCCTTCGACCAATCGCACAAGGTGCTTGCCGTCCTGGCGTACGGTTACGGCGCATTACAGGAAGGCTTGAGTAACGAGACCAGTCTGGCGGCCGGGATTCTTCTCGCGATCGCCCTGGGCAAGATCGTCACGACGAGTTTGACGATCGGCAGCGGCGGTTCCGGCGGCGTGTTTGGGCCCTCCATGGTCATCGGCGGCTGCGGCGGCGGCGCACTTGGAGTCGTTTTACATGACATTTGGCCCGCACTCGCTCCCCATCCGGGCACTTTCGTCATCCTCGGCATGGCCGGGTTTTTCGCCGCCGCCGGCAAGACACCCTTCTCCACGCTCATCATCGTCAGCGAAATGACCGGCGACTATCGCTTACTGTTGCCCGCCTTGTGGGTATGCACGATTTCCTTCCTCCTCTCCGATGAACAGCCTCTTTACCGTTCGCAATTGGAAAGCAAATCGCAATCGCCCGCCCACCATGGCAGCTTCGTCCGCGCCGTCTTGGCCGGCCAAACCGTGGCGAGTCTGATGGAGACCGACGCGGAAATACCCTCGCTTCACCCCAGCGATACTATGACGGTCATTCTCGAGCGCTTCGACGCCTCGACCTATCCCGCCCTGCCAGTGGTCGACGCCGAGCAACGCCTACAGGGGGTCATCGCCCTGGAAGAGATTCACCTCGCGTTGCAAGCCGCCAATGCCGGAGCGCTCTTGATCGCGGCGGACTTGATGCGTCCCCTGGATCGCGCCTTGCGCTTGGATGACCGACTCGACCACGCCATGGAACTATTCGTACGCTACGATTTGCTTGTACTTCCCGTGACCGAGGATTCAGGCGGGAGAAAGTTAATCGGCTTGGTGCGGCGACACGACGTAGCGAAGATCTATTTGAACAAGCTTCACGGCGAGCGCGAAGAAGCCAAAGGCGCGGATTCGATGCGATCGATCCCGGGTTAACGCTGTGCCGATCACTGTTGTTAGCACGACGCGCGAGCGAGTGAATTCACTCGCTCGCGCGTCGTGCTAACCGCGCGACTTCATTTCTCGATCCGGTCCGTCTGAAAAACCTCATACTGAACGTTCAGATACACATGAACATTGGCGACGGCGATGTAAGTCAGCAAGGGTGTCAGGGCAATTCCCCCGAGCAACAACAAAACGCTGGTCCGAACCAACCCGGGAAGCCCCGACTCCACACCCGTTTGCCAACCCGCGAGCGCCAGCGGCGCCAGAAACGGCAACGTCACGATCAGCGCGACTGCCAACACCATCGCTTCGTAGACGAGCAGCCTTCCCAGATGCACGCGCAGAATCGTCCACCACTGCCGCAAGGTCGCGAACACCCCTGCGTTCTCGACGGCGAAAATCGGCGCCAGCAGAAAGGATAGCATCACGATCAGGCAACTGCTCACTTCGAGAATCAGGCGACAAACCGCCAACAAGACGAGCAGCACTTCCGGCATCGCCGGCGCCTCGCCCGTCTCAAGGCGGATGCGCAGCCATGAAGAAAGCCACAACAATCCGGCAACGCCGCCGACCGCGAGAAATTGTACCAGGAACAATTTGAGCGACCGAGAGACGATTCCCGAGCGCACTTCTCGGACGCGGGCCGGACGCATGCGGGCGATTTCCAACACCGTCATCCGTGTCAGCACTAGGCTCGCCATCAGGTTCACGAACAAAACCAGCACCCAACAGCCGGCCAAGAACGGGAGTTGGACGGACTCGTCAAGGAAAAGAACGCCCAACTGTGTCGCGACCCATCCTAGCCCCAGGGCGGCTCCCATCGTCGCGCCCAGAAGCAGCTTGGTTTGATTGAACGTGCTTTCCAGAGCGTTGAGCAATTCATCCATCAGTCCGCGCACGCCGAAGGATCGCAGTGGGGCGTGCGTATCTTTTTCGTTGGACGCCTGCGGGCCAACCTTTTCCACACCGGCGGCGGTCAAGCGTTTGCTCCGTTCCTTCGCGATCTCCGCCAACTCCGGAACCCAATCGAGGCTGACCCATTCCTCCGCCGACTCGCGCCGCAACAGGCTGTTCCAGGGCACCCGGCCGGATTGCACATGATAACAAAGCGCACGCGTCGACTTGGCCCGCACGACGCGCCCGTCCGGCAGTCGGATGTACCATAGATCGTCGGATTCGCGCATGGTCGATTCTCTAATTTCTCCCACCCTTGCCTTCATTTTGACGCCGACGGCAGGACACCGCTACGGCACAACCGGCGCGGAGGGGAAAGTGAACGATTCAGGACTGGCAAGGTCGGCAAAATCGGCAAGTTCGGCAGTCTCCACACGAGGTCGTCTTGTTCCGGTTCTTGGCGCAAGGTAAGGTGGGCACGTCGGCACACGGAGTCAACAACCCGCACGGACGCAGGTCATGAATTCCTCGCTCGCATCTCCCAAATTCAACCAACGCTGGTTCATCGGCGGACTTACCCTCTTTTTCTTGGCCGTCACCATCAGCTACTTTCTCAAGATTCATGCCGTGGAACGGGGCACACGCTCCGCCTTCACGCGTTGGCAAAACCAAATTTTGGAAATCGAACACGGCGCGGACATCTGGTCCAAACACAACTACCCCAATCCGCCCATCATGGTCCTGATTCTCAAACCGCTCGCCGACTTGCCGACCGTGTTGGGATCGATGACCTGGCTGCTCCTAAAAATCGCGATGACCATTCTCGCGATCCACTGGGTTTTCTCGATGCTCGAGCGCACCGGCGCCGTCTTCCCGCTCTGGGGAAAATGTCTCGCGCTGCTCCTTGCACTAAGGCCCATTCAGGGCGACTTGATGCACGGCAACGTCAATCTCTTTATCCTCTTTTTGGTCGTAGCCTCGCTGTACGCATATTGTCAAAAACAAGATCTGCTCGCCGGCCTGGGCATGGCCCTCGCGGTCGCCTGCAAGGTGACTCCCATTCTCTTCGTCCCGTATTTCGTCTGGAAGCGCGCCTGGAGCGTGCTTGCCTATGGGGCCGTGGGCATGGTCCTTTTCCTGTGGGTGGTTCCCAGTCTGTTCCTCGGCTGGGACAAGAACCAGGAAGGTTTGGAAAGCTGGTTCGAGAACATGATCCTGCCTTTCGTCATCAAGGGCGAGATCACACCGGAACATCAGAACCAATCGTTGCCCGGCCTGGCCGCCCGCATGCTCACGCCGAGCCCGTCCTTTTCCGAACGGCTCGAAGGCAACATCTACATCCCGCTTGAATTCCACAACTTCGCCGACATCGACCCCGCCCTCATCCGTTGGGGCCTCAAAGGATGCATGGCTCTGTTCGCCTTGCTCGTCATCTGGTCCTGCCGGGCCTCGTCCGTCGACCGCGGCGGCTGGCGCGTTTGGGCGGAGTTCAGCCTCATCGCCCTCGGCATGCTCCTTTTCAGCGAACGCACCTGGAAGCATCATTGCGTCATGCTGCTCCTGCCGTTCGGCGTTTTATCCTACGCCCTCTCCACCCGCCGGCACGACAAGACGTTGCGCACCGTAATGATCCTGTCGCTTGCCGCCGCCACCCTCTTGATGCTCTCCACCAGCACCGGCCTCTTCGACCGCCACGACCGCATCGGCAAACTCGCCCAGGTCTACGGGGCGTATGTTTGGGCGTATTTGGTATTGATCGGCGCGATTGTGTTTTTGCTTCGGCGAGGGGAACGGGACGCGATCTCGAACGCGGACGAAACGGAAGAATCGTATGTACCCCGACCAGCCGCGGCTGGCTGAATACTTGGCGTCCGCCTCCGCCCTTAGCAACCTGTCGAACACTGGGTCGGCCGAACGCCTGCCTCGGCTTCTTAGTGCAATCTTGCTGGGCATAAGAAGCGAAGTGTGATTCATCCCGCCAGCTTCCCCGCCTCGGGCGTCGAATGCGAGGGGTCGAGTCGAAGAAACTTTGCAAGGGCATCGGCACGAGACGCCTCTGACCCGGCCAGAAGTCTAGCTCTGGACTTGCTTATTCGGGATCTAAACCATCGAGGGGGGAACCCGCGAGTGACTTCATACTTGCTTCCATTAGCTGTAGTTTTACGAGTAGGCTAACCTGCTTCTCATTCGGAAGCGATTTGATCTTTGTCATTATCGCCCGCCTTTTTTGATAAAATGCCTTGCTCGATGCATCATCTTTGACGTTTGGCGCTTCCGTAATCAGCGCGTCGACTTCATTCCCAATGGTTGTTTCGGAATTCCCTCCACAACCTGAAATAGCTGCCTCGAATATGATGACCACGACAGCAATCCAAATAGTCGAACGCATGATTCCTCTCCCGGCAGGCAGTCATTGTTGGACGGTTCACATGCACTGCGTAAAGCACTTCATTTCATGGTAACGCGCGAAGCCATCCTGGCAAATGAGCCAAGCCAGTATCACGGGGCGATAAGCAAGCGCATGTCGCGGCAGACCCGTTGGAACTCGCCCGTATCTTGTCAAGAAACCCCGATACGAAACGGTAAGACATCCGGGGCGGCCAACCTGGTTTCGCGCGGCATGAACATGTTGCAGGCGGCCCCGGCAGCTTATTCTTAGCGTTCGGTCGCTTTCCAGCCCCTTGCCGCGCGGGACGGGGCGTGGTAGTGTCCATCCTAACGGGGCGCGCCGCCCTCGCGCGCTGCGGTTCGTGAAGGCGGCGAAGTGGAAACTAGGCTATGCCGCTGCACGACTGGAAGGACGAACGGCGCTGGGACGGCGTTCACCTGCTGTGGCTGGCGCAACTGCTCGACTGGATTCAGCCGCGCCTGCCGCCCGGCTTTCGGGCCTATGTCGGATCCGTGCCGGCCCTCACCCTGGAGGCCGGCAACGGCAAGCCCGACGTCACGTTGCGAGGGTGGCGTGCCCCGCCGAGCGATGTCGCCCCGAAGGGTTCGTCCGCGCTTGCCCCAGATCGCGAAACCGTAGCCACGTTCACCCTCGATCCCCAGCGAGCAATCCACGTCGATTGGCACGGGCAATTGATAGCGGCCGTGGAGGTCGTCTCGCCGCGCAACAAGGACCGCCAGGACTCCAAGGCCCGCTACACCCGCCGCTACCTCGGCTATTTGCGGCAGGGCGTGCACCTAATTTTGATCGACGTGTTTTCCCAGCCGGCGGGGTTCTCCTTTGCCGACGCCATTTCCGATGACCTTGGACTGGGCGAACCGTCCACTTCTCCTCCCCACGCGATCAGTTATCGCGTCGGCGGCCCCGTGCCCCGCGATGAAGAGATGGGGACTCGAATCGAACTCTGGCGTCGCCCTCTCCGGGCCGGTCAGTGGTTGCCGGAATTGCCCCTGGCGCTGGACCAGGATCAGGCGGTCGTCATCAACCTCGAAACGACGTACCACGGAGGCGGCCAGGCGGGCGTACCTTGATTGAGCTTTCGCCCGAAGGCCAATAGGACATTCAAGATTGCACGACGAACAAGCCGCTACGCGGGATCTGCCACGCGACGACGATTCGCTCCACTCAACGGCAAGGGAGGCTGTGAGAATTCCTTTCCGTTCTTGACAGCCCCAACAACGCGTGGTGTACTCAACCGTTGACATGTTGCGCAGCCTTGCTATGGCGCGCACAACCTTGCTGTAGTGCGCTGGCACGCTCTAGTTTAAGGTCGCTGCCAAAGTCGAGGGCGCATCGTGGACGACATCACTCAGCAAGTTGTTAACGCCGCTCAAAAGGCGGTCAAACTGTGTGATTCCCGACCCGGCGGCGAACTTGACTTCACCGAGCCGAGCCTCGCGATTGTCGACGACATGCTAGCCGAAGCAGCTCAGTATGCTTCAGAGCTTTCGTCTGGCCAGCTGTTAGGATTGGCTCAGCAGTTCGGTTGTTACGTATTGGAGGTTGGTCGTCGGGAATTCGGCGGCCGCTACCTCTGGCACGATCAGCGCGATCAGCCGGTCCTTGTCGTCGGTGAACCGACATTTCGAATTGCTATGATCGCCTGGGAAAAGGTGCGTGGTCGGGTCGGCGGAGACGAAGGGGACAACATTCCGTTCTTCTACGCTGGCTTCGCTGAGCGCGCCCGAAAAGCAAAGCCGGGCGATGACGCGCTGTATGTTTGACGGCCCTTGAAGGTTCATGCCAAAATCGACATTGGTGTCGCCTTGTTGGAACGCCCCTCGACGCTGTATCATGTCGAGAGGATTCAGCCACTGCAGGGGGAGCGCCGCAATGGATAGAGAGACGTTCACGGAAACAGTTCGGGCGTTCAGAAACCGCACGCCATTCCGACCATTTACGGTAGCGTTGGTCAACGGGGATCGGTACGAAGTGGATCACCCCGAAGCGCTGGCGTTACGGGACGGACTGGCGCTGTTCGCCGCGCCAGGCAACGTGCCAGTGATCTTCGACCATGAGGGCGTCAGCCAAGTCATCGGCGACTTGGCCGGCCGTGGGGCGGAGACTTCCTGAGACTTCGGCGTCCCAGGCCCTGCACCAGCAGACCGAAGCCAGGATGGTGGATGGTTTCGGCTCGGTCGTCGGCGAAGTGATGTTCATAGCTGGCTCCTGAAAGGCAGGATGACGCGTTACATGCACATGGGAATGTCAGTGGATTGTTGACAATCGAAGTCGCCCAGGATCGAATGAGGATCATGCTGACCGGCGGTGGTCAGCCGAATGATGGTTCGGCGGTGGAGGCGTTGCATGTTCCTGCTGGCGACCGCGGGCGGTGGCGGCGAAGCCTACGACCTATGCTTCTTCTACCCGGCGTTCGTCGGCGTCCTGGCCGCCGGCCTCGTCGCGTTCGTCGGCATGGTGCGCGGGGCGGCCCTCGCCTCCGTCGTAGCGGTGGTCATGTCAGGCGTCATCGGGGCGTTCGTGCTCCTCGCAGTGGCTACCAACCAGCCCACCGATGACCCGGACGAGCAAGGCAGCCAGCAGATGCTCCGGTCGCTACTCTGGTGGTGGGGCACGGTGGCGGTGATCTCGGTGGCCTCGGCAGTCGTGGTGGCCGTGCGCCGGTATGCGGCCCGGCGTGGCGCCAGCGCCCCAGACGCCGAAGCAAACACTGCACCTGACCGAGGCCGCATGTAGGATTTCTGGGACGTATCGCCACCTGATGCGGCCCCGGCAGGTGAGCAGGTTCAGGCGCCATCCGCCTCAATCTTCGCATGATTGCCATTCGTCGTGATGGTAGACTTGGCAATAGTACTCGCGAACGTCTTTCCATTAAGGTGGCTCATGCTGGTTTTCCGCTTGGCCTGCCGCTATTGGTCACTCTGCGTCCTTGGACTGGCGTTCGTGTCGGTTTGGCCGTCGGCAACCGATACCGGCAAAGGCGGATCGCGTCCACCCAAATCCGCGCCCACCGATGCGGAGCCTTGGGTCGCCGGTTCGACGCGGATACGGAAGGCCCGGCATCGGCCAAACCATGCAAGGTGTACTTGGCAGGTTTCGACCCGGACACGGCATGACAAAAGTTTCAGACGTTTCAGAAGTTTCGGAATTTAGTTCTTCTGGGCCATGACGAGTTAGAAACGCTTGGCACTTATCAAGGGGAAAGGAGTTTGCAATCTTCAAAACCGGCTCCTGACCCAGTTGCTACATGGCATCGGCCAGAAAAGACGACTTCCGTTCCAGATTCGAGACTTTGAATCTTGCCGGCCTGGCCCGGAACATTCCCAACAAGAATGGCTTTTTTCGTAAACGTGCCGCGTTCATCTAAACGCAAATATCCACTACCGTCATGAATGGAAAAGTTTGTGTGAAACACTGTTCCTTTAACCTTGTATGTCTTGCCGATGTACTTGGCCGGGGCTTCAGGGCTTTTCTCCAAATCGGTGAGCATGGCCCGCACGTCAAGGTATTCCTCGCCCTTGCTGGTGGAGCCGGGCCGAGTCAGGAACACAATCAAGCAGCCGACGAAGGCAACCAGAGCGAAGGCGGACGCGATACCGATACCAATGGCTTTTTCTCTGGTCCACCAAGAAGGACGCGGCGGCGGCAAGTGGGTCATGGCAGCGATGGGGGGAGGCGGCGGCTTGCCGGGTGCCTGGATTCGCTGGGTGCAATGCGGACAGCTGAATTTGCTGCCGGCCTGCGCTTCCGTAATGCTGATGGGCTTTTTGCAGAGAGGGCAATGGAGGAGGGGCATGGCTACCTCTTTGGGCGTTTCGCGGGCGGTAGCCAAGTGCGGCGCAGAAGGGTATTCGCTCAAAAAAGGCCATCGACCCCGCATAGGCGGGGTTTTTTTTGTTTTTGCTGCACGGGCGCTGCACGCCGAAAACCG
>Ga0163144_10025403_pt1 | contig 11567 bp, 5 predicted proteins | sample OliLak19BULKMAT1_FD_123175 | JGI IMG/M metagenome (GOLD analysis project Ga0163144, IMG submission 123175) | Freshwater microbial mat bacterial communities from Lake Vanda, McMurdo Dry Valleys, Antarctica - Oligotrophic Lake LV.19.BULKMAT1 | ecosystem: Environmental > Aquatic > Freshwater > Lake... | reverse complement strand
GCGATATCAACTTCATCCAATCGCAGCATCTGAGCTGCCTGAATAAATCCAGCGTTTCCTGCCGCACAGGCTGCACCGAGCGTCAAATGCGGCCCGGTGATGCCCATGTTCAGTGTGACTTCGCCGGCAGCATTGTTGGCGACCGTGCGAGGATTGTGATGGTGCGACCAGACTTTCGTGTCGTACTGAAACTTTGAGATTTCGTAGATCTCATTTTCAGTCTCCACATTGCCGTGTTCTGTGATTCCGATGTAAACGCCGACACGATCGCGCGCGACATTGGGCCAATCAAGCCCTGAGTCGCGGACTGCTTCATTCGCGCAGTAAACAGCAATCGACCCGGCACGGGTCCCGCGGCGGATGTCCTTCTTTTTCTGGTAGCGCAGTTCGTCGAAATTGCAGACGCCGGCGAGCACAGGCCCCATGTATCGCGTTTCGTAATTGACCACACCGGACTTCCCGTTCAGAAGATTCTGACGGAACTCCCCCAGACTGTTTCCGTTAGGAGAAGTCAGTCCAATTCCGGTGATGACAATTCGATCCTGAACCGACAAGAGATGACCTCAACGCCAATCGCAACGACACGGAACGCCGTCCGATTCCTTCGAAAGCGGCATGTTTTTCCATGAAACCAAGGAGTTTTTCACCGCGCTGCTGGTTCTGGAAAAGGCGAGCAGAGTATCGGGATACTGAAAGCAAGACAAGGACTACGCCAAGTTCCTTGAATCTGCGACGAAAAGTCGTCAATTCCGCCATGAAATCCGGGATGCCGGCATGGCTCAGATTTTGTGGAATTCACCAGAGGATTGGGTTCCATCGGCGTAGTGCTGTACAGCCCTTTGCTGGTTTTCCATCCGGGGCGAGACACTTCATTCGTGAAAATCAACCATGTCCGTTCTGGTCGAAGCCCACAATCTGCGTAAGACGTTTACGACGCCGGTTGGAGACGTGCATGCCGTCAATGGGTTGTCGCTGAATGTCCAAAGTGGAGAAGTGTTCGGGCTCCTGGGGGCGAACGGTGCCGGGAAAACCACGACGTTGAGAATGATTCTGGGCCTGATGCGTCCGACGAGCGGGAGCGCGACCGTCGCCGGATTCGACGTCGCAACTCAACCGGAACAGGTCAAACGCAGCGTAGCGCTGGTCTCGGCCAGCGCTGGGCTGTATCAATGGTTGTCAGCGCGAGAATTGATGCACTATTTTGCTGACCTGTATGATGTCCCCGGAGACAATGCGAATCGGCGTATCGATCAGCTTGCCGATCTGTTTGACCTGAGCAGTTTCATTGACCGACCGTGTTCCGGCCTGAGTACCGGGCAACAGCAACGAGTCAATCTTGCAAGGTCACTCATGCACGATCCACCCGTCGTGCTGATGGATGAACCGACTCGAGGACTTGATATTGTTGGTTCGAAGCGGATTTTCGATTTCACCGCACGTCTGAAAGAACTGGGAAAGGCTGTGATCTTCTGCACGCATCGCCTTGAAGAGGCTCAGCGTTTGTGCGATCGCTTTGGCCTGATGTTCCGTGGTCGTCTGCAACTGGAGGGAACGTTGACCGAGTTACGGCAGAAATCCGGAAGCGAATCCATCACTGATATGTTTCTGGACCTGATGGAAAAGAACAATTCAACGACGGAAGAATCCATGCAGCCTCAGCCTGCGGCAGCAATTCCTGGACATGAAGGCAGGTCTGCGTGAATCCAACCAGCAAACACGTCAACGATGAACCACATCGTCAGGAACACATACCAGACGTAGGCCCGGCGCGACAGGCGTTGTCCCCGTTTTTTCGCGTGCTGCGACTGGCTCGGAAGGAACTTCGGGAATCGCTGCGAGATCGACGCACACTGGTGACGCTGATTGTGATGCCGTTGATCGTCTATCCATTGCTGGGGACTGTGGTTCAGAAATTTGCGATTCAACGGGTCAATCCGGACACTCCGCCCGCCGTGGTGGTGTTTGACGGCAGCATTTCGCCACAGTTGGCCAACGCGATGCTTGAAGAACGTGCGTCGGAAAACGTTCAAAGCGGAAAAGGCGAAGTACAGCATGTAGGCGATGCCGTAGAAAACTCCACGAAACAGGATCCCGTGCCATCCATGCAGGATGTTGCCAGCTCACTCACTGGTTCTTCGACCGGTGCGGCCATCGGATCGTTGACAGACAGTCGTGATGCGGAAGATCCGCCACTCCGATTTCAGCGATACGGCAGTCCGGTGAAGGCCGAGCACCTGGGTGAATTCCTGCAATCCGAAGAAGCCGATGTGGGCGTTCGTCAGACACTCCCTGTTCAGGACGCAGCCACAGGGAAGATCCAGCCCGCTGATTTTCAGGTTCTCAGGCGCAGCGGTGATGCATTCAGCCTGCGTGCTGCATTGGAAGTGGAGAAACGCATCCTGGCATTTCGTGATCGCGAACTTCGGATGTTGTTGGACCGGACTCGGCTGGGTTCCGGCATCATGCCGACGATCTCCAGGCAAAAGGTGGCCAGCAACGCACCAAAGTCCTCGCCACTCGGTGCCTTCCTGCCGCTGATGCTCGTACTGATGACGATGACCGGCGCAGTGTATCCGGCAATCGATCTGACTGCGGGCGAACGTGAACGCGGCACGCTCGAAATCCTGATGGCCGCGCCCGTTTCGCGTGCTCATCTGTTGACCGGAAAATTCATCGCCGTGCTGACGGTCGCCGTCCTGACCGCCCTCATTAATCTGATCGCAATGTTGCTGACACTGTACGCCACCGGCTTTGATCGCGTCCTTCTGGCGGACGGTGCAACGTTGCAGATGTTCTGTCAGATTCTGGCACTTTTGGTGGTGTTCGCGTCATTCTTTTCTGCCGTGCTGCTGTCCATTACCAGCTTTGCCCGCAGTTTTCGTGAGGCTCAGGCATGGCTCATTCCATTGATGCTGGTGTCACTCGCACCGGGAATTCTGAGCCTTATGCCAGGTGTGCATCTGACCGTCGGACTGGCGCTTGTCCCGCTGGTCAACATCGTCCTGCTCGGCCGCGAATTATTTCAGGGAACCGCTGCGACACATCTGTATGCGGTAACACTGCTGTCGACTCTTGTGTACACAGTGCTGGCGTTGCGAGTGGCGGCGAATGTGTTTGGAAGCGACTCGGTCTTATTCGGCAGCTCCACAGGTTTGTCGATGTTCGCGAAACGACCTGGCACAATTCGTTCGCAGATTCCAATGGGGATCGGTATCGGCTGGCTGCTGTTACTCGTTCCCCTGTTTCTGGTGTTATCCGGACTTCGGAGTCGGGTTGTAGCATTCGATAATTTGTCCGGGCAATTGATGCTTTCCGGACTACTGACGATTCTCCTGTTTGCGGTGATTCCAGCAGCAATCACGAAATGGATTCATGCATCCGGAGTCGAAGTCTTTGCCCTCCACAGGTTTCACATTGCGACGCTCATCGGAGCGGCATTGCTGGGGTGCACGATGTGGACAATCGCGTACCAAGCGCTGGTTTTTTCAAAGGCCCCGTTGCAGTGGATGGAGATCCTGAATAACTCGAAACTTAAGGAACTTGCAGAACGCCTGACGTCCGAAACGCCGTTTCTGATTCGCATCGTCACGCTGGCGCTGATTCCGGCCGTTTGCGAAGAATTGTTCTTTCGCGGGTTCCTGGTCAGTACGCTTCTGAAGAACACAAGGTCGTGGCTGCGACCGATGCTCATCAGCACGTTTGTCTTCGCTGCGTTTCATGTGATCGTCGATCAGTCACTGACACTGGAACGTTTTCCGGCGACGTTTCTGCTCGGTCTGGTATTGTGCGGTATTCGACTCTCCAGCGGCAGCGTTTTTCCCGGCATCGTGATGCACGCGCTGAGCAATGGATTGCTGTTGTCATTGAAAGAGCTGGATCCTGTGTTCCAATTCATCGGATTAAATCTGAATGTTGAAAATGAGTCGTCGCTGCCCGCCTGGTTTCTGGCGACATCGGTCCTGATCAGTTGCACGGGTGCTGGACTTGTCTGGGCAGGTCGAAAACGTGCCGACTGAAGCCTGCTTCTCAGTGTCGGGGACATCCGGCAGGCTCTGGAAAATATGGGGCAGGCAAACTAGCATTCCCGTTGCTTTCGCAGTCTTTTTCCTGTGCCTGTTGACGAGAGTCCGGTGCCATGCCAAAAGTCAAGTTTGTCAACGAAAAAATCACCGTCGATGCCACCGAAGGCGAAGACCTCAGGACGGTGGCACGCAAGAATGGCGTGCAACTGTATTCAGGCCCGCACAAACTTGTGAACTGCATGGGCCTGGGCATGTGCTGCAGCTGCAATGTTGTCCTGGCCAAGGGCAAAGACAACGTTTCCAGAAAAGGAATTCTGGAAGGGCTCTGGAAGTGGCTTAACCCGCTCCTTGGTCTCAAAATTTTCTCCAACCCGGAAAAAGAAGTCCGTCTGGCTTGTCAGACCAGGGTGAGCGGCGATGTGGAAGTTGAAACGCATCCACCGATCAACTGGCACGGTGAAAAGTTCTGGAACTAAAAGTGTCGCTTAGGTACTCTGGACATGCATGTCCGGGGCGTTCGCCAAACATCCCCGCCTGATCGTTCGATGCACAACGACTTTCGTCATTGCAAGGTCGCATGGTTGACGACGGACATGAATGTCCATCCTGCGTAACGCCGTGAGATCATCACTATCGACCCTGCTCGTAAAAGAAAACTCAGATCGGCGGTACTGAATTGGTACGATCAACATGGACGCCGGTTGCCGTGGAGAGCGTCAGCCGATCCTTATAGGATCTGGCTCAGTGAAATCATGCTGCAGCAAACCACGGTCGCTGCCGTCGTTCCGTACTTTAACCGATTCGTGGCAAAGTTCCCGGACGTAGGTGCGCTGGCGGCGGCACCTGTGGACGACGTGTTGCGACTGTGGGAAGGGCTTGGCTATTACAGTCGTGCAAGAAATCTGCACAAAGCAGCGCTGGCGATTGAGCAAAATCATGGCGGCGTGTTTCCTTCTGACGCAGAATCGTTGATGGCATTGCCGGGAATCGGTCGCTACACCGCAGGAGCCATTGCATCATTTGCGTTTGATCAACCCGCTCCGATTGTGGAAGCGAATACCGAACGACTCTACGCGCGGATGTTGGCGCTCACTGACGACGTGCGATCGACTGCCAGTCAGCGCATGTTGTGGGACTTTGCGACGACAATCGTGCCGAAGAATCGCCCCGGTGATTTCAATCAGGCGCTCATGGATATCGGATCGCAGATCTGTCGTCCACAGGAACCGGACTGTGAGCGATGCCCGCTTAAGACGTGCTGCGCAGCGTTTGAGCTGGGGCGGCAGAATGAGTTGCCTCGTCGAAAACCGCGCCCGCCAATCACCGCCGTCGATGAAATCTGCGTCGTCATTCGGCGCAGGAACAGATATCTGCTGCGACGACGCACAGACGGGGAACGCTGGGCCGGTATGTGGGATTTTGTGCGGTTTGAATTGGACGCATCGGAACTGGAATTCCTGCCAAAGACCACTTCGCAAAAACGAAGCACATCTGAGCGCCAACTGTTTGCCGCCCCCCACGGCGCGCTTTCGGCCACGGTCAGACGGCAGGTTCACGACCAGATCGGAGCCAGGATCGGCGACGTCGTCGCCGCGACAGAATTTACGTATTCCGTGACACGGTATCGCGTCTGCCTCAGGAGTTTTCTGTGCGATGGCACGATTGCAGGATCCTCAGGAACCGACAGCCCACAATGGTTCACCGCGGCGGACCTGGCGGAACTGCCGTTATCGAAAACCGGTCGCCGAGTGGCCGATTGGCTGATCAGCCGAGCGACATGACGGTTCCAGCAGTCTGTCTGAATACTGCTGTTTTTGTGAGCGGCAAGGCGTTAGCCGCCGGTTTTTTGCAGGTGAATTACCCGCAGCTAGCGCCTTGCGGCTCACAGTTTTGAAGTATCGGGACGGACTCCTGGGAAAACAAACGCAAGCAACTCGGCCCACTATTCCTGCGGTTTCTTCAGGTTTTCAGCGTGCATCTTTTTCGTCTCGTCCACAACCGCCGTCCATTCCGGATGCGTATGAATGGCAACAAGGTCTTCGTCTTCCTGAAGATGTTCAAAGTCATCGAATTCTGTCGCAATCGTCAGCCGCAGCAGCTCAATAGCCCGATCGCCGTAGCGTTTCTTCTGTGCATCCGATACGTTCGGATTTTCGAGGGCTCGTGAATAGGAACACGCCCCGTTGTAAAGGCTGGAAAGATCTCTGGGGGCCGTCACCACCAGTTTCTCAGCGTACTTCAGACCGGCTTCGGTATCGCCCAGACGGATCTGGCAAAGGGCAATCATGCTCTCAACATCCATGTTTTCCGGGGACAGGCGAGCGCAGATCCTGAGGTCACTCATGGTCTCTTCAAAGCGATTCAGATGCATTAATACGGAAGAGCGCTGGATGTACATTCGCGGCAGGTATGGATCCTGTTCGATGCACTCAGTGTACATCGCGATCGTCTCCTCGTTGTCTTCGAATTTCTCTTCATTCCTGCCCAGGATCAGGAAGCGCTGAGCCAGCATCTGGATGGCCGGAGAACGCCGGTCAGCATCTCGAATCTGCAGCGCCGCCTTCTCCCGCAGGCCTTTGTTTTCGCAGCGAGCCACGCGGTTCAGGCTGCGGCGACACTCCGGATGCGCAAACATTGCGATAGTTTCAATCAATCGATGCACATACATTTTGTTCTCAATCGGGAAATCTTCTGCCGCGCCGACTTCTTCGACGGCTTTCGCTAACCGGGCCGTGAGCATTGCAATTGATTCTTCGGACGCATCAATTGCGAGAAGTTGAATCGTTTCTGAAGCGATCGAGCGCGCGATTGAACGTTCCGCCGTGTTCTGTTCGGCAGTGTCCAGGAATGGCGTGTCGATCAGCGCTTGAGCCAGTGGCTTCCAGCGCGGATGATCCAGCATCACGAGATACCGCAGCGTCTGTTGTCTGGCCGCAGGCGGTAAAGAATCAAAGTCATCAATGATGGGATCCAGTTGGCTTGCCGACGCACATCGCAGCATCGCGTGAGCTGAGAGTGGTTGATGCGACGCATCCATGTCAGACGTCAGATCCTTCAGCAGCATTTCTGTCCATTTCGGCGATGGCAACTGCACCACCGCGCTCCGCACACTGTCGCTGATGTGTTCCGATCGGATTCGCTGATCCAGACACTCACGAATAATCGCATCATCGGCAGAATTCCCAGCCTCGACCAGCGCGGCGAGTGCGATGTCCTGCAATGCCGGGTCGGAAAGCTGGAGCAAATGACGGCGCAAAGCGTCCAAAGTCCCGGCGTGTCGCTGTTGTCTCAGGAATGCCAGCGCGGAACCCATGAGACTGCGCTGATTCTGAGGGGAACGATGCCGTGGACCGAACGCATCGGACGGCATATCATCGTCGGGTTCCAGCAATGCAGCTGGATTGTCATCCACAGCAGCAGGAGCTTTTGTTTTTACTCCAGTCGCTGCGTCCTGAAGTTTCTCTGCCACGAAACCGGCTACCATGGATGTCCAGCGTTCGCCGTTCAGCTGAATGATGGCGCTCAGAATCTGGTTCTGCATCTCCGGCTTGCCTTTGCTGGTCTGCCACAGTTCCGTCATTGCCGTTTCAGCGGCTGGGTCGAGGCTACCGATAAGTGAACGCAAGGCAGTACTTGAGACCTGTGGATGACTGCTCTCACTCAGGACCCGCAACGCCTCCACTGATTTTGGTCCGGGAATCAAGTTCAGATAGCCAGCTACTTCAATCTGCAATTCAGGAGATCCCCGCAACGCTTCGTCGATAATGACTTCGGCCTGTTCGGGTGTCAGGCGGTCCGCCGCACCGGCCATCGCCGCACGACGAATGCCGTAAGCTGGATGTCGCAGATCGGCAACAGCCAGTTCCAGGGGAACGTGTCGATAGACAGGAGTCAGCGCGTTGGCAATCGCGGCTTCCATAGTCGGCAGCACCAGGATCGGCCGTCGGTACAATCCATACTGCCGGTTAACGGCTTCGGTGAGGTTTCCCACAATGATCTGCTGAAACTGAATCTGCTGACGCGGAAATGGCGGCGCGAGACGGGGAATAAACCGCAGATTCGGATCATTTGCACTTGCGCTGTTGTCGAGCATGCCGCTCAGCCACAAATTGAATTCTTCATGGAGCACAGGTGGCTGTTCGCGCGTGGAAGAAATCAGAATCCGTTCAATCTTTGCAGTCGCAGCAGACTTGAGCAAACCCGCAACGGGCCAGATTGCCAGGACATCCAGGTTGCGATTCGTGTTCAGCTGAAGCAGGCAACCTTCAGGACCGAGGCGAGTTTGTTGAAAGCCACTCTGCCTGCGGACTTCCTCGTTAAGATCGATGTCGATGGGCACTTCACCTGTCCCCACCACAGCTGGTGGTTGCCAGCGAAGAATGATTGACGGTTCTTTTCCGTCGTACACAATTGAGCCGAATCCGACCCAGCCTTCTGCAGACTTACCGGGTGTAATTGTGCTGCGCGGGAAATTCGGATGTGAATCGACGGATCCGATTTCTGCGGGTTCTCCGTTGATCAGCAATTGAAACTGTTCACGGGCAATCGTCTGTGCATCATCGGAGGAGTTTTCAACTTTCACAGCGATGATCAGCCGCAGCGTAAATTCCTGTGCTTCACGCGCGACATTCAGCGACGCTTCGATCTCAGAGACGGTGACTTTGAGTGCCGACGCGACGGCACCAGCGGGCATCGTGCCGTCCTGCTCGTCGCACGTTGACGCACTCAGATCACCTGGCAGATTGAGACTGCCGATCAGAAATACTGTGATCACTATTCGATTCAAAAACCTGCGAAGCATCGCTGCACCTCAAATCCCAAACAACGGCAAGTCGCCGACGTCTGCCGGATCGCACCGACCTGCGGCATTTCGTCTGCATGATCGTTCCGACTGCAGTATCCCTGTTTCACAGCATAACGATCCCACACGCCGCTGCGAATTGCAGAATGCCAAAACTGCAATTTCTGCAGGTGTTGATCAGCGCACGGAGTGAGATCCGCAGCGAAAAGCCACGCGGGCCCGCCGTGGTCGACTTTGAGACCTGGCTTTGGGCCAGGCGATGCGAACAAATGGGCCTTTGGTCCGGTACAATGTTGCCGTCTCGCTCCGCCAAGACGATGCCTTTTTCTATCGCGAACGCCACCGGAATTGTGATTCCTGGTAAGGATCGCTCGATAAATAACGGTCCGATATGAAGTGATCGCCAAGGCGCTAGCCGCCGGTATACTGCAGTCTAAGTACCCGTGCATAAGTTTCTTCGTTTAACGGCAAGCCGCAGGCGTCGGTTTTCTGGTAATTTGCCTACGCCTCGCCGTTAAACGAATTATCCCCAAGCACTTGTGCGTGGGCGCTTATTATTCATTCCTCTGCAGGAAGGCAAACAGATCACGCAGGTCCTGAGGTGTGAGTTGTCGGTAGAGATCAACCGGCATCATCGAAATTGGTGACTCATGCAGTTCGTCGATGTCCCCTGTCGGAATGACGACCGGCTCGTTTTTCGCGTTGACCAGCGTCACACCGGCCTCGTTTCGAGAGGTTGGTAAACCGGTGAGAACACGTCCGTCCTTCGTGACGACAATCATGCTGACGTATTCCTTCCGAATCACGCTGTTGGGATCGACAAGGCTGATCAACAGGAAGTCCGGATCCCGGCGATTCGCGGACGTCAATTCAGGACCAAGCTTCGTTCCTTCACCGAAAATCTGATGACATGCGGCACAGTGCTTTTTAAAGACGACCTGCCCCGCGTCCACATTGCCGTTCGAGGCCCTCAGATCATTATTGAGGCGGCGGACCTCAGCCAGTTTCTCTTCCGGCGTCGCCGATTCGAGACGGCCCCAATGTTTGGCCACCAGCGCGTCCAGGTCTGCATCGTCAAAAGATGCCACCTTGCGGATTTGTTCGAGCGGCGTAGCCGTCGCTGAAAGTTCACCTCGATCGACAGCAGTCAGCCAGGCTCGCGCAAACTCTTTGCGTCCCAGCAGGACGTCGCGAATCTGAGACTGCAGCACGGCCGACGGCGACGACTGATGCAGCGTGATCAGGTTCGAGATGATCCGCGGATCATCAGATCGGGAAAGAACTCGCAACGCAGCGCTGCGGACAGCTTCGGCGTCATCGGTAAGAACCAGTTCCAACGACGGTTCGATCAGTGAAGGATCGCTCGTCGCCCCAAGCATGTCGAGTAATATCATGCGCTGCGCGACTGAGACTGTGCTGTCGAACGCCGCGTGACGAGCCGCATCGAGTGGCTCACGCAGCCCGATGGCGATCCCCAGCTTCAACAACGTGGAATCCATCGGCTGAGCCTTCCAGGCCGCAAGGACCAAGTCCGAGAACTCAGGAATCGGCGACGACTCAATTTGATTGGCTATCGTTGCAGTATTCGGTCTTTCCTGCCAACCCTGCAGAACGGGCAACCAGAGTGAATTGCGGGCTGAATCGTCAGGAGCCGCTTTCAATAACTGAATAACCGCATCAAGTCCCGCACGATTCCCTTCGGAGGCATAACGACGGATCAGGCGGGACAACAGCGTTTCTCGTCCCAGTTTCGATTTCCAAAGCGCTGGACGCAGAAACCGACGCAGCACCTCGTCGCGCCCATCGACACTGTGCCGTTCAACAGCCCACCACCACAGCAATGGCAGACGAGGATCATCGTTGTCGATGTCGCGGTTGATGTTCGCATTGATGATCGGCATCGCCTGGTGCGCCGGCAGTCGCGCCGCTGTGCAGGCCAGTTGCTGCCTGACCTCCACTGCGGGTTCACGCTCGGCGAACTCGTCGAGCCGATGAGCCATCTCGGGAGACACCAGCCGACGATCTCCCAGAAGCCGCACTGTCCAGGCTCTCACGGAGGGGTGAGGACTGCCAAGCAGTTGCCCGGCGAGGTCTTCATCGCACCGATTCAAGGCGTGCAACGTCCACAAGGCCTCGAGGGCCGTTGACTCTTGCGTAAGATTCACCGCCGCCTCAAGCAGCCTCGATTCAATTGTCGCGACGAGTGATTCGCTGCCAGGGACCGCATTCGCGTACCGCCGAACCAGTTCCTGGCGCGCGTGACGGACATGCCATTGGCTCGGATGGTTGTGCAGTTCAAGCAGTTTGTTCGCATCGAGCTTGCTGAAGTCGAGCATCTCCGTCGGCTTCGTGCCTTTGGCGGAGATGCGATAGACACGTCCATTCGTCCGATCCCAATCCGCGTCCGGATCAGGGTGAGCCGTCCGCCTGTCATTCCAGTCGGAAACATATACCGCGCCATCCGGACCCACGATTACGTCGGTTGGTGCGAACCAGTCATCGTTCGCAACCAGGAGCTCGCCGCCATGTGAGGTCTTTACCGTGGAGCCCTGTGGCTGAATGTCGTGCCAATAGACTCCGTGGCCGAGCAAATCTCCTGCAATATACTTTCCGCGAAACGCTTCCGGGAATGAATCGCCCTGGTAGACGATCCCGCCGACCGTTACGTGTCCTCCGCGAAAGTTGTGATGCGCGGCGTGGTCGAAGAACCCATAGCTGTGAGGATTGTGCAGCTCGCCATGCTT
>Ga0163144_10025398_pt1 | contig 11568 bp, 9 predicted proteins | sample OliLak19BULKMAT1_FD_123175 | JGI IMG/M metagenome (GOLD analysis project Ga0163144, IMG submission 123175) | Freshwater microbial mat bacterial communities from Lake Vanda, McMurdo Dry Valleys, Antarctica - Oligotrophic Lake LV.19.BULKMAT1 | ecosystem: Environmental > Aquatic > Freshwater > Lake... | reverse complement strand
TGGAACCCGGCCTCTGGACGGGTTAGCTTGGAACTCGGACGAGAAAGCGCGCCCGGAGGTCGCGCTCCACCTTGAATTTAAATTGCCCTTATTCATAGCGCCATGCCTCCGCGGGTTGGATGCGCGACGCGTAGAGTGCGGGATAAATCGCCCCAACCACCGCGGTGAAAAGCGCGGTGAACACGATACCGGCAATCATGCCGGGCTTCACGATCGCTTGCACGTAGCCTTGGAATTGCGGGGTGCGCTCAAAAGCAACCAGCGCGCCGTAGCCCAACAACAAACCAACCACGAGACCGAGCACGGCGATCATGATGGCTTCGGTCACAATCAGCGCAGCCACCTGCTCTTGGGAAAATCCCCACACGCGCAGTACGGCGATTTCGCGAATACGGCTGAAACCGCTGAGCCGAATCGTATTGGCGACCCCGAGTCCTCCGAGGAGAAACGCACAAAGCCCGACCGTCCACGCCGTGAGATGGAGAATCTTGAACTGAGTATAGCCTGATTGAATTCGCGATTTTCGAGTGCCAGCAATTTCGGATAGGCGGCAGCAACGGCCGCTTGGAAAGCGGCACCCTGGGCTTCATCACGGAGCGTAATCGCGATGATCGACGAAATGCCCCCGCGGGAAAAAAATGTTTGGGCCGTTTTCAGTGGAAGAAAAACCCCGCCGTCCTCGAAGCCATTTTCCGTCTGCAAAATTCCCGCGACGGTGAAGTCTCCCTGACCTACCGTGATTATATCGCCCGATTTCGCGGCCAAAAATCCGCGGCGCGGGCCCCGAGCCAGATTCCATTGGCGAAGCGCCCGAAATCTTCGCCCCGTCCCGCAATCCAGCGGGCCTTGGTCAGCCGCGTATTATTCGCCTCCAACCCGAAGCAGGTGATGATGGGACGATCGCCCGAGGCCACGAGACCGAAGAGCAAAGGGTGCGCCGCAGCGACCTGCGGGAAAGCCGGGACCGCCGCCACCTGTTCATCGGTCACGCGGCTGAAGAACAGATCGGAAACATTTTTCTCGAACACGAGGTAATGCGAATCCACCGCCAGAATCCGTTCAAACATGCCGATGGCTCCATTGACGATAGAGAGAATGCTCAGCATGGTCGCCGTCCCAAATCCGGTGCCCGTGAGGCCAATCAACGCGCGCAAGTGATGGCGGCGGAGATTGACGAAAACCAGAGAGAAAAATCGCATGGCGTCGGGCAAGGAATGACGTTGCTGGTGACTGTGCGCACCTCTTGATCGCGCGGAAACGTCAATCTGCAGCACCGCCGTGATTGCTGTAGCCGCATTTGAACCAACGGCGTGAAAGGGAGGGGCTGAGTGAGCGGGAATTCTCACCGCGCGGTCGCTTCGCTCCAGCGCGGCTACGCAGCAGAGTGGTGCAGAGCGCGGCTCCTCAACAAGAGCGCGGTGGGCGTGCCACCGACCTATTCAGGCCCATCGGATTAATGGGTCACATCCGGTACCGCAGGCAATGTGCCGGTGAACTTAAATCGGATTTTCACGGAAGGATTCACCTTAAACAGCAAAGCCTTTTTGATGACTTTCAAATTCCATTGCCGGTAATCGATGGTGGCTTCACCCGTGATGATATAGGTGCCATCGGCCTGCGTCACATTTACCGGAAATTCCACCCGCTGAGATTCACCATGAAAAGTCAGTTTGCCCGTGACCTGTCCCTGCCCATCCGGCGCGATCGCAAGGATGCCGATTTCAAATTTACCTGCCGGTTCTCCGCCGCCGAGCCAGGTGATCATCTGGGCATCGCGCTCGGGCTTGCCGGTTTTCAAATCGGTGAACTTGAAGGCAAGGACGGCCGTCTTGATTTTTTCCGCAGCGTCCACGCTGAGCGTGGTATCGTAGTTTTCGAGACGCGCGGTGAAGTTCACCGTGGCATCCACGTCCACGTCGACGTAGGAGCGCGTCTTGTCGATCTTCAGCGCACGATCAGCCGCAGCGAGGGCGAGGGGGAGGAGAAACAGGGCGACCAGCAGACGGGAACATTTCATCCGATTACTTGAAGCACACAAACCGCAGAGCGCAAATCTGCAATTTCAATTCCGTGCGGGGAAGGCAGCGAAAAGATCTATCCGGATAAATTCACGTCAAACGCGGCGGGGGCGCTGCGGCTCCATTTCTTTCCCACGGGCTGGATCCGAGTGGAGACGCGTGCCCCCGGCGCGTCCGTTCCTTGCGCGCTCCCCAATAAGGCGCTCTCTCAGCCGCGGCCGCCGCGCAACACCACGACGTTGGCCAGATCGTTTTTCTCAAACTCGGCCCAGTAACGTTCTTCCAGTTTCTTGAGCCGCTCATCACTCGACGGCGGCGGCTCGACTCCCGGCGTATCCATCGCGCTGCGGGTCTGTTCTCCCGCGAGATCACGATCGGCCAGGCGGTTCACCAGCTCGTGCCAGAAAACGTCGTTTTGAAATTCGTTCTGCAAATCGCGCAGGCGTTCTTCTTCCGATAATTTTGCTGCGGGTTGCAGCGTGCCATCGGGCCGCAGCTCCACGAGATCAGCACAGCCGAATTCCACCGCCAAGGCCATGAGCCGCTGATCGAGCGCATAATAACGTTTGGCGGCGGCGGTGTCCTCGCCCTGATAGGCGGTTACGGCCCACATGCCGAGATGCACGAGCTCGAGGAGATGGCGATATTCCTTGGGCGTGAAGGTGGCTTTCATGAGAGGGCTTCACCCTTGCTCCTGCCGCCGAGCCCGCAAGTCCGAAGTGGAACGCCGCGCTTCCGCTTACTTGGCCGGCAACGCCGTCGGAGCGGACGCCGCAGTCGTGGGAGTTGCCGCAGCCGCGTTGGCCGGCGTGTCGGCGGCCGGTTTGGGCCACTCGACCAAACAGTCCCCCAAGCTGGGGCGGGGAGCGACGCACCACCACCAGTCATTAAATTTTCCTTGCAGCGCAAAGCGGATCGCGATTCGCCAGCGGGATTCGACATAGATTCCGTCTTTTTGGGCCGGGATGAAAATCCACGAATTCGCGGCCGCGACGGCCGCATCGGCAAATTCCTGATGGGATGACCGCAGCACCTTGACGCTTTGCACATTGCCAAAGGACCCAATGGATAACTCAAGGAGGGCGCCGCCGCTTTCACCTTTGACTCCAAGCGCCTCGGGGAAAATCGGCCGGGTGCCTTTGTTCAGCTTGGGGCGCGGGGCTTGGTTCGCCGCCGGACCTTCATCCCCTTCAACGGGAAAATTGTAGGGCACCCGCACCTTGAATTTCGTCGGTTGGCCGTCTTTGAGTCTTGGTTCTTGTTTGGGCAGTTTATTGCTCAGGTAGACCGCATACCTGTCCAAAACCGTGTCGTGGGAATTATCATCGGATTCCGTGATCACGGAAGCCTCCCACTTACCCGTCTCGTCGTAGGCAACCTCGACGATGACATTATAGCCTGGCTTGATGGCTGTAGCCGGAACCGCCGTGGCGGCCAGTGGCGGCAAAGTGCCAATTAAAAGAGTGAAGGCAGCGAGGGCGAGCAAACGGGTATTCATGGAATTCAGAGTGGCGAAAAGAACGCAGCCAAAGCGTGAAGGCAAATCCATAGTGACCGGTGGCGCTGTTCGCGGCGTAGCCCCAGCATCCTCGCCCGGCCTCAGGTCAAGCCGCCGTCATTGCGTGGGCGGATTGAAATCGAAGGGGATCGCCACGGTCACGTCCACCGGTTCGCCCTGGCGCGTGGGCCGCGCAAACACCCATTGACTGATCGCGGTCGCCGCCGCCCAGCCAAACTCCTCGCGCGTGGCTGATTTCACTCGGGGCAACCGAACCCGGCCCTCACGATCAATGATAAACTCGATCAGCGCCGATCCCTTCACTTGCTCTTCACGCAGCTCCGCCGGGTAAACCGGAAAGCCCCGCCACAACGGCTTCAGTTTTTCGTCGAGCCCGGCCGCCCCGCCCACGCCCGGTCCGCCCGGTTGCAACGCTTCCCGCAAACGCGCACTCGCCCCACTGATCGGCGGAATAAATCCGTACTCCACCCTCAGCCGGACGGGCACGCTCGCGCCGTCAGTCGTCGCCGGTTTAAAACCCCACGCCTGCACCGCCCCCAGCAAAGCCGCCCCGTATTCCGGAGCGCTCGCCGCCATGAGCTTCACCTCCGTCACCATCCCCTTGGGTTCCACCGTAAACTCAGCGCTCGCCGTGCCTTCTTCACCCGCCAACAGGCGATCCCGCGGATAAACGGGTTCCACCAACACAAACGGCGTCGGCTCCACGTCCGGTTTGGTTTCGCCCACCAACGTCATCCGGTTGGCTGCGAGGATTTCCGCCCGCTTGATGCCCAGGCTCATGAATTGCACCGGGTATCGCATAGCGGTCGCCTTGCGCAGCGGGCCCTGCCGGGCAGGCTGAATTTTGCTTTTTTCCAAGGCCCGCAGTGCCATCTCCACAAAGGCCGCATGCGAGGCCCAAACCACCTTGGGCGGACCGGCGATCCCCGCGGCATCGACGGTGAACTCGATCAAGACCTCACCCGGAATTCTATTTTCCGCCAGTTCCTCCGGATAATCAGGATCGGGAGCCATGATAAATTTAGCCGGTGTATTCTTCAGGGCCTGCGGCCTGAATTCCTGATCTGGGATGAGGGGCACCCGCTTTTGCTGCAATTGGGCGAGTCGAAAAACCACCGTCACCTCCATGCCACTGGCCACCGCTAGGCCCTCCTCCAATGCCGGATAAAAGCGCCAACGCTGCACGGCGGTCAGGGCCGCCTCATTAAAAATTTCATTGGTGGAGGTCTGCACCGTCGCGTCAGCAACCTGCCCATCGAGCCCCACCACGAATTCCACCTTGACCCGCCCTTCCTTCTTTTGCTTTTTCGCCGCCTCGGGATAGACCGGTTGCACCCAGTCCCGCAAACCCGCATCCCCAAAATCCGCCAGCAACGGCGCGGGCGGCACCGCCGCCTGCTGGGCGAAGAGTGCACCCACGCTGAAGAGAGAAAGCAAGACCGAGAAAATTACTCTGCGGGAACTGATGAGGGGGTCCTTCATGGTTGGGTCGCCGGCAACTCCGGGATTTTTTCCGCATTCGCAGATTCATGAAATTTGAAATCCACCGGGATCTGCACCCGGATCACCACCGGCTTTTTCTTCTTCAACGGCACATCAAACCGCCAAGTCGCGACCGCCAGCACGGCGGCATAGCCGAATTCCGGCGCGGTCGCCGACACGACGCGGGGCAGCTGGGCGTCTCCGTTTTCGTCGATGTAGAACTCGATCATGGCCGAGCCCGAATGGCCGGCGGCACGAAGCGCGGTGGGATACACCGGTGACCGGCGTGAAATCGGTTTCGGCGGTTGATCCAGATCCTCCGCCGTCGCAATCGCCTCGGGTTTCTTTTTCAGATCGCGCAGAATCCATTGGGCTTCCTGGCTCACTGGCACATCGCCCCGGCCATTGGTCTGGAAGGTATACTCGATCTTCAAATACGCGTAGACCGGTGTGCCCTCCTTTGATTTCGCCGGATTAAACCGCCACGCATCGAGCATCGCCAGCACCGCTTCGCCGAATTCCGGCGTCGTGGCTTCGAGCACATTGGCCCTGACCACCTCTCCCTTGGGCCCAATAATATAATTAATCACCGCCTTGCCCTCCACCCCGGCCTGCAACTGTTCAAACGGATAAACCGGGAACAGGGTCATCTTGGGGGTGGCCGGCTTGTCCCAGCGGAGTTCCGGCGGCAATTTGTCGTGATTCTTGCTCTTCACCACTCGCCACAGCTCCCGAGCCTGCCCATCCCTTGCCCGTCTGAAATCAATGACCTGCTCGGAACGGGTGTTGACCGGCTGCCCGTTCTTTATCCTCGGCTCAAATTTCCACTGCAAAATCGCGTCGATCGCGGACCGCTCGAACCACGGATTGTTCGACTCGACAACAAAGGGATTCGTCACCTTACCCTCCTTGTCGATCACGAAGCAAATTTTCACCGTCCCGATCAGTCCGGCGCGCCCCATGGACAGCGGATACTTCGGCGGCACCAATTTGATCGCCTTCGGCCCATGATCCCCAGGCGACGCAGTTTTGGGCTCAACGGCAACCACTGCCGCAACCGTCGCCAATAAACCGAACAGGCCCAGCAGGGCCCGGAATGAGGAGAAACATGTTTTCATGAAGACAAGAGGGGTAAAACCAATCAAATTACCTGCGAGCCTTATCGCCCGCGCAACGGGCAGCAAGCGTTTTGGAATGAAGAGACGTGGCCTTGACCACGTTAGCTCCGCGCCCTTCACTCGCCGGCTCGTCTATTCCGATCATCCGTCATCCCAGCCTTTCAGTCCTTCAGCCCTTCAGTTTTTTTCTCCTCATGTCCACTCCCGCCGACTCCGCCCACCTCATGGACGCCATCGTCTCGCTCGCCAAGCGCCGTGGCTTTATCTACCCGTCCTCCGAAATCTACGGCGGGTTCAACGGCTTCTTCGACTACGGCCCGCTCGGCTCCGAGCTCAAGAAGAACATCCGCGACTGTTGGTGGAACGACATGGTCCGCCGCCGCGACGACATCGTCGGCCTCGAAACGTCCATCATCATGCACCCGAAAGTCTGGGAAGCCTCCGGCCACGTCGCCGGCTTCTCCGATCCGCTCGTGGACTGCAAGGTCTCGAAGAACCGTTACCGCGCGGATCAATTATTTTTCGCCCCCGTGGTGATCGACGGCAAAACCGTCGCCTACGTCTCCGCCCTCGAAAGCGAGAAGACCATCGAGGAACTACAAGCCGCCGCCGAACTGTATAAACGCAAGAAAGCCCTCGTCGGCACGCTCGCTCCGGTCGTCGCGAAAGATTTCACCGAAGCCACCGAAGCCGAATACTCGCTCATCCCATCTCCCGGCACCGGCGAGCCCGGCAGCCTGACCGCCCCGCGCGCCTTCAACATGATGTTCCAGACGAACGTCGGCGCGATGACTGATGCCTCATCCGTCGCCTACCTGCGGCCCGAGACGGCGCAGGGCATGTTCGTGGATTTCAAGAACGTGATCGACACCACACGCGTGAAGTTGCCCTTCGGCATCGCGCAAATCGGCAAATCCTTCCGCAACGAGATCACCCCGCGCAATTTCATTTTCCGCTCCCGCGAATTCGAACAGATGGAAATGGAATATTTCATCCACGAGGACGCCGACTGGTCGAAGTGCCATCAGGAATGGATCGAGTGGTGCCGCCAATGGCTCCTCTCCATCGGCCTGCCCGAGGCCAAGCTCTCCCTCTACGCGCACAAAAAAGAAAAACTCGCGTTCTACTCCAAGGGCACGACCGACATCATGTTCGAATATCCCTTCGGCGTGCAGGAACTCTGGGGCATCGCCGCCCGCGGCAGCTACGATCTCACGCAACACGGCACCGCCAGCGGCAAGCCGCAGGAAATGTTCGACGAAGCGACCAAGAAAAAATTCGTCCCGCACGTCATCGAGCCCGCCGTCGGCGTCGACCGCATCATCCTCGCCGTGCTCTGCGCCGCCTACGCGGTCGAAGACGTCACCGACGAGAAGGGCAACACCGAGCAACGCACCGTGCTCCGCCTCTCGCCGCGCATCGCTCCGGTGAAGGTCGCGATTCTCCCGCTCGTGAAAAACAAGGAGCTGCTCGTCGCCCGCGCGAAGGATCTCCACACGAAATTGAAGCGCAAATACGCCGTGCAGTACGACGACGGCGGCGCCATCGGCAAACGCTACCGCCGCCAGGACGAAGCCGGCACGCCTTGGTGCGTGACGATCGATTTCGACACGATCGAAAAACCCGGCGACACCTTCACACTCCGCGACCGCGACACGATGAAGCAGACCCGGATTACCGAAGCCGAGCTGTTCGCGCTGCTGGACGAGCAAGTGTATTGAGTCGCCACAGTCTTTCGCCTCACTCTCCCTCCGCCGCCTTCGCTTACCCATGGCCAAAGTTGACGACCCAGCCTCGCCGACCGCTCTGACGGCGTTGCTCGCTGACCTGAAAAACTTCAGCAAGAAAGCCCGCGAGAACGGACGCATCCTCTTCGACGGCGTCCATGTCATCGGTCTTCGGCAGGATCATGAAACGATCAATGGCGACGTCGAATCCGACGGCGAGATCTTTGAGCCCAGCCTGTACTGGCAATTTAAATGCTGGTCCAACGGCTGCTCCTGCGATGCGGACATCCGATGCCAGCACGTCTACGCCATCGGTTTTGCCTGGCTTAAGGAATGCAAGTTCGTCCTCCCGTCCTCCCCGGCGAACCTCACCACCGCCGCCGCCCTCGCCCCGCCGGCGAAAAAGAAACTCTCCTTCCGCGAAGAATGGACCCCGGTGCTCGAGCAGAAACTCGGCCGCAAACTGAGCGAAAGCGAAGCACACTCTCTCGGTCGGCTCTCCTCTCTCTTCGCCAGTTTCAAAAGCTACGGCCAGCTCACGCCCTACCTAATGAAACAGCATGAGTTCGCGCATGCCGATCGAGCGGCCCCCTTGGCAAATGGTTATGATTATAATTATGGTTACGGCGGGTTGGTGTATGCCGACTGGTGGGATCCGCAGCGCCCACCCGCCGACCCTTGGGCGCTCTGGCAATACATCGCCTACGACTGGGAGCGCGCCGGCTGGCCCATCCCCGAGGTGTTCCGCCCCATGACGGACACCGCCAAGGTGCACGCGCTCCTTGAAGACCGGCTTGTGCAACGCGAACTCGAGGTGTGGCGTCAGACTTTTCGCGCCACGACAGAAATCCCCGCCACCCGCTCCAGCACCAGCGAATCCGCCAAGCTCGCCGATGTTCGCCTCCGCGCAAATTTTTCCATCGGCCCGGCTGAAACCCGTGGCTTCTACTTGGAGATCCGCCCGACCGCCGACAAACCGTGGAAAGCCCCGACGCAGAAATGGCTCAGTAGCCTCAGCGAAGCCGGCCCCGCCGATTTCCAACACCTGCCCGCCGCCGCCGCCGTTCTCGCCAATGCCCTCGCTGCCGAGTGCCACCGCCACCTCTACGATGTGCAGGCCAAATCCCCGCTACCCGAGCGCGTCAGCACGCGCATCCTCGCCGTCACCGCCGCGCACCCCGCGATTTTTCTCGCCGACGGATCAGCCTGGCGCGTGGAAACAGAACGCCTTTCCCTCGAAGCCAGCGTCTCCGCCCAAGCCAACCGACTCGAGCTGCAACTCGTAGGCCCTGACGGAAACCCCGCCACCGGCGCTTGCCTCCTGATGAGCCAGCCTCAGCCGCTTTACGCGCACCAAGGCCGCATCTATCCCGGACCACCGCCGCTACCCACCCTGCGCCTCCCGACCAAGGCGCTCTCCGATCCCGCCATCATGACGCACTTCCGCGCCATCGGCCTGCGCCTGCCCCAATCGCTGGAGCTGAAAGTCGAACACGTCCGCCTGCGCCCCGTACTCCGCTGCTCCATGGAGGAATCCGTCAGCTACTACGAAGGTGGCGCCAGCACCGCCACCTTCTTCGCCCAACTAGTCGCCCGCAGCGACGACCGGAAATATGAGCAATCCTGGTTCGGCCACCGCGGCTGGAACTGGACTGACCAGGCCCCGCCACCCCGTCGCGCCGATGATCCCGTGCTCGAGTTCGATCTCTCCGCCGCCAACACCGTCGGCGCGCACTTCGCCGAGTTCAAACTCGTTTGGTTTCACGAACCGGAAATGTGGGGCCGGAACGTCACCAAGAATTTTCCCGAGGAATATACCGCTTGGCGCGCCAACCTCCCCGCCGACCTCGTCATCGAAGCCTCCCCCAATCTCGCCGGCCTGCTCGGTCCGCCCCTGAAAGGCCAGCTCACGATCACCGCCGCCCCCGCCAGCGGCACCAGCCGCGATTGGTTTGATCTCACCGTCGATCTCAAGATCGAAGACACCACGCTCTCCAAAGACGAAATCACGCTCCTCCTCAAAGCCCGCGGCAAATGGGTGCGCCTCCCCAAACTCGGTTGGCAACGCCTCGAATTATCCGCCAACACCGCGGGCGAAGCCGCCGCCGCGCTCGACCGCCTCGGCCTGCGCCCCGACGAAGTTTTCGAAACCGGCCGTGCCACCACGCACCGCCTCCACGCCCTCCAACTCGCCGCCGAAGCCGACACCCTCGCGCGGCAGGATGCCACGCTCGCCGCCGCCCTCCGCACCCGCGCCGCCGCTCTCGCCGCCGTCCCACCACCCGCACTTCCCGCCGGACTCCAAGCCACGCTCCGCCCGTACCAGACGGAAGGTTTCCACTTTCTCGCGCATCTTTCCGCGAATGGTTTCGGCGGCGTCCTCGCCGACGACATGGGCCTCGGCAAAACCGTCCAAGCTCTCGCGTGGCTCCTCCATCTCGCCACGACTCCGCCCGCCGCCGAAAAAAGCGAAACTCCCCGCCCCTTCCGCGCCCTCATCGTGTGTCCGAAAAGCGTCATGCACGGCTGGTTGACGGAGACCGCGCGCTTCACGCCCACGCTCACCGCCACCGCATTTACTCCCGCACTCGTCGCCGCGCCCCTCGATCAATCCGCCGGGCCCTCGCTCCTCATCGCCAACTACGCGCAGCTCCGCCTGCATGGCGAGTGGTTGCAACAACAGCGCTGGGACGTCGTCGTCCTCGACGAAGCGCAGTACATTAAAAATCCCACCAGCCAGACCGCCGTCAACGCGCGCGCTCTCCCCGCCACCTACCGCCTCGCGCTCACCGGCACGCCCATCGAGAACCGCCTCCTCGATCTCTGGAGCATTTTCGCCTTCGCCCAACCCGGCCTCCTCGGCACCCAAGCCTCGTTCCGCCGACTCCATCCCGACGAAGATGCCGCCGCCCCCGAACGCCTCCGTCGCCGTGCGCGTCACTTCATGCTCCGCCGCACGAAAGGCCAGGTCGCCACCGATCTGCCTCCGCGCACCGAAGATGAAATCGTGGTCGAACTCGAAGGCGGCCAACGCAAACTCTACGATGCCGAGCTCAAGCGCGCCCGCGCCATGCTCCTCGGCCTCGAGACCGACCGCGCACTCGACTCCGTACGTTTCAACATTCTCGCCAGCCTCCTCCGCCTCCGCCAAATTTGCTGCCACCCCGCGCTCATCGACGAGGCCCACCGCGAACTCCCCAGCGCCAAGCTCGACGCCTTGCTCGAGCAAATCGAGGAACTCCGCGACGAAGGCCATCAAGTGCTCGTCTTCAGCCAGTTCGTCCAACTGCTGGAGATCATCCGGACCCGCCTCGAAAATTCCGGCATCGGCCATCTTATGCTCACGGGCCAGACCGAAAACCGCGCGGAGCTCGTCGAGCAATTTCAAGCCGACAAAACCAAAACCGTTTTTCTCCTCTCGTTGCGCGCCGCCGGCTCCGGGTTAAATCTCACCGCCGCCAGCTACGTCATTCTCTGCGACCCGTGGTGGAATCCCGCCGTCGAAGCGCAGGCGATAGATCGCACGCACCGCATCGGCCAGACGCGCCCCGTGATCGCCTATCGGTTGCTCGCCGCCGATACGATCGAGCAAAAAATCCGCGCCCTCCAAAAAGAAAAAGCCGCCCTCGCCGCCTCCGTGGTGCAGGAAGAGAGCCTCGCCAAAGTCCTCGACCTCGACAGCCTGCGACAGATTCTGAGCTGAG
>Ga0163144_10025397_pt1 | contig 11568 bp, 3 predicted proteins | sample OliLak19BULKMAT1_FD_123175 | JGI IMG/M metagenome (GOLD analysis project Ga0163144, IMG submission 123175) | Freshwater microbial mat bacterial communities from Lake Vanda, McMurdo Dry Valleys, Antarctica - Oligotrophic Lake LV.19.BULKMAT1 | ecosystem: Environmental > Aquatic > Freshwater > Lake... | reverse complement strand
TGGTCTTGTGCAATCGACGCTACCGCGACATGTATGGCGAGACGGGACTCGAACTGGCCCCCGGAGTGATGGTCGAGGACACCTACCGTGCGTACTTTCTGGCGAATCCGGCGCAGTTCATGGGCCGCGATCTCGACGTCACTGTCGCGGAGTGGCTGACACTGTACCGCCAGCTGCGCAGCGCGACGGAAATTCAATTCGGCGATCGCTGGCTGCAGGTCGCGAACTACGCGACCGCCGATGGCGGTGTCGTGACCCTGCGCAGCGACATCACGTCCATCAAACGCACCGAGCAGTCGCTGCGCGAAAGCGAAGCCCGTCTGCGCACGGTGTTCGACAACTCGCCGATGGGTATTTTTCTGGCGGGTAACGACGGCACAGTGGCGTATCGCAATCGCGTGTTCACCTCGATCACCGGCAACCTTGAGCACGAGGGTCGCAAGCACGCGTGGCTCAGCCATGTGCACGAGGAGGAGCGCGCGTGGATCAGCGCCCGCTGGTATGAATATGTGTCGGCGGCGACGGGCAGCTTCGACATCGAGTACCGCACGGCCGATGCCGCCGAACGCATCGTGCGCCTGCGCGCCGCGCCCGTCATCGAACAGGGACAGACGCTGGGCTTTGCCGGCACGTTAGAAGACGTCTCGGCGCAGCGGCAGGCCGAGCTCGAACAGCATCGCCTGCAACTGCATTTGCAGCAGGCGCAGAAGATGGACGCGATTGGGCACCTGACGGGCGGCATCGCGCATGACTTCAACAACATCCTTGCCAGCATCCTCGGGTACGCCGCGCTGGCAGGTGAACGCGAGACGACGCTCGCTGACAGCAAGCTCGTCAGCTATCTCGAGGCTATCCGGCAGTCCGGCGAAAGGGCGCGCGAGCTGGTGGCGAAGATGCTTGCGTTCAGCCGCAGCGAGCCGCGCGAGATGGTGACGCCGACGATCGTGCAGCCGCTCGTCAGCGAAGCGGTGAAGCTGTTGAAGGCCATCATTCCGTCGAATATCCACATCCGGACGGTGACTGAGCCGGGCCTGCCGCCGGTGATCGTCGACGGCGTCGACCTGCATCAGGCGATCATCAATCTCGCCGTCAATGCCCGCGACGCGATCAGCGGCCACGGCCAGATCACGATTGCGGTGCGCGCACCGCGGCAGGTCAAAGCTCACTGCGCCAGCTGTCAGGAGGACTTTGCGGAGCGTTACGTCGAGATCGCCATCAGCGACACGGGTGCCGGTGTCGCGCCGGAACATCTGTCACGGCTGTTCGAGCCCTTTTTTTCCACCAAGGAAGTCGGCAAGGGCACGGGCATGGGCCTCGCCGTCACGCACGGCGTCATCCATCGGGTCGGCGGGCATATCGTCGTCGACACCGTGCCGGGCAGCGGCACGACCGTGCGCCTGATGCTGCGTTCGGGCGAGCCGATCGTGCGGGTGGTGCCGGCGCTGACGCGCCCCATGCTGCCGCCGCAGGCGCGCGGCGCGCGGGTGCTGGTCGTCGACGACGAACCCCTGGTGATGGGGCTGATCGCAGAAGTGCTGGAGACCCACGGCTACGATGTCGTTGCCTATACCGACTCGCAACAGGCACTGGCATGGGCGCGCAGCCGGGATGCGAATTTCGCGCTGCTGGTGACCGACCAGACCATGCCCGGCCTCACTGGCGTGGAACTGGCGCGCGAACTGCTCGCGATGCGGCCGGATTTGCCGGTCATCCTGTGCACGGGCTTCAGTGAAAGCGTCGATGCCCGCGTGGCTGCCGCGATGGGTATCAAGCACTTTTTCTCCAAACCCATTCCGCTCGACCGCCTCGTGGCGGCTGTGGCGGATGCCCTCAACGACGGCGCCGCGCCCGCCGTCGCCTGACGCAAGGCCCGCGACGTCCGGCGCGGCTCCGATCGCGCACGGGAACCGGCCCGATTTAAAGCAGCCCGCGCGCGGGCCGATACGCCGTGCATGCAAACCGCAAACCTGCGCCGCGTGTCGCGCCCACGGCTGGCCACGGCCCTCGTCCTCATCGCCGTCGGTCATGGCCTGCTGCAGTGCCTGCCGCTGCCGGCGATCGCTGGGCATCAGCCGTGGCTGGCGTTCACCGTCGACATGGCCGTGATGCTGCTGCTGGCAAGCCTGGTGTTGGCCTGGGCCGTGCCTTCCAGCACCGCGGAGGGTAACGCCGCAGGCGGCCGCGCAGTGCCGGCGGATCGCCGGCCTCTTGAGTGCCCGGCGGAGCGGCTTATCGAGATCGCCAACCGCACCACGAACGCGATCGCCATCACCGACGCCCGGCGCCGGATTGAATGGCTCAACCCGGCGTTCGAAGCGCTCTACGGCTATCGACTCGACGATTTGCAGGGCCGCACGCTGCGCGATGTCATCGTCGGCGGCCCGGCTGACCGGGACGCCCTGGCGCGGCTCGTGGCCGCGATGGAGCAGGGTCGTTCGGCGACGGCTGAAATCAGCTATCGGCATCGCAACGGGCCGGCGGTGATCTCGCGCGTAGAAGTGATACCGCTGCGCGATGCCGCGGGTGGCGTCAACGGTTTCATGGGGATCCACGAGGATGTCACCAGCCAGCGCGCCGCCGAGCGCGCGCTGCGGGCCAGCGAAACGCAATTCCGGCTGCTGACGGAAGCTGCGCCGATTCTGGCCTGGATTGAGGATGAGCACGGCAGTTGTCAGTGGTTCAACGATCAGTGGCTGGATTTCGTCGGGCGCGATCTCGAGCAGGATCAGGGCGACGGCTGGCTCGACAATGTCCATCCGGATGACCGCGAGCATTGCCAGGCAGCGTCACGCCAGGCGCTCGCGGGACGGACCGCGTTCGAGTCCACGTACCGGCTGCGCCGCCACGACGGCGTCTATCGCCAGGTGCTCGACCGCGGCGTGCCGCGCTGGGACGAGACCGGCCGCTTTCTCGGCTTTGTCGGCGCGGTCATGGATGTCACGCCCCTGGAGGAGAAACAGCGCTTGCTGGTCGAGACCCGGAACTATCTGGCCGATGCCATCGAAAGCATCGATGGCGGCGTGATCATGCTCGATGCCGAAGACCGGATCGTGATGTGCAACCAGCGCTATCTGCGGATGTTCGATCTGTCCGAGCTGCAGGCCGTGCCCGGCAGCAACTACCGCCAGCAGGTGCTCGACTATTACCGCGCCAATCCGGATCACTGCGAAAGCCTGAGCCCCGAGGCGTTCGTCGAAAAACGCTGGCGCCACCACCGTTGCGACGGCGTGTGGGAGAAGCAGTTCGGCGAGCGCTGGATTCAGATCAGAGAGCGCACCACGAGGTCGGGCGGGGTGGTCAGCCTGCGCCTGGACGTCACCGGGATCAAGCGCACGGAGGCGGCCCTGCGCGAGCGCCAGGAATTCCTCGAACTCGCGCTGCACGCGACCAATGACGGCCTGTGGGACTGGAATCTGCAGTCGAACGAGCTGTACTTTTCGCCGCGCTTTCACGAACTGCTCGGCTACGAAAACGGCCTGTTGCCGACAACGCTCGAGGGCTGGATCAAATACCTGCACCCGACAGATCGCACGGCGATCGTGAAAGTCATGCGTCGCGCGCAGCGCCGCGATCAGCAGGCGACGGCGGTCGAATACCGCTGCCTGACGGCCGATGGCAGCTACCGCTGGTTCGTCGCGCGCGGGATGGTAGTCCACGATGAGTTCGGGCGTGCTCGACGCTCGGTCGGGTCGATTTCCGATATCCATGATCGCAAGTGCAAAGAACTCGAGCTCGTGCAGGCCCGTCAACTGTTGCAGGATGCGATCGACAGCGTCGATGGCGGGCTTGTGATGTTCGATGCCAGCGACCGGCTGGTGTTCTGCAACCGGCGCTATCGCGACATGTACAACTTCACCGACCACGAGGTTACCCGCGGGACCTGCCTCTCGGCTATCGCGCGGGCGTTCTACACGCGAAACCCGCAGTGCCTGAATGGGTTGACCGTCGAGCAGAAAACTGCCCAGCGCATGGCCCATCATCGTGGGCCCCAATCGGCGTGGGAAATGGGCCTTGGGGACCGCTGGTACCAGGTCAACGATCGCATGCTGGCCGATGGCAGTGTGATCAGCCTGCGCACGGACATCACGGCGTTAAAGGCCGCCACCGGTGCGCTCGAGGAACGGCGGGAACTGCTCGAAATCCTGGTCCACGCGTCGAACGACGGCCTGTGGGACTGGAACATCGAAGACGGCAGCTTCTACGCCTCGCCGCGCCTGAAGCAGTTGCTGGGCTATCGCGACGACGAGTTCGGCCATGAGGGGCCGCAGTGGGTGGCCAACATCCACCCGGACGATCGGGCGCATTTCGAGGCGACGGTGCGGGCCCACTTGACGCAGGGCGCTCCGTTCGACATTGACCACCGGACGCGCACGCGCACGGGCGAATGGCGATGGTTCCATACGCGGGCCGAGGCAGTTCGCCATCCGGACGGGCAGGCGCGCCGTGTCGCGGGCTCGACGTCCGATGTGCACGAGCAGAAACTCAGCGAGATCGAGTCCCAGACTGCCCGGCAACTGCTGCACGAGGCGATCGAGGCCATGGATGCCGGTATCGTCCGTTTCGATGCCGGCGATCGCATCCTCTTCTGCAACGAACGGTATCGGGCGATGTATGGACTGCCGCCGACGCTGGTCGTACCGGGCACGCATTTTCGCGACATCCTGCACTACTTTTTCACGCAGCACCCCGAGGTTCTCGGTCGCCTGACGGTGGACGAATTCGTGGACTATCGGTTCGGCCAGCACCGGCAGTGTCACGACGTGTGGGAACAGAAACTGGGCCAGCGTTGGGTTCTCGTCAGCGATCGACTCGCGGCGGACGGCGGCATCGTCAGCCTGCGCACGGACATCACGAACTTCAAGCGCATTGAAACGGATCTGTCGCTGGCCAAGTCGCGGGCCGAAGCGGCCAACGTCGCCAAGACGCGGTTCCTGGCCAATGTCAGCCACGAACTGCGCACGCCGCTCAATGGGGTGATCGGGATGCTGCAGATGATGGATCAGTCGGCGATCGGTCAACCGTACGCCGACTATGTTGAGCTGGCCCTGCGCTCAGGGCGGGCGCTGCTCGATCTGATCAACGACCTGCTGGACAGTTCGAAGATCGAGGCCGGCAAGCTCGAACTCGAGCGGGTCGATTTCGATCTCGTCGATCTGATCGCCGATGCGCGCGCGTTAATGGCCACTGCCGCGGTGTCGAAAGGCCTGGCGCTCGACGTGCTCGTCGACCCGCAATGTCCCCGGCAGGTCAGCGGCGATCCGACGCGCCTGCGTCAGATCCTGACCAATCTGCTGGGCAACGCGGTGAAGTTCACGGCTGAAGGCGGCGTGAGGCTGCACCTCTGCCCCGGTACGCGTGATGGCTATCTGCTGTTGGAGGTCCGTGATACCGGAATCGGGATCGCCCCCGACCTGCAGCAGCAGATTTTTGAACCGTTCACGCAAGCAGATGCCGCAACGTCGCGCCAGTTCGGGGGCACCGGACTGGGCCTCACCATCTGCCGCAATCTCGTGCGTCTGATGGGCGGTGAACTGGTGGTGGAATCGCGCGCCGGCGAGGGCAGCGTCTTCAGGTTTGAAATCCTGCTGCCGGCAGCGACGGCGGGCACCACGGCCGGGCCGGCGAAGGCGGCTGTCACTGCCGGTGCGTCTCCCCTGCCTCCGGCGCGGGTGTTGCTGGTGGATGACATGGCGGTGAATCTGCAGGTGGCCGCTGCGATGCTCAAGCGGCTGGGGCTGGCGGTCGACAGCTGCCAGAGCGGGGACGAGGCGCTGCTGGCTGCAGGTGCGCAGCGCTATGATCTCATTTTCATGGACTGCCAGATGCCCGGCATGGACGGCTACGCGACGACCCACGCGTTGCAGATTCGGCTCGGCACCGCGTGTCCGCCAATCGTGGCGATGACCGCCAATGCCGGCGCTAAAGACCGCGCGCGCTGCCGGGACGCTGGCATGGTCGACTTCCTGACCAAGCCTGTCGATCTTGCCGCGCTTCAATCCCTGGTGCAGCGCTTGCTGTGTGCGCCGTCGGCCTCGCCGGTCGGTGATGACAGGCTGGCCCTCGATACGTTCGAGTCATTGCGGGGGTCGCTGGGCGACGCCGCGTTCGAAGCCTTGCTCGAGGTGTTCATCTCCACGGTGACGGCACGCATCGACAGCCTCGAGCTGGCGTGGCGCACCGGGGAGCTCGCGACCGTCCGCCGGCTGGCGCACGCGATCACGGGCGTGAGTGGCAATGTCGGGGCCGCGAAGCTGGCGTCGCTCGTGGCCGCGATCGAAGCCGAAACGGCGCAAGCACCGGCGTTCGACGCACAGCGCATCGAGGCGCTGCGCGCCGCATTGGGCGACGTCAGCGCCGCCTTTGCCGCCCAGCGCGTCGCCGCCTGAGGACCGCCGTCCGCGGCTGCCACGACGGGGTGGCGCTTCAAGCTTTTTGGGCTTTAAACGCTATTCGTTGCATGCGGCTATCTTTCGACTTCATTGCACTCCTGCTGGTCACCGTGTTGCTGCTGGTGACGGCCGAACTCGTATACGGGCTGCTGCCGCTGGCGCTGCACACCGGCCACCCTGCGGGCAGTACGGTGTTGCGCGGCCTGCTGGCTGGATTGGCCATCGCGCCGGTCGTCGGCAGCCTGCAGCTTCGGCAGGCGCGACTGCGGGCTGCCCTGCGGGCAGCCAACGACCTGCAGCAGGCGGCGCAGGCACGGCAGGAGCGGCTGGCACTCGCCCTGCGCAGCGGAGATCTCACCGTCTTTGACTGGCAACTGACGACCGGGGACGTCCAGTGGCACGCTGAATCCGGGGCGCTGAAGGGGGCTGCGGGCCGTGTTGCCGCGGCCACCTGGCGCGAGCGGGTGCACCCCGAGGATCTGGCCGACGCGCTCGACGTGCTGACGCAACATCTGCGCGGCCTATCGCCGCCTTACGAACGCAGCTATCGGCTGCGCGCCCACAGCGGGGAATGGCGCTGGTGCCGTGAGCGTGGCCAGGTGACCGAGCGCAACGCCCTCGGGCGTGCCGTGAGAGTGGTCGGCTCGATCATGGACATCACGCGCAAACGCGAGGAGGAAGCCCGGGCCGCGGCCAGCGAAGACCTGCTGCGATCGGTGCTCGATCTGCTGCCGATCGGCGTGTTCTGGAAAGATCCGGACGGCCGTTATCTTGGCGCCAACCAGGCTTTTCTTGACCATTACGCGCTTGACCATGTGATCGGTCGCCAGGACGCGGATTTCGTTGACGCCGCGACGGCGGAGGTCTATCGGGCGCACGATCGCGCGGTCCTCGAAGGTCGCCTGGAAGAACGCAACGCGTTGCGCACCCGCCAGGGCGCCGCGGGTGCTATGCACTGGTACACCTCGAGCAAAGTGCCACTGCGCGATGAACACGGGCGGACCGTCGGAGTGCTCGGTACCTTCGACGACGTCACCGCGATGAAGCAGACAGAACAGACCTTGCGCGAGACGTCGGAGCGCTTCGAGCTTGCCCTGCAGGGGTCCAGTGACGGCCTGTGGGACTGGGATCTCGACACCAACGAGGTCTATTACTCACCGCGCTTCAAGGCACTGCTGGGCTATGCAGAAGACGAGTACGGCAAGGATTTTTCGGTTTACGAGGCCGGCCTCCATCCGCAGGACAGGACGCGGGTGCTCGCTGCGCTGACGCGTCATCTGCAGCAGGGCGAAGAATTCGACATGGAATATCGCCTGCGCCATCGCGACGGCGAATGGCGCTGGTATCGCACGCGCGGACTCGTGGTGCGCGATGCCAGCGGCGTCGGTCGACGCATGGCCGGCACCCTGTCCGACATCACCGAGCGCAAGGCGCGCGAGCTCGAGATCAGCGAAGCGCGGATGCATCTGTCCGACGCAATCGAGGCCACCGCTTCGGCGATCGTGATGTTCGATGCCCGGCAGCGCCTGGTGTTCTGCAATTCACGCTATCGCGAATTCTATGACCTGCCCGCGGATCTCGTGCGGCCGGGCGTCGCCTACCGCGAACTGATGGCGGCGTTCTGCGAACTTTACCCCGGCATGCAGCAGGGGCGTACGCTCGAGGCATACGCCGATGAGCTGTTTGTGCGCCACCGCGCCGGCGGCAAGCCGTGGGAACTGCAACTGCCCGAGCGCTGGCTGCTGATCAGCGAGCGGCCGACGCAGGACGGTGGCGTGGTCTGCCAGCACACCGACATCACGGGCCAGAAAGCCATCCAGCGCGATCTGGAGCAGGCACTGGATCGCGCCGAGACGGCCAATCGCGCGAAAAGCCAGTTCGTGGCCAACGTGAGCCATGAGCTGCGCACGCCCCTGAACGGCGTGCTCGGGATGCTGCAGTTGCTGGCGGACGGCAACCTGCACGCGCCGCAGGACGAATACGTGCGCATCGCGCTGCAGTCCGGCACTGCGTTGCTGAACCTCATCAACGACGTGCTCGATTTTTCCAAAGCCGACGCCGGGGCCGCCGAACTCGGCGATGAAGCCTTCAGCCTGCCGCTGCTGATCGATGAAGTGGTGGCCGCCAGTGCACGCCGCGCGCAGGCCAAGCATCTGCGGTTGCTGCCGTTCGTCGACCCCGCCGTGCCCGGGCGCCTGCAGGGCGATCCGTCGCGCCTTGCCCAGGTGCTCGCCAATCTGCTCGGCAACGCGATCAAGTTCACCGAGCGCGGCGAGATCCGCGTCGAAGCGCGGCCGGATCCGGAAGTGTTGGGCGGTGTGCGGTTGATCGTCGACGACACCGGTGTCGGTATTCCGCGCGAAGCGCAAGCGACGATCTTCGACCCGTTCACCCAGATCGACGGCTCGTCAACCCGCCGGCACGGTGGCACCGGCCTGGGCCTCGCGTTGGTGCGGCAACAGGTCGAGCTGATGGGCGGACGGCTGAAGCTCGAGTCTGCCCCTGGCAGTGGCAGCCGCTTCGAGTTCACGCTTGTGCTGCGGCAGGCCGGCGCGGATGCCCCCCCACCACCGCAGACCGTGCTGCTCGCCGCCGGGCCATCGCCCTATCGTGCGGCGCTGGTGGCCTGTCTGCAGCGCGCCGGCGCGCAGCTCAGCGTGGCGTCGACCGGAGAGGTGGCGTCCCGGGTGACAGGCCCGCTGGATGCGATGCTGATTGACACCGCATGGCCGGCGGACGAGCAGGACGCCCTCGCACGAAGCGCCGCCGCCTGTGGTGCACGGCTTGCGGCGATTGTCATTGACGCCGACAGCGTGCCGGCGCCGATGCTGGCGGCCTCCGCGCTGGTCCGGATTCATGCGCCGATCGCGTTTGCGGCCGTCAGCGATTTTCTGCATCCGCGTGCCAGCGCAGCGGGCGGGCTGCCGGCGCGTTCGCAGCACGTCCTCGAATCAGTCGTCGAATCTCTGCAGGAGTGCCTCGGTGGGCCGGCCTTCGCTGCGCTGGTCGACACCTTCTGCGAAACCGTGAGCCAACGGCTGGCGGATTATCGTGAAGCGGTCGCGAGCGGTGACCGCGAACGCCTGCAGCAGCTCACCCATGCCTTGAAGGGCGTCACCGCGAATGTCGGCGCGCAGCGCCTGGCAACACTCTGCGCGGCGCTCGGGCAGCAGAGTGAGGACGGTCCCCTCGAGGACGGCCACGATCTGCTGGTGGCCGAGTTCGCTGCCGTGGTGAAACAGCTGCGCGCGATCGCCGCCGACGCGCCGCCGAGACAGCGCGCACTGGTCTGAGGCCCGGCCAGGCGACGCCGCGCGACTGGCTGTGGCAGTGGGTCGCATTCCCGCTGGCGCGGCATCCGGGCTACATCGTTGCACCCGGGGTTACTTTCCGCCTGATTCGAAGATCCCGCGATCTTCGGCGCCTGAGCTGAAGCTCCCGGGTTCTGTGCTGCGCGCGCCACCCGGGCTACTTCGTGCCTGTTCGTAGCCCGAGTGCAACGCAGTGGAACCCGGGATCTTCCACGTTCGAGACGCGCCTCATGCTGATATCGCGCCGAAATTTTGTGTGGATTCCTCAGCGCAAAGCTGAATCCGGGATCGGGCGATAGCACGGTGTGGAACCGCAGCACCTGGGACACCGTATTGAGCTCCGCGGATGATCGGGCTGGCCGCCGCAATCGTCGATCCCGGATTCTGGCTGCGCTGCCATCGCTGCGTGGAAGCGGTGGACGTCGTTGCCTGATTGACCGCCGCCTGCGACCCGCTGCGGCAGGCGGCGATCTTGAACCCGGGGTTCAGCCCTTCATCTTCACCTGTGCCGCCGCCGCGTGCAGGCTCGACTTCGCGCTGGGGCGGGCGTCCATGCGGGCGAACCACGCGCTGATGTTCTTCAGTTCGGGGTTGATCGACTGGCCGACGCCGCGCACGAAGTCCATGCAGCAGTACAGCGTGATATCGACGAAGCGCAGATCGTTGCCGCAGATGAAATCGCGGCCGGCGATCAGCGCATCGAGTTTGGCCAGCCAGTCCTGTGCTTTCGCCTTCAGGCCGGGCGCCGCTTCAGGCATACAGTACACACGGTTCTTGAACATTTCGTAGCCCTCGGCGTAGCGGAAGCCGTTGTACATATGCTCCGTGATATTCAGTTCAACGCGGCGTTGCCAGGTGCGGGCCACGGCGCGCTCCTCGGCGTTGCTGCCGATCAGCACCGGCGTCGGGTGCTGCTCTTCGAGGTACTCGCACATCACGGCGGTCTCGGCGATCACGGTGCCGTTGTCGAGTTCGAGCGCCGGCAGCTGGCCGCCCGGATTGCGCTTCAGATAGCCTTCCTGGCGGTTCTCGCCACCGAGCAGGTCCACTTCCTCGCTGGGCAGGGTCAGGCCCTTTTCGGCGAGAAACATGCGCACCACGCGCGGATTCGGGCCAAAGGAATCAATCAGCTTCATGTGAGCCTCCTGGTCTGTTGTCGTGAGGGTAGGGCGCAGCGCGTCAGCGGGTGTCGGACGACGAAGGTGCAGCGGAGCGCAGCGTGCCCGAGGGCACGGGAGACGCAACGGTAGGCGGCTTGCCGGAAAGCGTCAACCGTGGCGGACGGGTCTGCGCTGCGCGTCGCTCAGGGTTTCTTGACTGGCCGCCCTGGCGGCAGCGCGTTGTCGGCACGCGCCCGCAGGTAGCCGTAGATCGCGCCCATGTCCTTCAGCACGGCCGTGTTCTTCGCGAAGCTTGGCATCGCGCCAACCTTGCCGGTGTAGCCGTTGTGCATCACGTAGTTGAAGCGCAGCCAGTCGACGCGCGTGTTGATGCGCTCGGCGAGATTCGGCGCGAACGTGCTGCCCAGCGCGCTGCCGCCGTGGCACTGCACACAGTGCGTCGCAAACGAGCGCCAGCCGACGTAGGTATCCTTGCCGACCTGACACTTCTCGGCCTGCGTCGCGCCGTCAGGACAGCTGACGTCATAGGTCGGCTGCGGGCCGGCGACGGCCGGATCCGCTTTCGGAACGGTGGTCGACGGTCCGTGTGCAGCCGCTGCGGGGGCAGGCTCCGGAGCCGGCGCGGGTGCGACCGGCACTGGCGCGGGTGCGGGCGCTGCGACGGGCGCAGGCGCTGCGGAGTCGGCCGGCGGCGCAGGCTGCGAGGCGGGCTGGCCCGCATCGCAGGCGGTCAGGGTGACGGTCATC
>Ga0163144_10025395_pt1 | contig 11569 bp, 12 predicted proteins | sample OliLak19BULKMAT1_FD_123175 | JGI IMG/M metagenome (GOLD analysis project Ga0163144, IMG submission 123175) | Freshwater microbial mat bacterial communities from Lake Vanda, McMurdo Dry Valleys, Antarctica - Oligotrophic Lake LV.19.BULKMAT1 | ecosystem: Environmental > Aquatic > Freshwater >... | reverse complement strand
TTGGCGTTTAATCACCGTGCCGTCAGTTGTGATTTTAGTAATAGTAGGAAATTCATCATGAGGCATGATGTTTATTTTGGTCACGCCACTACCACTCTCTACTATAAGTACCCCACCATCAACATGTAGAGTAATATCCTTTTTAGTTACATACTGCACCGACTGGAGGAGTGTCGCGGCTGAAACGGCTACTGTACCTTGAGTATCAACTACCGCGTTAGCGGTAACCTCAATCCCGATTTCAAGATTAGTGGCGGTAAAGGTGACACCGCCAGGGGCCGCTGAAATTAAAACACACTGAAGTACCGGTAAGGTAACATGCTTGGTACTAACTCGATTAACTAGTTCAAGGGTGTGTATAAGTTCAGCTTGGTTGATACTAATTTTCATTTTAAAAACGTTTTAAAGCTTCTCTATTAGGGGTGTGGATGTGGGTATAAGTAGAATTAGAACTTGATTTACTAGGGTTACTAGTCCACAGGTTGGTGTTACTTGGCTGGGTATACGGTCACTTGGGTGGGGGTTCAGGGAGGATAAGAATTATCACTTCTTGTCACCTGGGTATAACCGATTTTTTAGTCCCCACCTTTTCCACCATCAAGCTCTATAATACCACCTTTTTCAGAAACCTATAACATAATAATAAGCTTATAATCCAGGACTTTTCCTCAAGTTATACCCATAAATAGAAATCTCCCCGTGGGGAGATTTCTATTTCAGCAGCAGCCGGACTTGGGTGATCTCTTCTTCTAGGTCGGAGTCGGTTTTAAGGTCGTGTTTAATTTTTTCACATGAGTGAATCACCGTGGTATGGTCTCGACCACCCAGCTTTTTACCAATTGCTGGGTAGGAAACTTGAAAATCTTCACGCAGAATATACATGATAATTTGCCTAGGTTTAACTACTTCCTTCCGGCGGGTTTTTTCGTAGATACTAGCCGATTCGATATCAAAGAAGCGAGCCACTTTATCGACCACATCTCCCACGGCTAGGGTTTTTCGGGGGCGGGAGCTATTTTTTATAATCACTTTTACCTCTTCGATGGTGAGAGTGCGACCAAACAACTGTGACTGGCACATGATGGTATTGAGGGCCCCTTCAAGCTCACGGATATTACCCTCAATAGTTTGGGCTAAATGCTCCACCACTTCGTCACTGAGGTTGATGCTATTTTGGGCCGCCTTAGCTCGCAAAATAGCAGCGCGGGATTCACTATCGGGAGCCGGAATATCAACAATCATTCCTTGTCCAAAGCGTGAGCGGAGGCGATCTTCCATACCGGCGAGGAGAGCGGGGTGCATATCACTGGAGAACACAATTTGTTTGTTAGTGTCGTGGAGGGCGTTAAATAGGTGGAAAAGTTCCTCTTGGGTTTTTTCCTTGGTGGCCAGGAACTGGACGTCATCCATAATAAGGACATCATACTGACGATACTTATCTTTAAAGCTATTGGCGCTACCACTTTGTAAGGAGTTAAAGTAATCAACGGCAAATCGTTCACTAGTTACATAAAATACTTTTTTACCACTCTTTTTAACTTGATTGCCAACGGCTTGGATCAGGTGAGTTTTACCATGGCCAGTTTTACCATAGATAAACAAAGGGTTGTAGGCAATTCCCGGCTTTTCACTCACTGTCTTGGCGGCCGCGTGGGCGAGGGCGTTGTATGGACCAACCACGAAGTTTTCAAAAGAATATTTTGGGTTTAGATTGTCGCTCTTGTTGATGTAATAGTCTTCCAGCGGTAGGGCGGCGTTGATAGTTTGGGTCTTGGTTGTTTCTCCGCGACGGTCACTGCGCTGTAGTACGGCGTATTCAATACTGCGGACATAGGGGGTTAGCTCGCGTAGAGTTTTTAAGATCATTGACTGAAACTTATCTTGCAGCCAATCGCGCACAAAGACACTTGGTACACCGACGGTGAGGGTGCCGTCTTCGAGGGAAATAATGTGGGTATCGCGGAACCAGGTTTTGAAGTTGGCCGGTGTGATGGAGAGCTCAATTTTAACCAAGGCATCATCCCACAGCTGTTTAACGTCAATTTGTTCAGTGCGAACAATGCTGTTGTGGGAAGTGGGGTGGGCTGTCGGTTGCATATCTAGCTTAGTGGTACCAAGCATTATACTGCTTTGAAAATTACTGTAAACGGTCGTCAGAAATAGCGTGATAAAACTACCCCTCATCTTTTAACAAAAATCCGCAACTGTGGATAAGCAGGGGATAAGTAAAACAACAACCGGAGGTTGTATGTTTTACTTAGTTCCCGATTTGCTCTACCCAGAGCCAATCGCTGGAACGTATACTCCAACGACCAACCTCAGTCTAACCGGATGACATTTATTATTTAAGCTCCTTAATCTCACATAAAATCAACCCTTGGTCGGTTACAAAGCCCTAAAGTTGCAGTTTTTTTCTAATCATGTATAGTTGGGCGGTAAATTAAATCTACTTATGAGCAAGCGAATGTATCAACCGAGCAAACAAAAACGCGCCACTACCCATGGCTTTTTAGTACGAAGCGAAACCACCGCCGGAGCCAAAGTGCTCCTTGCCCGCCGCCGCAAAGGCCGCGCGCTCCTAACTGTCAAAAAGGCTCGCTAAGAGCTTTTTTTGTTTCAAAACTTAGGCTACTATAGTTAACATGATATCAGCTACCAGACGGCTACCGCGCGCGGATTTTGCCAAGTATTTTAAGGCGGGGCAGCGCTATCAGTCGCCCCACTTTACCTTGATTATTAATACTACGTCGTCCCCTACTAAAGCCGCGGTGGTAGTCAGCAAAAAGGTGGCTAAAAGTGCGGTTGATCGCAATCGCCTGCGGCGGCGAGCGTATGGGGTGATTGCTACTCATCCGGTTTTTCTTGGTACTGGGGTGTATATTTTGATCTATAAAGCTGGCGCACTGGCGTCGTCGCGACTAAGCTTGGCCGCTGAGCTTACCCTACTCCTCGCAAACAGCGGCAAACCGCGCTAGAATAGCACCACTATGTTTACGTATATCTGGCACACATTTTTCTTCGACCCAATTTATAACACCCTGGTTTTCTTTCTGGATATTATGCCCCACGGGGATGTAGGCTTGGCAATTATTGCGACGGTAGCCATTGTCAAAATCGTCCTTTTTCCAATGTCGCTTAAGGCGGTAAAGACGCAAAAAATCATGCGTGAGCTGGCGCCCAAGTTAAAAGAAATTAAAGACACTCACAAAGACAATCGCGAAGCGCTGGCTCGGGCGACGATGGATGCCTATAAAGAGGCCGGTATGAATCCGTTTGCTAGTATCCTCGTATTATTTGTCCAGATTCCGGTGGTGTTTGCGCTCTACTTCGTAGTCGCCCAAGGGAGTGCCGGCATTGCCCTGCCGGCTATCAACCCAGACATTCTATACTGGTTTGTGTCTATTCCGAGTGAAGTGTCGATGCTTTTCCTAGGCTCGTTTGATATTACCGCCAAGAGCCTGGCGCTGGCTTTCGCGGCTGGTATCACTCAGTTTTTTAGTACCAAATTGACTATCCCTCCCCTGCCCCCCCGCGACAAAGATGCGGCCCCTGACTTTAAAGATGACTTGATGCGCAATATGAATTTGCAAATGCTGTACGTAATGCCATTTATAATCATTATTGTTGCTTATACTTTCTCAGCCGCTATCGCTCTCTACTTCGTCGTCAGTAACATCGCCGCCATCATCCAAGCCCTAATAGTGAACAAGCACCGGTAATTTTAATGGGTTCAGCCCCACGCGTGTCCGGCTTAAACCCACCAAACCACAAATCCAACCATAGAAACAAACACATTTAGCTAAAAAGCAGTGTAGTTGACTTGAATTTACTTCAAGTTTTTTTGTGATAATGAATTTTAATGGGGTCTGGGTTTAATGGGGTCAGGTTTAATGGGGTCAGCCCCCTTTCTTTGGCCTACCTCGCTCTCTCATAGCTTGTTGCAGATGGTATTTTCCAACAACAGCAAATTGCCAGGCGTCACTCCCGTAGGGAATATTTTTTTCTTCTGCCTTGACTAGCTTTTCTTCCTCAGACGGAGTTAGTGGTAGATTGAGCAGTTCCAGATAATCGTCTGGATAAGGCATAGGCCAGTCACTGAGGATTGCCTTTTCTTTAATGTTGCCGAACTCGCGTCGCCAAATACTAGACCATTGCCAGTCTTCAGCTTTTTGTACAAGATTTGCTGTCTTCGCATTTCTTTCAACATACCTTAGCACCGTCAAGAGATGACTATCTTGAGCACATAAAAATGATTTGAAACGACCTTGATAGAGATGTCCTTGTCCCACCGTATTTTTTGTTACGTGCCAGCGTCGAGTGTGAGTATTACTGAGCCAGCCCATAAATAAACTCATATCACCGTCTCCATTTGGACGAATCACTATATGCCAATGATTAGGCATCACACAGTAAGCTAAAAGGGATACATTAGAATTTTTAACAGCTTCTTCCAAGATTTCTTCAAATTGTTGATAATCATTTTTATTATCAAAAATCTGCACCCGCGCATTTGCCCGGTTTAGAACATGGTACACTTCTCCCCCAGCAGCAACTCTTTTGATGCGTGGCATAGGTATATTGTATCAGTAACGAGATAAAGGGGGCTGACCCCATTAAATCAGTAACGAAGATAAAGGGGGCTGACCCCATTAAATCTGACCCCATTAAATCTACGAAGATAAAGGGGGCTGACCCGATTAAATCTACCCATTAAATCCATTAAATATTAACTATTCCCTACTTAAGGCAGTAGAAACCGATTGTATCGTATCCATTATCACTAATTAAATTAGCCCAATCGTACACTATCTCACCTGAAGAACATTCTTGGGCTAGGGCTAATTGAACGCCTGTTTGGTCTCCTCTACTTGCAAAACCAAGAAAATCATTAATTGGTATAAACAGTGCACTGGCAATGTCGGTCGGGCCTATAAAAAAGTTTTTAGCTAAGGCAGTTAGTCTTTCTGGTGTAATTGATGCAGACGTTGATGGCGTACTTGATAAGGTTAAAGAATTGGCTGTTAACCAGACTCGGGCCCGCTCAGTTTCAATGGTGTCTGGGTCCAACTCGGCCCAGCGTTCGATAGTGACGCAACGACTTTCTGGTTCAAACCAGGTATGGCCCTCCCAAACGTTACACTCCTCAGTCGTGAGTGGTATCCAATCAGAAACGATACAAACCCGAGAGGCTGCGTCGTATTTAATGACATTCGTTGTGGTAGAATAGTCTTCTCGAATAGTTAAGCAATGAAACTCACAAGCAGCATCTAATATTTCTCGATGGGTGGGATTTTCAACGCCAGTCAATCTGTGAGCAAAAGCAATACTCCAGTGTATAAATAATGGGAATACGGTGGGAAAATTTGTAATTGTTGGTATATCTGCTGAACATGAATTGTGGCCATAATCAGTGGTGTCACAATTCATTGCCTTATAATTTCCTCTTGGATAATCTCGGAGGGCTATTTTATTAGCCATTTCTTGCATTTGGGCATCAAGAATAACCGTGTCTACTTGGTCACACCGATTTCTCTCTAGACCATCTAAAATCAGATCAGATGTACCATATGAAATAGTAGTTCTTAGAGCTGAGCATTTTTGTTCGCAGGATGGTTCGGTCTCGGTACAGGTGGGAGTAACTATTTGTTCGTATTTGTTCCAAAAAGTTAGATTGTTACAGGGCACAGGTTGACATCTTTTGTCAGCACCAATGGCTTCTAAATCGTCACAATGGGCTTGCATTGCGACAACGTTTCGATTGACGTCGTCAACTACAGCACGAGTAGCGTTGTTAAGGACGTTTAGGGTGGTTAGATCACTATTGACAGTATTAAGAATCACTACGGCCCCAATGACAATGAGAAGTCCAATTAAGGCGTTACGAATATCGTCCTTAGCGCTACTTTTGTCCCCGGGTTGGTCACTGAGCATATACTTGGCTCCAGCTAGGATAATTTTCACTACAGCAATTAAAGCCGCCAAACTAATAGAGAGGGCATACAAGGCATCAATGTACTGATCAAAGTTGCTGGCGTCACCGACTCCGGGGATACCAACTAGTGGTTGGTACTCAGCTCCCCAGACTACAAAAGCTGGAAAGAAGAAATAAACTAAAATAACAATAATGGTTTGTTTATAATTCATACACCCATAATGATTGATCAATTTTGTTCACAAAGTATAACATTCTACCATCGTTAGTAATTTTAATTTTATTCAAGTCAAGGGGTCGGCCAGAAATAGTGCTGGGGTTGGCAATTTGAGAGTTTATTCCCAGTTTATCAATCTTCCAAATCCGGTCATCGAAAGACACCAGGCCTTTGTACCAGCTATCGGGGAGGTTAGCGTCGCGAGTGTCGAGGTTGGCAGCGCAGTAGAGGTTGGTCCCGCGTAGTTCACTGATACACTTATCTGCCAGAGCTGGGATAATTTGAAGCTGGGTGTTTTTTTGTACTAGGCTGTAATTGAAAAGTTTTACCTGACCGGTGGCTTCTACGATACTGAAGAGGATTGATTGTTGGTACGGAAGTACGGTTAATCCCCGTCCACTAATCGGTGTCCTAATTATATTGGCACCACGTACCTCGTAAAGGTGACTGGTAAGACTGGCAGCTGATTTTGTTAGAACGTAATGCGAAGTACTAGCCTGCCGGCTCCAAAGGATAGTAGCTGCAGTAAAAGGTACAGTAAAGAGCCTTTTAGTTTCTTGTGTAGTTAAATTGTACGAACGACCTTCAAGTGTAGCGCCCACTAAAGTACCGTAGTAGAAAATATTATTTGTACCAAACTCAAAGTTAGTTACCGATGCGCTGATAGTTTCTTTACTAGGATTACCACTTTCTCGAATATGGATGAGTACCACTTCGTTACCTGATTGCTCACTCGATCTGACTGCTATATATTCACCGCTGTCGCTAATAATCGCTTCACTCGCTACAGGGATAGATATTGGTGAAACTCTAGTTTCCATTCCATTTTTTAGACTGATATCAAACACCTGCCCAGTACCGGCTTCGACGTAGCGCATTAATAAATTGTTACCACGAACTATAATCCGCATGCCAATTACCGGCTTGGTAGTCAGTTGACGCAGTTTGGCCAGAGCGACGTCAACCACTGGCGGCGCAATGGTAACGGGCGGTACAATTTCTGGTACCACCGTTTCATTACCAAATAAATCAAAATTGGCAAATTGAGGGGTAGTGTTATTTGGGGACCCATAGAGGAAGCTATAGAGCCAAAACCCGATTAACCCCAAGATGATGACACCAGCGCCTAGGTAGTAGAAAATCTTTTTCATATTAAAAGCGGATGGCCATACTAGCTTTATCACCTTGGAGGAGTTCGCTTAAGTTGCGAACTTCAAATTCGAGGTTAGCCGTCCCGGCGCCCCGGCGGTCGAGGGTGATTTCAAAGCGGTCGCTACCGGAATTAGTTTTGGCCCCAGCAATGGACCACTCGGTCACTAGGCGTCCGGTAAGAGCCCTAAGGTCCAGGTTGTAGGGGATGGCGCGCAAGGTGAGGCTGTTCCCGACCATATTGAATGAACTAGGGGCGACGCGCGGACTTAAGCCGTAAAGCGTACTTTGCTCATAAAGTAGCACATCGACGACACTGGTTTCAACGGTGACACTGCGCCTGGCGACGGTCAGGCCGGCCTGGTCAATTACTTCTAGGGTGACGATATGAGTACGACCATGAGGGACCGTGTATAAAGTTTGAAAGCCGCCTAACCTAGCCCCTCCATCAATGGATCGATTGTTTAATTTCCAATTGTAGGTATAGCTCGACGGGTTGACGAGGCCATTTTTTCCACTTAGTACCCCACTGACCCGGACGAGGCTGCCGTAAATCGGTAGGGCCCGACCACGATACAAAACTGGTGTAAAGGTTTGGGGCTCAATGATGATGTCGAGATAGCGCGGTTCGATGGTGACACTAACCACTTGAGACCGGCCATTATTGTTAGTCAAAGTAGCGGTGATAGTGTCGGTTTGGAGGGCTTCACCGACGACAAAACTCATGGAGCGCAAATTGCTAACTTCGGGTAAGTTGACGCCATCGAGTGACCAGGCAATCGTTGCAGCTCCGACTAAACCGGAATAGTCTTCGAGGGTAACATTCACCCGTTCCCCCGGGGCCGGAAACTGGGGTGACAGAGTAATTGCTGGTCCGCCAGCTACACCGGCTAGGTTACCAAGCTGGGCGTTGGCACTGGACCCAGTCGTAAAAAATAATATATATAAACCAATTGACAGTAATCGCCGCATATGACTATTGTAGCAAACAGTCGATGTATATGCGTGCTTAATTTGGGTATACTTCCACCGAAGCCTCCCAGAACCATATCCAAGGAATGATAGCTGCTCCTGGAAATATACTCATTATTAGGGACAGTAGAAAAAAACTGGTTTTTAGTGAGCTAGCTTTACCAAATAGTGAATTAAGACCGGCTAGTTTGTAGTGAATTAGAGCACCAATATGGATGGTAAGCGAACAAGTTATTTGTAAAAACAAAACAAGGAAAAATATAATCCAGATATCTTGCGGGGAGACTGGAGTACTCCACCACCAACCAAGAGTAACGTTATAAGCAGCTACTGCTAAGGTAGAAATCCAGCTGTCGGTTAGATAATAAGTGGCCCCATACACAATAAGAGAGGCTACGCTTAATGGTGTCAACACCCAAAACCACAAAAAACTTGTCCAACTAGCCACCGCAATACTAACAGTACTAGCTTTTATGGTTGTCTCGACACTATTTAATTTGGAAGCCAAAGCCGACCCCTTTTTACCGGTCATAGATATATTTGATCCCGCTTTCCTAACATCATCAGAAAATCCATCTTCGTTTTGCTGCATCACTAGTCCAGTCTTATTAATAGATCGGCCAGTTCTAGATAGGGTCTTTGAACCGGTGTTTACAAAGCTCGAGACGCGCTCCAGGGCCCGTCTTTTATTATTACCTGTGACCGTTGGCGAATAAGCGGCTTTTTGACCTTTGATACCATATCCAGGGCTGTTCTCTGCCTGAAATCGACCAGCAGTGGTGGGATGGAGTGTTTCTTGGTCTACCATAACCCCCCAAGTATACTACAACTTACCCAGCTCGCTCCCGTAGCTCGCGCTTAGCGTTTTGGATTTTGATAATCTGGGAGGGATCGGAGGTAATGATTTGATCTTCGGTGTAGGAGGCGATTACCTTAATTGCTACATGTTTGAGACCGACGAAGAAGAGGCCCTCCCCGACTCCCGACTCAAGCAACAGAAATTTCTCTTCATCGGTGAGATTAAAAGTCCGCTGGATGTTATCAATGGCGGTAGGCGACTGCTTCATGAGGAACTGTAGGCTGGAGTTCGTTATCATGGGGACGCCGTAGGGAGAACGGAGGAAATCATCGACGTCTTGAGTGATAGTGGCAATACCCAGGTAATACTTGCGCCCCCGCTTAGCTAGACTAAAGAGGAAAGAAGCGGTGTCATCACTTTTCATCATCCACCAGGCTTCGTCAATCACTAGCAGTCGCTTGACCAAGCGACGACGAATAGCTGACCAGATGTAGTTGGTAATAATAAACATCGCGATGGTCTTGAGTTCGTCCTCCATATCGCGCAGCGAAAACACCACAAACTTTTGATTGATGTCTACGTTCGACGGCTGGTTCATAAAACCGGACCAGGTGCCGGAGGTGTATTTTTGGAGGCGGCTAACCAGTGACCCGCTACCATTCATACCGGCCAGCACCATTTCAAAATCCGACAGCAAGGGCGACTCGAGCTCGCTAAAGTTACTGTGCTCAGTAATGTCTTTAAGCGCGTAGGTCTCGCGGATAGCTAGGTCGACAATAGTTTCTTCCTCTGGCGAAAGGCCGCCGAGCATTAAGCGAAACAGCCCAATCAGGTGAATAATTTGTGAGCGTAGGACGTCGGCGGGCTCTTCATCGGCCCCCGGCGGCGGTAGGTCAAAGGGGTTAATGTGATTTTGTGAAGAGAGGGAAATATTGAAAAATCGCCCGCCGGTAGCTTCAGCCAAATACTCGTATTCCCGCTCCGGGTCGATGACAATTACCTCGGTGCCAAACATCAGGGAGCGGAGAATTTCGAGCTTGATACTGTATGACTTCCCCGCTCCTGAAGTCGCGAAAGTGACGGAGTTGTAGTTGGTCAGGGCAAAGCGGTCGAACAACACCAGGGATGAGTTGTGGCGGTTGATACCGTAGAGAATGCCGTTGTCAGAAGTCAGGTCGAAGGAGGTAAACGGAAAAAAGCTCGATAGCGGCGCCGAGTTGAATTTACTATGAATAGCCAGATCGTCGGTAGCGGTCGGTAACACACTGCGCATCCCTTGCTCTTGTTTAAAAAGGGCCGGTTTGACGTAAATCAGGCGCGAATCGAGACTACCTTTAATTTCGTTCTCAACTTTATTAAGCGCTTCATCAGTCGATCCATAAATGGCGACATATAGACCAACATCAAATAATTTTTCTTCAGCTTGCTGGAGTTTATCACGAAGATCTTCGAGGTTACGATAAGCGGCTTCAAGCTGCGGGTCGCGCACCTCGCCCCGATCAGAGCGCATACTGATTTGGCTCTGGACCTCGGCTACCTTTTTTTGAAATTTCTTGAGGGTTTCGGCCGTGTTCATGGGGTGAATCATGATGGTCACGTCCAGTTCCTTTTCCAAATTTAGCACCGGCTCGAGCCAACCATCACTCAGATAACGAGGGTAAGATACCGCAAAAAATACGCGCGCGAGGGTCCCGCTGATATTGATACTACGAGGCCCAATGGCTACCGCCGACGGAGCAATTACATCAGGAATAGTCAGCAAGCTGTCGCTGACGGCGGCCTGAAGAGGGTCTTTTTTTTTGGAAGTTAAGTTGTCTAAAATACCCATAGGCTATCGACGTTATTGTACACTAGGCGCGGCGCCAGTAATATCACTAGGATTGTAAATGTGGTAGTAAAGTTCTACCAGTTCCTCCTCACTTAAGGCGATGGTTTTAACTCCAATCCGATTTAGTCCTTGCTCGACAACGGCCTGTCGTTGTTCGAGTTGGAGCCGTTGTTCCTCAAAGGTATTAGTCTCCACTGACTTCCCTTGGGAAAGAATACTAGTGAGGCTCTTACCCAGATTAAGCTTCAGCGGCGTGTACGGTACAATCACAAAAAAGTTTTTACTCATGACATCGACCTCGCTGGTGAACGTCCGAATAAATTAAATGTACTCGTTCAACTGCACCCGCATCAAGTCGCTGTACTGGATCGATTCCAATCCGCGCAGAGTCTCTAGATACGGCTCAATGTTGAGGCGGCGCGATTGTACATAGATTTGGAGACTAAAATCTATAGTATTGAGAAAATTTTGAAATTGAAAAAGAATGGCCTGTTGTTCATCTCGGGATTTAAGCGCAAAGTTGACTGATGAAGCCAATAACACCTTACATAGCTGGCCGTTTTTAAGAATAACCACGCCGTCTTTAATATCACGGATGGGGACAAAATCTTGGGTTGCCGCTGAGGTAGTAGCCATAGTTTGTGTTTATTTTTTTTGCAGGGCGTCGAGCTC
>Ga0163144_10025394_pt1 | contig 11569 bp, 10 predicted proteins | sample OliLak19BULKMAT1_FD_123175 | JGI IMG/M metagenome (GOLD analysis project Ga0163144, IMG submission 123175) | Freshwater microbial mat bacterial communities from Lake Vanda, McMurdo Dry Valleys, Antarctica - Oligotrophic Lake LV.19.BULKMAT1 | ecosystem: Environmental > Aquatic > Freshwater >... | reverse complement strand
GCTGTCTCGCGAACCGTCTGGCTGATGCGCTCAAGAATCTCGTCGGTGAACTCGCGTTCCGCTACATGCATGCGGCAAGAGTAACGAAAAACGTTTCGCGTGTCCAGCGTGATTAAAGGTCAGGTGGGCTGGGGGAGGCGCACGAGTCCCAAGGTGATGACGTGAGGCCGAGCGCGGCTTTCGGGTGGCGGGGCGACGGGCGGCTGCGGGTCGGCGGTGCCAGGTCAGGCATTGAAGACCTGCCACTCGGCCGAGTTTCGACGCCGCCAAGCGCTGGCTGGCATCGATTGACCGCTTCGGAGTTTTCGTCGCCGCGGGCGGAATTAGATCTACGTCCGCAGTACTTTGGGACAGATCATTGGCGCCACGAATTTCGCAGACCTTGAACGTCCGGAATTGGCCGAGAGCCGGTACTGCCGAACGGCTGGTTCAGGGCAGTTCAGTTCGGGCCGCTCGCGCCGCGTCGGGTGAGTTCAGGCGCGAGGGCGTCGGCGCTGGGATCAGCTTGCGCGGAGGCGGTTGGTCACGATCAGCCGGACCGAACAAGAACTGGGCGCACAAAATGATCGCCGGATCTCGCGCTTCTGAGCGCAGATCCGATGCCTTCAATGCCGACATCGCGGTCGCCGACAAGTCCCGTTGAACATCGTGCTCCTGCACAGTACGGCAGCGATTCCCGGCGCCTTCAGAAGACTTCGCCCTCTTCGCCCAGGAACCTCGCATTCAACCTGCGGACTCTGTCCACCGGCCCGGCGTTGTACGGGTCTTCGGTTCCTGTTCCGCGGTCGATCCAATCCAGCCTGAGCGCCTCGTAGACCGGCACCCAGCCCTCGCCGCTTCGCAAGAGCATTCCGGGGTTAGGCAGGTAATGCCCGTTGCGCGCGCGCGCCCACAGCTTGCGCGCCGGCTTGTAGTTGCTGTCGACCTCGGCGCGCGCCAGCACCTGATTGACATAGCTGCGCTTGCGCCGCTGCTCTTTCCATAGATGAGGCGGCAAACCTTCGAGCACCTGATGCAGTTGTTCGGCGAAGTAACCCTCGCCGAACTTCCACGGCGGCAGCGAGCGCACGGCGCAGCAGGACCACTGTGTCTTGAGCCCGGCCAGCATCAGCGTCAGCACCCAGTATTCGCCCTGGTGTCGCTCGACGCGGACGAGCCGGCCATCGACCTGCACGTCGATCACCGCCGGCGCCAGGTGGTCGAAGATCGCGGCAAAAGAGCTCTTCGCGAATGCGGGTTCCTCAATGGCCCGGCTCACGGCTTGCTGCCAGGCGGTTTGCCCGAATTCGTCCTCGGCTTTCGGCTCGGCGCCCCGCTCGAGCAGCGCAGCGATCAAGGCCGCGTTGCCCGCCCTCGCCGCAAGCATCAACGGGGTCGCGCCCACAGGAGTTCGGTGGTCGACGGCGTGCACGTCGCACAGACGCAGGATGTCCTTGAAGTTCTTCGCCGCATAAGGCTGCAGGTGGCGTTGCCGCAGCGCAGCCACGGTGCGCAGCGCGAGCTGCTGCTGACCCTCGTGGTGGCTCAGCCGCACGCCCGACATCGCCGCGTCGTCGATCCAACCGAAGTCGCCCTCAGGCGCCAGTCCGCGCGCGGGCGGGAACTGCGCTTTGGCGAGTTGTTCGACCCAGGACTGCTGGCCGTGCCACAAGGCGTAGTCCATCAGTGCCTGCTTGAGCTTGGCGCTGGGGTTGCCGCGGTCCAGCGCCTTGGGAGCCAACCCCTCGATCAGCTCGCGGCTCCAAGGCGTCCAGGGTACCGGTTTGCCTTGCAGGAAGGCTTCGCGGATGGCGAGCGCCTGCTCTTGCTTGCCCTGCAGTTCGAGCTTGCGCGCTTCCTGCGCCCACTCTTCCTTGGTCGAAACCTGGGCGGCGCCCGCGCGGGCCTCGCCGACCTTCAACCCGAGCAAGGCCAGCAGCGGATGGCCGGTGTCGGATTCGACGAGTGTCAGGCTCTGCACGGCCCGCGTCATCGCCACGTACAGCGCGTTGACGTAGAACTTGTAGAGCTCCAGCGACTTGTCGCCTTTGTCCTTGGCGCGGCGGTAGTCGAGTTCGTCGCGCTGCAGGTCCTGCGGCGCGACGCCTTCGCAGACCTCTGCATAGGCCGCACGCTGACCCGACACCAGGCCCAGCAGCACGACATGCGGGTACTCCAGCCCCTTGGCCTCGTGCACGGAGAAGACCAGCGGCGTGCGCAGCTGCGCGCGCGCCGCTGCCTTGTCCTCGTCGCGCAGCACGATCACCGCATGCCGCGCCGAGGCCCGCGTCGTGGCGTCGACTTGTTTCAGCGCCGCGTCGCCGGCCTGCACCAGCGTGACCTCGCCAGCGTCGCCCGAGGTGCTCTGGACCAGGAAGTTGCTCTCGCGGTCGATCGAGCCGAAACGGGCCTGCTTGATCTTCAGCAGCGTGTTGGCCATGCCGGTGACGGCCTGCGTGTTGCGGAAGTTGGCGTGCAGCACGTGGAGCGGTTGGCGCTGCGCGTCCTCGCCGGCCAGCCCATGCCAGAACATCGTCTTCACGGCCGCCCAGGAGAAAAAGTTGGGGTGCACGATCTGGTTTGAATCGCCGCACAGCAGGAACTGGCCCGGGTTCTTCAGGCTGGCAAGCAGCAGGGCCAGCTGCACGCCGGTGAGGTCCTGCACCTCGTCGATGACGATGAAGTCGTAGAGGGGCTGCGACAGCGGCAGCCAGTCGTGGGCGACCAGGTTCAGGTCGAACTGCGCACTTTCGGCCAGCCATTGCCGATAGCGGCCAAAGAGGGCGTGAGCCGCTTCGCGCGCGGCAGGCGCCAGCAGGCTCTGACGGGTGCCTAGCGCCAGGTAGGCAGGCAGGCCGAGCGGCCCGGTGGGCTGGGCGCCAATGACGCCACGGAACTCCTCGAAGAGCGCATGGGCGTCGATGTCGCCCAGTGCTTTGGCTGCCGCACGGTGGCGGTCGAACCAGCCCTGGAAGGCGTTGAAGCTGACCTCGCGGCCGGCGGGCACACGAAGCGTTTCGAGGAACTCGCGCAGGCTCAGGAACTCGGCCTCCTGGTCCGGGTTCTCGTAGCCGTGGGCGTCATAGAGTGCACGGGCCGACTGCGCCAGGTAGGCCGACTGGGTCACGTACATCACGCGACCCTGCGTTTCGCGCAGCTTGGCCAGCGTGACGGCGGTCTTGCCTGAGCCCGCCGAGCCGACCAGGATCACCGGCGCGGACAACCGGCGCACGGCCTCTTGCGCGTCGTCGAAGACGATCGGCTTGTCGAGCAACTCGAAATCGGTGCGCGTGGGGTGCAGCCAGCGCAGCGAAGTGGCCTCGGCGGCAGACAGAGTCGCCGGGGCGACGCCAGGCTCGTGATCGATATTGGCCTCGTCGACCGACGCGCCGCGCAGGAAGCGCGATTTGTCGTAGGCATGGTTCTCGATGACCTCGAGCGCCAGGCACACGGTCTCGGCACCGAAGCGCGCGAACTGCAGCAACAGGCGGTTGCTCTTGTCGAGCTTGGCTCGGTAGTAGCCGCCGACGTGCAGCTTCTTGACGTCGGGGCTCTTGAAGTCGCCGGCTTCGATGGCGGCCCGCAGCTTGGCAAAGGCGGGCTTGACCCGGCGCAGGTCGAGATCCTTGTATTGGAGCAGTCGCATGAGGCTGGGTTCGGGTCGGGTCGGGTCGGGTCGTGTATGGCGCATGATTCTGCCCTGCCTCCGGTCATGCTCGCCGCTGCGGGTGGTGGTTCGTAGACGCGATCGTCAACCCTGGCGCTGCTGCGTTGACGGTTCCAGCCAGCCTGAAAGCTGCCGGCCGTGGCAGGCAGCTTTCAGGCCAGAAGCGGACCTTCGCGGCGGGCAGCTTTCCGGCATCGGATCCATGCGGCGCGCTGCCGCAACGAACCCACATCGCCGCGACTATCGAGTCGCCGCTGATCGAACGCAGCGTCAGAGGTCGATCACGGTGCGAAGGCTGGTTGCCCGGCGCCAGCAGAAGCGAGTCCTTGAACTTTTGGGCAAGCTGGATTGGGACACGTCTTGCAACTACAAGGCTGAGCGCTCGCGGAAATGACAGTGCTGGTCGATACCAGTGTGTGGTCGCTGGCATTTCGTCGCGACAGTGAGAGCAAAGAGCCGGCTATCAATGCGCTCAAAGATGCACTGGCTGGCTCTGACGTCGTCGTCACGACGGGCTTGATTCTTCAAGAACTTCTGCAAGGCTTCAGCGGCCCAAAGGCGGCGTCGGCCATCGTGGACAGGTTCAGCGCACTGGCACTGATCCATCCTGCACGTGAGGACTGCATCTCGGCCGCGCAGTTCAGAAAAACTTGACGGCGTAACGGTATCGAACTCGGCACCGTGCATGCGCTGATTGCTCAACTTTGCATCAGCAACGACCTGACTCTGCTGACCACTTACCAAGATGCGGTTCCAGCCGGCGCCGGAACACGGGGCTCGGCTCGAAAGTCATGGCGAACATTTGCAGCGACGAGCGGGCGCCTTTCGGTGTGGCGAGCAGGCTCGATCGACAGGCTCTCAGCCTGTCAGACCGTCTTCGTGTCGAACATCAGCAGATCGACCCCGGCCATCGCGAAGTTGCCGAGGTCGGCCGCCGTGGCCGTGCCTTCGGGCGAACCCAGCGCGGCCTGGATCGCTGCCAGCGAGTCGAATTCGAGCAAGGCCACCAGGTGCAGAGGCGCCTCACCGGCCGGCGTGCCGATCGGGCCGCTGCTGATCTCGTAGCTGCGCAGCCCGGGCAGGGTCTTGACCAGCGGTATGTGAGTGGCGTGGTAGTAGGCGTCGAAGGCGGCCGGGTCGGCGGGCTTCTTGTAGAGCGCAATCACTTTGGCCATGACGTGTTGTCCGGTTCGGCGCTGCCGGTGGCAGCCTTGCCGGCGAGCAGTGTCGAGCCCGTCTCGCGGCCGGCGCCATAGGGTCTAACACCGGGCCGGCTGCGGCGGGCCGCTGTGTCGCTACGATCGGCATCAGCCGAAACACCGACATGGCCGCCGTCCCGTTCACCTACATCGCGCGCAACCTCTGGGTGCGCCGCGTCACCACCGCGCTCACCGCCGCCGGCATGGCGCTGGTGGTGTATGTCTTCGCCACCGTGCTGATGATGACCGAGGGCATCCGCGCCACGCTGGTGGCCACCGGCCAGCCCGACAACGTGATCGTGCTGCGCAAGGGCGCCGGTGCCGAGATCAACAGCGGCATCTCGCGTGCGCAGGCCGACATCCTGGCCACCTTGCCCGGCATCGCCGTCGACGGCGCCGGGCGCGCGCTCGTCAGCAAGGAGCCGGTGGTGCTCACCAACCTGCCAAAGCGCGGCAGCGGCAAGCCGAGCAATGTCACCCTGCGCGGCACCTCGGCGCAGGCGCTGGCCTTGCGCCCGCAGGTGCGGCTGGTGGAAGGGCGCATGTTCCGCCCCGGCAGCAGCGAAGTGGTGGCCGGCCGTGCCATCGCGAACGGCTTCCAGGGCGTGGCCATCGGCAGCAGCCTGCGCCTGGGCGGGCGCGACTGGACGGTGGTGGGCGTTTTCGACGCCGGCCGCAGCGGCTTCGACTCCGAGATCTGGGGCGACGCCGAACAGCTGATGCAGGCCTTCCGCCGCCAGAACTGGTCGAGCGTGGTGCTGAAACTGGCCGATGCCGAAAGCTTCGAGGCGCTGCGCAAGCTGATCGAGGACGACCCCCGCCTGACGCTGGACGCCAAGCGCGAAGAGCGCTTCTATGCCGAGCAGAGCGAGGCGCTGGCCAACTTCATCCGCATCCTGGGCACCGCGCTGGCGGTCATCTTCTCGGTGGGCGCGGTGGTCGGCGCCACCATCACGATGTTCGGCGCGGTGGCCTCGCGCATCGGCGAAATCGGCACGCTGCGGGCGCTTGGTTTTCGGCGCGGCGCGGTGCTGGCGGCGTTTCTCGGTGAATCGCTGCTGCTGGCGCTGGCCGGCGGCGTGGTCGGGCTGGCGGCGGCCAGCCTGATGCAGGTGGTGAACGTGTCGACCACCAACTTCGCCACCTTCTCCGAGCTGGCCTTCCAGTTCACGCTGACGCCGGCCATCGCCGCACAGTCGATGGTGTTCGCGCTGGCGATGGGCTTCATCGGCGGCTTCGTGCCGGCCTGGCGCGCGGCACGGCTGAAGATCGTCGACTGCCTGCGCGCGGCGTAGCCGGTCAGCCCGGAATCCGGGCCGGCGGCCTCGCCGGCGCGGTCTGGCAGACTGCCCGCCATGCACTCCATCCTCCTGCTGCCCGGCCTGGCCAGCGACGCCACGCTCTGGCGCGACCAGATCCCCGCGCTGTCGGCTCGCCACCGCGTGACAGTCAGCGACGTGCACTTCCGCTTCGACACCCTGCCTGAAATGGCCGCCGCGCTGTTGGTTGAACACCCCGGCAGCCACGTGCTGGTCGGCAGCTCGATGGGCGGCATGCTGGCGCTGGAAGCCTGGCGCCAGGCACCGTCTCGTGTGTCCGCCCTGGCGCTGCTGGGCAGCACGGCACGGCCCGACACGGCCGAGTTGATCCGCCTGCGCAGCCAGGCCTGTGAGCTGTTCGAGCTGGGCCGGATGGACGAGGTGCTGCGCGCCAACCTCGGTTTTGTCTTCCACCCGCGCACTGAAGGCAACGCCGAGTTGACGGCGACTTATCTGGAATTTGTGCGGCGTGCCGGCGCCGAACAGCTGATACGGCAGAACCGCGCGGTGATGGCCCGGCGCGATTTCCGTCCGCTGCTGCGGCAGATCGAATGCCCGCTGCTGGTGATGTGTGGGCAGTCCGACCTGCTGACACCGCCCGAATGTTCGGAAGAGATCGCCGCCGCCGTGCCGCATTCGCGCCTGGAACTGCTGGCCGAATGCGGCCACCTGCTGACGATGGAGCAGCCGGCGCGCGTGAATGCGCTGCTGCTGGACTGGCTGGGCGGGATCAAAGCGCCTTGATTTCGCGGTTCAAGCGAGGTTCAACACGCTGGCTTCGGTGCTCACCGTGCCGAGCGGATAACGTCGGCCGGCCAGGTGGTCTTCGATGCAGCGCAGCACCAGCGGGCTGCGGTGTCGTGCGGCGCTGGCGCGCACTTCGTCCGGCGTGAGCCACAGCGTGCGCACCACAGGCGCGTCCAGCGTACGGGCCGGGTTGGCCGCGCTGACGCTGCCGCCGTAGGCAAAGCGCAGGTAGGTGATGTCCTCGGCCGGGTTTCCGTCGACCGCCGGCCGCTGGAACCGCGCCAGGTACACCCCGACCAGCCACTCTGGCGTGAAGGTGCAGGCCGTCTCTTCAATGCACTCGCGCGCCGCGCCATGTTCCGGCGTTTCGCCGGGGTCGAGGTGGCCGGCTGGGTTGTTGAGCTTCAGCCCTTCGGGCGTCAATTCCTCCACCAGCAGGAAGCGCCCGCCCCGCTCGACCACGGCGGCCACGGTGACACTGGGTTTCCAACGGACATCGGACATGCGTTGCATCGTAGCGGCAGCGTGGGCGTGAATGGCGCACGGGCGCAACGGCCTTGCGTCGTGTCGGGTAAGCTTCTTGCGGTGACAGAGAGACACCGGGCCTGCTGCCCACAACAACCAAGGAGTTCAATTCATGGGTCTGCTGATTGGTGTGCCGAAGGAGACAGCCGCCGGCGAGAAACGCGTGGCCACCGTGCCCGACGTGGTGGAGAAGCTGGTCAAGCTGGGTTTCTCGGTGGCGGTGGAGAGCGGGGCCGGTGACGCCGCCAACTTCGCGGACGACACCTACCGCGCCGCCGGCGCCGAGGTGTTGAGCACGGCGGCCGAACTCTGGGCCAGGTCGGACATCGTCTTCAAGGCGCGCGTGCCCAGCCCCGAAGAAGTGGGCCTGATGCGCGAAGGCGGCACCCTGATCGGCTTCATCTGGCCGGCACAGAACCCCGAGCTGATGCAGCAACTGGCGGCGAAGAAGGCCACCGTGCTGGCCATCGACGCCCTGCCGCGACAGCTGTCGCGCGCGCAGAAGATGGACGCGCTCACGTCGATGGCCGGCATCACCGGCTACCGCGCGGTGATCGAGGCGGCGAACGCCTTCGGCCGCTTCTTCAACGGCCAGATCACGGCTGCGGGCAAGGTGCCGCCGGCCAAGGTGTTCATCGCCGGTGCCGGTGTGGCGGGGCTGGCCGCCATCGGCACGGCGGCCAACCTGGGCGCCATCGTGCGCGCCAACGACACCCGTGCCGAGGTGGCCGATCAGGTCAGGTCGCTGGGCGGTGAATTCGTCAAGGTCGACTACGAGGAAGAAGGCTCGGGCGGCGGCGGTTATGCCAAGGTGATGAGCGAAGGCTTCCTGGCCGCGCAGCGGGCGATGTACGCGCAGCAGGCCAAAGAGTCCGACATCATCATCACCACCGCGCTGATCCCGGGCAAACCGGCGCCCAGGCTGATCACCGCCGAGATGGTGCGGAGCATGAAGCCCGGCAGCGTGATCGTCGACATGGCCGCCGAGCAGGGCGGCAACTGCGAGCTCACCGTGCCCGGTGAGGCCGTCGTGCGCCACGGCGTCACCATCGTCGGCTACACCGATCTGGTCAGCCGCCTGGCCAAGCAGGCTTCCACGCTGTACTCGAACAACCTGCTGCGACTGACCGAGGAGCTGTGCAAGAACAAGGAGGGGCGCAAGGACGGGGTCATCAACGTCAACATGGAAGACGACGCCATCCGCGGCCTCACGGTGATCAAGGACGGCGCCATCACCTGGCCCGCGCCGCCGATCAAGCAGGCCGCGGCAGCCAAACCCAAGGCGTCCGCGATGCCGGCGGCCGCGCCCAAGGGGCACGGCCACGGCGCCGGCGAGCCGATGTCGGCGAAGAGCCTGGCCACGGTGTTCGGCGTCGGGGCGGTGTTGTTCCTGCTCGTCGGACTGTATGCACCGGCCAGTTTCCTGGCGCACTTCACGGTCTTCGTGCTGGCCTGCTTCATCGGCTACATGGTGGTGTGGAACGTCACGCCGTCGCTGCACACGCCGCTGATGAGCGTGACGAATGCCATCTCGTCGATCATCGCGATCGGCGCGCTGGTGCAGGTGGCGCCGCCCCTGACCAGCGGTGTGACCGACCGGCCCAACGCGCTGATCCTCGGCCTGGCCGTCTTCGCGCTCGCGCTCACGGCGGTCAACATGTTCGGCGGCTTCGCGGTCACGCGTCGCATGCTGGCGATGTTTCGCAAATAAGTTCCGCAAGCAAGTTCCGAACACAAGAACAAGGACACGGACATCATGACTTCCAGCCTGGCCACCATGGCCTACATCGCCGCCACCATCCTTTTCATCCTCAGCCTGGGCGGCCTGGCCAACCCCGAGACCGCACGCCGCGGCAACCTGTTCGGCATGATCGGCATGGCCATCGCCGTGCTCGCCACGGTGCTCGGCCCGCGCGTCACGCCGGCCGGCATCCCGTGGATCATCGGCGCCCTCGTCGTCGGCGGCTCCATCGGTCTGTATGCGGCGAAGAAGGTGCAGATGACCCAGATGCCAGAGCTGGTGGCACTGATGCACAGCCTGGTCGGCCTGGCCGCCTGCCTGGTGGGTTTTGCCAGCTACGTCGACACCTCCACCGTGTTCCCCACTTCGGCCGAGAAGGCCATCCACGCGGTGGAGATCTACATCGGCATCCTGATCGGCGCGGTCACTTTCTCGGGCTCGCTGATCGCCTTCGGCAAGCTGTCGGGCAAGATCGGCGGCAAGCCGCTGCTGCTGCCCGGGCGCCACCTGCTCAACCTGGCCGGCCTGCTGCTGGTGATCTGGTTCGGCCGCGCTTTCGTGCAGGCACCCGACATCCAGTCCGGCATGCTGCCGCTGCTGGTGATGACGGTGATCGCACTGCTGTTCGGCATGCACATGGTGATGGCCATCGGCGGTGCCGACATGCCGGTGGTGGTGTCGATGCTCAACAGCTATTCAGGCTGGGCGGCGGCGGCCACCGGCTTCATGCTGAGCAACGATCTGTTGATCGTGGTGGGCGCGCTGGTCGGCTCTTCGGGCGCCATCCTGTCGTACATCATGTGCCGGGCGATGAACCGCAACTTCATCAGCGTGATCGCGGGCGGCTTCGGCGGCGGCGCTCCGGCGCCCAAGAAGGGCGACGGTGCGGCGGCCGAGCCCGAGGGCGAGGTGACGCCGATCAGCGCGGCGGAAACGGCCGAGCTGCTGCGCGAGTCCAAGAACGTGATCATCGTGCCCGGCTACGGCATGGCGGTCGCCCAGGCGCAGCACACGGTGTTCGAGATCACCAAGCTGCTGCGCAGCCAGGGCATCAACGTGCGCTTCGGCATCCACCCGGTGGCCGGCCGCATGCCCGGCCACATGAACGTGCTGCTGGCCGAGGCCAAGGTGCCGTACGACATCGTGATGGAAATGGACGAGATCAACGAAGATTTCCCCAGCACCGATGTCACGATGGTCATCGGCGCCAACGACATCGTGAACCCGGCCGCGCAGGACGACCCCACCAGCCCCATCGCCGGCATGCCGGTGCTCGAGGTGTGGAAGTCCAAGACCAGCATCGTCATGAAGCGCAGCATGGCCTCGGGCTACGCCGGGGTCGACAACCCGTTGTTCTACAAAGAGAACAACCGCATGCTGTTCGGCGATGCGAAGAAGATGCTGGACGAGGTGCTGGGGGCGTTGCGGGCCTGAACAAGCCGGCCGCAGCCCGGGGCACCGAATGCCTGCTGCGGTTGGCTGACCCCACCCCGAAGGGCCGGCCATGCCGGCCCTTTTTTCTGGCGAGGCACAGGGTGGCCGCGCTGGGTTAAGCGCATGAAAGGCTGAGCCTCGGCGCAGCGTCAAAACCTTCACCCGGCCGCGCGCCGCCAGCGATAATTTATGCACATACAATAACTGAGCATGAACATCACCTTCGATGCCGCCAAAGACGAAGCCAACCAGGCCAAGCACGGCGTCTCGCTGGCTGATGCCGCCGCGATTGAATGGGAGACGGTGTGGCTGCGCCGCGATGATCGGCATCGGCTACATCGGCCTGCGCCTGTATGGCGTGGTGTTCACGGACCGCGGCGATGATCGCCGCATCATCAGCCTGCGCAAGGCCAATGCCAGAGAGGTGGCGAGTGATGCCGAGACTTAAGCCTGGAACCATCATCCCCACGCCTGAAGAAGACGCGGCGATCAACGCCGGCATTGCTGCCGACCCAGACACCTGGGAGTTGTCATCGGCTGACTTTGCCGAACTGCGCCCGCTGCGTGGCAGGCCAAAGGTGGCGCGGCCCAAGGCGGCGCTGACGATGCGGGTGGACGCCGACGTGCTGGACGCCCTGAAGGCCAGCGGCCCCGGCTGGCAGACCCGCATCAACGCCCTGCTGCGCGCGGCGGTGGAGCGCGGGCAGGTTTGACTGGGCCGGTGTCCGGGCCTGGCCTGCGGCGCCCGGCTCCAGGCCGGCGGCCCGCCACTTCGCCAACTTGCCCGACTGACTGACCCAGAGCCCGATGCCCATCCTTGACTGGCTGAACCGCGACGCCGCCTTTGCCACCGCCGCCCAGGTGCCCACCCGCGGGTACTGCGGCCCCACCGCGCCGCGCCGGCCACGGTGGGCGCGGCCGATGCCGGCAACCTGCTGATCCAGGGCGACAACCTGGC
>Ga0163144_10025393_pt1 | contig 11570 bp, 11 predicted proteins | sample OliLak19BULKMAT1_FD_123175 | JGI IMG/M metagenome (GOLD analysis project Ga0163144, IMG submission 123175) | Freshwater microbial mat bacterial communities from Lake Vanda, McMurdo Dry Valleys, Antarctica - Oligotrophic Lake LV.19.BULKMAT1 | ecosystem: Environmental > Aquatic > Freshwater >... | reverse complement strand
CGGAGGATGCTCGCCGGCAGGCCAGGACCCCCATTGCGCACCGCCGCGAAGAACACGCCACGCACGCACACGACGCTGCTGACATCCCGGTTGTCCCGATTGGGCCCGGCGGCAAACGGCAGGGCGCACTGCTGCCAGGTCTGCACTACGCCCACCAGGCCACGCCGGTAGAGCCCGATGCTGGTGGCGCCGATGGCCCGTTCCGGGTCCGTGGGATCGACGGCGATGGCATAGAAGCCCTGGCTACGCAGCGCCGTGCCGGCGACGGCCTCAGTGGTCCAAGTGCGTCCGCCGTCGCTTGAGACGATCGGGCCGACACCGAAGGCCACGGCGGTCCCGTTAAAGCCCTCGCCGGTACCCACGAAGACCTGGTCGGGTTGGTCGGGATGAATCGCGACGGCACCGATCGCCAAGCTGTCGGCCCGGCCACTGAGGCGCAGAGGATCGCCATCAGGTGGGTCCATGAGCGGTCGCCACGACACTCCGGCGTCGTCGCTACGCCACACGCCGCCAGTATTGGTACCGGCGTAAATCACCTCGCCGTACCGGGACAAAGCGATGGACGGTACGCGCCCTGAGACCGGCGGACGAAGGACGGCCTGGCCGTTACGCATCACCGAAGGACCGATGGCGGTCCAGGCGGCGGGGACAGGGGCGGGCAGAAGCGGGTCGGCGGGCATGGGAACTCAGCCGCCGTCGGCGGCGTCTTGCAGACGCTGACGGTATTCGCGCATCAGGTCGGAGAGGGGCGGCGGAGCATCGGTGGGCAGCGCCCCGGGATCGACGGGAACCTCGGGCGGCAATTCGTCCTCGACGTCCTTGTTGGGATCTTTGACCGTGGTGACCCGGTTACGCTGGTTCATGAACCATAACAGGCGCTGCTCCGCCCCGCTGGCTTCGCTATCATTGAGATCATCAGGCATGGCTAACCTCCCACGGGGAATTGAAGATGGAGCTGGCCGCCCGGCGGCAGGACCAGCGTGGGGAAGGCCAGGGCCAGCAGCACGCAGCAGACCGGGCGCTGGTCCACATCCCGCAGACGCTCGCCATCAACCCGGATCAGCAGGGCGCCGATGCCCTGGCTCAAGGTCGCTTTCAGGACCGCAGCCCCGGCCGCATCACAGCGCCAGCGCAGGGTGCGTTGCTGGACCACATCGGCCATGCCGGTGACCATCCGACCAACCCCATCCCGACCGACCGCCCAGGCCTCGACCAGCGCCGTGCCCTCCGCCTTGACTGCAGCTGGATCGAGAGGCGCCGAGAAAGAGGCCAGCAAACCGCCCTGCTGGAAGGTGGCGATGATCGCCGCGCCAGCGATGGGGCTTTCTGCCGGCGCCAGCTTCACCAGTCGGGTCAGTTTAGCCTCAAAGCCCGGGCCGGCCGGACCTTGGGCCCCGGAGGCACCATCGGCGCCCTTGGCTCCTGGCTGTCCAGCGGCACCGGCATCGCCTTTGTCGCCTTTGGCTCCCGGCTGTCCGGTAGTACCGGTATTGCCCTGGTCACCCTTGGGACCCGCCTGGCCGTTGGGCCCGGCCGCACCGACATCGCCTTTGTCGCCCTTGGCACCTGGCTGGCCAACGGCCCCGGCATCGCCGGTGTCACCCTTGTCTCCTTTCGCGCCTGGCTGGCCGTCAGCACCGATTGCACCGGGCATGCCTGGGGACCCAGACTGCCCCGGTGGACCAGCAACACCATTTGCTCCGACTGGCCCTAGTGGTCCCGCAGCGCCATCGGCACCGGCCGGGCCTTGCAGTCCGGTGGCGCCATCAGCGCCTGCGGGACCTTGCGGGCCGGCGACACCGTCAGGGCCAACGGGGCCCGGTGCTCCCACAGCGCCATCGGTACCGGCCGGGCCTTGGGGTCCGGCGGCGCCATCAGCGCCTGCGGGACCCTGCGGGCCGGCAGCACCGTCAACGCCGTCAGCGCCAGCTGGGCCCGGTGCTCCCGCAGCGCCATCGGCACCGGCCGGACCCGCCGGCCCCATGGCGCCACCGTCTCCATCGAAACGCCAGCGTCCGGCGCTGTCCTGATAAAAATTGCCGCTGTGTCCGTGGGCGGCGGGCACCAGCCACAAGGCCGGGTCCTGGGCGACCGTGATGGTGGCACCAGTGCGCGTCACCGTGCCGACGCCCAAGGCATCATCCAACACCGCCATGTCCATGGCCTGCACCACCACGACGGTCTGCGTGCGCACCAGGGTGGGTTGATCATCAATGCGCAGGGTCGGCTCGTCGGTATTGCTGCCCGCCACCACCACGCGCCAGGTGCCATCACCAGCAGGCAGGACCAGGGGCACCGCCGTCGTGACCCCGAGGCGGACGCCGGTGGCCGCAAAAATGACGCCAGGTGCAAGGGTCGCCGTGCCCGCCACCACGCTCAGCCGTAGTCCCCAGGCAATGCGGCCCAGCCCCAAGGCGGTGCGCAGGTCGACCACTGCCTCTGCCAGAGTTTGCTGGAGGTGGGTAAGGTGGGCCGGCGTCACACGCAGGCCGTCACGGAAATTGGTGCGGGCGTCGGTGATCATGGGGTGCGGTAGTAGACGGTGGCAGCGGTGATGGTGACTTGGCCGGCGCTGTGCAGGCGCAGTCGCAGACGCAGGGCGCCGCCTGCGATCTCGCCCCGGGCCGCAGTGGCAGATATGGCGGGGGTCAGGGTCACCACACCGCTGGCTGGTGCGGGGGTGAATCCGGGCGCCACCTGGGGCGCGCTTGATCCATGCAGCAGGGGCACCACGGCGGGGCGCAGATCATCGCTGCGCGGAGTTCCCAGGATGCGCAGCCGTCCGGCGGGGACGATGGCGTCGGGACCAAGCCGGGCGGCGACGTGCAGGGGCCGGAAGGGCGGACCAGGCAAGCTGCGCCGCAGGCGGATCGCGTCGGGCAACGCATCGCTGGTGACCTGGCTCATGGGCCAATCGCAGGCGCCGCGGGTGGCGGTGATCTCGACCCACCAGGTCGCACCCGGAGGGATCTTCACGGGTTTGGCGAGTTGCAGTTCGACCCAGCGTTCGCCGCCGACCGGATCCGCCGCGATGGGGGTGGGTTTGAAGCGGGCGGACGGGACCGGTGCGATGGGTAGATCCAAAGTGCCCTGATGCAACACCGCGGCGAGTTCGGCTCCCAAGAAGCCCGGGGGAAGAACCAGGGGCAGACGGATGGCGAGCAATTCGCCCAGTGGAGCCAGCCAGGACGCCGGCAGGCGGGCCGCATAACTATGAGCAGGATCGATGACCAGTCGGGCCGCGCCGTTCACCAGCGGGTCCGGCAAGGGCCACGCGCGCCAGGCGGGCATGCGCCCCGCCACGGTCAGTTCAATGCGGACCACTTCCCACGTCGAGGACGCGGCTGGCAGCGGCAGGCTCGCCTCGACCTCAGCTTCGCTTTCCCCACCGACCACCAGCCCGGCCGGGGGCAGCGCCACCGCATGAACACGGATGTACGCAATGCTCAGGCTCAGACCCTGGCTGCACGGCGTACCGGTGCGCAGCGTCACGGCGGGGTTGGCGCCCCGGGCCAGCGCCGCCTGTAATTCGGCGATCACCGGCACGGTAAAGGTAGCTTCAGGTGTGGCGGCGCTGCTCAGCTTCACTGGGCCGGGCCGGGACCAAGCACGCACCCCGGCGATCTCAAGGCTCAGGTCGGTCGGGACCCCCGGCATGGTCACGTCCAGAGCGGTACTGGCCACGGCGGCCGCGACCGCCGTGCTGAAGGTCAGCTCCAGCCGCTCTGACTGTACTTCGGCGAAGGAGATGGAACTGCCAGCCAACTGGGCGGCCGTCAGATACACAGAGGTGAAGCCGGTACCGGCCCAGCGCCGCAGCGAGACCAGCGTCTTGCCACTGGGCAGGCTGAGCGACGAGACCGTGCGCAAGGCGCCGAAATCCAAAACCACCACCGTGGAGTTCTCGCCATTGCGAACCTGGGCCACCTTGCCGGCGGCGATGACCCCGGCTTCCTTCACCGTGATCGTGGCGGTGGCCTCGGTGATGATCGCATCGGCAGGGATGGTGGTGACCTTGGTGGTCTCCACATCGCCCTCGAAGGTCATCAACGTCATGAAGAATGTCATGGGGTAGCTCGTGGTCTGCACCACGCCCCAGCTTATGTCCATCCTTGGCACCTCGGCGGGCATGTCAGCCCGCCAGGCCGTTGAAGGCCTTGGCGGCACCCAACGCGACCATCACGCTGTCCAGGTCGTCACCGGGGGTGGCGCCGATCGTAACGTTTTTGCTGCCCAGCTTTTGCAGGGCCTGGGTCCGCTCCGCGTCGGAGAGCGTCATATTCTCTGCGTACTTGGCCACCAGATTGCTCATCACCTCGTCGTCCTTGACGTAATCGTCATAGACTTTGCCCAGATTGTCGGCCTGCCACTTATTGTAGCCGCCAGTCACCGCGCCCGAGGGGATGGTCCGGCCATTGGCCAGGACGAGGTTCACGGTGGCGCCGCGGGCCAACTGAGTGCCCGCCTTGGGCGTCTGCGACAGTACGCGTGGCGAGCTGTAGATCGTCTCGATGGTGCCGACGCTGCCCTCTTTGATGTTCACCTGGGCGACGGGACCATCGTTCCGGACGACGCGCTTGGCATCGAAGCGATTAGGCTCGTAGAAGGCAGTGAAGTTTGGCATGGTCAAAATCCTTGGTTCAGGCGACGCTCAGCGTCACTTGGTGATGGTGGTGGTGCCAATTTTCAGGCCAGCCTTGGTCAGGGCGGCCGTCGCTTCGGCCAAGGTCAAACCGGTCAGGTTGGGCACCGTGACCGCCGCTGGCTGCAACTCGGCGCTGACCACCAGACGGACCTGGGCGGTATTGGCCAAGGCGTAGGCCGCGGGCGCAGGATGCTGCCACAACACCACGGCGTTCTGGAACTGGGCCGGGGGGTTGAGCTTGGGTACCGCCTCGCCGCTGGCGTCAAAGATGCTGTCGATAGTCAGGGTCTTGGCGCCCAAAGCGGCCAGGGCCTGGGTCAGGGTGCGGCCAAAGAGGTCCGGCATGACCTGCTGATTCACGGTCAGCGAAACGGTGGCCTGGGTCGCCGCCGGCACGGTGATGTCGACGCTGGCATCGGCACAGCCGGGCGCACTGACCTTCAGCGACCAGGTGCCGTCGGTCAGGCCCGACAGTTGGTGCTTCACTTGGCCAGGGAACGGCGCGATGGCAGGGATCGGACGGCCACCTGCTGCGGGCACGGCGACCACGCGGGCGTCGGCACGGGCCGCGCCGCCGGCGGTGACCTCCACCGCCACGGCGTTGCCGCCCAGGGCGTTGACGGCGTCATAGAGCCCATTGATGGCGGCCGTGATGGCGTTCCACGCCTGGGCGGTGATGGGGCGTCCGGGATCGGCGGTGGCGAGGGCCGGCTTGGTCAAAGGCATGGGGGCGGTCCTGAGAAGGAGTTCAGACGGGAACGGGTTCGGGGAGGGAGAGGCGGGTGCCGTGGATGATCAGACCATCTGGTTCGGCGCTGTCGGCGTCGCGCAGCACGCCATCACCCAGGGTCCAGCGATCATCGGCATACTCGACGGCAAGGTACACGCCGGCTGGCCGCACACGGTCGAGGGCGAGGCGGACTCGCTCGCGGATCTCGATCTGGCCATCCCCATCCAGGTGGGAAAAGCGCATGGGCAGCCATAGGGTGCAGCGATAAGGCTGGCGCTCGCGCCAGGCGAAGCCCACGTCGGCGGCCGGGGCGTCGGCCGCATCAGCGGCCAGGGAGCCATTGAAGATGCCGGCCGCGAAAAGAGGAATCGCCGCAACGTCGACACCAGCTGATTCGGTACCGAAGCAGGCTTCGCGGACGAAGAATCTGAAGTTGGTGATGCCGACGCGCAGCGAGATCGGCGGGGTCAAACCACCGGCGTGGGGCAGGGAACCATCGAGGGCCGAGGCCACCGGGCGGCATACGCCAAAGAGCGCGGCCCGGTCCGCGTAGGCAGTGGGATCCGCCGCATCGGCGAAGACGAAATCGATTCCGGTGGCGTCATAGTCGACATCGGCGAACACGCCACCGTCGATGGCGAAGGCCAGATTACCGGCCTCGACACCGTCCAGTTCGACGATGCCGGACGAGCGGAACAGCACCTCTTGGCCGGCGGTCAGGACCTTGGCGTAGACCAGGGCCCGGCCCGCATTCACATCCACCACCATCGGCCACATGCAGCGGTCCTCTTTGGCCTTCACCCGGATGTCGACCGGCACAGGGCCGAACCCCAAGCGCGCGATGGTGAAGTGCTGCCGGTGCGAACGGGGCACGGGTTCGAGGACCACATCCTTTTCAGGATTCTCTTCCAGGGCAAGCAGGTCGGTGCGCGGCGTGGGCGCGCCTACCGGTCGCAGGCGATCCTCGGTGTCGAGTACATGCCAGTAGTCATCGCGAGAGCGCCGCTGGCGGCCCGGTTTCAGGGCCAGCAAGGCTGCGGCGCCGCGCAACAGGGCGCCGGGACTTCCATTTCCAGAGCGGTGGACCGCGATCAGGTCGACCACCACGCCCCGTTGCCGTTCAATAGTCCCGGCATTGCGGCCCAGCGCCGTGATGGCCTCGGCCATGCGCGCGACCACCTGTTCAGCGGTCTCGCTGCCGATGGCGGCCCAGACTCCGGCAGCTTGCCCGAGAATATCTGGCAGAGCCGCGACAGCAGCATCCCGTGCGTCCGCATCGCCCAGCAGGCCGTGCGTCAGGGCAGAGGCCGCCGCGAGGCGACGCATGCAGGGTTCAAGCAACACCGGACGGATGCCGTGCAGGGCCGCCAACATCAGCAGATCAGCCTGTTCTGCGACCTGACCCAGGCGATGGGCCGACCGTACCCGGCCCAGGTCGCCGGTGACGTGATCAAGATGCCCGGCCAGGCCCTCTACCACCGCACTGAACAGCGTGCCCGGCGCGTCCAACGCCAGATGGCGCGGGAAGCGTGACAGTACAGTGCGGGCGCGGGCGCTCAGGCTCATGCGCTCACCGTGTCCTCGGTGGTGCCCAGACTGCGGATCCACGGCTGCTGGCTCGCATCCAGCGTGATGGTCAGGTCCTGGGCGATGGTCTTGAGGCCTTCATCCATGAACTCGGCGCGATAGCCGATGGTCGCGACCTCGTAATCTTCCTGCGGTGGCAGCAGACCCTTCAGCGAGGCCGGCGTGATGTCGGCAGCCATGCCGGCCAGCGCGGTGCCCAGGCGCGACAGCAGATCCACGCGGATACGACCCAGTTCTGCGCCGGCTTCCCGGGCAGCGTAGAGGCCCTTGCGCGTGACCTTTATTTCCAGGTCCAGGGCCACCAGCGCCCCACGCATCAGCAATTCGATCCCGTCAGCCGCCAGCCGTGGTCGCCGCGTCCCCGGCGTCATCAGGTTGGTGCGTCCCCGACGCAGGAGATCGGCCATGCCGGCGCTCCACGGGAAGAGCTCAAACGAGACGTCCTGTACGCCGTCCACCGCCATCACTGCCGCGACCAGGCGATTGTAGACCACCACCTCGCCGATTCCGAGTTCATCCACTGCCGCATCCAGCGCAGTTCGCACCACGGTGTCCAAGACCTGCTTTTGCGCCGCATCAAGATTGGCGCCAGCCGGCGTGACTACGATCTTCATCCCCAGGTCGTACCAGACGTCCTCGCCGACGGTCGAGGGCGCGGGACTGATTTCGCTCGGATCCATGCCCGCACCGGGCCCGACGCCAATAGCCGCCGCTTCCGGGACTACGAGATTGTGCACCACCCGCACGCCCGCCGGCCGCACCCGATGGATGGCTTCAAGGGCCGCACGCGCGTGATCCACATCCAGGTCGGCCGCGATGGTGATGGTGATGGTGCCAGGGGCGGCGACGTGGTCCTCATCCACCAGCACATCCTGGGCTCTGATACCGGCGATGCTGGTGAGCGCCCCGACGATGGCCCCAGTGGTGGCGGCTCCGCCGGTCTCAAGCGCGCGGGAGACACGTCGCCGCAGCGCCTCGTCCTCTTCGACGGCGCCAGCAAAGCCCAGGTCCTGGGGATTGATTGCCGCAGCGATGCCAAGGATGGGCCGATGGATGACCGACAGGGTACCGGACCGGGCCGCGCCCTTGGGCCCGTCGACCAACGCACTCACCGGCACCGCCACCGACAGGGATCCGGCGCGCAGGGTACGCTCGGCGGTGGTCTCGACGGTGACGGGCGGCACGTCGGACGAACTGATACGCGCACCTGCCGGGATGATGATGTCGGCCGGTGCGGGCGTGCTGCGGCTGAACACCACGTCGCCGCTGGCAGCGGCACGGGTGCGGCGGGGCATGCCCACCAAGGCCGCCACCTGATCCAGATCACGACCGCTCGCAGTGTCGAGGAACGCGGCCTCATAGACCGCTTCCAGCTGACGCGACAGCACGGCGTATTCGCGGGCGAAGGATTCCGCCAGGGTGCGCACCACCGAACCCGGATTGCGATCGGTCAGGCGCGGCGCCGCGACCACCCCGGGGCGACGTTCGTAGCTGACCCAGAAGCGGCTGCCCAGATCGGGGATGGTGGCGCCGGGCAGGGGCAGGCCCTCGCCATTCAGACGCCAGCTCAGCACGCCTTCGGCCGAGACCTCCACGTCGGTTCCGGGCATGAAGCGCTGGTAGTCGCCGTCATGCAGGCCGTGCAGGCGCACCGTCGCCGGCAGCACGTCGACGCCCAGCCCGAGTCGGAAGGGTGCATGCTCAGGCAGATAGTTGAACTCCTCGCGCACCACCCCGCCGGTCAAGGCGCTGAGCAGGTCGTCGACGAAGACGCCATAGGGCTCGGCGGCGTAGGTCATGCTCCGGACTCCAGACTGAAGGGGACCACCAGATTGCGCGGGTCGTCGTGATCGATGAGGCGGACAGTGACCACGATACGCACCATGTCGCGGCGGCTGGCATCCTGCGTCACCGTGCAGGATTCAATTTTGTCGATGCGCGGCTCGTAGCCCAGGCATTCCAAGACATGGCGCTTGATCATGGAGCGGGTGCGTTCGGTGTTGGGTTCACCGAGCAGCTCGTGGTGGCGCGAGCCGTAGTTGTCGTGTCCCAGGGCGCTCAGTTCGCCGCGCCGGGTTTTGAGCCGGTTGACCAGCAACTGGTCCGCGGCCGCCAAGTCCTCGACCACGGCCACATCGCGCAGGCCGGGCCGGCGGAACACCGCCAGGTCGGCTTCTTCCCACCAGCCCGAGGCGCCGCCAAACTCCAGGCCCAGATCACGACCCAGGCGCTTCATCAGAATATCAAGATCGGCCCGCGGTTTCATGGCGCGTTCCCATCGGTGATCCACGGCGCCGCAGGCGGCCCAAGGATGGTGAGGATGCCGCTGCCCGAGGGGATCTTGTCGCCCAGCCGCACCAGTCCGTTGCCGGCCACAGTTACCCCGCTGCTCATGCCCACGCTGCCAATAGTCAGGGGGTAGGGCACCCCGGTGACCGAATTGATCATCTGGCAGATGCTGCCGGCGGTGGCGACGGGCATGCCGCCGGCCAGGGCAGCGGTCTGCGTCACCGCCAAGATCACGCCGCTGTCCGGCGCGCCGGCGGCACCGGGCGAAAGCATCACCGCACAGCCGATTGATACGGGACTTCCGGGCATGGTCATCACGCGGGGTTGAAGGAGGTGGTACCGTTGATCGACACGCTGCCGCCCTTGAGCGTCGCCGAGCCATCGCCCTGGACGGTGACGTTGGGCGCCTTCAAGGTGGCGCCACTGCCACCTTCAAGATTCAGCGCGCCAGCCGCCTTCAGGGTCAGATCACCGCCCGCTTCGATGGTGACCGCACCATCGGCTTCGATGGTCACGGTGCTGCTGCCCAGGATGATGCTCAGCTTGCCATCCTGCAGGGTCAGGCTGTTGCCGCTGGGCATTTCCAGGTGAAAGCGTCGGGCGGCCTCATCGGCCTCATCGGGGACGTGATAGACCAGCTCGCCCGGCTTCGCGTCCGGCGGTGCATGATCGGCATCATGCAACACGCCCATGACCACGGCTTGATCCAAGTCGCCGCTCAGGAAGCCGATCACCACCAGGTTGCCCACCAGGGGTAAGGCTGACAGGCCCAGACGGCCGACCGCCACGGGGACCTGCTGCAATTCCAGGCCTGACGAGTTCAGCCGCACATTGACCGACAAGTGGTGCTCGCCGCTGCCGCCATCATTGCTGAAGGCCTGGGTGATCACGCCCAGCTCCAGCCCGCGATGGGCGTCAAGTTCATCGCGTACCACGGCGCGGATGGCGGGGACGATGCGGCTCATGCCACGCCCTCGAAATCCAACCAGGTGGCGAAGCCGCTGGCATCCAGGACGTGGGTCACCCCGAGCAGACGGGCATCGACGTCACCATCCAGCAGGTCACCAAGAGTCACTAAATCTCCCGGGCGCAGGGCGGCCTGTCCCCAGCACAGGGCGTCGCCGCTGACGGTGCTGCGGACCGCCGCATCGGCGGCGACCTTGGCCACGCTGCGGGCGGCATTGCGATCACGGATCGCCCCCGGAACCCACGCATCACGCTCGGGCGTCTCGCCAGCGGGTGAGGCCAAGGGCAGGAACCAGTGATCCGCCCCGGCTTCGCTGCCGGCCCCGGCCGGACCGACCGGCGCCGCCGTTGGCGCATCTTCGCTCTGCGCGGCGCGCCAACTGATCAGTTCGGCGCCCCGCCGCAGCGTAGTGGCGGCCGGTCCGCTGGCCGGCGGGCGGACATGCAGCGAACCATCAGCGGCGCTGGCCACTTCGCAGCCGGACAGCCGGGCGAGGCGTAGCAGGTGGGCCCACCGCGAGCGCCGGTCGTCGGCATGAAAAATGCCCAGGTCCAAGTCAGGACCAACCGTGCCCGCGGTGACGCCGGCATCGCTGAGCAGGTCATTGACGATCTGCGCCGCGCCCTGACCCACCCACGCCTGGGCAGCACGCCTACGGCTCAGCTGCCAGGATGGGGCAAAACATTCCACCACCGCGCCCGTCGGGCGGCGAGCCACCGTCACCACGGTACCGGTGAAGACGTCTTGGGCGTCATCGTCAAAACCCAAGGCCACCGCCACCGTGCCACCGGCCGCAGGCACGGTGGGCGCCAGCGCATGCAGTTCCAACACGCAGCGGTCATGGGCCGGGCCCAGGCCCAGGGTGACCTCGACGCGCAGCAGGGCCGCTTCCGGAGCGGTCAGGCTCTGGCCATCGATAGTGATGGTGGCGATGGGCGTGAAGCGGCTCATGGGCTGTCCACGTTCAGGCCCTGACGGCGCACCTCGGCCAACAGGACCCGCTCAAGCGTGCGGCCGAATTGCAGATCATTGGTCGGAGTTACGGGCCGGGGCAAGTCGCCCACTGGCACCGTCGGGGGCGCGCTCCCGACCTGCACAGCAAAGCCACCGACAGCGGGCACGGTGCCCGGCATGGTGAGCGGACCAGGCAAGCTTGTCGCAAGACGTCCACGTTCTGCGGCAATGGGGGCCGAGGCGGTTTCGGCAGAGTTCGTACCGTGATCGCCAGTCGTCGGCCAGCGGCGCAGTAGATCGCTCAGGGCCGACCCGCGTTGCCCGGTGGCGCGCACGGGACGTTCCTCGATCGGGGCGAATGACGGTGCAGTGGGGCTTGGTTTGGCGCTCGTCGCTGG
>Ga0163144_10025392_pt1 | contig 11570 bp, 3 predicted proteins | sample OliLak19BULKMAT1_FD_123175 | JGI IMG/M metagenome (GOLD analysis project Ga0163144, IMG submission 123175) | Freshwater microbial mat bacterial communities from Lake Vanda, McMurdo Dry Valleys, Antarctica - Oligotrophic Lake LV.19.BULKMAT1 | ecosystem: Environmental > Aquatic > Freshwater > Lake... | reverse complement strand
GGCCGCCCTTACGTCACCCTCGCCCTACGGGCGGGGCAGGCAGAACCACTCCATAACTTATGTGCGGTATGTGGTTCGGGTCCCCCCCCCAGCGTGCATGCCAGTAGCCGCTGTTCCGCAGCGCGCGCTCGTTGATCAATCAGCGGGAGTCGACGGCGGAGCCCGACGTCGCCGGCCGCGAGGCAGTCCACCGAGGAACACCCGTTGCTGCTTCGCAGGGCGACCATGCGGTGAGCGGCGGCGTGCCGCCCGAGAGTCCGTTGCGATTGATCAACGGGCTGCCAGCGGGCGTGTGCCGCCACAGCCTCGCAGCCATTGCGTCTCTCTTTCGCCCCGTCGGCGGAAGTCGCGCAGGTGGCGGCTGGTGGCGCTGTCGGTGGCGCTCGGTGGCTCCGCTAAGACCATGGAATCATTGATGGTTGCACTGGTGGCACTCTTCTTCTTAAAAAGAGTAGTAGTAGAAGAGTGCCTATGGCCTATGCGGTACGCCTACTACTGCTTCCCTGAAAGTCTTGCGGAGGCCGTTTTACCGCCACCAGCCGCCACCGGGCGCCATCGTCAATAAAATCAGCACCTTAGCTCGGTGGCGGTATCCGCGTGGGTCGCGACTGGTCCGCCACCGGCCTTCGCCGCGATCGCGATTTGCGCACCATGGCTGCCTTGATCAGGCGTCACGTCGTCCTCGCCTCGAAGCTACTTCCCCGGTCCGAACGCGGCGCAGAACCTGCCGGCGCCGAGCGTCGGGGGCCGACCAAAGAAGCGATAGGCGACGCGCCCGCCGCCGGAGGCCGAGCCGCCGGCGCGCGGCGTTGAAACGACGGTGCGCCGAGTCGAGCCGCCAGCGCGCGGTGTCGACACGAATCAACGCGTCTCGACATCGAACCGCGCGCCGACCGCCAGGTCACCCTGCTCGGCGAGCTTGTGGATCGGCAGCGCGAGCTGCGCGGGTGTCACGGGGCTCGGCATGATGGTCTTGTCGCCCAGCAGCGCGGCGCGCCCCTACGCCACGGCGAACGAGAGGAGCGCTTCCTGGAGCTTCTGCACGTCGGCCTTCACGACGAACGCCGAAGCCCCCGCGTCGAGTGCTCGCGTCCTCATGTGCTCGGCGGCGGAGTAGACGAGCTTGCGGATCTTTCGCGTCGCGGGCAGCTGTGCGAGCCGCGCGAGGAGGTGCAGGCCGTCGAAGTCGGCAATCTTCACGTCGAGCACGATGACATCAGAATTCCGCTGAGCATGCAGCCTTTCAAAGTCACCGGACGAAGCAGGCATTGCGTCTCAAGATCGTCACAGATTGACGAGCACCCCCACCGATTTTCCTGGATCGGCCGACTCTCGATCCTGTAGACGTAAAACGCGTTGACCGTTGGTCAGCGCGTTTCCTGAGGCAAGGGGGTCGGTGTGTTTGAGCTTCATCCTCTCGATGCTCGGCTAGCTCCAAATCGCGCGCGTGCGCTGCGCCTCACCGTCTTCTGGCGAGGCGCGATCGTCGGTGCCCTACTCGCTCTTGCGGCCTGCGACGGCGAAGCGCCCGCGGACAATCCCGAATACGGCACGGCGATCGAGCTCACTGCGGCCGAACAAGCCGAGGTGCAGGCGACATTCGACGATGCAGCCTGCGTCTGCGAGGCCATCGCGCTGCTGACGCAGGCGGAACTCAGCGATCAGTTCGCGTCGCGTGCGATCGACGTGCGGCGGAAGTTGATCCCGACGACCACCGGCGACACCGCTCTGCAAGGCTACGCAAGCCGTCAGATCTCCGGTGGCCAACGCCGCTTCTGTCGCACGGTATCACCCGCGTCCGCACGCGGTTCGGTTCCGCGTCGGACGCTCGGCACCGACGCGACCAGCTCCTGCGTCGCCGAGTGGAACGCATTCCCAGCGACGTCGACGGCTCCTAATCCGCGCGGCCCACTCTGCGTGGCGGAGCTCGATTACTGCCTCGCAAACGAGCTACGACTCGAGGCGCAGTCGTTCATCAAAGGCCCGTCGTCTGCGGCGGTGCGAATCGAGATCGAGCGCCTGGCAACTGCGCGAGCTGCCCGCGCGATCCGCGGCTACGGCGTGCGACTCAACGAATGCGCGGACACGCCCAGTCTTGCACGATGCACCCTGCTCGCGGGCAGATCACTGACGCCGCTAGGCAGCGCCGTCAGCGCTCGTTTCGCAGACGCAGTGGAAACTGTGTCTGACCTGGCCCAAGCGTCGTACGACGACCGACTCGCCCTCAGCGATGCTGTCCCGCCCCCTGCGGAAGCGCTGAACGTCTTGTTGCCAGATGGCGGTATCGCCGCACCATCGGACGACTCAGCGGCGTACATGAACGCAGTCTGGAATGGACCGACGGGGCGCGGCGAAGCAATCGAGCCATTCTACGGCTCGGGCGGAGCGCCCATTCGGACAACGACACAAGCGTACGATGACCCCTCCGTCGGGCGCGCTCTGTGGCTCGCGGATCTTTACGATCTGCCGACATCGTACGCGCTGGTCTACTTCCGCCTCACGCTCGGCTCAGAGTATCGCGCCGAGCGGCTGTTGCCGCTCTCGGGTGCAGCGCGCTCGACGCGCGCGACGGCGCTCTTCAACCTGCTCGACCTTCGGCTCGCCTACGCGCGCGGGGAGACTCCCGAGTTCGTTGACGGCCCCCCCTCCGCGGCTACGCTCGACAGAATCAACCGCGGCGCGCTGCTATTCGTCGAGGACCTGACCGCGCTTGAGACCGCCCGCCTCGCACGCTCCACCGCGCGGACCGTGTACGGCCTCGCGCCGGAGCACTTGGCAGCTGCCATGGACCTGGCATTCGACCTCTTCGAAACGATGCAGGTCGACTTCCTGGCACGTCCATCCCTGCAGTTGGTCGAGTCGGGAATCACTCACGTCTTTCACGCAATCGATCTCCGCGCTATCGACCAAGCGGACGACAGGTTGGTTCTGTGGCGGCGCCAAGAGCTCGACTCAGCCACGCCCCTGGTACCAGTGGCAACGACGACGATTCGCGCTTCGAGCACTGCAAGCTGGTATGCGAGCCAGCTGGTTCCGGACGACGTCGGTGTTGCGAGCGTGCTGCACCAGGCACGTGTCATGGCGCTACGACTGCAAACGCGCGCTGGCCCCATCGGCGCGAACTTCGCTCCAGACCTGCTGCCGGCGCAGTCGCTGATCGGTTCTCAGTGGACCGAGTTCGCGCGAGACCGGATCAACGCCACTGGCACCGGGACTCTTCCGCTGCCAGCGCCGAGGTGGGCACTCTACTCGCGAACCAGCGAACGGGTTTTCGGTGCGACCTACCACCTCGTGCCGCTGGCGACGGCGTCCTGTCTCGTGCGCGGGCCAACAGGGAGTCTCGTCGCGTGTCGGCCGATGCGCGCGGCGATGGTTTGTCCTGAGTCGTTCGGAGTGTTTCGCAACTACTCGAGAACACTTTGCACTTTGCCGTTCGATCCGGGCACCACCGACCCATACGCGATCGTTCGCTCGTCCCCCGTCGAAGATGGGACGCGCCTCATCGAGATCATCGATACGGTTCCGGCCACCCGAAATAGCGTCCACACGCTCGGCGGTGTGCTCGAAGAGCAGGCCCTGCGTGCCCTCGCACGGACACCTCTCGCGCCGGCGTATCCGCTGATCAACTCGCTCGGCTTCGAGCGCGGCACTGTCCCGCCGCTGGAGAACTCGCTCACCTCGGGCGGCGCAGCCGGCGAGGACTCGTGGCGCCAATACCTCGCGCAAGCCCAGGCGCAGGCCGCTGACGCGACCATACGGCTCCGCGTCGCCCGCGAAGCGGAGCTACAAGGCCTGCTCAACGCGGGGTCCGACGAGGCGATCATCGAGGCCGCGGCGATCCAGTCCACCTACGAGCGCGCCGAGCTCTGTGGCGATTCAACGACGTGTGCATTGTCGCGCGTGCCGAGCAGCCTGCTCGGAGCACTGCCACTTCGCGACCCCGTCGAGGGGCCAACCCGGGTGGTGGTGTCGAAGTACGGCATCATGGCCCCTCTGCCGATGGATTGCCCAGAGATGCTCGCGCGGCCGCCGGCCAGTCCGCCGGAGCCGGCGGATCGCCTAGCCGAAGCCAAGGAATACGTCGACTGCCTGGCCCGGGTCGTCGACGTGCGCCTCCAGCAGCTTGCCGTTCTCAACCTGCCTGAAGCTCTCGTATCTGCGCTCTCCGAGAGCAGCACCGGCGACTTCCCTGACTACGCTGGCCAGCAGCGCGAGATCCTGATCCGCATCTTCGATCAACTGGCCAAGATCCACACGGAGCAGCGGAATTTCAATACTGCGATCACTGCGACCAACGCGCGATTCGCAGCACTCCTCACGATCATCGACGAACTGGACAACCCTGCACTCGAGTTTGCCTGCTACCTCGATATCGCGATGGCGTGGGTGAAGGTGGCGATCGCGATCTGGGGCGGAGGCGGGTCTGCCAAAGAAGAGCTGTCGGCGCTCCAAGCGACGGCCAACATAGAGAACTGCAGCACCGAGAACGCGCGTGGAAGCCTCGCGATCTCCGCCTCCGCGGGCGCGTCTGCGAGCATGAGCGGCGCCTACGTCGCACTCGATGCGATGTTCAGCGCGAAGGCCGAGATCGACCTCGCCATCAACGAGCTCGACTCGATCGCCGCCCAAGCAAGCGCATCGACCGCGAGCGTGGAATCCGCCGCTGACGTAGCCTCCACCTCGGCGATCGAGGACCTCGAGGAGTGGAAGTTCCAGCAAACGGCGGCTGCGCAGCAGGCGCGCGGCGCACTGCGGAACGCTCAGGTGCTGGCGTATGCAGCTCGTCGCGCGATTGAGTTCCGCACGCTTACGAATCTCTCGCAGCGCAACCGGGACGAGCCTTTCGTCGAGGCGCCGTCGACCTGGGTCGATCAGCTCACGCAGCTCCAGTTCGCGACGGTTGCGCCCGGCGTGTCCGCGGCCCCGGAGGCGATCGACGACTACGTGACCCAGCTGCGTGGTTTCGTGAACGGCTATCCGTTCACCCAGCGCTTCTCCGAGGGAAGAGATGTGCTGACACTCAGCCTGCGCTCGTATCTCTACGAGACTGGGCGGCGACCGATCGTGCGCTTGCCAGAACCCCAACCGCTGCCTTCCTCCGTCTGGCGCCTGCTGCGATACACCTGCCGAAACGCCACGATCGAGGAGGAGCCGAGTGGTTTCTCTGACGGCGTCGTCCCGTGCGCCCTCGGCGGCGGTGTCGCCTTCGCCGAGGTCGACATTGCAGTAGACTCCGGGGTCGATTCACCGGTTGGGCGGAGACTGGCGCCCGGCGGCTACAACCACCGCATCGCTGCGCTCGGCATCAATCTCGTCGCGTCACAGCTCGTCGACTGTGATCGCCTGCCTGTGTCGGCGCGATTCGAGTGTCGCGGTGATGGCAACGTGCAGTACGCAGTGGAGCAATCGTCGATCGCGGCAGCCACCGACTGGGACGGGGAGCTGCGCGGCTTCAGCGTCGGTCCCGGCCGTATCGAGGGGGCGCGTGCGCTGGCGGCCGAGCGGTACCTGACGACGCCGCTCTCCGCTTCCGATGGTGCCTTGATCGCGCCGTATCTACGCCGAGAGCTTGTGGGACGTCCTCTCTTCTCGGACGTTCGTGTGCGCTTTTACGACCGGCCGGGCCTCGATTGGACGAAGCTGAACGACGTGCAGCTACTGGTCGAGTATGTGCGATGGGAGCAACAGCGATGAGTCGAACTCTTAATACCCAGTCAGTCTTCGTCGCCGGCGCAATCCTACTCACCGGAGCGTGCGGCGGTGGTGGCGGTGGCGACGATGACTCCCCGCTCGTCGACAGTGGCATGATGGCAGACGCCGCCCCGGACGCGGGCCCAGCGCGGCCGTGGCCAGTACCGAGCGACTTTCCGCCAGATGGCCCGATGCAGCCCGGCGAGGGTGATGCTTGCCGGTTGTCCGTGCAGTGCACCGACCATCGGCAGATCTGCGTCGATGATACCTGCATTCGCGAAGAGCGCGTACGCGCCGAAGATCTAACGCTTGGAGACTGGCGCACGCTGACGCCGGAGAGCACGGATGAGAATCCGTTTGCGTCGATTGAATCCGTGTCGTCGTCCAGCGAAGTCGTCCCCGACGAGGACGGAGAGGTTGGCTTCGTGGGTTCGGCGCGGGACACCGCCGGACGAACGGTCTTCTTCAGCGTTGGTCAGGAGTTCCGGATGGTAACACCCTCCGACGGAGAAAGTGGCTCCCTGCTGCCGTATCGTGGGGGCTTTCTCGCCTACAAAAGGTCGCCCGGTGGGGTTGTCTTCTACGGGCCGGACGGCACGATCCAGTGGACCGCGACGCCCCGTCGCATCGGACGTCCGCCTTATGACTCCGGCCCGGCTGTCATAGCGTTCTATCACCACATGGTGCATTCCCCCACGGGACCCATTCTGGTGAATGTTTCGGCTCTGAGTGCAGATCTCGTGTTTGACATCATCGAAATGCAGCGGTTGGACCTTGAAGCACACCGCTTCGTAGATGTCGATTTCCTGGGTGAGGCGCATCTCCTGGGAGCGTCCATCGGCCAGCCCGTGATGGGGCCCACCGGACTCGAGCTGATTCTGGGCCGAGCGGTCGGAGATGCGCGGCCAACTCTGTCGGTGTACACGGTGGGTACAGGTGAAGAGCGTCCAATAGGCGACGGTGCTGCTTCGTCGTGGGGGATCGACGTCAGGGCGCTCGCTGCCGACGAATGGGTAGGCGTCCTCTCGCTGTACGACCTGCCTGGCGGCGCGTGCGCATTCGCGGCGATCGGCGCGACTGGTGCCGAGATTGCGCGAATCACCAAAGAAGAGGTCGACTGCGGCTTTTTTCGCCCGGTCCGTCCGAACTCTGCCGAGCCAGATGAACGGGGGCTCCAATACCTGAAGAGCGCGACACGAAGTGCTTGGGTTCGCAATGGCGACGACTCGCTCGATGGCGTGGTGTGGAGCAGGTCCGAGTGGGGAATGGTGCGTTTATCGATCGCTGCAGCCCGCTATGGGAAAACGTTTGAGATCATGGGGCTTGCGCCAGTTCTCGGTCTCGGCGCGACGCCCGGAGTCTATATGGCGGAGCGTCAACTCCGATCTCTTGGGGGAGGACTGTGAAGATGCGCGAAGAACTCACAAACGTGCCGCGACGGCTCTCGTGCGCTCTCGCAGCGGTGCTCTTTACGGTTGGCTGTTCCTCTGCTCCAACCGAAAACGAGAACGACCCGGGTCCAACGTCGATCTCGCTGAACGCGGCGGAGGAGGCGGAGGTCGATACCGCGACTGACGACGCGATCTGCTACTGCGAGTCCTTGTGGCTGCTCACCGCCGACGAGCGCCAGATATTGGCGATGCGCCGCGACGCGGATAGCGAGGCGCGGCTAGTGAAAGCGTCCAGCTCGGACCCGCTCTATGCGCAATACGGTTCGGACCGACCGTTGGGCCCCTCCGGACGATTGTGCAAGCTGAGTGCCACTTCTCCGCGTGCCGCGATTCCAAACACTCGCGACGGGATCCCAGTTGCGCAGAATGCATGCCGCGCGGGTAGGGTGACCGCGCCGTTCGATCCCTTCACAGGATCCGGGGAGGTCCCCGCTCGTGGAATGTGCAAGGCGGACATGGACTATTGCGTCGCCTCTGAGCTGCGCGTTCGCGTCGACTCGATCGTCCGTAGTCCGTCTACCCGCGCCGTCAGAGAACGGCTCCTGGAACTCTCGCGGCAGCGCTTTCAAATTTCGGCCACTTCATATGCCAACACCGCGATGCTCATTCGCGCTGCCGATGTCCTCCTTCCGGAGGGGACCTCACTGAGCTCTGTGGGTCTCAACGAGGCTGCAGTGAACGACCAACGAGCTGCGCTCCTGTCCGGTGCAACGCCGACGCCCCTCGCGCTCGCCATTCAAGCACGCATGATCGATGCGGCGCTCCAGTCCTCTGAACTCCTCGATCAAGAGATACGCAGTGGATACGCGGCGAGCGATGCGCTCTCCGAGGCTGCGTTCGCTACGGAGACGGAGTACCTCGATGCGATGTGGGGCACCGACGGCGTTCGCATGGCGCTCGCGGAGAAGGTCATGGGGCCTGGTGTGTATGCGAGAGAGCTCACCAAAGCGGCTCCCTTCGTTCGGACGGCACCGCTTCCGTACGCCTCCTCTGTCGTCCGCGATCAGTCGGTCGTATCGACTCTGGCGCTGATGCAGCAGAACGAGGTGCCCGTACTCACGACGAATGACCAGAGCGCACAGGCTTGGGCACGAGGGATCTACAATCTCCTCGACCACCGACTCGCCGCAAAGGCCGGAGCCGGACGATATCGCTACGTGTTCGAAGGCACTCCTCCGGTGGTGAGGCCCGATGCGGCACGTGCAGCGCTCATTGCGCACACCCAGATCACCGCAGCTCAGTTTTCGTTCTACGAATCGGACGCGGGCTCGCTTGGCGCGGATTCGCTACTGGTCCGTGACTACGGGCTCGATGTAGATAACGTTCGGGCCGCGCTCCGCTACGCCGCTGACCTGGTCGTCGCGTTCGATGTGTCGAGAGTACCCACGACCCAGGTTCTGTCGAGTTTCCCAAGGCCGCCGCTCGTGTCTGCGCGCTTCAATCGTACAGAGCCGCTCTCGACCTTCGCACTGGCAAGCAGTCTGCAGGATGTGCTGAACGTCCGGTCTACCGGGGTTGCGACACCACTCAACCTGTTCACGGACCACTCTCTGCGCTCGGCTGTCGGGTTCGGCGCATGGGGTGGCATCACGGTTGGAACGGGTCCCGGTGCTGCGACGGTGACGGCGCGAAACTACTACTCCGTTCAGCAGGCGGTGGAGGGGGGGCTTGGTGCGGCAGGCGCGACTCACAATTTGCGAGTCTCCCTGCTTCAGCTTGAACGCCTCATGGCGCCGCCCAGCATGGGCGCTCCCGTTCCGTTCTTCTTCGAAACCGCGGCCGTGAGAGACGCGCGCCGAGCACTCGACGCACAGGTCGGGACGCGCTGGTCGGAGGCGACGACGAAGGAGTTGGTTGAAGACTGCGGACCGATGATCCCGCCGAGCCCAGTGTTTCCCTCGGATCTTCCATGGTGCGGGCGGTCGCTTCTTCGCGACATCCGGGGCGCCGGCACCCCGGGCCCTCGCTGGTCGCTGTTCGGTCCGATCGACGATCCGCTGCTCGCTGGAACATTCGCTTCCTCGCGCGCAATGATCATCGCAAGTGAGGCGCAGTACGACGCGCTTCGGAGCGGAGCGGAGTTGCCTGCTTCCGTGTGTGGAGTCGGGCCGCTTCTGCTGGCGGAAGATCCAGAGTTCGCGGGGAGAGTACCGCTCGTGCCCCAGTACTACGCACCGATTGGCTACCGTCAGCGCCGCTTCCGGGTCCCCGCATGCGCGCGCACGACGGCTTCTGCCGCTACGCGCTGGTACGTCCTCTCGCCGCGCGGCACGGTGCCAGAGCGCTACGACGTCGTCGACTACTTCCGCCCCCTGCAGGGGACGAGCGTGCACGCGCTCGGCGGTGAGCTGGCGGTCAAGCTCGACGAGGTGCTCGAGCGGTTGCCGGAGAACCCGGCGCGTCCGAAAGCGACGTTCCTCGGCCTGCGAAATGACGAGGTTCCGCCGCTCGAGAACGAGCTGACCGACGATGGTGACCTCATCGAGGACAGCTTTGCCACTTACCTCGGCTTCGCTCGCGAGGCAGCGACACGCGCGGAGACTCTGCAAGACGACGCGGAGGTGCGCGAGTTCGAGACCATCCGCAACGCAGTCGCCGACAGCTCGGCAGTCGCGGCGGTCCGGCAGGAGGAACTCGCCAACATCGCTGATATCTGCGGGCCGAGCGCAGCGATGGTGGGTCCGTCGTGCGCGGATGTGCCGCGACAGACAAGGACACTTGCCAGCATCGTCTTCGTCGATCCGCTGCTCGCCGGACCGCCCGTGGCGCTCGTCGAAGAATCTGCGGAGGAAGATGCGCTTCGTGGGATGACCGTACCGGCCTTTGAGGGCGACACTCTGGGAGCCGAGCTCGTTGGGGGCACGGCGTGCGTCGCCTACGTCAACGCGCTCAGCGCGAACATGGACAAGGTCATCAACCGGAACAGCGAAGAATGGGGTGAGGCGACACCGATCGTCTTTCAGAAGGCCCTTCGGTGCATGGACGTTGCGCTACGGGACGCGCTGCGAAAGATCGAAGTCCGCGACGTTCCCACGGCCATCCTCGACGAACTGGCACGGGGAGGTATGGGGGACTTCCCGGGCCTCGCTGGCGACCTTCGCGACCAGCACATCCAGATGTTCCGATCCCTGCGGTCCATCGGCCTGGGATCGCGTGCGCTGAAGACGAGCGTCCAAAGCGCCGTCAGCGGCACGGCAGCGCTTGCGCTGCGGATTGAGGACTTGCAGACGAGCGACCTCGAGTTCTTCGGATGCCTCCTGGGCAAGATCTCGGCAGCGGTTGCTGCGGCGGGAGCGATGGTTGTGCTTACCATAGGTACGTTTGGCGTCGGGACTGCTGCCGTCGTCACCGCCATCGTTCTCGGGGCTGCGGCGGGCACGCCGGCCATAATCGAGGCGGCGACAACCTGTGACAATGATGGACCCGCCGCGGCGGCGATGAAAGAGGCAGTGGGCAGCACCGCCCAGCAGGTCGAGGGATTCCGGAGTGCCGGCGACCAGATGCTCTCGGGCGTCCGTGCGGTGGCACTCGCGGACTCCGCGCTCGACCGTGCGGCCGTCCGCGCAGACGGTGCTGACGCGCGCGCACGTGCTCAGGAGCGCGTGATCGAGACGAACGCGCTCGGCGACCTCGAAGAGTGGAAAGCTCTCCAAGGGCTTTCGGCCCGACGCGCTCGGGAGGCCGTGTTCCGCGCGCAACAATGGTCGTTCGTGGCGCGTCGCGCCTTCGAGTATCGCGCTGGACTCGATATGCCGCGGATGCGGCGCGCCTCGAGTCGCACGCCGGCGCCTGCATCCTGGGTGAACGAGGTATTCGACATTGATGCGCGCACGGAAGGCACCGTAAACATCGCGGGGCGAGCCCTCAACGATCACGTGACGCGGCTGGAGAGCTTTGTCGCAGCCTATCCATTCGACTACCGTTTTGCGGACGGACGCGACGAGCAAGTGCTGTCACTCGGTCGGCTGGCGCCAGGCACGTCGCCGGATGCGGATGAATCCGTACCTCTGGTCCAGCGACTCAGCTTCGTGTGCAGCAATGGCACGGTCGAACTAGCATCCCCAGCGATCTGGGGCGATCCCACTGCGCGCTTCGCACCCTGCGCTACCAACGAAGGCGTCGCCTACGCGGAGCTGAGGCTCTCGATCGACGGTCAGCTGCGCGGTTACCTGGGAGAGCGGCTCGCGACGCGCAACTTCAACTACCGCATTCGCAACGTCGCGGTGAACCTGACGGGCGTCGGCGTAATCAACTGTGAGCTCGTGCCCGCGTGGCGCCGCTCCGAGTGTTACACCGACGCCACCGTCTTCTACCAGCTCCGACAAGACGGGCTCGTCGAAGTCGAGAACCACGAGCGAGACTTCATCCGCTTCAACGCCGAGCCCGGCGTCATCCAATCGTCGCGCGCACTCGCCGCGGAGCGCGTGC
>Ga0163144_10025391_pt1 | contig 11570 bp, 11 predicted proteins | sample OliLak19BULKMAT1_FD_123175 | JGI IMG/M metagenome (GOLD analysis project Ga0163144, IMG submission 123175) | Freshwater microbial mat bacterial communities from Lake Vanda, McMurdo Dry Valleys, Antarctica - Oligotrophic Lake LV.19.BULKMAT1 | ecosystem: Environmental > Aquatic > Freshwater >... | reverse complement strand
AGGGAAGTTGGATCAAAGAAAATCTAATCAAAGGTGATGAATTGCAATTAAAGTCTGTAGATTTATCTCTGACTATGAATGATATATACGCAGATGTGTTTTAAGATTTGTGTGCATTGAAATTTCTAAAGCCTGAGCCTGTTGGGATGCTTCTATAGGGAGTCTCGTACTGTGGCAAATAAGCCATTATTTTATTAATCTGAAACAAAATAGTTGCCCAATGTAAATCAGATGAGTCAGGTTCTTAAATTAAGCGATCGCCTTTTTAACGCAATTCATCAAGAAGCTCAATCTATAGGTATACCCACTGAAGATTTAGCTACCAAGTATTTTAAAGAAAAATTACCCACCATAAGACTTTAGACCTCTAGGATAATCCATGACATTAATCAAAATACCAAGGTATTATCTTATATCTGAAGATAAAAATGAAATCACGGTAGATGTGCCAGATTCAATCTTGAGACAATGGAAAGGCGATCGCTCAAAAATCATCCAAGCAAAAGGAATCTTAAAGCATAAAAAGGAAGCCTTGCTAGCCCATTTAGATACAATTCGGGACGAGTGGGAAAAATGATCTATGTTTTTGACACCAATATTTTTATCTATTATCTTACCGACGAATGAACGGTTGATTTCTACTTTTCAGAAGAGTTCCTGAGTTTGAATAAAATTCTTATATCCCCAATTGTTCGCATTGAGTTACTCAGTTTCCCAAACTTATCAATAGAGGAAGATTTGGCAATAAAGGATTTACTCTCTAATTTTACGTCGATTCCATTAATCAGAGAAATTGAAGATTTAACCATTGAACTAAAACGAACCCATAAAATCAAACTGCCTGATGCAATTATTGCAGCAACTTCGCTATATCAAAATGTAATTCTAGTTACTAGAAATATCCATAATTTTCAAGGAATTGCAGGGCTTAAACTTGAAAACCCCTTTAAAATATAAAAAGGAGACTAATTTTTCAAGTAATCTCCTCTAAGCCCATAATTCCATTTTTACTTAGACTTTTTCTTTTTCAAAACCCTGTGACCAACCACCAGGAAAGCTTTATCTATGACCTTGAAAAGTTGCCAAATAAACTAGACTTTTGGGGCAAGTAGGGCGGCGGCAAAAAGACTTTTTCTGCCAAAGTTGGCAAAATGTAGCAAAATCAACCTAGATAAGCAATACTAACCAAGGGAACCCTAAATCTTGGATCGAGTCTCTTGAGTTTAAAGTTGGTGTGAAATCCTCTATGCGTTTATCTTCAGTCTTTTCTTTGGCGTTGCTTTGCCCTTCAGGTATACTTCTCGCCGATACTTTACCAACTTTGGCGCAATCTCCGTCACTGATACCTCCAACAGTTACGCCCTCAATTCAAGTGCCTGTCACCCGACCGATCGCTAAACCAAGCCTCACTCCGACAGCTAAACCAGTCGTCAATCCTGCAATTAATTCCACAATTAAGCCAGCAGCTAAACCAATCGTTAAGCCAACTCTGAAGCCTAGGTTGCAAAAGCCGATCACAACCGAAACCATTAAATCCACGCCTACTGCCCCTGATCTAACTGGGGAATCGGGCAAAGAGCCGACAGGTGATGCTGATGCTCAGATCCTAGTGGGCGAAGTCTCAGTTGTTCCCAGTCAAGGTGAGAAAATTCCCGAAGATATTGAAAAGCAAGTATTTGATACAGTTTTCACTAAGCCAGGGCGCACAACTACCCGTAGCCAAATTCAAAGCGACCTCAATTCAATTTTTTCTTTAGGATTTTTTGCCAATGTGCAAGCCGACCTGAAAGACACCAGTATTGGCACCAAAGTCACCTATGTGGTGCAGCTTAACCCAATATTAAAAGCGGTTAAAACCGATGGAATCACTGTTCCAGAACCTGCGATAGTCGATAAAATCTTCGCTAGTCAGTTAAATAAGACTGCTAACTTGCGATCGCTCCAAGCCTCCGTCAAAGAACTAGAAAAATATTACCAAGATAAAGGTTTTGTCTTAGCCCAGGTAGCCGATCTCAAGCTCGATCCCGATGGTACTGCCACGGTAGTTGTAGCTGAAGGCGTAATCGAAGATATTAAGGTGGCTTTCCTAAATGAAGATGGCAAAACCACAGATAAAGATGGAGTTCCTAACAAGGGCAATACCCGCGAATTTATCATTACCCGTGAGCTATCCCTTAAGCCTGGTGATGTATTTAATCGCGATCGCGTCCAAGCAGATTTAGCAAAAATCTTTGGCTTGAGCCTGTTTGATGATATCAACGTGGGCTTAAACCCTGGCAATGATCCCAAGAAAGTAGTAGTGACCGTAAACGTCAAAGAGCGTAACACTGGCTCGATCGCTGTGGGTGGTGGTCTTAGCTCGGCGACAGGACTATTTGGTACAGTCAGCTTTCAGCAATCAAATTTAGGTGGCAATAATCAACGCCTAGGCTTAGATATTCAGTTTGGCGAGCGAGATTTACTGTTTGATCTCAACTTCACTGATCCTTGGTTGGCGGGTGATCCTTTCCGCACCTCTTTTACCACCAATATTTTTAATAGACGATTGTTTAGCTTTGTATTTGACAATCCTAACAACGATCCCACCGTGGGCGTGGGGATAAACAATGATAATCCCAGGGAAAATAGACTTGGCTTTGGCTTTAGTTTTTCGCGCCCACTTGGCAACAGTATCACGGCCTCGGCTGGCTTCCGCTATGAGCGAGTGACGATTACCGATAGCAATAACAACATCACTCCCTTTGACAACGGTCGCAGACCACTTAGTACTAGTAGCAATGGGCAGGATGATCTACTCCTATTTCAACTGGCAGGAGCGCAGGACTTGCGTAATGACCCACTACGCCCTACTAAGGGTTCAGTAATCCGTTTGGCAACTGAGCAGTCTGTACCTTTAGGCAATGGCTCCATTTTCTTTAATCGTCTGCGGGCAAGCTACAGCTTTTATGTGCCTGTGGGCTTACTCAACTTTGCCGAGGGACCTCAAACCTTTGCGGTGAATATCCAGGGTGGAACAGTAATTGGCACTTTGCCGCCCTATGAAGCATTTCGGATCGGTGGTAGTAACTCAGTCCGAGGTTGGGATGAAGGCAGAATTGGCACAGGACGTAGCTTTGCTCTGATTTCGGCGGAATATCGTTTCCCTGTATTTAATATTCTGGGTGGTGTACTTTTTGCTGACTACGGCACAGATTTAGGCTCTGGCAGTTCTGTCCCTGGTAATCCTGCGGCGGTGCGGGGCAAGCCTGGAAGTGGCGGCGGTTATGGTGTGGGCTTACGCATCCAGTCTCCTTTGGGTGCGATCAGAATCGACTATGGTTTGAGTACTAATGGCGGCACTCAGTTTAGCTTTGGCATTGGCGAAAAGTTCTAAATTGCCCCTATGATCAACCATCCCTATCAACAAACGATCGCCCAGGAATTTTCTCTTTCTGGGATCGGGCTTCATAGTGGCGAGTTAGCAACAGTATTAGTTAAACCCGCAAGTAGCGATCGCGGTCGTTATTTTGTGATTAATAATCAAGAAATCCCCGCCCATTTTAGCGCTATCGGTTCTACAGTTCTCTCTACCGAGTTACAAGTTGAGGGGGTTAGCATTCGCACCGTGGAACATTTGCTCGGCGCTTTATTTGCAATGGGAATTGATAATGCCCGAATTGAATTGCCTCGAACTGAATTGTTAAGGAAGCTTGAAAGCCATGAATTGCCGATTTTAGATGGCTCGGCTCTACCTTGGGTGGAAGCGATCGCTAAAGCAGGAATCATCAGCCAAGATCAACTTCGACCATCAGCCCAACTGACTAAGCCCCTAATTGTGCAAAAAGACGATGCCTTTGTAATGGCTGTGCCCGCGAATCAACTCAAATTTACCTATGGAATTGAGTTTGAGGTTTCAGCGATCGCTACCCAGTGGCATAGTTGGCAACCAGATTTAGCTGATTTTGCCCAGAGTTTTGCTAAGGAAATCGCCCCCGCCCGTACTTTCACCCTCGCCAGTCAAGTTGAAGCCCTAAGAGCAGCAAACTTAATTCGTGGCGGTAGCTTAGAAAATGCCATAGTCTGCGATGATAAAGGTTGGCTAAATCCACCATTGCGATTTGACAATGAACCTTGCCGTCATAAACTTCTAGACTTAATCGGCGATTTTAGCCTAATAGGCAGATTGCCCAAAGCCCATTTTCTTGCCTACAAAGCCAGTCACGCGCTCCATACTCAATTTATTCGCACTCTGAATGACCATATCAACTGAAAAAATTCCAGCAGAAGTTACTGAAGAAATTTCGGAAAAAAATTCCTTTAGCCAGACCCAAGCCAAAGATCCTGAGCGGAATTTAGCTCCCAGTCTCATAACCAGCCCATCTAAAGTTTTGATGATTGAAGAAATCCAAAAACTGTTACCCCATCGCTATCCTTTCTTGCTAGTTGATCGAATTATCGACTATGTGCCTGGAAAGTCGGCGGTCGGTCTTAAAAATGTGTCAATAAATGAGCTTTTCTTTCAAGGACATTTTCCCCAGCGCCCAATTATGCCAGGCGTTTTAATTGTAGAGGCAATGGCTCAGGTGGGCGGAATTGTGCTAACTCAGTTGCCAGAGGCCCAGGGCTTCTTGTCATTATTCGCAGGGATTGATAAGGTGAGGTTTCGTCGTCCCGTCGTCCCAGGTGATCAATTGATCATGACCGCAGAATTGATCACAGTCAGGCAGAAGCGGTTTGGTAAAATGCAAGCTAAAGCCGAGGTAGATGGCAAGCTGGTATCTGAGGGCGAATTGATGTTTTCATTGGTGGAATGATCTAATTAACGCTTTTACTGCTCGATCCTGATGCAAGACTTGTCTAAAAGCTGTATCTTTGAAAGCGGTTGAAAAATCCTGAAACTTGTTATCGTCATTGGTGATCGCTGATATGCTCGCTGCTCCGCAATTGATTCATCCTACAGCAGTCATCCATCCTGGGGCACAGTTGCATTCCACGGTCAAAGTTGGCGCCTATGCCGTGATTGGTGAGAATGTCAAAGTTGGTGCCTATAGTACAATTGGTGCCCATGTAGTGATCGAGGGTTGGACTTATATTGGCGATCGCAATCAAATTTTTCCAGGGGCAGCGATCGGGCTTGAACCTCAAGACTTAAAGTATGACGGCTCGATCAGCCAAGTTGTAATCGGTAACGACAATCGGATTCGGGAATATGTAACGATCAACCGTGCCACTGGTGCAGGCGAATCTACTTGTATTGGCAATTCTAATTTGCTAATGGCGTACGTCCATGTCGCCCATAACTGTCTGATTGGTGACAATGTGGTAATTACTAACTCAGTCGCGCTGGCAGGTCATGTAGTAATTGAATCCCTAGCTCGAATTGGCGGGATTGTTGGCATTCATCAGTTTACCCATATTGGCAGACTGGCAATGATCGGCGGCATGAGTCGGATCGATCGAGATGTACCGCCCTATATGTTGGTGGAAGGCAATCCTTCGCGGGTACGAGTGATCAATCGGGTGGGATTAGAGCGGGCAGGGCTTTCACCCGAATCTTTACATTTGCTAGAAACTGCGCATCGTTTACTCTATCGCAAAGGCTTAACTACCGCTGAAGCGATCGCCCAGCTAAAAGATCTCTCCAGTGATGTACATATTCAACACCTATACCAATTTTTGCAGGCATCCCTCAACGATAAACATAGACGCGGCTTGATCCCTGGTAGAAGTTAATAAATTTATTTAGAAAGATCTACAGCCGATCGCTGAGCTTAGTGTTGCCAACAAAATTGTTTCTTCTCTTATGTTTTAAATGCTCAAATTTTCTCAGTGCGCTTGTAACAGTTTTTGCTGGCTTCACCTGTGATTGCTCCTTTATTTAAGATTATCTTTTTCTATTATTTATTTCAAATATTTTTAAATTAATCTCTATGAAAAATGTGTGGGTATTTCCTGGTCAGGGTTCGCAATCGACTGGTATGAGCGCAGATTTGCTGGAAGTTGGGGCAGAGAAATTCTTGGCGGCAGACCAGATTTTAGGTTGGTCTGTAATCGAAAAATGCCAAGCTGATTTGGCAGAACTGACCAAAACTCAGTTTACTCAGCCTTGTTTATACACAATTTCGGCAATTTTGACTGATCTACTGCTCAATGCAGATCAGCTGCCAGATTTAGTTGCAGGTCATAGTTTGGGCGAATATTCGGCACTTTACTGTGCAGGGGTATTTGATTTTGCTACGGGATTAAAACTTGTACAGCAGCGATCGCTGCTAATGGCTGAGGCAAAAGGTGGCGCAATGACTGCCATGATTGGGTTTGATCGAACTTTATTGGAACAGGCGATCGCTGAGACTCCAGATGTGGTTTTGGCAAATGACAATAGTGCTGATCAGGTGGTGATTTCTGGCACAGTAGCAGCAGTGCAGGCTGTGGTTGCCCAAGTTAAAACTAAACGGGCAATTCCGCTTCCAGTTAGTGGCGCATTTCATTCTCCCTTAATGACGACGGCAGCGGCTCAGTTTGCGCAAGTTTTGGCAGAGGTGGAGTTTGCCGAACCGAGTATTCCAGTTTTACTAAATTTAGCCCCTGAACAACCCCAAACTTCAGCCAAGACTATCCAAGATTTGTTAAGTCAGCAGATTAGCGCTCCTGTAAGGTGGCGAGAGATTTGTCTCTATCTCAATCAAAAATACTCAGATTGCCAAGTTTTAGAAGTGGGTGCAGGCAAGGTTTTAACAGGCTTAATTAAACGTACTGCGCCAAGTTTACAGTTGCTTAACCTCAGCAATTTGACCCAACTCCGCACATACCTGGGTGATGCTGATGCTATTTAATGCAGCGATCGCCACTATTTAAATCAAATGGGTTACGCTTAAGTGTAAATAAATCTATATTTATCTGTAAATAACTTCTCATTCTTATTGCCAATGTCTGAGCGGTTCCCCCCCCTGATGCTAGTCGATGGGTATAACGTAATTGGCGCTTGGCATAAGCTGAAAACGCTTAGTTCCCACTATGGCTTGGAACAGGCAAGATCAGGCTTGATCGAAACTATGACCAATTACAGCGCTTATCAGGGCTATAAAACTGTCCTGGTATTTGATGCCTATAATGTGGATACCCCTGGCGTGAGCGAGAAAGTTACCAAAAACCTGAAGCTCTATTTCACTGAGTATCGTCAAACTGCGGATTCTTACATTGAGAAAGAGTGTGGCAAGTACCACCGCGACCCTTTACGACACCTCAAGCGGATTATCGTAGTTACCTCAGATCAAGCTCAATCTCTCACCACTACTGGATTTGGCGCTGAATGTATCTCGGCGATCGCTCTGGAGCAAGAGGTAGAACTCACGCTTAGATCGGTGCAACATCGCCAAAAATCTGCCAAGATACCATCAAAGCGTCTGCTCGGAAATTTGATCGATGATCGCGTGAGAGCGCAATTAGCAAAGCTACGTCAAGATCTAGATCGCTAAAATCAGCCTACTGTCACTCAATGCCACATTTTCTGCTAATTTGAATGTAAGAATATTTTTTTTAATCCGACTTTGGGGCAGTAAATTATGACTATTATTTTTCAACTTCTTTTAGCTTTTTTTGTATTGTTTTCCTTCCTAATGGTGGTAGCAGTTCCAGTTGCCTATGCTACTCCTAGCAATTGGAATCAATCTAAGCCCTTCTTGTTTGTTGGTTCGGCTTTTTGGTTAATCTTAGTGGTAGTGATTGGTGTACTTAATTCTTTCGTAGTCTAGTTTGATTCGTTCGCTCAGTTAACTCAGTCTAACTTAAGGATAGTTTTATGAAAATGAAAGTTGGGATAGTGGTACTAGCGATCGCTTTCCTGACTATTTTTTTGACTAATTTTCTAATATTTTTAACTGATCCGACTACAGCGCAATCACAAAAGCCAAATCGCCAAATAAGCCTGGTTTATCCGAGTAATGGCGCAAAAACCTTAAGCGATCGGATCTTTTTTATCGGTAATGTATCAGGAAAAGGAGAACTACTACTAAATGGAAGACCAGTAAAGCGCAGCAAATCAGGTAATTTTGCACCTAGCTTGCCATTAGATTTGGGAGAAAATCAAATAAATCTAAGTTTCAAAAACAGTAAACAAGAAGTCATAAATCAGATTAAGTTAAATGTTCAGCGTTTAGCCATTGCTCCTACACCCCCTTCAGATTTGGGCTTTCTCACTGATTCTCTCTATCCGAATCTAAATATTTCTAAACCTTTGGGCGAAAAAATTTGTTTTAGAGCGATCGCTACGCCAAAATCAGAAGTAAGCGTAAAAATTGGCGAGAATTCAATTCCATTAACTGAATTAGAAAGTAATTATCAACTTCCCGAAAACTCAGCTGTTCTGACAGGTAAGAATTCACCAATTTCATTAAATCCCCAAGGAAATTATCAAGGTTGTACTTCTTTCTCTCAGCCTTTTGATTCTGCTCAAGTAGTTTTCACTGCAACTCAAATCTCTAATAGCCCAGCCAGAAGTGTGACCCAGATTGCCAATGGAAAGCTTGAAATTCTGAGCAAAGAGATTAATAAGAAGACTAATCAAGTCGCAGAAGTGATTGTGGATAGCGCGATCGCGCGCACAGGTGCAGGAAGTGATTTTTCTCGGCTCACACCTTTACCAAAAGGTACACAAGCATTGATCACCGCCAAGGAAGGAGACTGGTTACGTTTGGATTATGGTGGTTGGGTAGGTACGAAATCTGTAAAAATAAAGAATAGTAATCTTAGTCAGCGATCGCTAGTGCGAAGTCTTTCCACCAGGCAAATCAAAGATCAAGGAGAGAATTGGACAGAAGTAATTATTCCTTTACAAGTACCTGTGCCAATTTCTATTTCTCAAAGCGATCGCCTCTTTCGTCTAATCCTGCACAATGTTACAGCCCAAACCGATACAATTTTAGCGAATGAAGATCGCATAATTCAACAGCTCACTTGGCAGCAAACTGAACCAGGTAAAATCCAGTACGATATTCTGCTCAAATCCAATCAGCAATGGGGTTATAAGGTTCGCTATCAAGACACAAATTTGATTGTTTCGCTCCGACACCCGCCCAATCTGGCAGTTAGAGGAATCAACAAAAACCAAAAACTAAATAATCTCAAAATTCTGCTTGATCCTGGACATGGAAGTAGTGCAGATCTGGGTTCTAGGGGTGGAACTGGTTATCCTGAGAAGGACGTTACTTTGATTCTGGCTAAACTTTTACGCGCAGAGCTTGAGAATTATGGTGCAGAGGTAATTCTGACTAGGAAGTTAGATGATGACATTTTGCCAGGCGCAAGAGCAGAAATGATTGAACGCCAACAACCCACACTTGCTTTAAGTCTGCATTATAATGCCCTACCCGATCAAGGAGATGCGGAAAATACCCAAGGGATTGGCATGTTTTGGTACCATGCTCAAAGTCAGCCCTTAGCCCAGTTTCTGCATGACTATTTGACTACTAAACTAAATCGTAAATCCTACGGCGTTTTTTGGAATAACCTTGCACTTGTGCGACCAACTGTATCTCCTTCTATTCTGTTAGAGTTGGGATTTATGACCCATCCTGAAGAATTTGAATGGATTACCGATGCGATCGCTCAAAAGCAGTTAGCAAAAATCCTAGCCGCAGGAATTTACACTTGGTTAGCAACTACAAATTAACGTCTAGCTAAATAGGTGATTGGATTCACAGCATGACGACCATTTGGACGAATCTCGAAGTGGAGGTGTGGCCCAGTGCTAAATCCAGTGCTTCCCATTGCAGCGATCGCTTGACCTTGATTTACTGCCTGCCCAGCCCGTACATAGAGCGCACTGTTGTGAGCATAGCGGGTAACTGTACCATCTTCATGGCGAATATCTACCATGTTACCGTAGCCACCCCTATTCCAGCCAGAGAACTGAACTACCCCACTGGCAGCCGCCACAATCGGAGTCCCCACTGGCCCAGCAATGTCAATACCTTGGTGAACTCTACCCCAACGCCAGCCAAAGCCAGAACTGAGAATGCCAGCCGCGGGCCAAATGAAACTTGAGTTAGAAATATTGCCAACCCTAGGGCTTGAATTGGAATTTGAAGACGAACTTGACAAGGGAAGGGGGCTAACCATATTGGGTAAATAAGCTGAGGCAGATAAGGCAGGCAATTGCGGCGAAACTTTATTTTGCCGAACAATCTTATTACTGCGATCCATTTGTAATAAAGGAAGAGAATCAATGTTAGCGGCAGCAATTTTTGTTGGTAACTGCTCTTTTACCTGACTTTTTAGCTCTGCCTGTTGCATTTCCGCCGAACTGATACTGGCTTCAGCTTCAGGAATTGAGGGCAACTCCATTGGCTTACCATTAAGTTGATTTTGTTCCAAAACCTGTGCATCAATTGGTCTGGGCAGGGTAGCGACCAAGATTTTGGTTGGAGTTATGATCACAGATTGACTTGAAGATTGAGAAGGATTTAAATCTGAGGAAGATTTAGCTTCGATTTGATTCTCTTGATTCTGAATATCTTGATTTTGAATATCTTTATTCTGATTCTCTTTGAGATCATTAGAAGAATTTTCAGCAGGCAAGTCATTGAGGCTTGGCAGAGATACTGGTAAAACAGAAGGTAGCTTGGCAACGGGAGCTTCGTCGTTGGTTGAGGGTAATTGCTCAATCAAATTTAGAGAACCTAAATTATTAGTTAGATTACTAGGAATAACTTTAGCTACTTTCTCAACCTTTTCCGCTGAAAAATTGTTGCTGAAGTTCTGAGTAGAACCTGGAAAATTATTTGAATCAGTAGAAGGGATAGTGCGTAAATTCTTAGAACTTCTATTCTCTCGTCTGGTTTCTGAAGTTGGACGTTCAGAGACTTTGCGATTATGATCTAAAGTTGCTAGCGATCGCTCTGAAGCTTGGGGCAGATTACCAGGAGCTACAATTTGCAATAATGGTAATGTTGAAGCGAATTTCACGCTGCGATTATCAAACTTCTGAATTAGATTTGCCGCGATTTCTTTACGCGCTTTAACAGGTCTGGTAGTGACAAAGTTCGATCTCGATTTAGAAATTAACTTCGATCTCGATGAGATAGACGATGAAGAAGTTGGAATCCGAATGGATTGACCAGCAATTAACAAATTAGGATTTTTAATCTTGTTCAACCTAACTAGGGTTCTTTGGGATACGCGACTGCGCTTAGAAATCGCTTCCAAGGTATCACCTAACGCCACCCTGTAGGTTTTGAGTTTTGGCTGCTTGGCAATTTGACGGGCTAAGGAATTACGCCGACCTTGACGCTCTCTACGGAAAGCGATCGGTACAATTTTGCCAGATTCTTGGGTTTCGTTCTCCACCGCGATCGCTTCAGGCATTGTCTTTGTGGCTTTAGACAAATGGCGATATTGGTTAGCTACTACTTCGATAGATGCCCCAGATTTCAGTTTTGCGATGATCTGATCTAACACTTGACGATCTACTGCACTTTTGTTTGAAGTGTTAGTATTTGAAATATTGGTCTGGGCATCAGCCTGGGCATTAACCTGGACAGTGGAATCAACCTCGGCAACTTCCAGATAATCAGAGCTTTGGGTCTTGACAGTTT
>Ga0163144_10025387_pt1 | contig 11572 bp, 10 predicted proteins | sample OliLak19BULKMAT1_FD_123175 | JGI IMG/M metagenome (GOLD analysis project Ga0163144, IMG submission 123175) | Freshwater microbial mat bacterial communities from Lake Vanda, McMurdo Dry Valleys, Antarctica - Oligotrophic Lake LV.19.BULKMAT1 | ecosystem: Environmental > Aquatic > Freshwater >... | reverse complement strand
GCTGTCATGGTAACCACCGTTCCTTCTTTCAAAGTATTCTTTGCTATGGTGTTTAATATATTCAGTTCAAAAGAAAAGATCGTTTTTGACAAGTCTATAGTAAAAATGATGAACCTTTTGGCAAACAGGGATGCCTAATATAAACTAAAAATTATTATTGACAGGGAATATATTTTTGAAGAAATATCAAAAGGAAAAACCTACAGCGAAACAGGCACAGCAAAAGGTAAAATACTTAGTAAAAATTTAAACCGCTAGGCTTTGGGTATTAAAACAGACAAACAAACTATTCTCAAACTAATTTTCAGTTTAGTCCTTCGGCTTGCAATTGGTGTTGTTTCGGGTTACTTAATAAGAAATGAAATTACAGGGGAATGGTTTGGAACATTAGCAAAAACATCATACAATCGAACAAAATAAAAATTGCCTTAATCGAAGTTAGCTTATTAATAATAGTATTATTCATTTCTCAAATATATTTTACAATGGCAAAAACAGAAACACAACCATATCAAATTATTAAAACAGAAAAGGACTTTGAGATAAGGCATTATCCTCCTGCTACAATGGCAACCATTTTAATGGCCGCAAAAACGTATAAAGAATTATCCTCGCCGGGATTTAGAAAATTGGCTTCATTTATTTTTGGAGGGAACCATAGCAAAAAAAATATTCCCATGACAACGCCAGTGCATATGGATATCAATGATTTGCAATCATCTATGAGTTTTGTAATGCCGGGTGGTTATACTAAAGATAATTTGCCGAAACCAAACGACTCATCTATAATTATTAATACAACTACCGATGAGTATGTAGCAGTCGTTCGGTTTGGTGGCTACGCAAATGACGATAAAATTAAAACGTACGCTGCTAAATTAGAAACTGCATTGAAGGCAAATGAAATTGAATATCATGGAAACTTTCGTTTTTTGGGTTTCAACGCACCGTATCAATTTTGGAAAAGAAAAAATGAAATCATTGTAAGTGTATTTTGGAGTCAAAAAGGATAAGCAGTTAAGAAATACTTATGACTAAAAAAGTAATAGCACAGGTAGTGAAAGCAGGAAAAACCTATAAAACAGGCGACACTGAAATTACTGCATTACAGCCTTCTACTATGAATTTAAATTCTGGGGAGCTTACGTTGATAATTGGTCCCTCGGGTTCAGGAAAAACTACTTTGCTTTCCTTATTCGGTTGTGTAATTTATCCCACTTCAGGAGAGGTTTTTATTGATGGGGTAAAAATAAATGATTTAAGCGAAAATAAATTAGCTGCTATACGATTAGAAAAAATCGGGTTTGTATTTCAACAATTCAATTTGGTGGGACCATTAAGTTCATTAGAAAATGTAATGTTGCCAATGTTGTTGCAAGGTGTTACAGAAAAAGAGGCAACTACAAGAGCAACTGCCGCACTTGGAAATGTTGGAATGGATAAAAAAATATACAAACTTCCTAAAACATTAAGTGGTGGCGAACAGCAGCGGGTGGCGATAGCCCGGGCGTTGGTGACCAATCCTGAAATGCTATTGTGCGATGAGCCAACAGCTTCTTTAGATATTAAAAGTGTAGCTGTGGTAATGGAAGAATTAAAACAGATTGCTAAAAATGGAAAAGCCGTCGCTGTTGTAACACACGATACAAGGCTAAGACCTTTTGCAAACAGGGTTGTATATGTAAATGATGGAATGGTTTCCGATAAACCTTTTGAAGAAGAAATATTAATGACAAAATAAAATGCTATGAAATCAATATTGTTAACTATACTTTTTGTCTCTTTACTTGTTTCTTGTAAGAGTAAAAAAGCCGAAGAAACCACTTTGGTAAGTAATAGTTCAGTTGACATAAACCAGGTTGTTGGTATTGGCAGAATAGAACCCGAAAACGAAATCATACAACTTTCAGCAGAAGTTGCGGGCATCATACAAAAAATTTATAAGAATGAAAATGATTCAGTTGATGCAGGTGATATTATGCTGGAATTGAAACATACCATTGAAGATGCCAATATAACTCAACTTAAAAGTACAGTTGCGATACAGGCAGCACAAATAAAAGTAGATGAGCAGGCAATAAAAGAATTGCAAATCAGGTACGCCAATTCTACTATTGAAGTACAACGTTTACAAAATTTATTGGCAAAAGGAGCAGAAACGCAGCAAGTAGTAGATAATGCCAAAACAGAAATGCAATCTTTTATGGCAAATATAAAAAGACTGCAGGCTACAGTAGAAGTTACTAAAATGAAATGGACAGAAACACAAACACAAGTAGCGATAGCAGTAGCTCAGTTACACCAAAAATTTATAAAGGCACCAATAAATGGTGTTCTGTTGGAATTAAATATCCAAACCGGAAACTATATTGATAATAAACAAATCTTGGCACAGCTAAAGCCTGCAGGTAAAACAATAGCAGTTTGCGAAATTGATGAACTATTTGCTGATAAAATAAAAGTAGGGCAAAGTGCTGTTATCAGAAACTTTGGTGCTTTAGATACTCTCACAACAGGAAAAGTATATTTCGCTTCCTCTTTTCTTAAAAAGAAATCTTTGTTTACAGACCAACCCGGGGAAAAGGAAGACAGGCGGGTGAGAGAAATAAAAATTTTACTGGATAATCCGGGAAGTATTTTATTGAATTCAAGAATTGAATGTGTAATATTTATTTCAAAAACCAATCAATAAATGTTTACATTAAAAACTGCCTGGAAATTTATTCGTTTTGACAAAGCCAAAAGTATTGGTGTGGTGGTTGGAATAATGATCAGCACTTTTTTGATTGGACAACAGTTAGGCATTTTTATTTTTCTAACTAATGCCATGCAAGCACTTGCCACAAATGTAAAGGCAGATATTTGGGTAGTAGATAGTAAAACAAAAGATGTAAATCAGCTAGGCAAATTAGATGTAAGAACTTTACATGTCGTACAAAGCCTTTCTGGTATACAAGAAGCATTTCCGGTTTTGATAACAGGGGCAGCTGCTAAGTATCAAAGCGGCGAAAGTGGCGGTATAACTCTCATTGGTGTTGATATTGACAAACTAAATTTGGTATTGGATTCATCGAAAATAATTGCAGGCAACCCATCCAATTTACAAGCAGATGGTGCCATTAGTGGTGAATTTTATGAACGAAAAAACCTGGGCGAAAATATTGACATAGGAACAGTATTAGAAATCAATGGTAAACGTGCCATTTTTAAAATGCAAACAAAAGGCTTTCGCGGATTTGGTGCAAGTTTTTGCGTTACAACTATTGATAAGGCAAGATATTTTTCAAACCAACCTTCAACCGTTATTAGTGCGGTCCTCATAAAATTAGAGCCAGGCCAAAATGCCGACAGCATTTCTGCCTTAATCAACAGAACTATTTTTGGAGTAAAGGCATGGCCCTCAAAAAAATTAGCTAAGTCTACCCTAAAAAAGATATTGGGAAGCAGTGGTATTGCATTAAGTACCGGTACACTTATTATTTTTGCATTAATAGCCGGCTTCTTCATTATTGGTTTAACGATGTATACTTCCGCATTAGACAGATTAAAAGATTATGGAACGCTAAAAGCAATTGGAGCAAGCAATAAATTTATCACTCGGCTGATTTTAACGCAAGCCTCCATATTTGCCATTGCGGGCTTTGTAATTGCCTATTTCTTACTGCTTGGTTTTAAAAAAGGAGTAGCTTCTTCAGGCTTAATTTTTAGATTTTCACCATTGCTTCTGCTTGCCATTTTTGTAGTCATTGGATTCATATCGCTTGGGGGTGCTTCATTTGCAATAAGAAGAATTAAAGGAATTGAACCAGCATCTGTATTCAGATAAAAATTAAAAAATGAAACAAAAAACTTTCACTTTAGTGATAATGATTTTATTGATTGTTGCCAGGTTATGTGCACAATCCACTACTACCTTGTCGCAGGCAATTAATGCAGCCTTTATTAACAGGAATAATATTCAGGCTGATAAAATAGATATAACTATACAGCAACTCAAAACCAAATCCCTATATAAAAAATATGGTCCGCAGGTATCGGCTGAATACAATTACACCTACAACCCTATTTTGCAAAGCTCAATTATTCCAGTGGGCAAATTCAATTCAACTTTACCCCCGGATGCTACAGCCACTATTCAGTTTGGTACCACCTGGACGCAATCAGCAGGCATAACTGCTACCCAGCCATTATTTGATGCAACCATAAAAAAGCAAATAAACGAAAGCCTGTTACTAGAAAAAATAAGTAGGACATTGCAAGCGCAATCAGCATATGAATTAGCTTATGAAGTATCAAAAGCATATCTCAATACTTGGTTACAACAACAACAAATAAGTTCGGCTATTATTGATACCGCCAGAACCTGGCTTAGTTACCAGTTACAGTTAGAAAATTATACAGCTGGCAGGTTATTAAAATCCGAATTGAACAATGCCAACATCAACCACAATAATACAAAGCAGCAATTAACGGATGCTATAATTCAACTGGTTGAGAATAAAATTTACCTGATGTATGTAACCGGAACACTTGCCAGTGAAGCAAATGATTTTAATATTGATACCACTTTTTTTAAAAACAATATTTTACTCTTGATTGATACAAATATTTCAGTAGATAGCATTCCTGTTTTTCAGCAACTCAATTTTCAAAAACAACTATCACTTCTTCAGCAACAAACTGAAAAATCAAAATATCTTCCTGTAGTAAGCCTTAAAAGTTTTTTAGGAGCTAATCAATTTACCAATGATTTTAATCCTGTTAAATCCAACTCCTGGTTTGGATATAGTTATATTGGTTTAAATGTAAAAGTTCCTATACTACTTGCCGATGATAAAAAGAATAAGATAAAACAACTGCAACTACAATCTCAACAATACAGCTTACGGCTTGATGAAAAATCTGCACAATTCAACCAGGAAGCGGCAACTGCTAAACTGGAGTTAACCCGAATAAAACTTCAATTAAAAACACAAGAGGAAAATATTATTCTATACGAAGAAATTTTAAAAATATTGCAAGACAGATTTAAAGAGGGGCAAATAACTTCCAACGAATTAAATAGTCAGGAAAAGGGACTGCAAAAGTTATTAACAGATTATCAAAACACAAAAGTAGAGGGATGGTTATTTGGGTTATCCTACCTTAACTCTACGGGACAATTAAGCAAATTATGGAGATAAGCTCCAATTTAAACATATTTACTAATGAAAAAAATAAAACTATTTAAATGAAGACAAGGTAGTATATGGAAAAAAGGTTATAAACATGGACTATAAAACCAGGTAATTATAAAGAGAAAAATGGTTTAATTATTCCAATTGAAGCTGAAGTATTCTGGAGATTAAAGCTAGGTGATTTCAGTTAGGCAAAATTTAATGTGAAGTGTATTGAATATGACATAGCGAATCGACTTTTAAAACTAGTGAGGTAGTTTGAATCTTAAAACAATGACAGCAACGAACGATAGCATATATCCAATTGAAAATACTCATTCAATAACTGCTAACGACATTGCAAAACTGCTGGATGTAAATCTGCAAACCGGTTTAAAAGAAAGCAGTATCAATGAAAGAATTAAAAAGTATGGTTTAAACAGTTATGCGGAACAAAAGCAAAAAAGTAGTTGGCTCATTTTAGTTGAACAATTTAAAAGCCCGATAATATTATTACTGGTAGTAGCCGCTGGATTTTCTTTTTTCTTTCAGGATTGGATAGAAGGATTTGCCATTATTGCTGTAATTATTATTACCGCAGCGCTGGGTTTCTTTATGGAATTACAAGCCCGTAATTCTATAAAGGCGCTAAAGGAAATGGACATCAGCGTTACCAAAGTATGGAGAGATAATGCTCTTAAAGAAATTCCATCTGAAAGAATTGCACGTGGTGATATCTTGGTCTTAGAAGCAGGTGATATGGTATTGGCCGATGCAAGGTTAATGGAAGTAAATCAATTTGAAATTGATGAATCGGCACTCACAGGTGAATCATTACCTGTTGAAAAAAATACTGAAGTACTCGATAAGGATGTTACCCTTGTTGATAGAATAAATTTAATATTTAAAGGCACATCTATTGTAAAAGGCAATGCAAGGGCTATCGTCACAGGTACAGGCCTTCAAACAGAATTAGGCAAAATTACCCAGTTGGTGGAAACTGCAAAGCAGGATGATACCCCATTAGAAAAAAAGCTAAGAGGCCTTACAAAAATATTAATGCTTGTTACGGCTGCATTTGCAAGCATATTTATTATAACAGGATTGCTACAGGGCAAACAGTTTTACCTTATTGTAGAAACAGCATTGGCTTTGGCAGTTGCTGCTATTCCGGAAGGGCTGCCTGTTGTAAGCATTATTGCATTGACTTATGGCATGTTGCGGCTGGCCAGGAAGAATGTGCTTATTAAAAGGCTGGCATCGGTAGAAACACTTGGTGGCATCAACATTATTTTTACAGATAAAACTGGTACATTAACTGAAAATAAAATTGATGTAAACAGTTTGGTATTTTTTGATGAAGACATAGCCATAGATAAAAGTGGAAAAGACAATAGTGCCGCAATCAAAAAAAATAAATCTGCGTTTGAAAAGCTAATACTTATCGCCACCTTATGCAACAATGCTGTAAGTAAAGAAGAAGATAATAAGAAAAAGCATCTGGGCGACCCTATCGAAATTGCTTTATTGCAATTCGTAAATTCCAGCAAAGAAAATGCGACAGAAATAAATGCAGCGTATCCCCGTATTGCAGAAGAACCATTTAATTCTGAAACAAAATTAATGGCTACTGTACATAAAAATGATTCTGGCAACTTTGTAGCGGCAAAAGGTGCTGTAGAGGTGTTAATACATAAATGCAGTTCGTATTATGCAGGCGATAAGGTAGTGCCTTTAACCGATGCAGATAAAAAAATATTTTTACAAAAAGCAGAAACCATTCAGGCACAAGGCTCAAAAGTACTGGCATTTGCTTTTAAGGACGAAGCCAATATACCCACCAATAATTTTTTATCTTACTTAACCCTTGCAGGACTTATAGGTTTTTTAGATCCTCCCCGAATGGAAGTAGTGGATGCGTTGCAATCATGCAGGGATGCAGGTATTAAGGTGATTATGATAACAGGAGACCATCCGGCTACAGCACTTAATATTGCAGAAAAAATAAAGCTATCAGAAAAAGATAATGTTGTTATCAATGGTAAGGAGCTTAACAAACAATTGTCTGAAGACAAATTATTTGCTGCTACTATTTTTGCAAGGGTTACACCAAAACAAAAGTTAGACATGGTAACGCTTTATCAGAAGCAAGGCAATATTGTTGCCATGACAGGTGATGGAATTAACGATGCCCCTGCATTAAAAAAAGCTGACATTGGTATAGCCATGGGCATACGGGGAACGCAGGTGGCAAAACAAACGGCAGCCATGGTTCTGAAAGATGATTCATTTACGTCTATTGTGGCAGCCATTATGCAAGGCAGGGTAATTTTTAAAAATATAAAAAACTTTTTAATGTACCTGCTTTCCTGCAACCTTAGTGAAATATTTATTGTATTTTTTTATGGATTATTCAACTTTCCGTTTTCGGTACTGCCCTTACAGATACTCTTCCTGAATTTGGTTACGGATATTTTTCCTGCCCTTGCATTGGGGCTTGGCAAAGGGAATGATTTAATTATGAAAATTCCTCCACGAAATCCACAGGAGCCTATTGTAATTAAAAAAGATTGGTTTACAATAAATGCTTATGCGGTGTTATTGGCTTTGCCTATTATACTGGTAACCTGGTATTGCAGCTATTATTTAAAGTATGATGCACAATTGTGTAACAATATCACTTTCTTCAGTCTAGCTTTAGCGCAATTGTGGCATGTACTAAATTTGTCGTCCCGCAACATATCATTTTTAAATAATGAAATTACCCGTAATAAATTTATCTGGGCATCCTTATTGCTTTGTATTGTTATAATGGCTGTATTTTATTTCGTTAGCCCACTTAATAGTACTATTGGCCTTCAAGCGCTAAGTTTAAATACCTGGTTAATAATACTTGTTACCAGTATTGCACCTGTTTTTTTAATTCAAATCTTTAAAAGGGTATTAAAAATTATTAATTAGCATGAAAAGAAGAAAATTTATAGCTATTGCTGGAGGGACTATTTTAGCTGCGGGAGGGGTGGGATATTTACTGAGCGATAAAGGTAATTTTAGCAGAACTGATATAAAGATTTACCCCATTAATAAATCAGTACTTACAACCGATGAAATGGGAATTTTGTATTTAGCGTCTCTTGCACCCAGCGGACATAATACGCAACCCTGGTCGGTAAAATATATAGAACCTTATCACCGGATTATTTGTAGTGATAAGAGTAAATGGCTGCCTGCGGTTGACCCAACCCAGCGGGAAACTATATTGTCAATAGGGGCATTTACGCAGAATCTTGAATATGCCGCAAGTAATGCTGGTTATAATTGTCAGTTTACTGTTCTTGCAACAACTAACCAGGAGAAAGAATTAGTAGAAGTGAAATTGAACAGATCCGGACCCACACCTGCATTCAATATTGAGAAAATAAAAAACCGACGAACAGTACGTTCAAATTATCTTCCAGATTTATTGAAAACCGATGATTTGGCTTATTTGATTAGGGAAGAACAGGTGTTTTTTCATTTTATACCAATCGGTGCAAAAGAATATCAGTACCTTAACGATCAAACTATTGAAGCTAATAAAATCCAGTCTTATCGGGATGCCGCGGAAAAGGAATTGTCCGAATGGATACGTTTTTCAAGTAATGATGCTAAAAAATATTGCGATGGCCTTACAACAGCAAGTATGGAGATTGAAGGTATGCCTGGCTGGATAGTCCGTAATTTTTATCGGAAGAATAGTGTTATGAAAAAGAGCTTTCGCGATAAAAATATTGATAATGTTACAAAGCAGGTGTCACAATCAGCAGGCTGGTTATTGATTACAAACAAAGGCAATGAAGTTGTAACTTTACTCGAAACAGGTAAGCGGATGCAAAAGCTATTTTTAAAAGTGCGGGATAAGGTCATCGCTATTCACCCAATGACACAAAAACTGGAAGAACCGGCAACTAATCAAAATATTAACCAATCAATAGGTATCAGCGATAGTATTCAATTCATCTTACGAATAGGTTATTTAAAAAATTATCCAGATCCCGTTTCAGTAAGACGACCTGTTGATTGGTTTGTAAGAAGTCAAAATCTATAAATACATACGATATGAACTGGCTTGTATTAATTCCGGTAGGCATAGCCGCCATTGCGTTGATTGTGTTTCTGATCGTCAGGAATCAAAAAGATGAAAAAGCATTTGAAAACAAGCTTAACAATGATTATCGAAAACCAAAGAACGACGAAAGTGATGTAGAAACAGACGAGGTGCTGAAATAAATTTAGCAGAATAAAAACAGTAACAGTAAGTGAGTAACAACTATTGTTCAACATGGATTTCAAGGACTACTATAAAATATTAGGGATTGCTAAAACATCTACTGCCGATGATATAAAAAAAGCATATCGCAAACTGGCAGTTAAATATCATCCTGATAAAAATCCGGGTAATATACCAGCGGAAGAAAAGTTTAAAGAGATTAATGAGGCCAATGAAGTATTAAGTGATACGGAAAAAAGAAAGAAATATGATGAGCTGGGGGAAGACTGGAAGCACTACCAGCAAACTGGTGGCAAGCAGGGTTTTGATGGGTTTAAACAGGCAAACGGACAGGGGGGTACTCCGTATCAATACAGCGATGGTGAAAAATTTAATGAAGATAGTTTTGGTGATTTTTTTTCAAACCTTTTTGGAACACAATTTGGCGGAGCAAGCCGGGGAAAGCCGCCATCTTTTAAAGGGCAGGATTATACGGCTCAACTCCTGGTTTCACTGGAAGAAGCTTATAACGGAACAGCCCGACAACTGGAGTTGAACCAGCAAAAATTACAATTAAAATTAAAGCCAGGAGTTAAAAACGGCCAGGTGTTACGTTTGAAAGGCAAAGGCAGTAAAGGGGTAAACGGCGGCCAAGATGGAGATTTATACATTACTATTCAGGTAGCTGAACATCCGCTCTATAAAAGAAAAGATGACGATTTGTATTGTATGATTGATATTGACTTATATACAGCGATACTTGGCGGACAAGCCATTATTAACGCTGTTCACAAAAAAATTAAAATAGATATCAGCAAGGAAACAGATAACGGGAAACTGCTTCGGTTAAAAGGAATGGGAATGCCCCGCTATGACAAAGTAAATGAGTTTGGTGACTTATATGCAGCAGTAAATATTGTGTTGCCTAAAAATCTATCACCAAAAGAAATAGCCTTGTTCAATGAATTATCAAGCTTAAAAAATACGTCCTATGCCGAAGCAGAATTACCAAAATAAAAACTGGGTAGAGGAGAAAAAAAAACAGCACTGGTTTTTTGATGGCCGGCTTACCTATTTTGTTAGTGAAATAATGGACGGGTTGAATATTGATAGCCTGGATGAAATAGCCATAGCCTTAAACAGGGCTTTTCAGGCTTGTGAAATATTGCAATTACCCATCTATCGCAATTTTAAACGGGTATACCGTTTTGATGGTGAAAATATGATTGCCGATTGGAAAATTTCAGCTCTCGCCTGTTACCTTGTTATTATTAATTGTAACCCCGGGAATGAAAATGTGGCAAAAGCTCAATTGTATTTTGCTATGAATAAGGTAGCTCATTAGGAACAATAAAAAGGATACTTTTGAAGGAACGGATTATTTATCTTTCAAAACAATGTGCTAAATAAATAGTACAAGGGGGCAGTAGAAATTTTGCGGTCCCAATTTCATAACCTCAATAATGCCTGCAAATCGATTTAATATTAAAGGCTTAACGAAAGATGAGGTTATTATTTCAAGAGAAAAATACGGGGAGAACAGTTTAGCGTTTAAAACAGAGAATGGTTTTATTAATGCTATTAAACAACTGGCAAAAGATCCGATGGTTATTTTGTTGCTTGTGGCTGCTTCCATTTATTTTATTAGCGGAGATATAGCGAATGGTATTTTTCTTGCTTCAGCTATTGTATTGGTCGTTGTAATTTCTTTATACCAGGATTCACGAAGTCATACTGCGTTGGAGAAATTAAAAAAAAATTCATCGCCCCGGTGTAAAGTAATCCGGGACGGTCAGGTGGAAGAAATTATAACTGAAGACCTTGTAATCGGCGACAGCCTGATGGTGGAGGAAGGTACTTCCATTTCTGCTGATGGTATCATCAGTCAATCAAATGATTTTTCAGTGAACGAATCAATTCTTACCGGGGAATCTTTCGCCGTTTTCAAGGATCACTCGAAGGAAGATAATTTTGTTTATAAGGGCACAACAGTAGCCAGTGGATTAGCGATTGCTACTATCAGTGCTATTGGGAACGAAACAAGGTTTGGGAAAATCGGGAAAAGTCTTGAACGCATCAAGGAAGAAAAAACCCCACTGGAAAGACAAATTGGAAACTTTGTTAAGAAAATGGCGATAGCCGGGGCTATTGTTTTTTTAGTTTTTTG
>Ga0163144_10025386_pt1 | contig 11572 bp, 9 predicted proteins | sample OliLak19BULKMAT1_FD_123175 | JGI IMG/M metagenome (GOLD analysis project Ga0163144, IMG submission 123175) | Freshwater microbial mat bacterial communities from Lake Vanda, McMurdo Dry Valleys, Antarctica - Oligotrophic Lake LV.19.BULKMAT1 | ecosystem: Environmental > Aquatic > Freshwater > Lake... | reverse complement strand
GCAATTGGTGATGCGCCGCGCGCCGAGGCCGCCGAAACGGTGCGCCGTCTGCGGGACGACGGATTGCGCGTCGTGATGCTCACCGGCGATGGACAGGCCACCGCTCTGGCCGTGGCGGCCCAGCTCGGTGTGGACGAGGTGATTGCGGACGCGACACCGGAGGCCAAGCTGGCGCTGATCGATCGGCTGCGCGCGGAAGGACGCGTAGTGGCAATGGTCGGCGACGGCATCAACGACGCACCGGCCCTTGCGCATGCCGATGTCGGCATTGCCCTCGGCACCGGCACCGACGTGGCGCTCGAAACCGCGCCGATCGCGCTGATGCGGGGCGACCTGCGCGGCGTGGCGACCGCCATCGCGCTCTCGAAGCGCACGCTCCGCATCATCCGGCAGAATCTCGTCTGGGCGTTCGGCTACAACGTCATCGGCATCCCGATTGCCGCCGGCGTGCTGTACCCGGTGTGGGGCATTCAGTTGTCACCCGCCGTCGCAGCTGCGGCAATGGCACTGAGCAGCGTCAGCGTGGTGACCAATAGCCTGCGGCTCCGCCGCTACGGAAGGATCGACCAGTGACCGACGACACCGCAAACGACACGGAAGCCGACGCGGCAGCGCCAGGCAGCGCCGCCTGCGCCTGCGGCAGCGAGGTGGGTCCCGGCGGGCACTCCGCCGCCATGGACCCCGAGGCCAAGCGCGTGCTGCTCACACGGCTCCGCCGCATCGAAGGTCAGGTACGCGGGCTTCACAAAATGATCGAGGACGAGCGTTGGTGCGCCGATGTGCTGACGCAGGTGAATTCGGTGCAGGAGGCGCTGCGGGGCGTCTCGCGGGGGCTGCTCCGCAACCATCTGGCGCACTGCGCGGCCGATGCCGTGCGCAGCGGCGACCCCGCACGCGCGGACGCCGTCTTCGGCGAGCTGACCGACCTGATGTTCCGCAGCGTGCGCTGACCCCGGGAGGCATGAGGCACCGCGACGCGGACGGCCCTGCACGAGGCGCCGTCCGCGTCGTTCAGTCGGGCCAGACGCGCTCGGCTTGGACGATGTGGCGCAGCTGGTGATGCGGCAGGATGCAGAGCAGCGAGTACAAGCTGTAGCGGAGCCGTGCATCGAACGGCGACCGGACCATGACGCGATCGATCGGCAGATCGTCCGAGTCGTGCACCGCGCCGACCAGCAGGCCCTGCAGGCGTGCAAAGTCGGCGAGCACCGTGCTCCGCGTGAGATCGCCCTGCGGTTCGAAGACGGCCGAGGTGCGGATGGCACCGAGGCGCAGCCGGCCGCTCTGCCCTCGCGGCCCGTTCATCACCGACACCAGCCAGCCGAGGGGGTCGCGGCTGTATCGCTCGGTCAGCATCGGCGGCAGTTCGGCCGCCGCATCGAGGCCCGCCTCGATCAGCGGCAGGCATGCCGCCGAAATCATGTTCAAATGCACGATGCCCTCCGCCGGAGACCAGCGCGTCGGACGGTGCCGCGTCGCCCACTGCGCATCACTGAGTCGGTCGGCGAGCACGTGGAGACGACGCTGCACGCCCTCGTACCGCGCGCTCAGCTCGGCAAGTTGGCTCTGCATCAGGTCGGTGTCCCGGCAGGTGCCGTCATCGCATTCCTCCGCAACGCCCGCGCCGCATCGTTCGCCACATGCCGTCCAGCCCCCAGAATGACGATCCCGCCGAGCGTCGTGACGGCCGGCAGCAGCAGGATCGCCATGTCGAGGCCGTAGCGGTCGCTCAGCATTCCGACGAGGGGAAACGCCACGGCATCGCCCACCAAGTGAATGAAGAGCAGGTAGGCACCGGCGACGGTGGCCCCGATGCGTGCCGGCACCACGTCGAAGATCACGGCACTGATCGGGCCGTTGAACCAGGTCAGGAAGAAGAAGGCGGCGCAGAAGGTCGGCACGAAGACGGAGGGATCGCGGAGCGTCAGCAGCCAGATGGCGAGCGGACCTCCCACCAGCAGCCCCACGGCGCAGGTGATGACGCGGCCCTTGTCGGTGTAGCGGCCCAGCCAGTCGGCGATGAAGCCGCCGGCCAGCGTGCCGAGCGTCCCGAAAATAAGGCCCCACTTACCGAGCAGGACACTCGCTTCACCGGCGGTATAGCCAAGCGTCCGCGTGATGAAGGTCGGCGCCCAGCCCACCAGCCCATTCATCCCGAAGCTGATCAGGGCGCCCGCCGGAAAGACGAACATCAGCGTCGGCGTCCTGAGCACCACGGCGCCGGCACGTACGAGATCCCGGAGCGCCACATCCACCTGATCGGCGAAATGATCGGCATCCGGATCGACGCCACGCGCCTGCCGTACCCAGCGGATGATCGTCGCGGCGGTCCCGAGCATCAGCACGATGCTGAAGACCGCCGTATCGAGCGCCGTATTGCCGTCGAAGACATGATCGAGCGTGTACGCAGCGGCAAGACCCAGCACGAGCGACAGCAGCAACGGCCAACCGTAGCGCACGATCGGCTTCATCGATGCCCGCACTTCGACAGACACCTCGCGCATCGTCTGCGGGGCCGGCGGCTGTCCGGGCTCGTGCAGACGATACGCAAGGAAGGCCAGCACGAAGCCGGGGAGTGCCACCGCCATGAAGGCAACGCGCCAACCGTACGCGGCCTCCAGTATCCCGCCGAGCAGAATGCCGAGCACACCACCAAGCGCAATGCCGCTCGACAGAATGCCCATCGCGAGCGCGCGGCCCTTGCGAGGGAAATAGCCTGCCACCATCGAGGCCGCTGCCGGCCCGAACGCCGCCTCGCCGACGCCGACGGCGGAACGCGCCAGAAAGAGCCCGCCGAAGCCGCGCGCCAGGCCACCCATGAAGGTGAAGACGCTCCAGATCGCCACGCCGCTCGCGATGACACCGCGGCGCGAGCGCAGATCGCTCAGCACACCGAACGGCAGTGCACAGAGCGAAAAGACCAGGATGTACGCCGAGCCGAGCCAGCCGAGTTGCGTGTCGGTGAGGCCGAGATCGCGCTTGATCGGATCGAACAGCGCGAAGATGACGTTGCGATCGAGATAATTGAGGATGTTGATCGCCGCGAGCAGCACGAGCGCATACCAGGCGTATGCGGTCGGCTTCTGCTCGCCCTCGACGATCGTCGGCGGTGCGTCAGGCTTCGGCGCCACCCGGCCCCACTGCTGCCTCGGCCTCGTGGGCCCGGCGATCGCGGAAGGCCTTCGCCGCGTGGTATTCGTCGATCAGGCGCTGCAGCATCTGTTCGCGCCGCTCCATCAGGCGCTTCAGTGGACGCTTCGGCACCTTGTTGAGCGCATACGCCGTGAGCAGCGGCAGCGTGAGCGTGTTGTCGGCGTAGACGACGACCGTCCCGGGCAACTGATCGGGATCGATCTTGCCCCAGCTCACCGCTTCGGCCGGCGTGGCACCCGAGAGGCCGCCCGTATCGGGGCGCGCGTCGGTCATCTGGAGGAAGTAGTCGTGCCCGCGCTCGTCGATGCCGAGCACTTCCTGGATCTGCGGCTCGGTCTGCAGGATGAAGTTCTTCGGGCTGCCGCCGCCGACGATGAGCACGCCGCTCTTGCCGCCGGTGCGCTTGGCCTCGAGGACGATCGACGCCGTTTCATTGACGTCGGCGCTGACATCGAAGCGCAGCTTGCTCCCCGCCAGCGCCTGCTCGGCGACATTCATCCCGATCGAGGAGTCGCCCGGCGAGCTGGTGTAGATCGGCACGCCGAATTCGTACGCGGCAGCGAGCACGCTCTTCCGCTGCGTGCCCACGGTCTTCTCGCGCTCGAACATGTACTTGCCGAGGAGGTAGTGATACTCGGCCGAGCTCATGCTGCGCTGGAATTCCGGGAGCGCCGACACCTCGCGGATGTACGCGTCGGTGGCGAGCAGCACGCCGTAATCGAAGAAGATGTCGTAGATGCGCACCACGCCGGCGTCACGCAGTTCCACGTCGTCCGCCTGCGCGGAACCCTGGTGCATCGCGAGGTCCAGCGCGAAGTGCGCATCGTGATACAGGTTGGCGCCCGTGGAGATGATCCAGTCCACGAAGCCCGCTTCCATCAGCGGAATGATCGTGCTCATCCCGAGGCCGGCCGGCGTCATGGCGCCAGTGAGCGACATGCCGACCGTGGTCTCCGGGAGCAGCATGCGCTGCGTGAAGAGCAAGGCCCCTTCTCGCAGCCGTCCGGCATTGTACGCCAGAAAGGCGTTGTCGATCAGTTCGGCCACCGACTCCTGCCCGGTGATCGCCTTCGGCTCGATGCGCTTGCCCTTGAGATAGCTGGTGGATGGACGGCTCATCGCGTGGCCTCCTCGGCGCGAGCGGCGACGCAGATGCTCACCACGTCGTGCGGATCGTCGGTGACGGAAAAGAGGAATGCGTCCTCGGGATTGATCTTGCGGTCGGCAACCATGCGCGTGCGGATCCAGTCCACCAGCCCCCCCCAGTACTCCGTGCCGACGAGCACCACCGGGAAGCTCGTCATCTTGCCGGTCTGGATCAGCGTGAGCGCCTCGAAGAGCTCATCGAGCGTACCGAACCCACCCGGGAAGACGACGAAGGCGCAGGCGTACTTGAGGAACATCGTCTTGCGGACGAAGAAGAACTTGAAGTCGAGCGATCGGGTCAGAAACGCATTGGAGCGCTGCTCGAACGGCAGTTCGATGTTGCAGCCGATCGAGATGCCGCCGGCCTCCATCGCGCCCTTGTTGGCCGCTTCCATGATGCCGGGGCCGCCGCCCGTGATGATCGGGAATCCGGCGAGCGCCAGCAACCGCCCCGTCTCCGTGCAGAGTTCGTATTCGGGTTCACCCGGCTTGGTACGTGCCGACCCGAAGACGGTGACGGCATCACGCACGTCCGCGAGGTGATCGAAGCCCCAGACGAACTCGCCCATGATGCGCATGACGCGCCACGAGTCGGAGATGCGGGTTTCGTCGGCGATAGTGCGCGCTTCCGGCGTCCGGAAGAGCGATTCGTCGTGCGTCTTCTTCTTGGTACGCGGGTGGTTCTGCGGTGTGTTGCTCATGCAAGGCCTCGGAGTTCGGCAAGACGCGCCAGCAGCGCGCGATGCTCATCCGGCAGATTGTAGAAGAATGGTGACACGCGGACGTGCCCGGGCCGCGCATCGGTGACGAAGCCGCCAGCCTTGAGTGCCGCCACTTCGCCGCGCGGATCGTCGCTCGGCAGCATCACGATGGCGGTGCGGTCTTCGGCTCGGGCCGCAACCTTGGGATGCATGCCGAGGGCGCGGGCCTGCTCGATCAGATCTTCCGTCAGCAACATCGTGTCGCGTCGCACATGCGGCAGGCCCGCCTCTTCGAGAATCGAAAGCCCGCCGAGCTGCGCATACACGGGCAGCAGCGCCGGCGTCCCCATCTCGAGACGGCGCGCGTCGTCGTGATACTCGTGCGCGCGCGGGTCGAAGCGGAACTGCTCCTTGTGACTGAACCAGCCGGTGCTGCGCGGATGCAGTTGCGCATGCAGTTCCGGGCGGGCGTACAGGAAGGCGCTGCCCGTGCCGCCGAGCAGCCACTTGAGCCCGCCACTGATGTAGAAGTCGAGATCGAGCGCCTGCACGTCCACCTCGATCTGACCTGCCGCCTGATAACCGTCGATCAGGCAGAGCGCGCCATGCGCGTGGGCCAGTGCCGCGATCTCGCCGACCGGCTGGATCATGCCGCTGGTGAAGACCACATGCGTGGTCGCCACGAGGGCGGTGCGATCGTCGATGGCCGCGGCAAATTTCTCGACGGGCACGCCGATCTGGTCGTCGCTCTCGAGGATGACGACTTCGACGCCCGGCTTCACGAGCCATTGATACGGCAGCGTCGGAAAGTCGAGCGCGGTGGTGATGATCTTGGGGCGCTTGGTGTAGTCCAGCGACTCGGCGACCGCCGTCAGCGCACTTGTGGCACTCGGATGCAGCGCAATCGTGCCCGGGGCGGCACCCACCACGCGCCCGTAGCCGGCGCGCAGATCGGCGAGCGCCTGCCACCAGATCTCGTACCAGGCCGATGCGCCATGCGTCTCCCACAGATCGAGGTGCTCATTCACCTTGGCGCGGGCACGCTTCGACAGCGCGCCCAGCGAGCAGGAATTGAGATACGTGCACGTTTGCAGGATCGGGAATTCGGCGCGCCATCTGGCGGCGAGCATGGGAATCGGCGGAGCGGCTGTCATGTCGGCGCAAATATAGATGTACGCGAGAGAGCGTGTTGCGTACCTTTGCGGCTTATGGCTGATGACCGTCCTGCCGACTGGCCCGTGTATCGTGGTTCGTGGCTTGTCCTGATGACGACGCTGTCCGTGCGCGCCCTCGTCAATCCGCGGTTGGCGCTCGACCTGATGCGTACCGCGTGGGCGTTCCGGCGACTCCGGTGGTGGGCCCGAGCGCCGTTCCTCCCGGTCCCCGATCTGCCGTACCTGCGCTGGCGGATGTACACCGCATATGCCGACGAGCAGGCCGTACCGCCGGCGGACGACGTGATCCGCTTTGCGCGGTGGCGCCGAACGACGATGGGCCTCTAAGCCCAAGTGCCACATAATGAGTAGCACGTACTACTACACAGGCGGCTCGCGCATGACTGACGCTCCAAATGGCTCCAAGCGGCCGCACGTCGTCATCCTCGGCGGCGGCTTCGCCGGCATCTACACCGCGCAGGGCCTGAAAGAAAGCGCGGTCGACATCACCCTCGTCGATCGCCGCAACCACCACCTCTTCCAGCCGATGCTCTACCAGGTGGCGACCGCCGCGCTCGCGCCCGAATCGATCGCCTATCCGATCCGTCGCATCCTGCGCGGCCAGAAGCACGCCGAAGTGGTGCTGGGCGAGGCGGTGCAGGTGGACGTGGACGCGCAGCGGGTCGAACTCTCCGACGGCACCAAGCTCCACTACGACTATCTGGTGGTCGGGACTGGTGCGCGGCACTCGTACTTCGGACGCAACGAGTGGGAGACGCTGGCGCCCGGGCTCAAGTCGCTCGAAGACGCGCTCGACATCCGCCGCCGCGTGCTCGTGGCCTTCGAACTCGCCGAGCGCGAGCAGGACCCGATCAAGCGTCACGCGCACCTGACCTTCGTGGTGGTCGGCGGTGGTCCCACCGGCGTCGAGATGGCCGGCGCCATTGCCGAGATCCGCAACTTTGCCCTCGCGAAAGACTTCCGGCACATCGACCCGCGTGAAGCCACCGTCCTGCTCCTCGAGGGCGGCAAACGCATCCTCTCCGGCTACGCCGAGGAGATGAGCGACAAGGCCAAGCAGGAACTCAAGAAGATCGGCGTCGAGGTGCGCACCGAGACGCTGGTCACCGACATCACCGACCGCCACGTGAACGCGGGCGGCTGGACGATCCCGACGCGCACCGTGATCTGGGCCGCCGGCAACCAGGCGAGTCCGCTCATCGCCACGCTGGGCTGCGACACCGACCGCGCCGGGCGCGCGATGGTCGAACCCGATTGCACCATCGCCGGGCATCCCGAGGTCTTCGTGCTGGGCGACGCGACGCACTTCAAGGACCCGCAGGCCGGCGTGCTGCCCGGCATCTGCCCGGTGGCCATTCAGATGGGCCAGTACTGCGCCAAGGTCATCGACGGGGATCTGCGCGGAAAGGCGCGGCGGCCGTTTGCGTACTGGGACAAGGGGACACTGGCGGTGATCGGCCGGGGACAGGCGGTGGCACAGATCGGCGCGTTCAGCTTCAGCGGCTTCTTTGCCTGGCTGATCTGGGCGTTCGTGCACGTCTTCTTCCTGATCGGCTTCCGCAATCGCATCATCGTGATGATCGAGTGGGCGTGGGCCTACGTTACCATGCAGCGCGGATCACGCGTGTTCATGGGCGGTGCCGTGGTGAAGCCGAGCCCCAAGTGGGAGTCGCTGGCGGCCGGCATCGTGGTGCCGCCAGACGGCACGCGTTGAGGCCGACGCCGACCTTCACGCGGCACCAACTCGAAGCCGAGGCCCTGCGTCTCGGCTTCGTGGCGCTGGGCGTGGCGGATCTGGCGCCGAGCGCACACGCGGATGCGTTCGACGACTGGCTCCGACGCGGCTACGGCGGTGTGATGACGTACCTGCATCGCCGCAAGAAGAAGCGGAAGTCGCCCGCGACGATCACGCCCGGTGCGGTACGCGCCATCGTGGTGCTCGAGAACTACTTCTCGCCCGATGCGCCGGGCGATGACGCGGCACCGAAGGTGGCCCGGTACGCGCGCGGCATCGACTATCACCTGGTGGTACTGGCGCGGCTGCGGGAGCTCGCGGAGTGGATGCTGGCGCGGGGCGTGACGCTGGCGCATGCCTGGTGCGACGACGGCCCCGTGCCCGAGCGCGAACTGGCGGTACGCGCGGGGCTGGGCTGGATCGGGAAGAACACGATGCTGATCCGGCCAGGCGTCGGCTCGTGGACCTTCATCGGCACCATCTTCACCGACATGCCGCTGCCGGTGAGCGAGCCATTTGCCTCCGACCATTGCGGGAGCTGCACGCGCTGCCTCGAGGCATGTCCCACCGACGCGTTCGTGGCGGAGCGCGTGCTCGACGCGACGAAGTGCCTCTCGTATCTGACGATCGAGCAGAAGGGCGACCTGCCCGACGGTACGCATGGCTGGGCGTTCGGCTGCGATATCTGCAACGAGGTCTGCCCTTGGACCGCAAAGTTCGCGACGCCGACGCCGGTGGAGCTGCTCCGGCCACGCCTCGCGTACGGTGCACTACTTCGCGAACAGCTTCCCACCATGGACGAGGCGGCGTTCGCAGCGACCTTCGCCGAGACGCCGATGGCGCGGGCCGGACTCGAGGGCATGCGGCGGAATGCGGCGGCGGCCCTCCGCGACGGGGCGGGACCAGCGCATGTGAGTACCAGCTCACCGGAAAAATGACCGCCCCGTCTCCCCTCCCGCTGCCCTGCTAGCTTGTGGGTGCGCTGTCGTCCCCCGTGTTGCCGCGCAGGTGCAACAACGTTTCGGGCACCCCGCGCGTAAGGCGTCGGGTAGGTAGTCCCCCCTCTCATCTTGAGTCAGACACATGCGATTTCCGAACGGAACCGCGGCGTTGACCGCGTGCATGGCGTTGGCCGTTGCCGGGTGCTCCAGCACCCCGACGCCCGCCACCACGCCGACACCGCAGCCCGCAACGGCGGCCACACCGGCTGCCCGTCCCACCACGCCGACGCCGGGCGCCCCCGCGGGCATGGCCGCCATGGCGCGTCCGGCGGGTGCTCCCCCGGCCGCGGCGAACGCCGAGCCGGCGCCCAAGAAGTACGAGGAAGTGGTCACGAAGGAGGCCAAGACGCGCAGCGGCCTCTTCAAGACGCACCTCATCGGCAGCAAGCTCCTCTTCGAGATTCCGAAGAGCGAGTTCGGGCCGGAGATGCTGATGGTGACGCGCGGCGCGCAGGTGCCCGTGAACGCCGGCTACGGCGGGCAGCAGATCGGCGCCAACCGCGTGCTCCGGTGGGAGCGCCGCGGCAACCGCGTGCTCGTCCGCACGGTGAGCTACACCACCGTCGCCGACTCCACGACGCCGATCTATCAGGCCGTCCGCAACTCCAACTCCGAAGCGATCCTCGGCGCCTTCCCGGTCGAAGCGTACGGCCCGGACAGCTCGGCCGTCATCGACGTCTCGCGCCTGTTCACCGCGCCGCCGCAGGAAATCGGCCCGGGCAACACCTTCCGCGGCGCCCCGGACCCGACGCGTTCGTTCATCGACAAGGCGCTCGCCTTCCCGACGAACGTCGACGTCGAGGCCTCGCTGACCTTTGCGCCGCCCCCGCCGGGGCTTCCGGCCGCGCCGGCCGGCTTTGGTGGAGGCTCCGTCAACGGCACCGCGACCGTCGTGCTCCACTGGAGCATGATCAAGCTCCCGACCAAGCCGATGATGCCGCGTCTCGCCGACAACCGTATCGGCTTCTTCTCGCTCAGCCAGATCGACTACGGCCGTCCGGAGCAGCGCGCCGAGAACCGCGAGTACATCGTGCGGTGGCGTCTGGAGAAGAAGGACCCGAAGGCCAAGCTGTCGGAGCCGGTGAAGCCGATCACGTACTACGTCGATCCGGCCACGCCGGACTGGCTGAAGCCGTACGTCCGTGCGGGCATCGAAGAGTGGCAGCCTGCCTTTGAGGCCGCCGGCTTCATCAAGGGCATCGTGGCCAAGGATGCACCGACCAAGGCCGAGGATCCGGATTGGGCGCCGGAAGACGCGCGCTACAGCGTCGTCCGCTGGCTCGCGTCGACGATCGAGAACGCGCAGGGTCCGAACGTCAACGACCCCCGGACGGGCGAGATCCTCGAGTCCGACATCTACATGTACCACAACATCATGAACCTCCAGCGGTCGTGGTACTTCACGCAGGTGGCGCATCTCGATCCGCGGTCGCATCAGTGGGAGTTCCCCGACTCGCTGATGGGCCGTCTGGTGCAGTTCGTCGTCGCGCATGAGGTCGGTCATACGATCGGCTACCAGCACGACCAGAAGGGCTCGTCGCTCTACCCGGTGGACTCGGTGCGCAGCAAGACGTGGGTCGCGAAGATGGGCCACAGCCCGTCGATCATGGACTACTCGCGCTTCAACTACACCGCGCAGCCGGAAGACGGGATTGCCGTCGAGGATCTGATTCCGCGCATCGGTCCGTGGGACAAGTACACGACGATGTGGGGCTACTCGCCGATCGAGGGCGCCACGACCCCCGACGAAGAGTGGGCGACGCTGAACAGCTGGTCGAAGATGCAGGACACGATTCCGTGGCTGCGCTTCAACATGTCCGACTCGCGCGGCGCCGACCCGGGCGATCACAGCGAGGCCGTGGGCGACGCCGATCCGGTGAAGGCCACCGGCTGGGGCATCAAGAGCATCAAGCAGATCGTGCCGCTGCTCGAGAAGTCCACGATCCAGGACGGCAAGAATTACGACAACCTCAGCGAGATGTACAGCCGCCTGATCCAGCAGTGGTCGCGCGAACTCTCGCATGTGGCGATCGTCATCGGCGGTGCCAACGCGCAGGAGAAGTATGCGGGCCAGAGCGGCCCCCGCTACGTCCCGATGTCGAAGGCGCGTCAGCGCGAGGCCGTGCTCTTCCTCAACGCGCAGGCCTTCCAGACGCCGACCTTCTTCATGGTGCCGAGCATCCTGAACAAGATCGAAGTCGAAGGTGCGTTGCGCCGCATCAACCAGGCGCAGGTCGGCGTGCTTGGCCAACTGATCAATGATCGCCGTCTGGAGCGCATCATCGAGTTCGAGGCCTTGGCCGCGAACAAGAAGGACGCGTACACGATGAGCGAGTACCTGCAGGATGTGCATGCCGGCATCTGGGGCGAGCTCTCGCAGGCGTCGGTGTCGATGGATGCCTCGCGCCGCGAACTGCAGCGCGCCTTCCTCGGCGGCGTCATCGGCAAGCTGAACCCGCCCGCCGCGGTCGTGCCGGCCGGCTTGCCGCCGGGCTTCGCCGCCCAGTTCGGTCCGGCCCGTGCCACGAGCGATATCCGCTCGGCGCTCCGCTACGAGCTGAAGGTGCTCGACACCGATCTGGCCCGCGCACTCCCGCGTGCCGCTGACCGCACCACCCGCGCGCACATCGAAGATGCCCGCGCGGCGATCAAGCAGGCGCT
>Ga0163144_10025385_pt1 | contig 11572 bp, 12 predicted proteins | sample OliLak19BULKMAT1_FD_123175 | JGI IMG/M metagenome (GOLD analysis project Ga0163144, IMG submission 123175) | Freshwater microbial mat bacterial communities from Lake Vanda, McMurdo Dry Valleys, Antarctica - Oligotrophic Lake LV.19.BULKMAT1 | ecosystem: Environmental > Aquatic > Freshwater >... | reverse complement strand
CCCTGGTCGATGGCGACGACGAAGCGGGGGTGTTCTTCTTCGGACATCAGGGTCGCGCGGGTTCGGCGCAGTCGACGACGAGATGGTCGGCGCCGTTCAGGCTGTCCGGCTCGAGCGGAAGCAGGATCCGCCGTTCGGGCAGCAGCCGGCGGTCCTGCCCCCAGAGCTCATGCTTGCCGCGCAATACCCGCAGGCGTCCGCGCGCAACGCGCGCCGTGCGCACATGGAACGGCAGTGCTGCGGGCAGTGGCGATGGCGTCGCGAACCGCTGCGGACAGATGTAGCGTACCGGCTCGTGCGCTTCGAGCGTGGCCAGTTTCGTCGCCTCGGGCAGTGCGCCGTGCAGGCTCGCAGCGAGCGCATGCGCCACGCTGCGGCCTTCACGCCAGGCGGTCCACGAGGGCTCGACCGGCCGCAGGACATTGCCCGCCGCGAAATAGGCGGAATCCGAGCAGCGCCCGTATTGATCGACGACCGGCCCGGCCGTGGCCGGATCGATTTCGAGGTGGCTCGTTCGCACGATCGCGCATTCGGGAACGAAGTGCCCCGAGAAGACGACCCCGTCGCACGCCAGTATTTCGCGCTTGCCGTTGCGGTCTATCTCCACCCCGGTGACCGCATTCGTGCCTTGTACCTCGACCAAACGCGTGCGCAGGAGCACGCGCGCACCGAACGCGAGCCGCGCGATCCAGCCGCCGGGACCGGGCGCCAGCACGCGTTCGCCTTCTTCGATCATCGCGACCGGCCTGATGCCGGCGTGGCGCAGCGTGAGCAGGTTCGAGAACGACACGAGCTCGGTACCGATTATGACGGCCCGCGTGCATGGCTTCATGCGTGCGAGATAGACGAGTTGCTGCAGCGAGCCGGTGGTGAACACGCCCCAGGGCCGGGTGCCCGACACGAACCGCGCCGCGCGAGGCGTCTCGCGAGTACCGAGTGCGAGCAGGACGCGCCGGCCCGAGATGATCTGCGGTCCGTGCGCAGTGGCGATGCGCATGCGACCTCGGGGTTCCAGCGCGAGCGCCGTGGTGCCGGTGCGGACGTCGATGCCGGCAGCCGCATTGACGAGGCGCTTTGCGTACGCCGGCCCGGTGAGCACGCGTCTGAATTCGTTCCAGCCGAATCCCGTATGACCGCAATGGCGCGGCACACCGCCTGCCGATTGTTCACGTTCCAGCACCACGACATCGCGCACGCCGAGTCGCTTCAATTCGACCGCCGCAGCGAGCCCCGCAGGTCCGGCGCCGATGATGATGACGTCGTGAATCGTCACGGGTCGTTTTCGATCACCTGCAAGTCGCAAAGCAAACGCGTGAAACACGAAGAGCACGAAGAACACGAACGCACACGAAGGAATCTGACGGCCGTTCGACGTGAGGCCGATCGCACGTCGCAAGTTCCAAGAGCATGGATGACAAAAGGGCGCCGACTTTGCTCTTCTTCGTGCCCTTCGTGTTCTTCGTGTTGAAAGAGGCTTTCATCCGATCAATCCAGGCGATGGCACATCCGCGAGCCGTCCTGCCGCCAGTTGTGCCACCCGCCAACTGCAATAGAAACCCTGGCAGCGGCCCATCATGCAGCGCGTGCGCCGTTTCAGGCCGCCCAGATCTCTTGCAGGCAAGGGGCCGGCCAGCGCGGCGACGACCTCGTGCCGCGTGACGAGTTCGCAATGGCACACGATCTCGCCGGCGTCCGGCTGCTCGAATCGCCGCGGACGTTCTTCGCAGAGATTGGGTACCGGCGTCGCGATCGGCTCCACGCTCCAGTCGAGCGTGCCGAAGTGCCGGACGTACAGATCGGCGACGTGCTGCGCGATGCCGAGCGCGCCGGTGAGCCCGGTGGAACGGATCCCGCCTGCCGTGATCCAGCCCCGGTCGGGAAGCGCGTCGATCTGGTAGTCCTTGAATTGCGTAGCCGGCCGCAGGCCGGCGTAGGTGGCATTGACCGAATGGTGCGACAGCGCCGGTACCAACGCACTGGCCTTATCGACCAGTGCCTGGAGACTGTCGCGGTCGACCGTCGCGCGATCGCGGTCCAGTTGATCTTCTGCCGTCGGGCCGACGATGAGATTGCCATAAGCCGTTCGCGCCAGGAGCACACCTTTCGTGCGCTCGGTGGGCACGGGCAGGATGATCGACCGGATCAGTGCGTAGGCCGGCTTGTCGAAGACGACGAACTGGCCCTTGCGTGGCCGGATTTCGAAAGGCGGCTGGCGGGCGATGGACTCGATCTGGTCGCCGTAGAGGCCGGCCGCATTGACGACCACGCGCGCCGTGATCTCACCGCTGCTCGTGGCGAGCAGCCAATGGTCGCCTTCGCGCTCGCCGCCTTCGACTTCGGAACCGCGCCGGATTTCCGCGCCGTGCGCGAGCGCCTGCAGCGCATAGGCGAGCGGTGCCGACCATGCGTCGATCACATATTCGCCGGGAACGAACACCGCACCGAGGGCGCCGGGCGCGAGGTTCGGTTCGCGTTCGTACAACTCGGCCGGATCGATGGTGTGTACGTCGGCGACACCGTTCGCATGTGCTTGCGCGACGATGGCGGGCAACTTGATCGCTTCGTCGTCGCGCCATGCAACGACCACGCCGCCGGTCTCGAGCAGCGGGAGATCGAGTGACTCGCGAATGCCCAGATACTCGCGATAGCCGCTCTGCATGCAGGCGAGTTCGAGGCTGCCGGTCGGTGCGTCGAAGCCGGTGTGCAGCAGTGCGCTATTGCCTTTGCTCGCACCGGCGAGGATGTCGGCGCTCTTCTCGAGCAGCATGCAATGGGCGCCGCCCATTGCGAGGCGGCGCAGGATGGCGCATCCGACCACTCCGCCGCCGATGACGGCCACGTCGAAGGTCATGCGGCGTTCTCGTCGCCAGGAGCAGGGTCAACCACGGAGCAACACAGGGGGAAGGCATGGGCTGGTGCGCGTTGCGCATTGTCAGCGCTCCGGCGGAAAGATCAAGCACGAACAATGGCGACGGGGCCCGGGCCCCGTCGCCTGCCGCCGTCAGCCCCGGGCTCAGACCGTGCCGACCGCTTTCTCGGTCGCGGCGATTTCGATCTGGCGTTTCGCGATCATGTCGCCGATCGGCGGACCCTTGAAGCGCCGCGCCTCGAAGGCGAACCAGATCACCAGCATCGCGACCAGCATCCCGACGATGAGATAGCCCACTTTTTCGTACGGCGGCTGGACACCGACGAAGATGAGCAGCGCGCAACCGATGATCGCGAGTACCGCCACGATCTTCGAGGCTGCGCCCAGTTCGAACGGCCCCTTCCTGGTCCAGCTGCCGTTCAACTCCGCGCGCAGCCCTGCCGCGATCGGCATCAGGTACGAGATGTAGAGGAACACGGCGCAACCGGTGGAGAGCACCGCGAACGCATCCCCGTACAGCGTGGCGATGATCGACAGAACGGCGCCCCACCAGATCGCGGTCGCCGGCGTGCGGTACTTGTGGCTCACTCGCTTGAGCGCACCCGAGAAGGGCAGGCCACCGTCCCGCGAGAAGGCGTACATCATGCGCGAGGTGGAGGTGAGGCCGGCGAGTGCGCAGATGAAATTGGCGATGACGATGCCGACGATCAGCACGTCCTTGAAGATCTTGGGCATGCCCGATTGCTGCATGAGCCAGGGAAATGCGTTCCAGCCCTGTTTGGCGCCTTCAGCCACGCTGGGGAGCGCGAGGATGAAGGCGCACAGCATGACGTAGCCGAATGCGAACGACCAGAACACCGCATGGATCATGCCGCGCGGGGCCGTCCGGGCCGCGTCGCGGGTTTCCTCCGCCGTATGCGCGGATGCGTCGAAGCCCGTGACGGTATACACCCCCTGCAGCAGACCCAGCACGAACACGAAACCAATCGACTGGATGGCCGTCGGCCAGACGCCGCCGCCGGCTTCGCCGGAGAAATTGCTGAAGGTGAACAGGCGGGAGAAGTCCAGGCTCGGCGCGTAGAGCAGCAGGCCCAGCGTGAGCAGGACGGCGACAACGAAGATCAGGTAGCCGCTGAAGTCGGTCAGGATCGTGGTCGCGCGGATGCCGACGTGGTTGAGCCACGCCTGGATCACGGTGATCGCCGCGATGAAGATCGTCTGCGTCCACCAGCCCTGGTCGAGCGGCGCCTCGGTCACCCAGCCCACCGCCTTGGTGTCGAGGCCGAGCACCTCGCCCAGGAACAGGTCGCGGAACAGCAGGAACACGCCGAAGTTCACCGACGAGACTACGAACAGCAGCCCGAGCAGGTTGAACCAGGCGGCGACCCAGCCGTAACCGCGTCCGCCCAGCAGCGATGCCCAGTGGTAGATGCCGCCCGCGGTCGGATAGGCCGACGAGATCTGGCCCATTGCCGCAGCGACCAGCAAAGCGAACAGGCACGCGAGTGGCCAGCCGTACCCGATGGAAGCGCCACCGGCCGCGCTCAAGGACAGTGGAAACGCCGTGATGCCGCCGGCCAGGATGCAGATGATCGAGAACGAGATCGCGAAGTTCTGGAACCCGCCCATGCGTCGCGACAATTCCTGGGCGTATCCCATGCTGTGCAGCGTCTCGACGTCTTCGGCGTGCACGGCGCTGTCCTCGTAGTCCTTCCCGGTATTTGCCATGGTCTCCCTATCTCCTTCGTGGGCGTCCGGCAGCGCCGGGCGCTTCATGACTTCAGCGATTGCCATGCCGGGGTGCCGGCACGGCGTGACGCATCATGCCAACGGCCTACCGATGCTGTAAAGGCACGATTCATCATCGACTTGGTGTGTCCGTGCGCCGTCCCCGGGCAGAGGGCGCATGCACGCGGCTGAGCCGGGCGCATCGTTTCCTGCACGGTATTGGGGCGACGTGCCCCATTCATCCGATGCCGGGGTCGCCTTCCATTCCCCGCAGCCGGGGGACGTTGGGCTGTTTTGCTGCCACCACGCGATGGTGCGCAAGCCAGCGTTCCACGACGTCCCAGACGGGTTCGCCCTCGACTCCGTCGGCAATGGAGGCCCAGCCCGCGACCCGATAGCGCTTGGCGGGATCCACCAGGCGCTCGCCCAGACGCAGCTCGGAGATTCGCCGACCCCGGATGGCGTCGGGATCGATCGCGTAGGTAAGACCGCCGACACGCACCATGTCGCCGCCCTGTTGCAGATACGGATCGGGATTGAACAGGTTGTCGGCGACGTCTTCGAGCAGCGCTCGAATCGTTGCACCGCTCAGTTCGTCCGCGGTCACGGTGGGGTAGGTGATCGCGGTCTGCGCCATCAGGTCTTCGCGCGTGATGGTCTGACCGGGCAGCAGCGTCGTGCCCCAGCGGAAGCCGGGGGAAAATGCGATCGGCGTGTCTATCTCGTCCATCAACGCATCGAGGATCAGCTGATCGAAGCTGCCGTTGAAGTTGCCGCGGCGATACAGCAGCCCTTCGGTGGTCCCCAGCGGTTCCGACAGGCGCGTCTCGAACGGTGCACGCACTTTGCCGATCAGCGCGCTCATCGCCGGATCGGGCGGCAGCAGATTCGCGAATACGGGCAGCAGGCGGTAGCGGTAGTCCGCGACGCGCCCGCCGCGCACGTCGAGCTCGAGCACGCCGAGAAACTTGCCGTTGGAGCCGGCATTGGTCACGAGCGTGCGACCGCCGGGGTTTGATACTTCGATCGCGGCCGGGACGCCGTCGTGCGTGTGGCCCCCGAGAATCGCGTCGAGCCCGCTCACGCGACTCGCGAGTTTCAGGTCGGTATCCATGCCGTTGTGTGACAGCAGAACGACGACGTGCGCGCCGGCGCTCCGGCACCCGTCGACCTGGTTCTGAAGATCGTTCTCGCGAATGCCGAAGGTCCAGTCGGGCATGAAGCGCCGAGGATGTGCGATGGGTGCGTAAGGAAACGCCTGGCCGATGATCGCCACCGGCGTGCCGTTCACCTCGCGCAGTGCGGAGGGAGGGAACACCGGATCGCCGAAGTCGGCGGTGCGGACGTTCTGTGCGACGAACGCGATGCGTCCCTCGAAATCGTTCGCGATCACCGATTGCACGCGCTCGGCGCCGAGCGTGAATTCCCAATGACCCGTCATCACGTCGACGCCGAGCGCGAGGCAGGCGTCGATCATGTCCTGGCCGTTGGTCCAGAGGCTGGTGGCGGAACCCTGCCAGGAGTCACCGCCGTCCAGCAGCAGCGCGCCCGGGCGGTCCGCACGCAGCAGCTTCACGAGTGTGGCCAGATGCGCGAATCCACCGACCTTGCCGTAGGTCCGCGCCGCCGCCGCGAACTCCAGATGGGTGAAGGCGTGCGCCTGCGCGCTGCCGGGAGCGATGCCGAAGGCGCGCAACAATTTTTCCCCGACCAGATGGGGCGGCTTGCCCCGGGCAGGGCCGACGCCTATATTCGTGTCGGGCTCGCGGTAGTGCACGGGAAGCAGTTGCGCGTGGCAATCCGTCATGTGCAGGAGTGCCACGTTGCCGAAGGGCGACAGGCGATACATCGAATGGCCGGCTGCCGCGGCCAGGCTGCACGGGGAGTCGAGCGCGACGCCCGCGGCCGCGGCGGCGGCGAGCACCTCGAGAAATTCGCGTCTGCGCATGCGGGAATTCGGTCGCCGTTGCGGATGTCGGATGTCACGGTACCATGCGATCCCGGCGTTCCGGAGTGAATCCGACCGCCGCGCCCGTCCGTATCACACCGCAGCGGGCCGACACCTGCCGAACGTATCGTCCAACTTCTAGGAGACAGCATGAATCATCAACTCATCATTCGCTCGGCCCTGGCCGGCCTGATCGCCGTAGCTGCTGCCGGTGGTGCCTTCGCCGCCGACGACATGAAGAAGACGGACCAGGAGAAGTGCCTGGGCGTCGCCAAGGCCGGCGCGAACGACTGCGCCAGCGCGAACGGCTCGCATTCCTGCTCGGGCCAGGCGAAGGCGGATAAAGATCCGAACGAATGGAAGTACGTGGCCAAGGGTACTTGCGAGAGCATGGGCGGCAAAGTCGCCATGAAGAAGTAACGCGCGAGCGATCCGGCGCTCGCGGCAACGGCAATGCAGCGGGCGCCCTTCGTCATGCCGGTACGGCCGCTCTCGGGCGCAGGCGTCGGACTGAGGACGGCGCACTACCGCGACTTTCTCGATGGCCGGCCGGCCATCGACTGGGTCGAGGTTCATAGCGAGAACTACTTCGGCGACGGCGGCTACGACCTGCACGTGCTCGAACACGTGCGCGCGCACTATCCGGTGAGCCTCCACGGGGTCGGTCTATCGCTCGGCTCCGCCGACGGCCTGCGCGCAACGCATCTGGCGAAGCTCGCGCGCCTCGTCGATCGCATCGATCCGGCGCTCGTGTCCGAGCATTTGTGCTGGGGCGCTCTGGCACGCGACACTTCAACGACCTGCTGCCCATGCCGTTCACCGAAGAAGCGCTCGATCTGATGGTCGCGCACGTGATGCGCGCCCAGGACACGCTGCGCCGCAGGATCCTCGTGGAAAACGTATCCAGCTACGTGACCTATCGCGATTCCCGGATGGGGGAGATGGCGTTCCTCGTGGAACTCGCCCGCCGCAGCGGTTGCGCGCTGCTGCTCGACGTGAACAACCTCCACGTGAACGCCGTCAATAACGGGTCGAACGCCCGCGCCGAGATCGCCTGCATCCCCGCCGGCCTGGTCGGCGAGATCCATCTCGCGGGTTACTCGAAAGTCGATGAACTGCTGGTGGATGACCACGGATCGCGGGTAAGTGCACCGGTCTGGGATCTGTACGCCGCGGCGTGCCGGCAACTGGGGCCGATCCCGACGCTCATCGAATGGGATACGGACGTTCCGGCGCTGGATGTGCTCCTGACCGAAGTCGCGACGGCATCGTCGCTGCGGGAGGCGGCCTGTGTCTGACCTGGCCGCCACGCAGTTTCGGTTGGCGCAGCTCCTGAGCCATCGCTCGAACCCGGCCGATGCGGACGCGGTATTCGGCGGGGCGCCAGGGATGATCGCGCCGCGCCTCGCCGTCTATCGCGGCAATGTCTTCGCGAACGCGCGCAAGGCGCTCGCGGCGGTCTATCCGATCATCGAGAAGCTCGTCGGCGCGGAGTTCTTCGACGGCCTGGCGCGCGAGTACATGCGTCATTCGCCGTCACGCGAGGGTGACCTGAACGAATACGGCGTCGCCTTCGCGGCATTTCTCCACGATTTTCCGCACGTGGGTGACCTGCCGTATCTCTCCGACGTCGCGCGGCTCGAATGGGCGATCCACCGCGCGCACTACGCCGGGGACGCGCAAGCGCTCGATCCGAACCGCCTCGCCTCGGTGGCGGCCGAAGCTCAGGGACGGCTGCGCTGGCGCCTGCATCCGGCTTGCACCGTACTCGAATCGCGCTGGCCGCTCGCACGCATCTGGGACGTGCATCGCGACGACTACGTGGGAGAGCCGGGCGTCTCCTTCGAAACCATGATGCATCGCTGCATGGTCTATCGACCTGCGTGGCGGGTCATGGTGGGGGAGTTGGATGTGGGTGCATACGCCTTTCTCCTGGCGGTGCAGGAGGGTGCGATGCTCGAGCAAAGCGTCGAGCGGGCGCTGGCCACGGATGCTTCGTTCGATCTGGGCGCTGCCATAGCCGCATGGATCGATGCCTGTGTGATCGTGGATTTCGATACTGCGGGCGGCTGAAGCCTTCGCGCAGCATGCTTGTCCGGCTGGTGCATGGAACGGGCCGACCGGCGGTCAGTTGCATGGACTCAGGGCCGCTGCGCTATCGCGGTTCGGGGTCGTCGATCGAGCCTGCGCGCGGGTATCATCGCGAGGTCAAGGGGAGACATCGTCATGGGACGAATTGCCGAGGTCCGTTTCGTTTTGCCCGAGTCCTATCTCGAATGGGAGAATCTGCAGCCGGAGAGGCACGAATTCCTCCGCGATGAAGTGCGCGCGATGACCGGTGCAAGCCAGGCGCACGTGGTGATCACCGGCAACTTGCTCATGAGTCTCAAACAGCACCTGCGCGGCACCCCCTGTCGGGTCTATCTGCCCGATACGAAGCTGCCGGTAGAGGCTGTCGATGCGATCTTCTATCCCGATCTCGAGGTGGTTGCGATGAACGCGACCTCGCGGCGGAGTACGTGATAGAGCATCCGGCACTGATCGCCGAAATCCTGTCGGCGTCCACGTCGGACTACGACCGGGGTAGCAAGCGCGCCGCCTATCTCGAGCTGCCGGCGTTGCGGGAATATCTGATGGTCGATCCGGACACCCGCGGCGTCGAACTGTATCGCCGCAACCCGGACGACACCTGGCTGCTGATCGATTTCACGGCGCGCGATTCGATCCGCCTCGAAAGCATCGATGCCTCGGTTAGCGGCGCGACATTGTTCGAAGGGCTATGAACGCGGCGTAGCCAACGACGCAATCACCCGCAATCACCCGGCCGGCAGCGACTACGGATTGGCCGCGTGCCGCGACCGGGCATCGCCGGCTTCGTCGAGGTAGCGGAACCGGATCCACCCGGCGTTCATCTCGTCCCAGGTCTGGTCGCCCCAATGGACGGTCTTGTCCGGATCGGGATTGGCCGGGTTTTGCGCGGAGTTGTCCCACGTCATGTCGAAGATCACTTTCGTCCCCGCCGGCAGCACCTTCGGCTGTTCCAGCACGTAGGTCGTCTGCCAGCCGAAGTCGTACTTCGGCACGTTGAGCAGCACTTCGCTCCGACCGTCCGGATAGATCGCAGTGAAGCGCGACGCCTTGCCGCGCAGATGCGCGTGCGGCATCAGCGTGTAGACCATCACATCGCGATCGTAGGTGTACCCGACCGACTCCGTATGCGCCTTCGCGTGCGGCGGGATGGCGAGCGAGCCCTTCATGAGGAAGGTCAGGTGCAGTGGGTGGCGCGGCGCCGTGTCCGCGAAGTAATAGCCCACGCGCGTGACATCGTGCAGCGCCTTGCCGTTCGGGGTGTAGTGCATCTGGAACAGGAGTCGCGCGTCCTTGCGCAGGAACACGCCCGTGTCGTCGGGATAGAAGAACGCATTCTTGCCCGGCGCGTAGCCACCGAAAGCCGCGATCTGTGCCACGCGTTCGGTCTGCGTCCCCTGGGGGTCCTGGAGACCGGCAAGCACGTGATGCACGACCGCGCGGTTTCCCGGAAGGATCTCGACGGCGCGAATCCACGCGTCGCGGCCCAACGGGTTGGGCAGGCTCGGGTACTTGTAGTCGACCACGCCCGTGGCGGGCACGTCGAAGGCAGGTACCTCGACGACGAGGTCGGGCGTTCCGAGCGTCCATTCCGACTTCGGCGGTTCCTGACGGGCGAGGAGCGGATCGGCGCCGGAGCCGCGCGGCGCTCCGGCTTCGATCCAGTGGACGAGCGTCTGCAGCTCCCTCGTCGAGAGCGAACGATCGCCGACGAAGCTGCCGAAATGCGGATCGGCGTGCCACGGCGGCATGCGTTTCGTGCGCAGCACCTCCCGGATCATCGGCGCGAAGCCTTGCACGACTTCGTATTTCGTCATCGCCCACGGCGCCACGCCACCGGTGCGATGGCAGGCGACGCAATTCTTCTGCAGCAACGGAGCGATGGTGTCGGAGTAGGAGATCGCGCCATGTTCCGCACGATGCGCACGCTCGGGGAAATTGATCAGACAGCCAGCGGCCCGCGTTTGCGTGACGGCCACGGGTTTTTGCGCCCGCAGGGCGACCAGGGTGTCATCGAGGTAGTGCCGGGTCGCGACGGGCTTCTGTTTCTCGTAGTCGAGGCGATCGTCGATGGCACCGCGATAGACGAGCGTCCACGTCTTCGGATCGATCACGAATACCTCCGCCGTCCGCTCGAAGCCGAGAGCCTCGCCGACCAGTTGCGTGTCGTCCGCGAGGATCGGGAAATCGATGCCGAACTCGGCGGTCTCGGCGAGAAGCGCGTCGCGATCGTCCTGCAGGTTGGAATTGACGAGCAGGAACTCGACGCCCTGGTTCCGGTGGCGCTCGCGCAACTCGCGGTACGCCGGCAGCGCTTGGCGAACGATAGGGCAACCGTTGCCCTGGACCATCAACACGACGGCCTTGGCGTCCGAGAGGTAGTACAACTCGTGCGATCGGCCGTCCTGATCGAGCAGGCGGAAATTGTCTACGCGCTCGCCCGGAGCGACGGCCAGGGCCGGCCCGACAAGGCACAGGCTGGCCAGGAAGGCTCTGGCGAGGATGGATACGCGTTGCATCTTGAACTCCCCGAGGAATGGCCCCGTCGAGATCGCCGCCGGGGTCGTGGACAGGGGATTGTGCGCGCGGACGGGCCGGAGGGGATCTGCCATCGGGGTTTATTACACGCAACCAGTGTTACACTGGCTTCGTGTAATTGTTCGCAATAGCGATAGCGACGATGAAAAACGTCACGATCACGCTCGACGAAGAGACCGCCGTCTGGGCCCGTGTCCAGGCGGCCCGGCAGGACATGAGCTTGTCTCGCATGGTGGGCGAGATGCTGCAGCAGCGCATGCGCGAGTCCGTGGAGTACGAGGAATCCATGCGCCGATTTCTCGCCCGGGCGCCGGTGAAACTCAAGCGGGGCCGGGCGCGCTATGGCGGTCGCGAAGCAACGCATGACCGTTCCCGTCTTCGTTGACACGAACGTGCTGCTG
>Ga0163144_10025382_pt1 | contig 11573 bp, 9 predicted proteins | sample OliLak19BULKMAT1_FD_123175 | JGI IMG/M metagenome (GOLD analysis project Ga0163144, IMG submission 123175) | Freshwater microbial mat bacterial communities from Lake Vanda, McMurdo Dry Valleys, Antarctica - Oligotrophic Lake LV.19.BULKMAT1 | ecosystem: Environmental > Aquatic > Freshwater > Lake... | reverse complement strand
CGCTCGGTTTCCGGCGGGCCAAGCCCCCCGGAAACCCGCTCGGCGCGCGGCCCCTGCGGGTCCGCGCTTCGCGGCTGTGACGGAATCTTCGATTCCTTCCCAGGCTCTCAGACCCCAGCGGACGGAACCACCGGGGGTCGCCAGCCACTGCCGCGGAGCCCCCGACGGGGCCTCGCGTCCGCTCGACAGGAAGGGTCGAGGCGCTCGACGTGGGTCGAGCCCGACGTCGTGGAACCCGAGTTCGTACCGGAGGTCGAGCGCGCAGAAGTGCCGCTGCTCCTGCGTGTCGTGCGGCGGTCGCCCGGGGCCGAGCACGTCGGCGACGGCGGGCCGTGTCAGGCCTCCGGCCCCGCGACGCCCGGCCCGCGCGCGGCGAGGGCCAGCGCCCCCCAGCCCACGAGGAACGCCGTGCCGCCGAACGGCGTCACGGCCCCGAGGACGCGCGGGCCGCCGAGCGCCATCGCGTAGAGGCTCCCCGAGAACAACACGACGCCGACGAGGAACGCGACGGCCGCGACCCCGTGGGCCCGGCGTGCCCCTCGCCCGGCGGCGAGCGCGACCACGAGGAGCGCGAGCGCGTGGAGGCCCTGGTAGTGGACCGCCTTCTCGAACCACGCCGCCTGCTCCACGGAGAGGCGGTCCTTCACGCCGTGGGCGCCGAATGCTCCGAACACGACCGTGAGGCCGCCCAGCACCGCGCCCACCACCGCGATCCAACCGCGCATCGGCAACTCCCTCCGGGGCCGGCCGTCGAGCCCGCCGACGCCCCACGGTACCGCCGGTCGGCGGGGGCCGTCCGAGGGGCACCCCGGACATGAAGCGAGCCCGGCGGTGTGAACCGCCGGGCCCGCAATCGCCCTACGGCGATGCGAAGGTGCCTACCAGCGGCTGCCGCCGCCGCCGCCGCTCCGGCCGCCACCGCCGCTGCGGCCACCGCCGCCGCCGCCGTAGCCACCGCCGCTGCCGCCGCCGCCGCCGTAGCCACCACCACCACCGCCGCCGCCGTAGCCGCCGCCACCGCCGCCACCACCGCGCTGCTCGCGCGGCTGGGCCTCGTTGACCTTCAGCGGGCGGTCCTGGACGCGCTGGCCGTCCAGCGCCGAGATCGCGGCCTTCGCCGCCTCGTCCGTCGCCATCTCCACGAAGGCGAAGCCGCGCGAGCGGCCCGTCTCGCGGTCCATGACGATGTGCACGTCGGTCACCTCGCCGTGCGCCGAGAACATCTGACGCACGTCGTCTTCGGTGGCCTTGAACGAGAGATTCCCACAGTAAATGCGCTTACCCATGTCGAACTTTCATGAACTCATCGCGGCCAAGAACTGATGCGCCTCGAACGGGGATCGGCCGCGAGCCCACTGTCGAAGGGGAGCGATCGACGTTCGTCGGTCGGCTCCAAGAACACGCCCGCCCGAAAGGGAGGGCGTGGGCGTCGGGTGCGGACGACCGGGGTTCACCCGGGCTCGGTTCGTACCGAGGGCCGCACGCGGCGCACGAGGGAGAGACGAATGAAGCGGACGCGCGACGCCGAGAGGGCGCACGCCGGACCGCGGGAACGAGGAGCAACCGACCATCCGTTCGACCCGACTCCAACCGACTCGACGATCCATCACGCGGGAAAACACCGATCGGAAAACACCGCTGGGAGGAAAACACCGCTGGGAGGAAAGCACCGCTGGGAGATCTACGACCTGCGACTGTTTCGAACCGGATCGGCCAGGAGGTGGTGCGCGCCCCGCAGGGGGCCCGCGACCGTCGAACGGGCTTCAACTCGTTTCGTCGACCGACCCGCAGGGACCCGCCGACAGGGGAGGACTCCACCATGTCCGCCGGGGTTGGCAATAGGAAACTGCCTGACCGGGGGGCTCCGGGAGGGCTGCGGGATCGGGGACCCGGACCCACGGGGGTGGGTCCCCGTGCGCGGACCCGCACGTCGGACGACCCTGTTGCGTGCCTAAGTGGTTGTCTAATCGTTGGTTGCGTTTGTCCGTCGGGTGGTACGGCGGTCGCATGGACGGAGGCGTGGCGGGCGTTCTCCGTCACGAACGGGAGGACGTCCGATGTCCTCGACGCGCCTTCTCCTCGGCGACGACGCACGCACCAAGATCCTCGCAGGTGCGACGGAGATCGCGGAAGCCGTCCGTTCGACGTTCGGCCCCCGCGGCGCGTTCGTGCGGTTCGAGGTACGCACGGCGGCGACGCGCCGCGCGGTTCCCGAGAAAGGTCCGCGAGCGCGTGGCGGCGACGAGCCGGACCTCCGATGAGGTCGGCGGAGGCGAACATGGGGTTCACGGACCGTCGGGACGCCGGGCGTCGGCTCGCGGCGGCGCTCGCGCCGCACTTCCCCTCGCCGCCGCTCGTCCTCGGGCTCCCGCGCGGAGGGGTGCCGGTCGCCGACGAGGTGGCGCGGGCCCTGCGTGCCCCGCTCGACGTGCTCGTGGTCCGGAAGGTGGGCGCGCCCCACCAGCCCGAGTTCGCCCTCGGCGCGCTCGGGCCCGACGGCGTCGTCGTGTGGAACGACGAGGTGCTGCGCGTCGTCGCGCCGCTCCCCGGCGCGGTCGACGCGACCGTCGCGCGCGAGCGGACGGAGCTGACGCGTCGAGAGGCGACCTTCCGCGGCGGGCTGCCGCCCCTCGACGTGGCGGGGCGCGCCGTCGCCGTCGTGGACGACGGGATCGCGACCGGCGCAACCGTGCGCGCCGCGGTGGCGTGGCTGCGCGCGCGGGGTGCGGCGCGCATCGTCGTCGCGGCGCCGGTGGGCAGCCTCGACGTCGTCGCCGTGTTGCGCCGCGAGGCCGACGAGGTGGTCGTGCTCGAGCAGCCGTCGGACCTCCCCGCCATCGGCGCCGCCTACGAGGACTTCGACACGGTCAAGGACGACGAGGTCGTCGCCATCCTGGCGGCGGCGCGCCGACGCGAGGCCCGGCCCGGCCCGACCCCGCGCACCGTCCACCGTGCCGTGGCGATCCGCACGCGCGACGCGGTGCTGCCGGGCGATCTCGTCGTCCCGGAGCGCGCCGCCGGCGTCATCGTGTTCGCGCACGGCAGCGGCAGCAGCCGGCGCAGCCCGCGGAACCGCGAGGTCGCGCGGACGCTCGAGGAGGCGGGGCTCGCGACGCTCCTGCTCGACCTCCTGAGCGAGCGGGAGGTGGCCGAGGACGACGACACGGGTCGCCTGCGCTTCGACATCGGGCTGCTCGCGCGTCGCGTGGCCGACACGGTCGCGGCGCTCGGCGACGTGCCCGAACTGCGGGGGCTTCCCGTCGGGCTCTTCGGCGCCAGCACGGGCGCCGCAGCCGCGCTCGTGGCCGCGGCCGCCCTCCCCGGCGACGTCGCGGCCGTCGTCTCGCGCGGCGGGCGTCCCGACCTCGTGGCCGCGACCACGCTGACGCGCGTCGTGGCGCCGGTCCTTCTCGTCGTCGGCGGTGACGACGTCGAGGTGCTCGCCCTGCACCGTGGCGTGCTGCCGCACCTCGCCGTCGAGCACCGGCTCGTCGTGGTGCCCGGGGCGACCCACCGGTTCGCGGAGCGCGGCGCGCTCACCTCCGTCGCCGCCGCCGCGCGCGACTGGTTCCTCCGACACCTCGGCGCCGCGCGAGCCGAGGGCGTTGCGCCTCCTCCCCGTCGCGGGTGAGCGCGCGCGGTCACGCGGGCGATCCGGCCCGCGCCGGACGCGAGGCCCGGCCCGGTACGATGGTGCGATGCGCACCCTCCGCCGATCGTGGTCCCCGTGGGAGGCGGCGCGCCGGGCGGCGCTCGGCGGAGGGGCCGCATCGCGCGCCGCCGCCGCGTTCGTCGCTGTTCTTGCCGCCCTCGCGCCCGCCGCGGCGGCCGACGTCGCCCTCCCGCCGGTCTTCGGCGACCACGCGGTGCTCCAGCGCGACCGCCCCCTCGTCGTGTGGGGCACGGCCGCCGCGGGCGAAGAGGTCACCGTCACCTTCGCCGACCGGACCGCGAAGGTCGTCACACCGTCCGGCGGTCGGTGGACGGTGACGCTCGACCCGGTGCCCGCGGGCGGCCCGTTCGAACTGGTCGCCGCGGGCCGCACGCGCGCGGTCGCCGCCGACGTGTTCGTCGGTGAGGTCTGGTTGTGCTCCGGGCAGTCCAACATGGCCATGACCGTGGCGAGCGCGCGCGACGCGACCGCAGCGCGCGAGGCGGCGGACCACCCGACGCTGCGCGTGTTCACGACGCCGACCCGCGCGGCCGCGGACCCCGCGGCCGAGGCGAAGGGGGTTTGGGTGGTCTCGCGGCCCGACACGGTCGCGGGGTTCTCCGCGGTCGCGTACTTCTTCGGACGCGAGCTTCACGCCGCGCTGAAGGTGCCGGTCGGGCTCGTCGTGTCGTCGGTGGGCGGCACGCTCGCCGAGGCGTGGACGCCGCCGGCGGCGGTCGAGGCCGAGCCCGAACTCGCGGGGATGTGGGCCCGCGCGCAGCAGACGCTCGTCGGGTACGACCGGGCCGGCGCCGTGACGAAATGGGAGAAGGCGTGGCGCCGCTGGAAACAGGAAGCCGACTCCGACCGCCGCGCCGGGCGCACGCCGCCGCCGGAGCCGACCGAGCCCGCGGATCCGCGCGCGGGCCTCGCCTACCCGGGCTCGCTCTGGAACGGGATGGTGGCGCCGCTGGTGCCCCTCTCGCTGCGCGGCTTCACCTGGTACCAGGGCGAGAGCAACGCGCCGCGGGCCGCCCAGTACCGCGTGCTGCTGCCGACGCTCGTGAAGGCGTGGCGCGCGGCGTGGGGCCGCGACGACCTGCCCTTCTACCTGGCGCAGCTCGCAAACTTCGGCCGGCCCGCCCCCTCGGGCCTCGCGAGCCCGTGGGCGGAACTGCGCGAGGCGCAGGCGCTCGCCGCGCGCACCGTGCCGCGCGTCGGGATGGCCGTGCTGATCGACATCGGCGAGGACGCCGACATCCACCCGAAGAACAAGCAGGAGGTGGGCCGACGTCTGGCGCTGCTCGCGCTCGTCCGCGACTATGGCCGGACCGACCTCGCGTGCGAAGGTCCGACGCTCAAGTCGCACCGCGTCGAGAAGGGGAAGCTGGTCCTCGAGTTCGACCACGCCGGCGCGGGCCTCGCGTCGTCGGACGGGCGGGACCCCCTCGGCTTCGCCGTCGCGAGCGCGAAGGGCGAGTTCGTCCCGGCGCGCGCGCGCATCGAGGGCGCGACGGTCGTCGTGAGCTCGCCGAAGGTGCCGCACCCCGTCGCCGTGCGCTACGCCTGGGCCGACGCGCCGGAGGCGGCGACGCTCGTGGGGCCCACGGGCCTGCCCGCGTCGCCGTTCCGCACCGACGACCGGCCGCTCACGACCGCCGGCCGCGAGTGAGAGCCTGTGAAGGAATCGAAGATTCCGTCACCTCGATTCCTTCACATCCGCGAAGCGCGGACCCGTAGGGGCCGCGCGCCGAGCGGGTTTCCGGGGGGCTTGGCCCGCCGGAAACCGAGCGAAGGCGATTTCTTCACGAGTTCTGAGTCCGGACCCGCGACGGCCGACGCTCCGAAGCCGCCGTCAGAAGACGTCGGCGTAGGCGGCGAAGACGGCGCGCGCGGCCGCCTCCATCTCGCCCCGCGAGAGGCTCGCCCGCATCTCTTCGATCGAGCCCGGGCGGGCCGGGCCTCGTCCGAAGACGTCGATCACCAACTGGTGGACGCCGTCGCTCAACCACACAATGATACCGTGTGCTGCCGCGCGCGTCGTGCCCGACGCGTTCGTCGTCACGACGAAGCTCTCCTTATAGACCGCGAGCCCCGTCCGTCCTGCGAGTTCGAGGCCGTCCACCTCGAAGACGAGCGCCGGGTTCTCGAGATGCGCGGAGGGGAGCGTCCGCCGGAGGTTCGGGTTCGCACGCCACGCCGCGACGTCGGGCTTCGCGCAGAACGTGCAGTGTTCGACGATCACGTGCGCTAGGAGGCGGTACCCCTGCGCGTTCGGCGTCGTGCCCTCGAAGGTGGTCACGGCGTTGCCCGGGCCCGAGCGCTGCGCGGTGCGCGTGAAACCGGGCACGTCGCGCGTCGTCAGCGCGGCGAACTGCACGGGGGTGAGCTGCGGCTTCGCCGGCGGCGGCGCTGGCGGCGCCGGCGGCGCGATCGAGGGCGCGATCGAGGGCGCGATCGGAGGCGCGCCCGCCTTCGAGGCCGCCGGCGCGCTCGTCGTCGTGGCGGGCGCCGACGACGGGCGCACGCCCGGCGCCGCGGGGCGCGGGTCGTCGCCGCAGGCGGCGACGGCGAGGACGACGAGCATCGCGAGCACGGCGCGCGGGCGGGGCATGGGCACCTCCGCTCCCCAGGAGGCACCGCCCCGGCGCCTCCGGGCACGCCCGGTCGTCGGGACCGCGGCGGTCCTGGCGCGGGCGACGCTACGGTGCGTACGACAGCGCCCCGTTCCGGAGCACGCGCAAGGCGCCCTTGCCCGGCACGAGGAGGTACGGCTCGACGTCGGCGAGCGTGATCGTCCCGGCCTCGGAGGCGGGTGCGGCCACGGCGTCGCCGTACGCGAACCGCTCGATCCGGACGTAGGCGCCGAAGTTCCGGAGCGCGAGCCCGTGGAGCGCGAGCGCCCGCGGCCGCCACGTCGGGTCGAGGTCGAGGGCCACGCCGGTGACGAGGTCGGTCACGCGGACGCGCCCGTCGTTCGCCCGAAGCTCGAAGACGGCGTCGTGGATCCCGAGCGTGCGGAACTTCTCGACGTCGCCGCCGGACTGGACGCCGGCGCCGGCGTCGCCCGTCGGGGCCTCGCGTCGTGCGGCCTCGAGCTCGTCGCGCAGCGCGCGCGCGACGGCGGCGAAGCCGGCGCGGTCCGCGGCCGACGCGAGCGCGTCCAGGCTCACCGTCCGCAGCCCGCGGTCGCCGACGGCCTTCAGCTCGACCCGCGCGCGCTCGATCGCGTCTTTCGCCTCGGGGGACGCCTGCTGTTGCGCGCGCGCCAGGGCGGTGGCGACCGCGCGGCGCGCGCCGAGGTGCGGGGCCGCGGGGCCGGTGCCCGCGTCGATCGACGCGAGCCAGCCGAGCGCATCCGTGGCCCCCCCGCTCGCCGTCGCGAGCGTCGCGGCGTGGAGGAGGAGGTCGGCCCGGAGCTCCGGCGGTGCCGGGGTCGGCGTGAGCACCAGCGTCGCGAGGCGCCGGCTCGCGGCGCGGCGCTCCACCGCGCCGCCGGCTGCCGCCTCGAGCCGGAGCGCCGCACGGAGGACGACCTCCGGCCGGTGCACCGCCGGCAGGTCGCTTCCGGCGGTGGCCTCGGCCACGTCCCAGACCCACGCGCGTTGGGCCGCCGACGTGGCCTCCGCCGCCGCCAGCCGATCGAGCACCACCCGCACGGTGGCCGCGACGGCGGCCTGCGGCTGCACCGCCAATTCGCCCGTCACGACGCGGTGGGCCTCGAGGAGCGGGGCGAGCGCGTCGTCGAGCCGCCCCTGCGCGAGGTGGACCGCCGCCAGGCCGTTCAGGCTGAAGGCCAGGTCCGGCCACGCCTTCGCGGTCCGTCGCGCCGCGATCGCGCGCTCGTAGCGTTTCACCGCCCGGTCGGGCGCACCGCGCGTCGCGGCGATGCTGCCGAGATCGTGGTCGACCTGCGCCGCGAGGTCGGTGCCGCCCGCGGCCTCGGCGCGCGCGCGGACGCGGTCGAGCACCGCGTCGGCGGCATCCACCGACCCCGCGTCCCGGGCGACCTCGTACAGGGCGCCGTAGGCCGTGAACAACTCGGGGCGGAGCGTCGGGTGGGCCGTCGCCGCGGTCAGCAGCGCGTCGAACGGGGCCTCCGCCTCGACGACCGCCCCGGCGCGTACGAGGGCCCAGACGAGCGCGCGGCGGGTGGCCGCGAGGTCGTCGCGGCGGGCGTCCGGCGCCCGCTCGTAGATCGCGGCGGCGCGGCGCAGCGCCGCAGCGGCCTCCGCGTAGCGGCTCGCCTGCCAAGCGCCTGCGGCGGTGGCGCGCAGCCGCCCCGCCTCGTCCGCGTCGCCGTCCTCGGCGCGGGCCGCGCCGCCGGCGGCCGCGACGGCGAGGAGCAGCACGAGGAACCCAGCAACGCGTCGGGCGGCGAACATCGCGGTCTCCTCGCGCCGTCCGCGCGGCGCGCCGCCGAGTCTACGCCGGGCCTCGCGTCCCGGCGCCGACGGCCGCCGCCCGCCGCCCTCCGGTCGGAGCGCGGCGGACCCCGGCGGGGTCCGTAGCATCCCGCGCATGCGCACGTCGCCGTTCGCCCGCCTCACCGCCGACGAGGCCGCCGGCCTCGTGCCCGACGGCTCGCTCGTCGGCTTCAGCGGCTTCACCCCCGCCGGCTCGGCGAAGGCCGTCCCGCGCGCTTTGGCCGCGCGCGCGCGGGCGTGCCACGCGCGGGGCGAGCCCTATCGCATTCGCGTCCTCGCCGGCGCGTCGACGGGCCCGGCCCTCGACGAGGCGCTCGCCGCGGCCGACGCGGTGGCGTGGCGGGCGCCGTACCAGAGCAGCCCGACGCTGCGCGCCCAGGTGAACGCCGGCCACGTCGGGTTCGTCGACATGCACCTGTCGTCGGTGCCGCAAATGGTCGCGGCCGGGGAGTTCGGGCCCCTCGACGTCGCGGTCGTCGAGGCGACCGAGGTGACGGCCGATGGCCGCGTGTACCTCACGAGCAGCATCGGCGCGTCGCCCACGTGGCTCGCGTACGCGAAGCGCGTGATCCTCGAGGTGAACCGCTGGCATGCGCCGCGCCTGCGCGAGCTCCATGACGTCGTCGTGCTGCCGCCCCCGCACCACCGCCACCCGATTCCCATCGAGCAGCCGCTGACCCGGATCGGCTGGCCGTACGCGGCGGTGGACCCGCGCAAGGTCGTCGGGATCGTCGAGACCGACGAGGCCGACGGCGTCGCGGCGTTCGACGCCCCCGACCCCGTGAGCGAGCGGATCGCCGCGCACGTCGTGCGGTTCCTCCTCGGGGAGCTGCGCGCCGGCCGCATCCCGCGGGAGTTCCTCCCGGTGCAGGCCGGCGTCGGCAACATCGCGAACGCCGTGCTGCGTGGCCTCGGGAGCCATCCCGACGTCCCGCCGTTCTTCATGTACTCCGAGGTCCTCCAGGACGGGGTCCTCGACCTCCTCGACGGGGGCAAGATCCTCGGGGCGAGCACGACGGCGCTCACCCTGACCGACGGCGCCATGGCGCGCGTCTTCGACGACGTCGACCGCTACGCCGCACGCATCGTGATGCGGCCCCAGGAGGTCTCGAACCACCCGGAGGTCATCCGGCGCCTGGGGCTGATCGCGCTGAACGCGGCGCTGGAGGTCGACCTGTACGGCCACGTCAACTCGACCCACGTGGGGGGCACACACGTCGTCAACGGCATCGGCGGCAGCGGCGACTTCGCGCGCAACGCGGCGGTGCCCATCTTCGTGGCGCCCTCCACGGCGAAGGGCGGCCGCGTCTCCACGATCGTGCCGATGTGCAGCCACGTGGACCACAACGAGCACTCGACGCGCGTCATCGTGACCGAGCAGGGGCTCGCGGACCTGCGCGGCCTCGCGCCCGAGGAGCGGGCCGCGGCCATCGTGACGAACTGCGCGCACCCGGCGTACCGCGACTACCTGCTCCGCTACCTCGAGCGCTGCCGGCCGGGCCACCTCCGCCACGACCTGCGGACGTGTTTCGAGCTGCACCTCAACTACGAGGCCACCGGCTCGATGCTTCCCGGCGTCGTCGTCGAGAACGCGCGCTGAGGGGCTGTGACGGAATCGAAGATTCCGTCACAGCCCGTGAAGATCCGTCACGACGGCGAAGCGCGGACCCGCAGGGGCCGCACGCCGAGCGGGTTTCCCGAGGGCTTGGCCCGCCGGAAACCGAGCGAAGGCGATTTCTTCACGAAGGCAGTCCGGCGGGATGCTGCCGCCGCCCGGACCCGGCGCCCGACGCGAGGCCCGGCCCGCGACGGGCGGGTCCCCGTGGGCCCGTCAGCCGCGAGGGCGGAGGAACAGGGCGCATGCGACGAGGCCGATCACGACCCACTCCCCTGCGCCCCCCCCGAGGACGAGCCGAAGCGTCACGAACCCGGCCAGGGCGAGGAGCAGCCAGAGGTCGGGGGACCGGCCGCGCGCGCGCCGCGCGGGGGCCGGCGTCGTCGCGGCGCGGGGGACGGGGCGGGGCGGCGGCACCGCGGGGATCCTACCGACGCGGGGCGGGCGGGGGGGGGGCGCGCGGCCGACGGCCGGTCCCGCGCGACCGGCCCCTTCCGCCCGGTCGTCCGCTCGGGTACGACGGGCCTTGTGTCGGGCGCCGGCGTCGGCCGGGCCGGTCCGACGCGCCCGCGGAGATGTGTATGGTCACCGCCGTCCTGGTCGCGCCGTACTTCCAGGAGAACACGCTGCGGTACGTGCAGGCGCTCACCGCGCTGCCCGGCACGCGGGCCTGCCTGATCACGCGGGACGACGTCGCGCGGGTCCCACCGGCGGTCCGCGCGCGGCTCGCGGCCCACCGCCGGGTCGAGGGCGAATTCGACGGCGAGGCGCTCGCCGCCGCGTGCCGGTCCCTGGCGACCGAGGTCGGGCCCCTCGACCGGCTGTTCGGCGTGCTCGAGCAGCTCCAGGCGCCGATCGCGCAGGCGCGGGACCTCGCCGGCGTGCCCGGGATGTCCCACGCGACGGTCCTCGGCTTCCGCGAGAAGGCGCGGATGAAGGAGGTGCTGCGCGCCGCCGGTCTGCCCGTCGCGCGGTCGCGCCTGCTGACGAGCCCCGCGCACGGTCCCGCGTTCGTGCGCGAGGTCGGGTACCCGATCGTGGTGAAGCCGCCGGACGGGCTCGGGGCGAAGGCGACGTACCGCGTGCGGGACGCGGCGGACCTCGAGGCGGCGCTCGCGTCCCTCTCGCCGTCCGCGGCGCGGCCGGTACAGGCGGAGGAGTTCGTGACCGGCGAGGAGAACACCTTCGAGACGGTCTCGATCCGTGGGAGGCCGGTGTGGTGGTCGGGGACGCGGTACTTGCCCGGGCCGCTCACGGTGCTCGAGAACCCCTGGATCCAGTACTGCGTCCTGCTCCCGCGGGAGGAGGACGACCCCGACTTCGCCTCGTTCGCGCCGACGGGCTTCGCGGCGCTCCGCGCCCTCGGGATGGGCACGGGCCTGACGCACCTGGAGTGGTTCCGGCGCGCGGACGGCTCGGCCGTCATCTCCGAGGTCGGCGCGCGGCCGCCCGGCGTCCACATCATGCCGATGATGTCCCTCGCGCACGGGATCGACATGATCGAGGCGTGGGTCCGGCTCGTGGTTCACGAGACCTTCGACCCGCCGCGGCGCATCGCGGCCGCCGGAACGGCGTTCCTGCGCAGCCAGGGCCGAGGCGGGCGCGTCGTCGCCGTCGAGGGGCTGCGCGAGGTCGTCGCCGAGCTCGGCGGCGTGGTGGTGGAGGTGCGCGCGCCGCAGGTCGGCCAGCCGGTCGCGGAGAGCTACGAGGGCGAGGGCCACGTGATCGTGCGGGCGCCGCGGACGGAGACCGTGCGCGCGGCGCTCGCGCAAATCGTCGGGCGGGTCCGGGTGCGCCGCGGCGAGGCGACGACGTAAGGCAACAAAGGCGGCAACGAAGGCGGCAACGAAGGCGGCAACGAAGGCGGCAACGAAGGCGG
>Ga0163144_10025381_pt1 | contig 11574 bp, 10 predicted proteins | sample OliLak19BULKMAT1_FD_123175 | JGI IMG/M metagenome (GOLD analysis project Ga0163144, IMG submission 123175) | Freshwater microbial mat bacterial communities from Lake Vanda, McMurdo Dry Valleys, Antarctica - Oligotrophic Lake LV.19.BULKMAT1 | ecosystem: Environmental > Aquatic > Freshwater >... | reverse complement strand
CGCCGATTCGGCAATCGCAAATCTGCGGCGCCGAAACCGTCAGCCGATCACTTCTTGTCGCTCGCGCTGGCGTCCATGGCCTTCGACTTGCGCTTCATCTTGATGACCATCGTCTCGACCGCCGCGTCGCCCTCGCCCATGAAGAAGTGCGAGACAACGGCATCACTGCGGTGGATCGTCTCCATGCGGTGGACGGCCATCGCGCCCGTGGCCTGGTCCGGCGCTTCCCAGTTCATGGTCAGCTTCGACGTCTTGGCATCGTAGCTGCCGTTCATGATCGAGAGGTGCGAAGTCATGTTGTCGACCCACGTGCCGACGAACTGCTTCTTGGTCGCGTCGTAGCCCGTCACGCCGGTGCCGTGAAAGGGCATGCCGCCGAAGTTGCCGGTGAACTTCGAGGTGGTCCAGTAGTCGCCGACGGCAGTGACGCTCTCCTGGACCGGGACGGGCTCCTCCATGCCGGGCATGTTCATGGTCAAGGTGCCTTCCCACTCGCCGACGCCCTTGAGAAGCATCTTGTGGTGGTCGGTGACCTCGGGGAGCTGCGGCTCCTGGAAGAGGATCGGACGAACGGCGGCGACGGAGACGGCGGAGAGGGCGAGGACGCCGAGAGCGAGTCGTGTTTTGAACATGGTGTGTCTCGATGCAGCGCGATGCACCCGGGAGGTCGGTGCAACGCAGGAAGGATGGAACTGGAGTGGGATCGGGAACTCGAAGGGTCGGAGGTCGGCCAGCCCTGATCCGGGCAAGGATGAGACTCGCTCGCGCGCCCTTTCGCAAGGCGACCCGGGCACCCTCCGCACCCTCGGATACCACTCCAATGCTCCCCTGACGGGCCATTCTTGTTGCAACAGAAGCCGGTCGGAGAGAGGCTCCAACGGCCTCGATGGTGCGGGAAGGGGGACTCGAACCCCCACAGGTTGCCCTACGGGAACCTAAATCCCGCGCGTCTACCGGTTCCGCCATTCCCGCGGCGTCGCCCGCGAGTATAGCCCGGACCGAGGGCTCAGCCTTCGGCGGCCAAGAGGCGCTCGGCCTCCGCCCTGGCGGTCGGCGCGCTCGCGCCACCCGCGATCATGTCGGCGATCTCGGCGACGCGGGCCTCGCCGACCAGCGCCGTGACCGAGGTCCGCGTCCGGCCTTCTGCGACCTCCTTCGCGACCCGCAGGTGCCGCGCAGCGCGCGCCGCGATCGCCGGCAAGTGCGTGACACACAGCACCTGGTGGTGCCCGCCGAGGCGCTCGAGGTGCGACGCCACCTTGGGCCCGAGTCGTCCACCGACCCCCGCGTCGACCTCGTCGAAGACGAGCGTCGGGGTCGAGCGCTTGACAGCGAGGGCGCCACGCAGCGCGAGCAGGATGCGCGCGGCTTCGCCGCCCGAAGCGACGAGGCGCAGCGGCCCTTTCTCCTCGCCGGGGTTCGCGGCCAGCACGAACTCGACGTCCTCCGTCCCGTTCGGGCCGAGCACTCTGCGGCGGCGCTCGAGCTCCGATGCAGCGTCGCTGCGCTCCATCGGCGAAGGCGAGAGGCTCCCCCGCGACACGAGCTTCGAGCCGAACACCGCGCGCTCGAGCCCGAGATCCGCGAGCCCCGCCTCGACCGCCTTGGCGAGCTTCTCGAGCGCCTTGCGCCGCCCGTCGCCGAGCTTCTGCGCGGACTTGGCCGCCGCACCTTCGAGCTCGGCGACCTCGGCCTCGAGGCGCTCGCGTCCGTCCGTGTCCGCGACGAGGCTCTCCGATTCGGCCTCGAGTCGCGCGCGCCTGTCCGCGAGGCCGCCGACGTCGACGCCGTGTTTCTTGGCGAGCTTCTCGAGCAAAGTGAGCCGACCCTCGACCTCTTCGAGTCGCGCCGGATCGTGTTCGATCCCGTCCAGGAAAGCCGCGAGCCCACGCGCGGCGTCCTCGAGCAGCGCGGAGGCCTCGCGCAGCGCCGCTGCCGGTTCCGCCAGCGTCTCGATGCGCTCGGACCAACGCTCGACTGCGCGTTCCGCGCGCCGCACCGCGTCGAGCGCGGGCGTGTCCCCCTCGCTCAACTCCCCCACGACCGCGCCGAGCTCGCGCCCGAGCTCCGCCCCGTACCGGAGGATCGAGCGCTCGGAGCGCAGCCCGACGTCCTCACCCGCCACGGGTCGAGCCTCCGCCAACTCGCCCACCTGGAAGCGCAACAGATCGAGGCGATGCAGCCGCTCCGTCTCGCCGGTGTCGATGGACACGAGCCGCTCAGCGCGCTCCAACCAGCGCCCGCGCCGGGTCGAGTAGTCCGCGAGTTTGGCCTCGAGCCCCGCGAACGTGTCGAGGAGGCGCAGCTGCTCGCCTGGCTCGAACAGCGCTTGATTGTCGTGCTGCCCGTGCACCTCGACGAGCAGCGCCGCGAGGTCGCGCAGCAGCCCCTGCGTCGCGGGTCGGTGGTTCACGTGCGCGCGGCTCTTGCCGTCAGCGGCGACCGTGCGTGTGAGGACGAGCTCGAGCTCGTCCTCGTCCTGGCGCTCCTCGAGGGCCTCGGGCAGGTGCTCGCGCAGCCACCGCTCGACGACCTCGCCGTATCCGTCGAGCGGCAACACGAAGCGCCCCTCGACCCGCGCGCGTTCCGCCCCGCGTCGCACGAGCGAGGCCTTGGCCCGACTGCCGAGTAACAGCCCGAGGGCGTCGACGAGGAGGCTCTTGCCCGCCCCGGTCTCGCCGCTGACGACGTTGAGCCCAGGGCCGAATTCGAGGTCGACGCGCTCGATCAGCGCGAGGTCGCGGATAGCCAGTTCGACGAGCATGGACCTGACAAGATCGCAGGGGCAGGGCCTGGGTTGCAAGGAAAGTGGCGGCTTCGTCGGATTCGGTGCGCCGTCACCCTCGGAGGCTCACCAAGGGCGGCACTCGCCGGGCCTTCGCCGTGGCAGCGGCGCCTGCCACGAGCGCCAAGCCCGTGCCGGCGATCGCCGCCGCGGGGACCACCCAGAGCGCAGGCAGCCCCGGCAAATCGAGCACGAACCCGAGGAACCCGTACGCGAGCACCCAGGCCCCGGCGCCGCCGAGGGCCCCGGCCAGGAAGCCGACCAACGCGTGTTCGACCGCGAGGAGGCGGGCGACGCCGCCGCTGGTCACGCCGAGCGCCTTGAGCAGCGCCGCTTCGCGCGCCCGACGCGCGGCGGTGGCAAAAGCCGCGACCGCCAGGATCGCGACCCCGGTGAACGCGACCGCGCCGCCGAGGGCCTGCACCGCGAGCACCACCCGCTCGACGATCGCGGACACCTTCTCGAGCAGCGGACGCAAGCGCAGCACTGATACGTTCGGATGGGCGCGCGCGAGGTCATTCTGCAATGCGTCCTCGTCGCCGGCCTCGACCCGCGCGGCGACGAGCTCCCAGCCCGGCGCGCCCTCGAGCGCGCCCGGCTCGACGACGACGAAGAAGTTGATGCGGAAAGTCGCCCAATCGACGTCGCGCAGCGTGCTGACGACGAGCTCCAGCGGCACGCCCTGGACGTCGAATGAGATCCGATCGCCGACGCCGACCCCGAGCTCTTCGGCGAACCCCGACTCGAGGCTGACCTCCGCCACGCCGGCGAGGCGCCACAGGGAATCTGTTCCCGCGTCCATTCCCGCGTCAGGTCCCTCTGGCGCGAGCGCATCGGCGAGGCGGTTGCTCGGTGGCAGCTCCTCGGCGAACGTCAAACGCTGCTCGCGAGTCAACACCCAGCGCGCGCGCCCTCGAGCATCAGCGAGCATCGTCGACACGGGCACCCCGCCGACCGCGGAGAGCCGCGCCATCACCACTGCCGTGCGGTCGATGCCACGCGCGCCGTGTTCGGTGAGCAGGCGGCGTACGTCCTCGGACTGACTGAACTGGACGTCGACGAGGAACACGCTCGGCGCATCCGGCGGGATGTCCGCCAGGAACTCGGAGCGCAGCTTCGTCGCGATGAGGCCCATGGCGACCACGACGAGCACGCCCGCGCCGAGCGCCACCGCGGCGCCAGATGTGCCCGAGTTCGGTCGCGCGAGCGCTGCGAGCCCATGCCGTAAAGTCGGACCGAAACGCCCCCGCGGGAGGCGCCCCGCGAGCAAGGCACACAGCCGCGCGCCGCCCGCCAAGAGCCCCGCGAGCACGAATACGCCGACCGTGAAGGCTGACGCGACGCGCAGCGACGCGTTCTGTGTCGCGGCAGCCCCGAGCACGACAGCGAACAGCGCGATCAGCGAGATCCAACGCACCGACGTCGGCGTCGGCAGCGGCGTCGCCTCCGCACGCAGCACCCGCGCGGGCGGGACGCGCCACACGGCGGTCAAGGGCGCGAGCGCGAAGCCCGCGGCCGTCGCGAGGCCGAGGATCATGCCGCGCACGACCGCGGCCCATGGGAAGTCGAGCCCCTGCGGCACGAGCTCGGGCATCAGGTACGCCGCCGCCTTCGGCACACAAGCGCCCACAGTCGCCCCGAGCACACAGCCCGCGACAGCCAGCGCGATGAGGTTCACGAAGTAGACGAGCGCGACCTCGCGCGGCCGCATGCCGATCGCGCGCAAAACGGCGACCGCCGGCGTGCGCGATTCCATCCAGAGGCGCACGATCTGCGCCACGCCCGCGCCCCCGAGCAACAAGGAGAGCAGCGCGACGAGGCCCAAGAAGTCCTCGATGCGCCGCAACGTGCGCGTGAGACCAGGGGTCGGATCCGCGGCGGTTTTGAACGTGAGCGAGCGCCCGTCGGGGACGGCCTCGCGGAGCGCGCCCACGAATCCTTCGAGCGCGCGCGGATCGGGTTCACCCGGGAGATCGACGAGCACGCGGTGCTGCACCCGACTACCGAACTGCACGAGCTGCGCGCGCTCGAGGCCCGCCGGCGAGAGGAACAACCGCGGCCCCAACGTCAGCGCGAAGTCCACGCGATCGGGCTCCGCTTCGAGGCGCGCGACCACTCGATATTCGTGCCCACCGAGCGCGAGCGAGTCGCCTACATCCACGCCGAGTCCCGCGAGCAGCTCGGGCGAGGCGATCACCTCGTCCTCGGCGAGCGCGCCGGGCCTCAGACCCGCAGGCAGAGTCACGAATTCGCCGTAGAACGGGTAGAGCGCCTCGGGCGCCTTCAGCTCGACGAGTCGGGCTGCGTCACCCGCCGAGGCCATCGCCGAGAGCTCCGTGACGCGCGCGGTCGACACCCCAGTCTGACGCGCCAAGGACTCGAAGAGCTCCGCGGGCAACGGTCGCCGCGACTCGATCGCGACGTCAGCCGCCAAGAGCCCACGGGCATCGGCGCTGAGGCTCGCGCGGATGCCATCGACAAGCGCCGCGACGGCCGTCACCGCGGCGACGCCGATCGCGAGGCACGCGACGAGGAACCCGAGTCGTGCGCGCGCGCCACGGGACTCACGCAGGACGAGCGCGAAGAGCGTTCGGAGGCTCACAGAGTGCTCTCGGATGTGGCGCTTTCGGAGGTGGCGCCCTTGGGGACGATCGCTCTGGACTCACTCGCGTGCAACGGGCTGCGACCGAGCTCGATCGAGACCACACGCCCGTCGCGCAAGTGGATCCGACGATCCGCGCGGCCCGCGACCTCCAGATCGTGTGTGACGACGACGAGGGCCGTGCCGTGCTGCCTCTGCAGCTCCGACATCAGATCGAGCACACGCTCGCCCGTGGCGCCGTCGAGGTTGCCCGTCGGCTCGTCAGCGAACAAGAGCCGCGGCCGCGGCGCGAACGCGCGCGCGAGCGCGACACGCTGCTGTTCGCCGCCCGAGAGCTGCGCGGGATAGTGGTGCGCGCGTTCACTGAGGCCGACCGCGCCCAAGAGCTCGTCCGTGCGACGCTCCGCGTCGCGCACACCCGTGAGCTCGAGCGGCAGCAACACGTTCTCGCGGGCCGTGAGGTTGGCGAGCAACTGGAACGACTGGAACACAAATCCGACGAGCCGACGCCGCAGAAGCGCGAGGCCGTCCTCGTCGAGTCCGGCGAGCGAGACGCCGTCGATGACTACGTCTCCCGCGCTCGGGCGGTCGAGCCCGGCGAGGAGTCCGAGCAGCGTGGACTTGCCGCTGCCGCTGGGGCCGAGGATCGCCACAGTCTCGCCCGTTTGGATTTCGAGGTCGACGCCATCGAGCACCGTCAGCTCGCGCTCGCCCGAGGCCAGCCGTTTCACGAGGCCGCGGGCCAGAAGGAGCGTGGTTGCGACGGAAGTTCGATCGTTCATAGGGCGCGCGCCAGGAGGCCCACGATGCGCTCGACTCTCATGGGTTCGGCGTCCATCTCTTGGAAGGGTGTGAAGTCCGACACGAGCCCGTCACGGAGGCACGAGCAGGTCAAGGAGGATTTCGAGGCACACGTGTTCCCTTTGAGGCGCGCAGCGCTTCGCGCGGCGAGGGTCACAAGATGCAGCTTGTAGGCGCCATTCAACACGACTTCGTGCCCCGCGTCCGAGAACGGGGCCTCGGCGCGCGCGACGAGCCGCTCGTCGGCGAAGCGTTCGCTCGCGGGCGTAGCGACGATCAGATCGATGGGCGCGCGCATGGGCCATGACTCGCTGCGCGTCGGAGCGTCCCCCTGCCGAACGCGGGCTGCTGGCGCAACGTGTCGAGACCCTCGTTCGTCTCAACGTCCACTTCCATGCGCTCGTGCTCGACGGTGTCTACGTGACGCAGCGTCCTGGCGCCTTGCCGGTCTTCCATCCCTCTCAACAGCCATCCCTCTCAACAGCCATCCCTGTCAGCCGCGCCCTGGGTCGCCTCATACTGCGCGAGGACGGTAAGGTGATCTGGAACCTAACTGTGGTAACCAGGTGTCAATTCAAGGCTTCCGTTGCTTTTAGTTTCTGGATTCAAACGTTTATGTTTTCTGCCCCATTTTCGACAGCGCCTGTCGCGGCGACATGGAGCCGCTACGACTCCTCATCGACGAACAGCACGTTACGCACCAGATCCCGGCTGTCGGACCGTCCGCCCAGCGAGCCCGCAAGAACGCCCATAGATGCCAAGAAAAGGCTCAGCTTGACGTGGTCGAGCGTGCGAATGGCGGGGTCAACCGTGGGCCATGTCTCCATCAGCTTGGCAGGAAATACGGTGACGATGCCCGCGTACATCAGCAGCGCGAACCCCGTGAACATCACTAGCAAGGTGAGCATCAGGCTGAGCATTGTTACTGCTGCGGTGACGACTGCCGTTTCGGTAAGCAGTCGATCGCGACTGAGGAGCGTCTGGAAAGCGAACGCCCGGTAAAGTACGAATAGCGCGACGACCAGGGACGCGACGGAAAACAGCGTAATCTGCGACCCAGAAACCGTGCTCGCCACATCCCAGATTTCGGGACTGAACAACAAAACGATCGTCACTGAAAGCGCGGCGGCGAGCATCGTCGGCATTTTCAGCACGAGCCGAAACGGATTGGCGCGAACGGTGGCGCGGAGTATCTCGCGGACGTCCTCTCCTAGCACCGACAGCACAAATCCGAACTTCCCGGTGCGCGTCGAGCGCTCATGCGCCTCTCGCGGCAGCATCTTTCGCATCATCGCAAGCTGCTCGTGGCAAAGCTCCCTCATGTGGTCGAGATCCTCGATACGCTCCAGCGGGTACATGACATTGTCGGATGACTTGCGATGGGGAAGGTTGAGCAGGTGCCCGAAGCTGTGCAGCAACAGCGCGGCCAGACGACCTGAGGCGCGCGGTGGATCGGCCGTGCCACCCCAGAAGCCGGGGTCCAGCCTCTTGCTCGATAATACGGCGACGTTGGTCAGCTGACTCGGCAGCGCGACCGTATAGGCCAGAGAGGATGACGACAGGTCGACCTCCGTGACGATCAGCAGAAACTGAACGTCGCGCTCGATTTTTTCAGCGAGGCCGATTTCGAGGAAATCCAGCGGGGCGTAGGCGCCGGCGCCGGGGCTAAGATGCGGGCCCGGGAAGGCGAATGTGTTGATTCTCAGCCGCTTTTCTTCGGAAAGCGCCTCCTCGAATTCATTCACAGCATCGAGCACGAGGGCAACAAAGTTATCTGAGTCCTTACCCTCGACATCCATCATCATCACACCGACACGATACGAAGGCATATCATTTGCAACCGGCTGAATACTGGACGACGCTGGAGTTCTCATCGGGATCAGTTCGGCTCCTTCCATTGCCGGACTAAAAGAGTCGGGTTCATTGTTCAGGTCAGTCCGCGAAAAAAGTTCTCGCGCGCCGCGTGCAGCTCGTCCGGCGTCCCGCGGGGACGGCCGCCCATGGGTTCAACCGAAGGTCATTCATGGTGGATCCACTCTTTTCCGTAGCTCCTGATGCGTCGCGTGAAGTGCTTGGGTTTCTCCGCGAAGAGCCGCCCGCCCAGAGGCTCAGCCTGCTTCCGCAGCTCCTCACGCCGCTGATCGATGAGGCCGAGCAGCGCTTCCAAAGTCGACCCGCTTGCCAACGGATCGTCCACCCGCGTCAGCGCCTCGCGAAAGACGCTCAAGTCGTGGTCTTCTCCCAGGAAATCCGCCAGACGCGAAAGTTCGGCTTCGCGAGTTTTCATCACCGCGGGCCATACGCCTTGAAGAAGTCGGCAATGATACCAGTGGTACTTGGTTCGTTTCCGCCACTCGTGAAATAGCTCCGGAGTCGGGTCGTCGTATGCGGCGGACATCGCTTGGCGCCCACGCTGATAGGTTTCTTTCATTCCGGGGACCAGATCGTCGAAGCTCTCGATGCGTTTTGCCCACTCGGAAACCCGTTCGTGTCCCGCCTGCATTCGTTCCCGAAGCTCTACGATCTGCCCGTCGATCCCGTGATCCGCGATCTCCTGATGACGGATCGTGAGCTGTCTCCGGATATTGCCGAAGTTTGATCGATCAATTTGTTCGCTGAAGTAGGTCATCAACCGGTCATACGTTTCGATGAGCCCGGCCGCATCGCGGATGAACGAGAGCCCGGACGCAGCGTCCCGGAACCATGCGTTCTCTCGCTTGAAGGTCCCGTCATCATCCAAACGCATGCGCACCAGCCGAAGGACGGCGCGCACCTTTTTACACCGCTTCCGGACTTGATGAACGGTACTTGCGCGTGCCGCATTCTTGTCGTCCAGCTCCCCGATCGCGCGCTCAATCTGCTCTTCAGCAATGCGCCGGATTTCTTCGGAGAGGTGCTGGTGGTGTTTGATTCTGTAGGGCATAACTCAAGGCTTTGCGTGAGAACATCTTCATGGACAGTTCATTCAATCTGCTTCAGCCAGGCCAGGGCTTCCTCTCGTTCGTATAGGCCGAACCATTCCATTTTAGCGTCGAAAATCGCCAAGAACGACCTGAACGCCGAGTAGACAACGAAACGCATCGATAGCGAAAGTTCCGGTCGCTTGACGCCGCAAGGGCGCGCGCCATATTATCCTCAACATCACAGGGCCGCCATGTCAGACCAGATCAAACCCGAAATCAGACACGCTACCGAGGAGAACGATTCCCGTCGCCAACAGACGGAGTCTGATCGCATTGAGCAGGAAAACAACGAGCCCGAAGAAGAAGAGGCTGTTCGCGGGGCGTCCCACCTGTCGTCCAAGCTGGTCTATCAGGTCGTGCGCCGCGAGGGTGACGAGGAGCTGCGACGCCCCCAGATGTCCCTGTTCTGGTCGGGCCTCGCCGCCGGCGTCTGCATCAGCTTTTCGGTCATCGGAGAAGCCCTGTTCAAGACCTATCTGCCGGAGAGGACATGGCTCCCGCTGCTGGAGAGCCTTGGCTATACCTTCGGCTTTCTGATCGTCATCGTCGGCCGAATGCAGTTGTTCACGGAAAACACGCTGACGACGGTGTTGCCGCTGTTTGCGCGACCGAGCTTCTATAACCTCTGATGCGTCGCGCGGCTCTGGGGGATCGTGTTGGGGGCTAACGTGATCGGCTGCTTCGTCGCCGCCGCTTTCATCGCCTTCATGCCCACATTCGAGCCGGACATTCTGGCCAGCATCACCACGATCAGCACACATGCCACCGAAAACAGCGCGTGGATCGGCTTTGCCAAGGCGGTGCCGGCGGGACTTCTGATTGCAGCACTGGTCTGGATGCTTGCGGCTAGCGAGCAGGAGAATTTCTTCATCATCATCCTGATGACATGGCTGATCGCCGCTGGTGGCTTCACCCACATCATCGCCGGATCGGTCGAGATGGCCTTCCTGCTGCTGACCGGACAGTTGGGCCTGATCGCCGCGATCTTCGGGTTCTTCATCCCGGTGTTTCTGGGCAACGTCTTTGGCGGCACGTTCGTCTTCGGCCTGCTCACATGGGGTCAGGTTCGTGAAGAGGTGAAGAGGTGAAGGGGTGAAGAGGTGAAGAAAAGCAGCGACCCGCGCAAAGGCACGACCCGGTTGGACTGATTGTGCTCGACGATCCCGGCGACCTTGCGTTGCCGTGCCCGTTTCAGCCCCAGATGCCGTTCGAGCAGGATGATCATCACCCCTGCCGCGATGACGATGGTGGCCCCGGCCGAGGATCGCCACAGTCTCGACCGTTTGGAGCTCGAGGTCGACGCCGTAGAGCACGATCAGCTCGCCCGAGGCCAACCGTTGCACGAGGCCGCGGGCCAGGAGCAGCGTAGGCGCGACGAGAGTTCGATCGTTTATAGGGCGCGCGCCAGGAGGCCCGCGAGGCGCTCGACTCGCATGGGATCGGTGTGCATCTCCTGGAAGGGTGTGAAGTCCGGCACGAGCAGGTCACGGCGGAATTCGAGGCAAAGCGTGTGCCCTTTGAATCGCGCAGCGATTCGCGCGGCGAGGGTCACGGGATGCAGTGTATAGGCGCCATTCAACACGACGTCGTACCCCGCCTCCGAGAACGCGGCCTCGGCGCGCGCGATGAGCCGCTCGTCGGCTAGGCGTTCGCCTTCGGGTGTATCGACGATCAGATCGACGGGCGCGCGCATGGGCCACGACTCGATGCGCGTCGGAGCGTACTCTTGCCGCAGGCGCGTCACGATGTTCTCGTCGACGGGCACATCGAGGGACCGGGGCGCATAGGTGTGCACCATCAACATCCGCCCACCGGCGCCGCACACCGACTGGGCCGCGTGTTCGACGAGCTCGCGATACGCGGTGTAGCGCGCCAACAGCAAGGCGAAGTCCTGAGGGTCTCGCACCCAGGCTTGCACGCCCGGTGTCACGTCGCCGGCGGCCGAGGCGCTCGGCGCTGCATTCGGATCGATGACACGATTGCAGTCGATGAAGGTGCGCGGGATGAGGCAACGGACCACAGCCGCCGAGCGGCCGGGCCTCGCGGCGACGAAGAGCTCGGCCGTTCGCAGGGCGACCTCGGGCGCGCCGACGTCGGTGTTCACGAAAAAGAAGTCCTGGAGGCCCGCGGGGAAATCGCCGCGCAGCTCTGCACAGAGGGTGTCGAAGTCCGCCGCGCGCGTCGCGCCATGGGGCACCTCGAGCAGCAGGTCGGGCACGTCACCCGCGCCCTGACCCCGGACCAGCTCGACTTCACAGACTCCGGGAATCGAACGCATCCGCGCACGCTAACAGGCGGCAGCGTAAGGAGCGAGCTGCGGCGATTCGAGCCCAGCGCCATCGGCTCGGGTTCACGTGCTGCACACGCGGGCCCAGTTCCGAAATGGCGAATTGTCGTACGGTACCAGGTACGCGGCGCCGATT
>Ga0163144_10025380_pt1 | contig 11574 bp, 2 predicted proteins | sample OliLak19BULKMAT1_FD_123175 | JGI IMG/M metagenome (GOLD analysis project Ga0163144, IMG submission 123175) | Freshwater microbial mat bacterial communities from Lake Vanda, McMurdo Dry Valleys, Antarctica - Oligotrophic Lake LV.19.BULKMAT1 | ecosystem: Environmental > Aquatic > Freshwater > Lake... | reverse complement strand
GGTGCTGAAGTGACGACCAAACGGGATGGGACGATGAGCGGACCGACGGGCGTGCAAGGTGGGGTCGACATGACCGCCGCCGCGGACCAACAGCGTCGCAACGAGACCGATCGGAAGGCAGCGCCGGGCACCGGCGCTCCGGATCGCACGACTGGCGTGGACGCATCCCGCGCTGCAACGGATATCGACGGGAATCGGTCGGTGATGACCGGTCAGGTCGCGCCCGACGCCGCGTCGGGTCGCACCGCCGCCGAGTCGACGCGCACGGGTCTAAACACACCGTCGCCCGTGGCCGGTAACAACGCAACGGGTGTCCCCGCAAATAATATGGGGACCGACGGGAACACTGCTGCTGATCGGAACACGGACGACGTGGGTCGCAACACTGCGGTTGTGACGTTGGTCGCTAGCCACGGGCTTCCGGAGCTTCAAGTCAACTTGATTCATGAAGCGCCGGGCGTGTGGAAGATTGACGTGCCCGACGCAGTTGACGGGCCGCGCCTGCAACAGAATCTGATCGCGCACCTGAACGCCTGCCTGAAGATGCAAAGCGAATGGCCGGCCGACGTGAACGAGGCGTACCGCGCCGTGTCACACCACGTGCTGATGGCGATCATGAACAAGCCCGCAGACATGGCGGCGAGCACCAACTAATTAGCTTTCTGACGCCGACCGTTTGCAGAAAAGCTGACGGCGTGCGGAAAAAATAGTTGAAGCAGACGAGGACCGGTCACACAGGTGTGACCGGTCCTTGTCCCTTTGATACTGCTTCATTGCGTGCTGTTTCACTCCCGCCGGCGCGGCGTTCGAGCAGCGCGTCGCGCCTGCGGGCGGCGCTGTTCAACCACGCCTGAAGGGCTTCGGGGTTGTCGGCTTCGATCAACGTCACGGCGTGGTCCAGCGCCTGCTTCACGCGCTCCACCGACGCCCGCAGGTTCGCGCGATTGTCGATCAGGATGTCCGACCACAACGCCCCGTCACCCGACGCGATGCGTGTCGCGTCGATGAACCCCTTGCCACACACGTCGAGCCCGCTGTCGTCCTGCATCGTCACCAGCGCCGCCGCCAGCACGTGGGGGAGATGACTGACGTCTGCGAGCAACCGGTCGTGGTCGTCCGGCGAAAGCGTGCGCAAGTTCATCCCCAGCGCTCGCCAGAACTGTTCGACGTCACGCAGCGCGTCAGGGTCAGTACGGGGCGTGGGGGTGACGACGCAGGTCGCGCCTTGAAACAGATCGGCGCGGGAGAACTCCACGCCGCGCTTTTCACTGCCTGACATCGGGTGGCTTCCGACAAACCGCACGCCCGCAGGTAGAATCCGCTCGGCGGCGGTTACGACGCTGCGCTTGGTGCTGCCGACGTCGGTCACGATCGCGCCGGACGCGAGGGTCGGCGCGATGGACGTCAAAAGCGACTCGAACGTCCCGACGGGCGTGCAGAGCACGACTAGGTCGGCACCGTCCACCGCGCGTGGCGCGTCGGTGAAGGCTTCGTCGATCGCGCCAAGCGCGAGCGCGCGATCGAGGCTGCTTTGCCGATGCCCGTACCCCACCACCCGACACGCCGGCCAGACCCGACGCGCCGCAAGGCCCATCGACCCGCCGAGAAGTCCGACGCCCAGAATGCTCAACCTGCGAACCGTCATGTTTGATCGACTCCGACCTACGTGAAGCACGCATTGTGCGGTTGACACGGTTTATTTCAAACCGCCGCGCCGTCCGAAGCCTTCCAGTTCTGGGAAAAGGGGGAGCCACGGAGGAGGATGAGGGAACGGAGATCGGAGGAGAAATTCCGGGGCCGGTCGGATGAAGCAATGCGCACGGTTTCATGACGATCTTGGATTTATTCTCCGGTATCTGTTCTCTCCCTGCGCTTCTTGGCTCCCCTCATTTTTGAGAACTGAAAGGCCCTGACGCTTTAAGCTTCGTGACTCGACGAACTGCGCTGATTGCGATAGGTTTATGTTCAGCACACGCGGAGTCCCATCCTTCACACACGGAGTACCGACACCATGCCCGAACTTCATCTGCTCTCCCCGCTTGGGTTTCGTGCCTCGGGTGTTTACGCGGGCATCAAGCGCGCCCAGACCCCCGACGTCGGGCTTCTGATCTGTGACACCCTCGCCACGGCGGCGGCGGTCTTCACGACCAACAAGGTCTGTGCGGCACCGGTGAAGGTCGGTCGCGAACACGTGCGCGCGGGTAAACTGCGCGGCGTGGTGATGAACAGCGGGAACGCCAACGCCTGCACGGGCAAACAAGGTGAGAAAGACGCGCGACGCATGTGCGAGGTCGCGTCCAGTCTTGTCGGCGCGGAAGCGGAAATGTTTCTACCGTCGTCGACGGGGATCATCGGGCACATGCTACCGATGAACAAAGTCGAGCGCGGGATTGTCGAAGCCGGGCAATACCTTGGTACGAGCCACGAGCACGCGCTGTTGTTCACTGATGCGATCCTGACGACCGACACGCGCCGAAAAGCCGCCGCCGTGGAATTCAAGGTTGGCAGACAGAAGGTGCGGCTTGCCGGTGTGTGCAAGGGTGCAGGCATGATCGGCCCGCGCATGGTCGCGCCGGGCACGAAGCACGCGACGATGCTGGCGTACCTGACGACCGACGCGAAGATCTCACCGGCCTTGTTGAAAAAACTGCTGGCGTCGAGCGCCGAGGGAAGTTTCAACGCGGTGACGATCGACGACCACACCAGCACCAACGACACCGCCGCCATTCTTGCGTCGGGGGCTTCGGGCGCTTCGATCGACTACCCGGCGACGGTGAAGTCGTTCACGCGCGCCCTTGATGAAGTCTGCCAGTCCCTCGCCTACCAGATCGCCGCCGACGGGGAAGGCGCGACCAAGGTGGTGAAGATCACCGTCACCGGCGCGGCCACCGAACAGGACGCGAAGCTGATGGCGCGGTTCATCGCCAACAGCCCGCTCGTCAAATGCGCGATGCACGGGAACGACCCGAACTGGGGTCGCATCGTCAGCGCCGCAGGCATGAGCGGCGCGACCTTCGACCCCGACAGAGCCGAGCTGACGCTGCAAGGCACGCCGGTCTTCCGGCGCGGTACGCCGGTCGCGTTCGACCCGGAAGCGGTCAGTCAGTCGCTCAAGTCAAAAGACGTCAGCGTCATCCTCACGTGCAGGTCCGGTAAAGGCGCCGCCACCGTCTGGACCTGCGACCTGTCGAAGGAATACATCACGATCAACGCCGACTATCATACTTAATTGCGTCCGTTCCACGCGTTGCTGTTCGGAACCTGTTCGCCACATACCGGCGGCGTGCTTTGTTAAGTTGAACCGTCTGCGCGATCTGCATCACAATTACCGGACACGGGGGAAGAGCCGTGCGACCCTTCGCCGCCCGGGGCGGGTTAACACAAGTGCATTTCTGACCGACAAATACCGTGTTGCGCCAAGGTAATTTCGATGTACGATCGAAAAACCACGACGTTTGAAACACATCGTCGTCGGTGGCGATTGTATTGAAGAGTGCTCGTCACTCGGCTTGCGTAGCGCGCGGTCGTTGCACGCGTAACAGGTGATGGTCGTCATCTTCACGAGCTTGTGAGCCTTGTCTGAAACAGTTTTGTGCTTTGCGCCCGGGGACCCGGGAACAGGAGTTCAGCGTGACGTTGCAGTTCAATCGGTCGGGATTCGAACGGTCGATGTTTTCCACAAACCGCGCCCATCGGTTGATCGAGGCGACGCGTCCCGTGCTGGAGCACCTGGAAGTCCGTCGTCACTTGGCCGCCGACCTCACCGTCAGCGCGACACGGCTGATCTTCAACGACGTGCGCGGGGGCGCCGCCAGCACCGCGCAGAGGGTCACGTTGACCAACACGGGGGACAGCGCGCTTACGTTCAACCCCGGCGCGTTTTCGCTGACGGGCACCGCAGCTTCGATCTACCAGTTGACCAGCACGCCTGCGGTTCCGACATCGCTTAATCCGGGTCAGAGCGCTGAGGTGTTTGTCGCGTTCAATCCGCTTTCCGGAACCACTGCGGGTGTTCACACTGCGGCGCTGCGTCTGACGAGCAACGACGTCGACACACCACAGCTTGACGTCGAGCTGCGCGGGCTCGCGACGATCGGAACCGGAGGTACGAACGAGCCGTCGCTTCAGCGCGTGCTGGACGTGTGGAACATCCCGGTGAATGTGGGCGACGCTAACGCAACAACGACACAACTGTTCGGCACGACGCCGCTGGAAGTGCTGGGCGCGAGCGACGAAGTCACGGTGCAGAGCCTTGTCAAAGCAGGTGATGGCCCGGTGACGATCGACGTGCTGGCGGTCTTCGGGGTGTCGTCCAACCCGGGCGTGCGTTTCGGCTATTACGCTGCGGGGACCAGCGACACGAAACAACAGCTTTTCACGACGCCCACTGCGCAGGTGCAGTCGGTCAGTGTCACGCCGACGGGTGTGACGAGCTTCGACCCGGGGTCGGACAAGTTCGGTTTGTACACGGTCTGGCCGGGCTTCACTGACAACGGGATGCAGCGTGAGACGTACAGCGAAGACCAGCTGAACCAGTTCGAGAACACGCTGGCGCACCAGCGTAAATACCGCTTTTACGTGATGAAGAACCCGGACGGGACAACCGTCGCCAACGCGTACGTGGTGGCGGTGGAGGAGTTCGTCAACGACACGCGTGGAAGTTACGACAACCAGGACATCGTCTTCGTCGTGCGCAACGTGCTGGCAGCGCCCACCGGACCCGAAATCGGGCTGGAGAACCGCGACGGTCCGCCGCGCGGGTACGGGTCACCCAGCTCGGGTCGACTGGTCTTCAGTCGAATCCAGAACCCCGACCCGGTCAATCCGAACGTGACGAAGGACACGGGTGTGGTGCGCGTGCGCAACACGGGCACGTCGGTGCTGACGATCAACAACCTGGTGATTACGCAAACGCGCAACGGCGCGCCGGTGACGCCGCAGTTCACGCTGGACGGCGCGCCCACGCTTCCGCTCAACATCGCGCCCGGTTCGTTCGTCGACCTGACCGTGCGATTCAACGCGACCAGCATCCGGTTGCACGAAGGCAACCTGGCAATTCATACAAACGACGCCAGCGAACAAGTCACCAACGTCACGCTGGGCGGGTTCTGGAGCTTGGTGAGCGAGGGAGGCTCCGAGCCGACCTTGTCACAGGTGACGACGACCTTCGGGATTACAACAACAATGGTCGGTAATGGTCAGTCCCTCAACAGAGGCGGGATTGTTGAAGCGATTGGTGAGGAGGTCCTGTCCCCCTACTGGTTCGCCGCCGACCCCACGCAACCGATTTACGTCCGGCAGATGGCGGCGTATCACACGCAGGGGAACACCGCGACGCTACGCTACCACTTCAAGGGTAGCACCAGCACGATCGCGCTGATCAGTCACAACAACCTCGAAGCCCAGTCCCTTCTCCCGCGCCGAAGCGGATCCACCACCGACCCGGCGGTCTCGTTCTTCAGCCCGAACGTCGCCACGCCCATCGGCTTCCGCGCCGACAACGAGTGGTCCGACCCGACGCTCAACCCCCAGGAACAGCCCGGCGGAAACTACGGACACCACGTCCGCTTCTGGCCGGTACGCGACGAGACCGGCAGCTTCGTCCCGAACATGTACATCATGGCGATGGACTACTTCGGGATTAACTACGACTTCCAGGACAACCTGTACCTGATCAGCAACGTGCGCCCGGAACTGAGACCCGGCGCGCCGGCGAATGTGAACACGCTGGCCTCCGGCGCGGGTGTAAACGTCACGTGGAATGCCAACCTCGAAGCGAATGTCGTCGGGTACAACGTCTATCGCAGCACGCAACCGGGCAGCGGGTTTGCCAAGTTGAACGGCGCGACACCCGTCACCGGTCTGACGTTTAACGACGCGTCCGTGCCCCCCGGCGCGGTCTATTACTATCGTGTGACCGCGCTCTTTGCCGGCAGCGTCGAAAGCGCGCCCGGTACCTTCCGCGCCTTCGTCGCCCCACCCGCGCCGTCGGGCTTGACCGCAACCCCGACCAGTAGCACGTCGGCGAGCCTCAGCTGGGTCGATGTCGTCACCGAAACGGGTTACGAGATTGAACGCAGCTTGGACAACACCACATGGGTAATGATCGGCACGACTTCGGGCAACGTCACCACCTTCAGCGACACCGGTTTGTCTGCCGGTCTGACTTACTTCTATCGTGTTCGCGCGACCAACAGCGCCGGAGACAGCCCTGCAACCAGCACCGCGAATATCACCACCCCCATTGCGCCGGTCGCGCCTTCGGGCGTCGTCGCGTCCGCCGTCAATGGCGCGCAGATCAACGTTGCGTGGAACAATGTCGCTAGCGAGACCGGTTTCCGCATCGAGCGGAGTCTCAACGGGTCGACCGACTGGACCGTCGTCGGAACGACGGCGGTCGATGTCCTCAGCTTCTCCGACACCACCGTCGACTCGGCCACGACGTACTTCTACCGCATTTTTGCGGTCAATATCGCAGGGAGTTCCCCGGCGAGCACCAACGCCAGCGCGACAACTCCTGCGATCGCGCCGTCGGTCCCCACCGGTCTGGTCGCGACGGCTGCGGGTTACTCGACCATCAGCCTGTTGTGGAACGACGTTCCCAACGACAACGGTTACAAGATCGAACTCAAGCTCGACGGTGTGAACTGGACCGAGATCGGTACGACCGCGCGTGACGTCGCGTCGTTCAGCGCGACCGGTCTGCTCGCCAACGCGACGTACGGTTTCCGCGTCCGCGCGACCAACAACGCGGGAGACTCCGCGTACTCTGCCGTCGCGTCGTCGACCACGCCTGCGTTCGTCGAACAGGTGATCGACAACGCCTCCAGCACCGGCGTGACGGTCATCGGCTCGTGGAGCACCATCACCGGTGCGGCGAACTTTTCGGGCAACGCGCTGTCGGACGGGAATAGTGGCAAGGGGAGCAAGTCCGTCCGCTTCACCCCCAACCTGCCCGCAGGCACGCACGAGGTCTTGCTGCGCTGGAGCGCGGCAAGCGGGCGCAGCGACACCGTGCCCGTCGACGTCATCCACGCGGGGGGCACGACGACCGTCGTCGTCAACCAGAAACTTCAGAACAACCAGTGGGTGTCGCTCGGCACGTTCACGTTTAACGAAACCGGAGGCAGTGTGCTGGTGCGCACCACCGGCACGACCGGAACGGTCATCGCCGACGCGGCCCGGTTCGTGAACACGCTGACCGCGCCGGTCACCCCGACAAACCTTCTCGCCAGCGCCACGGGTGCGACCACCGTCGCGCTCAACTGGACCGACGCCAGCAGCAACGAAACAGGCTTCAAGATCGAGCGTCAGGGTCCTGGTGAAGCGGCGTTCTCGCTGGTCGGTATTGTCGGGGCGGGTGTCACCAGTTACACGACGACAGGGCTCCTGCCCAGCACGCAGTACACCTTCCGTGTCCGCGCGTTCAATGCCGCTTTCGACGGAAACCCGAGTGGGACAGCGCCCGCAACCACACTCGAAGCCGCGCCGCTCGCGCCGTCGGGTTTGACCGTCGCGTCTGTCACCAGCACGGGAGTGGCGCTTTCCTGGACCGACAACAGCAACAACGAATCGGGTTTCAAAATTGAACGACGACTTGCGTCAGGTGGATCCTGGTCCGAGGTCGGACAGGTCGGCGCGGGCGTCACCACGTTCACCAGCACCGGCGTGAGCCCGGAAACCGGCTACGTCTTCCGTGTGCTGGCATTCAACGGATCGGGCAACAGCGCAACGACTTCGGAAGTCACCACCACCACGCGCCCCGCCGCCCCGACGGGGTTGGCGGCGTCGGTGGTCAGTTCGACGCAGATCAACCTGAGTTGGACGGACGTGTCGGGTGTGGAGACCAGCTACCTGCTCGAACGACAGGCCGGGGGTGAAGTTGGATTTACTACACTTGCAATACTTCCTGCGGGCACGTCGGTCTTCAACAATACCGGGCTATCCCCGGTCACCACGTACACGTACCGGCTGCGCGCCGTCAGCGCGACGATCGGTGATTCCGACACAGTCACCACCGCGCCGATCAGCACGCCCGCCGCCACCATCCCTGCCGCGCCGACCGGTGCGGGCGCGACGGCGGGTGGTGCGAGCGTGATCAACCTGACCTGGACCGACAATTCATCCAACGAAACCGGCTTCCGCATCTTCAGGCAGGCAACCGGTGAACCGGGCTTCACCCTGCTCACCACCGTCGGCGCGAACGTCACCAGCTATCAGGACACCGGGCTGACCGCGCAGACCACCTATACCTACCGCGTCTTCTCCACCAATTCCGGCGGGGATAGTTCGACGTTCACGTCGGCGTCGACCACCACTCTGGTCACCGTGCCGTCTGCGCCGTCGAACCTGAATGTCGGTGTCGTCAGCGCCTCGCGTCTGTCGCTTTCATGGACCGACAACGCGGCCAGCGAAACCGGCTTCCGCGTCTATCGCAAAGCCCCGGCAGATGGGGGCTTCGTGTTGCTGGGCACCGTCGGCGCGAATGTGACAACCTATTTCGACGTCGACCTCGCGCCCAACACGCCTTACCAGTATTACGTCGTTGCGATCAACACCGGTGGCGAAAGCGGCCCGACCTCGACGGTGGGCGCGACCACGCCCGTTTTTGCAGAACAGATCATCGACAACGCGGACGCTTCGGGCGTGAGCGTGACCGGGTCTTGGAACACGATCAGCAACGCCAGCAGCTACAACGGCAATGCGCTGTCGGACGGGAACAGTGGCAAGGGGACCAAGAGCGTGACGTTCACCCCGACCATGCCCGCCGGTACGTACGAGGTGTTCCTGCGCTGGAACTCCTTCGCCGGTCGGTCGAATGCCGTGCCCGTGAATGTCGTCAGTGCCTCGGGCGCGTCGACCGTGTTCGTCAATCAGCAGACACAGAACAACATCTGGGTGTCGATCGGGACCTTCACGTTCGTGGAGAACACGGGCAGCGTGACGATCAGCAACACCGGCACGAGCGGTGCGGTCATCGCCGACGCGGTGCGGTTCCTGAACTCCGCCGGTGAACCGAGCGTACCCGCCGGTGTGAGCGCAACGCCCGCGGGCGCGTTCGCGTTAAACTTCACCTGGGCCGACACGTCGAACAACGAAGCCGGGTTCAAGATCGAGCGGTTCGATAGCGTCACCGGCACGTACAGCGTGGTCGGGTCGGTGGGCGCGGGCGTGACCAGTTTCCAGAACACCGGACTTTCCCCCGCGACGTCGTACACGTACCGCGTGCGGTCGTTCAACGCGTCGGCAGACTCCGTGAACAGCACAACCGCTTCGGGCACGACGGGCAACGACGCCGTACCGACAGCGCCCACGTCGCTTGGCGCGACGGCGGTCGGTGCGACGCAGGTGAACCTGACCTGGATCGACAATTCAAACAACGAAACCGGCTTCAAGGTTCAGCGCCTCGCGCCCGGTGACATCGACTTCATCACGCTCACGACCACGCTTCCCGGTGTGACCAGCTACTCCGACACGGGGCTGAGCGGCGCGACGACGTACACCTATCGCGTCGTCGCAACCAACAGCGGCGGAGATAGCGCCTCGACCAACGAGGCGCTAGCCACCACTGCCGATGTCGCGCCGGGCGCGCCTTCGGGGCTGGTGCTGACGCCCGTTTCACAGACGCGGATCGACCTGGCGTGGGTGCTGAATTCGACCAATGAGACGTCCGTGCTGGTGCAGCGCAGGCTGAGCGGTAATGTCAGTTTCACCACCGTGGCCACGCTACCGGCCGGCAGTGTCAGCTACAGCGACACCGGCTTGACCGTTGCGACGGGCTATGTTTATAGAGTGATTGCAGCAAACACCACCGGAAGTTCATCGCCAACCCCCGAGCAGAGCGCCAGCACGCTTCCCAGCGCGCCCGCCGTCCCCACGGGCGTCGTTGCGTCGGCGGGTGGTGCGTATGCGATCGGGCTGTCGTGGAATGACGTCAGCGGTGAAACGGGTTACAAGATTCTTCGCCAGGGCCCGGGTGAATCGTCACCCACGCTTCGCGCCACGGTGGGCGCGAACGTTACCAGCTTCAACGACGCCTCCGTCCAACCCGGCTCGTCGTACACGTATTTCATCGTGTCGACCAACACCGGTGGTGACTCTGCCAGCAGCACCGGCGCAAGCGCCACGACACCAGCAGCGGCGCCGGTCGCGCCGTCGGGGTTGGCAGTGTCGGTGCAGGGCGCGACGTCGCTCACGCTCAACTGGGCCGACAATTCGGTCAATGAAACGGGCTTCAAGATCGAGCGCAGGGGTCCGGGCGATGCGGACTTCGTCCAGATCTTCGTCACCGCCGCCAACGCGACGAGCTTTACCAACACGGGTTTGGCGCTTACGTCGACGTACCTGTACCGGGTCCGCGCGACCAACACGCTCGGAGACTCTGCGTATTCGTCGACGGCCGGTGGGACCACGCACGACGTCGCGCCGTCCGCGCCGGGGTCGTTGAACGGGACTGCCATCAGCGCGACGCAGATCAATCTGAACTGGACCGACCTGTCGAACAACGAACAGGGCTTTGCGGTTTATCGCAAGGCGCCGGGTGAATCGACGTACACGCAGATCGGCTCGACGACGGCGGGTGTGGTGACGTTCAGCGACACGTTTGGTATCACGCCCAGCACGCTCTACACGTACATGGTCCGCGCGTTCAACAGCGGCGGGGAATCGGGTGACAGCAACACGACGTCCGCGTGGAGCGGGTCGGTGCCCGAGATCGTCATGGACAACGGTGACGCGACGGGCGTGACGATCACGGGAAGCTGGAACGTGCAGACCAGCGGGACGCCTTACAACGGCAATGCTCTGATCGACGGAAATTCCGGCAAGGGATCCAAATCCGTGCGGTTTACTCCGACGATTCAGGCGACGGGTTTGTACGAGGTTTTCGTGCGCTACACCGCATCCAGTGGTCGCGCCGACAACGTGCCGGTGGACGTGATCCACGCCGACGGGACGACGACGGTGACGGTGAACCAGAAGACTCAGGGCGGGACGTGGGTGTCGCTGGGTCAGTTCCGGTTGACCACCGGGACGACGGGCAGCGTGCTGATTCGCAACACGGGTACGAACGGCGCGGTCGTCGCCGACGCGGTTCGGATTGCGAGCGTGGCGCAGGGGATCGGGGCGTTCTCGAACGTCGCCGCCAGTCCGCTTGCGGTCAGTGAAAGTCAGGGCGCGGCGGTGAACGGGAGGATGTATGTGTTCGGCGGGTTCGATCTGTTCGGACCGATCCGCACGTCGCACGTGTACGACCCGCAGACCAACGCGTGGACGCAGATTGCAGACCTCCCCACGCTCCTGACGCATTCGGGGACCGCCGTCGTCGGAAACGACGTCTTCTTCGCCGGTGGGTACATCGGAACGGGTGTCGGCTTCAATCAGGTCTTCGCAACGACGGCGGTGTGGAGGTACAACGTCGTCTCCAACGCGTACACCTCGTTCACACCGCTCCCGGCGTCGCGCGGGTCGGGTGGGCTGGTCCACCTGCCGACCACCAACCGGCTTTACTTTTTCGGCGGAGTGAGCGTCAACCGCGCCGACCGTGGTGAAGCATGGTCGATCGACCTGTCGGTC
>Ga0163144_10025379_pt1 | contig 11574 bp, 9 predicted proteins | sample OliLak19BULKMAT1_FD_123175 | JGI IMG/M metagenome (GOLD analysis project Ga0163144, IMG submission 123175) | Freshwater microbial mat bacterial communities from Lake Vanda, McMurdo Dry Valleys, Antarctica - Oligotrophic Lake LV.19.BULKMAT1 | ecosystem: Environmental > Aquatic > Freshwater > Lake... | reverse complement strand
TCCCTTGTGATCCGGACGAATTGCAGATCGCGCGCTCACCGCATCGGTCGGCCAACGTCAGCTACGTGACGCAGCTTGCCGTGCGGCAGGAGCAACTCGCGCGTTTGTCTTCGGTTCTGCAAAATGCAGGGCTGAAGCCCGTGAGCTTCTGCTTGGGTCTGGCCGCGCTTCCCGGGGCAAAGGCCGCGGCCGGCGAAGGTCGAATGACGCTCGTCCTTGGGGCGAAAGGCGCGACGCTGCTCGTATCGGCGGGTGGAGGCATCGCGGCGCTTCGCACCTTCGAGGCCACGATTGATTCCGAGGCGGGCGAAAACGTGGTGAACGGCCGCGTGCTCGCGCGGGAGTTGCGGGTGTCCTTCGAACAAGTACCCGCGGACCTGCGGCAGGAGATCAAACATCTCGCCTTGCGCGGAGACGAGAAGATGGTCGCGCAGCTGGCCGGAATGTTGGCGGAGTGGGCGACTGACTCCGGACTGACGATCGATCGCGGTGGCGTCGCAGGGAAATCGGTGACGGAACAAATCGTCGAGCGCATTGCGGAGCGTCACCTCACGGAGGGCGGACCGGAGCTGGAGTTTCTTCCCCCGCGGCCAGGTCGGTTTGCGGTGTTGATGGCCCGGTACAATTCCAAGCGCCTCGCGACTGCGGGTTTTGCCGCGGCGGCGGTGGTGGTGCTGGTGGCGGCTGGTTTTGGGTGGCAGGAATACCGGCGTTGGTCGTTGCGAACCGAATGGCAGGCGATGGCGGCGCGGGTCACGGCGCTCGAGACGATCCAAGGTAGCATCCGTGAATTTCGACCGTGGTATGATACCTCGTTTCGCAATCTCACGATCATGAAACGAGTCGTCGAATGCTTCCCGGAGAACGGGAGTGTGACGGCGAAAACATTTGAAATTCACTCCCCGGCGATGGTGAGCGTCACGGGCACCGCGCGCGACAACGCCTCGCTGCTGCGCACGCTCGATCAACTGCGGCAGGCGAAGGAAGTTCAAGGGCTCAAGATCGAGCAGATCCGGGGCAAGACGCCCGCACAGTTCACCTTTACGTTCCGCTGGGTCGGAGCCTCGGGCACATGAAAATCACTCCTGCACAACGACAGCGTTTATTGATGATTCTCGCGGGCGCGGCGGTGCTGCTGCTCGTGTTTGACAGCGCGATTCTGGCGCCACTGACGAACGCGTGGCAGAGCCGAACCGCGGAGATTGCGCGTCTGGAAAAATCCGTGACGGAAGGCCATGCACTCATCGACCGGGCGGAGCGGATGGAGATCCTCTGGGCGGAGATGCAGGAGAAGGCCTTGCCCAAGGATGCGGCGAAGGCGGAGCAGGATCTGATCTCGGCCTTCGATCGCTGGGGCCGTTCGAGCAATGTGGAACTCGGCTCCATCAAACCACAATGGAAACGCGGGCAGACCAGTCGGTATTCACAACTTGAATGCAGAGTGGATGCCACCGGATCGATGGCGACGCTGAGTCGGTTCCTTTATGAAGTGGAGAAGTCCACGCTCGCGCTCCGGGTCGATTCCGTCGAGCTCACGTCTCGCGATGACACCGGACAGAAACTGACGCTGGCCCTGCTGGTGAGCGGCCTGCGCCTCACACCGTTGGAGGGGAAAAAATGAACCGTATTGTCCTGAACCGTTTCGTCGTGGTGGGGGCCGCCCTGCTATGGGGAGCGAGCGCCGCATCCGCGGCGAATGATAAACGTCGCAATTCCTTCAATCCCGCTCCATCGAGCGCCGGCTCGATGGCGGCGGCCGCCCCGGCGAACAGCTTCGAGGCGTTCGGACTGATCGTGGAGCGAAATATCTTCAACCCGAACCGGACAGTGCGCACGGCGCCGGGAGCGGCGGTAGAACCCGTCCGGGTCGATGAGATCGCGCTGGTGGGTACGATGACGTCCGACCAAGGCTTGCTGGCGTTCTTCGAGAGCGCCGACTCCAGCTTTCAGAAAACCGTCCGCGTCGGCGAGTCCATCGCCGAGTTCAAGGTCGAGCGCATCACAAGTGGTGGCGTGGATCTTGCCCGGGGTGACACTCCGCTGGCGTTGATGGTCGCACAACGACTCCGGCGCATCGAAGGCGGTGCTTGGACGGTGGATACCTCGGGAACCGACGTGGCCCAGGAAAAGGGACTGACCGCCGGTCGACGTGCGGTTGAGCCCGGCGCGCCCGCGGAAATTCCCGCGGATGCGTCCGATGTTTTAAAACGCCTCATGAAGAAACGAGAGAAACAATTGAATTGATGAAGACCACGATCATTACCCCCCTTTGCCTCGGACTCGCGCTCCTTTCCAGTGGGGTGCGGGCGCAGGACGCGACGACCCAGCCCCCGCCCCTGACCCTGGCACAGATCGAGGCTTGGATCGGCGACGTGCGCGCACGGGACGCGATAGCTCAGTCCTCGCCCGCCGCGATCGAGTCCGCGCCTCCCAGCCGGCCGGGACGCGGTGAGGCCCCGACGCTGCGCTTCAATTTCCGGGGTGCTTCGCTTGAGACGGTATTGAACTACCTCAGCGAAGCCGCTGGGTATATCATTGTTTTGGATACGCCGGTGCGCGGCACGATCGACATGTGGAGCGCGCAGCCGGTTACGCGGCCGGAGGCGATTCAATTGTTGAACCTCGCGCTCAATAAAAACGGCTACACCGCGAAGGTGCAGGGCCGCAACCTGATCGTTAGCTCCAAGGAGGAGGCTCGAAAGGGGAACATCCCGATTCGCACTGGGAATAATCCGCGCGACATTCCGGATAATGCTGAAATGGTAATGCAGATCATCCCGCTCGAACGCATTGATGCGACGCAAGCGGCCACCGATCTGGCGACGCTGCTTCCAAGCAGTGCCACGATCACCGCGAACCAGGACAGCAACTCGCTCGTCGTGACGGATACGCAGAGCAACATCCGGCATATTGTGGAGCTGATTTCAGCGCTCGACGGTTCGGCGGGTTCGGTCTCGGCGATAAAAGTGTTTCAGTTGAAGAACGCGGATCCGGTTGAGATGGCGCAGTTGATCACCAACCTGTTTCAACAACCCGCGGCCGCGGGCGGTGGCGCCGCCCCGGCGATCGTGCCCGGGCAGTTCGGCGGCCGGGGAGGCCCGGGTGCGGCGGCGGCGGCCATCGCGGCTGCGCGTGGTGGACGCGGGGCGGCCAGCACGTCTCGCGGCGGTCGCGGTGCGACGAGCCGCGGAACGCCGGTAATGGCCGTGGCGGATCCGCGAACGTACTCGGTCATTGTCACCGGTTCAAAGGAAGCCCTGGTGGATGTGGGTGAAATCGTCGCGCAACTCGATGCGAGCACGGCGCGGAAGCAGAAGGTCTTCGTTTATACGATGGAGAACGGCGACGTGAAGCAGGTGGAATCGATTCTGCGCAACCTCTTCCCGAGCAGCACGCGGACGACCACCTCTCAACAGCAGGTGGATCCGCTCACGACCCGTGCGTCCAGCAACAGTCAGGCCACAGGTTCCAATATCACCCTTGGCACCAACGGCGGGCGCTGAGGCCCGCCGTATCCAGCTTTCAACTCCAGTATTTCCATGACGTTTTCCTTTCAGCTTTCCACCTTTCTCCGCGTGACCGCGCTCGCGCTCACGCTGTCGGCCGCGGTCGAGGCGCACGCTCAGACGCAAGGCGCCCGCACCGGCAACACGGGCGCCCGCACGCCGACCAACAACGCCAACCGCGGCACGACCGCGCAAGGCGGGGGCGGCGGGGGCGGGAGCTCGGCTGGCTCCAACCGGCAATACATGAATTCCACCATGGTGGGCGAAGCGCTCGTCACGAGTGACCTCGAGACGCGCCGGCTCATCATCGTGACCGATGACGACACCAACGAAAACATCCGCACCATCATCGCGAGCCTCGACAAGCCGAAGCCGCAGGTGCTCATCAACGTGGTCTTCGTGCAAGTGACGCATGACAAGGGCCTCGATCTTGGCGCGGAGGCGACCTTCAACGGCAACCTGTCGGTTGCGAGCGGCAACCCGCCGACTTCGGCATTGACGAAGTTCGGCCTCGCGGCCGCGGCAGGTGATCCGACTTCCTACGGCGCGTTCTATCGAATTCTCGGACAGGATCTGAATGCGACCTTGAGTGCTCTCGCGGCGGTCACGAAAACCGAGATCCTTTCGCGGCCGTCCATTCTGACGCGCAACAACCAGCAGGCGACGATCATGGTCGGCCAGTCGGTTCCGATCATCACCAACTCGCGGGTGAGCGATACGACAAACACGACCATCAACACGGTGCAGTATCAGGACATTGGGATCATCCTTCGGGTTACACCGTTCATCACGGAAGACGGATTGGTCGAGATGATCGTCTCACCGGAAATTTCGTCGCTGAGTGCGACCACGGTGCCGATTTCAAACACGGTGAGCTCGCCGGTGATCGACAAGCGTTCGGCAGATACGGTCGTCGTGACGCCGAGTGATATGACGGTCGTGATTGGCGGGTTGATCTCGACGGAAGTGCAGGAGAGCGAACGCAAAGTGCCGCTCCTCGGCGACATTCCGTTGCTTGGTTACGCATTTAAGCGGAAGCAGAAGAGTAACGTGAAGACGGAGCTGCTGATCTTTTTGACGCCGCATGTGGTGCAGACGCCCGGTGATTTGTCGCGCACGGCCGCGAGTGAACTCGATAATCTGGAACTCGCGCCCAAGGCATTTCCCCGGGGCGACCTGGAACGTTATATTGGTAAACCCTAGTTGAGGCTTGGAAAGCCGGACGGGAGTAGCGATTGCAGTACTGTCGATTCATGCGCTGGCCGAACGCAAAACGGACCCTCGGAGTTTACCTCGCCCTTTTCCTGCTCGGTTTGGGGGTGTGTGGCTGGCAGTGGGGTGAGCACCAGCGGTTCAAGCGAACCGCCACGGAGGCCCTGATCAATCGCGGTCGCGACATCACCTCGACGCTCGGCATCGTCGTGAGTTCACAGCGCTTGTATGGAAACCTGGTGGCGAAGGATCGTTTGGAGTCCGCCTTGAAGGGCCTGATTCATCCCGGAGAACTCGAGTCGCTCGCCATTCTCGGAGCGACGGGGGAGACGATTGCGAGTGCGGGTAGCGCGATCGAACTGACGCCGGAGATGATGGGGGCGCGCGGAGCATATTGGCACGGGGACGAATTAATGCTGATGAATCTGATGGATCTTGGCGGCGCCGAAGCGGGGGAGACGGCTCGGCCGGCTGCTTTCGTGGTAAATAGCCCGCGCGTTTTCCGACCGCGTCCGCCCGGCCAACGGATGGGCGAAGGAAGGCCGGTCCCATCCGCAGACGTGGCGGGTGAGGAAGGGGCGACGGCGAGTCCGTTGCCGTGGCGGCGATTTCCGTTCAGCCGGCCGCCTTGGTTGAGCGCTGAGGATTATGAAACGCTTATTTCCAAGCAAGGGGTGCACAGCCTGGTGATCTCGCTCTCGACGACCGAGATGCGACGGGCGGTCCGCGGCGACCTTTTACTGCGTTCGCTGGTGAGCCTGATGGCGTGCGGCGCGGCGCTGATCTCCGCGCTCGCATGGCGGAATTTTTCGCGCAATTCCGAGTTGCAGATCCGGTTGGTGAAAGCGGGCGAGATGAACAGCCACCTCGCGCAGATGAATTTTGCGGCCGCGGGCCTGGCGCATGAGACCCGCAATCCGCTCAACCTGATCCGCGGGCTGGCGCAGATGATCGCGATGCAGGCGCAGGACTCGCCGAAGCTGAAGGAAAACGCGTCCACGATCATTGAAGAGGCGGATCGAGTGACGGTGCAGTTGAACGAGTTCATCGACTACTCGAAACCGCGGCAGGCGCATTTCGCGCCGGTGGAAGTTTCGCGGCTGGTTGCCGACGTGGTGCGAACCTTGCGCGTCGACCTCGAGGACAAGCAGATCGCGCTGGAGCCCACCGCTTCTCCGCTCACCGTGCAGGCGGATGAGCAGCTTCTCCGGCAGGCGTTGTTCAATCTGCTGTTGAATGCAGTGCAGGCCGTGGACCAAGGTGGTCGGATCGAAATTCGGTGGACCTCGGAAACGCCTGGCGAGGCAGTGCTGGAGATCTGCGATAATGGACCGGGGGTGCCGGAGGCGGACCGGACGAACATCTTCAAGCCGTATGTGACGATGCGGCCGAAGGGGGCGGGGCTGGGGCTGGCGATTGTGCAGCAAATCGTGGCGGCGCACCGGTGGGATCTTGTCTGCCTCGCGAACCCGCCGCGCGGCGCGGTGTTTCGTATCAGCCATCTGAGGACGGCATTGGCCATTACGTGAGGCGGAAGATGCCCGGGACGGGGAGTGGTGCGTTTTGCACCGCGAAAGTCCACTCACTCACTCACTCCCCCCGGGTGATCTGGCATAAAATTCTTTCCGCAGAGAGCGCCCGGCGTACATATCCTTCCATTCAATACGGCGCAGCCGCTTGCGCACGGCCTTCTCGTCAATCCCGAGCCGCCGCGCGATCTCGCGATTGGTCTGCCCCCGCGCTTTGAGTCGCTCCACGCTTTGCGTGAGCGTCACGCGCGCACTGAACCTTACACCGCAGGTGGCGCTTCGAGATCTCGCAGCATTTGCTCGACCGTCGTGATGAGCGCAGGCACATCGTTGCAGGCCGCATCCCAAAGTACGGTGTAGTCCGTTTCGTCGTAACCGTGACTGATGCGGTCGCGCGTCCCGGCAATCTGCTTCCACGGGATTTCGGGGTAGCGCGCTACAAGGTCAGTCGGCAATCGCTTGACCGCCTCGCCAAGGATTTCCATCTCGCGCTCGAACGCAGATGACAGTTTCCAATCGTTCAGGATTATGGGCAGCGTTGCCGTCGACAGTTCCTGCACCCGCCCCGCGTGCTCCAGAATTTGACGTAAAGTGACTCGAGGGTCACGTTTGCTCATACAGCTTAAGCGCGTCGTGAAGGACTTCGTCGCGAAAATACCGACTTAACATGGCGGGGGTGCTCAGGTCCACTTTATGGCCGATGATTTCAGCGAGTTCGTCGCCGTACCCGAAAAAGCGGAATCCAGTCCTGGCCGTCGGGTCCATCTCTACCAAAACATCGACGTCACTTCGCTCCGGGTCAAAATCGTCGCGCAGCACCGATCCGAAAAGGCTTAGCTTGCGGATGCCTCGGGCACGGCAAAATGCCGCGAGCCTTTCGCGGTTAATTACAATGGGCAGGTCAGTGACATTCACTTCATTAATGTTGGCGATGCGCATTGGGCAAGCAAGCGGCGTTTAGGCCCTTCGAGATGCTGTGAGTGGGTTCTCACCACGCCTTTTGGACACGAACGTTTCCGCACCTTTTCTGAAGTTCGTTCTGAGCCTCGGCCGCTTTCCGTCACGGAAACCTGCGCAGCGCGGGCCGAACGCTGCGCGTATCAGATAGAAGTGAAAAACCAAGACGTGCCCAGATGTTTCCACAGTTGAAATCGCGATGCTTCGCTGGCTTGGTTGCTTTCTGTTCGGATTCCATGGCTTGATTACGGATATTCAAATGATGAAATCCGACGTGAAGGCCGCCCGAATTCTGATCGTGGATGATGACCATGGGCAGCGCAGTCTTCTGGAGACATTCCTTCAGGCGAATGGATTTCGCACGCAGTCGGCGGCGTCGGGTGAGGCGGCACTGCAGCTGCTCACGGAGGAAGTTTTTTCGCTGATGATCAGCGATGTCCGCATGCCCGGTATGTCGGGGATCGAGACCCTGCGCCGGGTGCGCGAGCGAAATCTTTCGCTGCCGGTTTTGCTCGTGACTGCCTTTGCCGATATCCGAAGCGCAGTGGGGGCGATGCGCGACGGCGCGGTGAACTACCTGGCGAAGCCCGTCGACCTCGACGAACTCATGGCCTCAGTGCGCCTGGCGCTGGGCGGAAGCGTACCCGCGCGGGTGGATACGCGTGAGCCGGAGCTGCCGGCTGGAGTCTTCACGCAGAGTCCGCTCATGCGAGCGGTGTTTCGGGACGTGGCCGTGATTGCGCCGTCGGAAACGCGCGTGTTGATCACCGGCGAGAGTGGAGTCGGCAAGGAAGTGGTGGCCGACGCGATCCACGCCTGGAGCCGTCGTGCCGCGGGGCCACTGGTGAAAATCAACTGTGCGGCGATTCCCGAGAATCTTTTGGAGAGCGAGCTCTTTGGTCACGAGAAGGGCGCCTTCACCGGGGCCGTGCAGCAACGCATCGGTCGCTTCGAGGAGGCGAATGGAGGCACGATTTTTCTCGATGAGATCGGCGAGCTACCGCTGCCGTTGCAGGCGAAACTGCTGCGCGTGATCAACGATGGCACGTTTCGCCGCATCGGTTCGGCCCGTGATTTGCAGACGGATGCGCGTGTGCTCGCGGCCACCAACCGCGACCTGGAAGCGCAGATCACCCAGGGGCTTTTTCGCGAGGATCTCTTTTACCGGCTCAACGTAATGGAAGTTCACCTACCGCCGCTGCGCGAGCGAACGGAGGACATCCTGCCCCTCGCCGCCCATTTCATCGGCCAGTTTTCGCGCCAGAAGTCGCGTTTCTCGGCGACGGTCTCCGCCGCGCTGATGAACTACCGCTGGCCGGGGAACGTTCGCGAACTGCGCAATGCGATGGAACGGGCCGCGTTGCTCTCGCGGGGCGAGATCGTGTTGCCGGAACATCTGCCGGCCCGCGTGCTCGCTGCGACGGTCGCGACCGGGGCGGGTGCCCCGACGCACGATGCCCAGCGACTCGAACAAATCGAGCGGGACGCGATTCTAAAGGCGCTCCGGAAAAACAACTTCAACCGAACGGACACCGCGCAAGAACTCGCGATCAGTCGGCGGGCGCTCACTTACAAGTTGCAACGGCTTCGAGCAGAGGGTGTGTCGGTTGATTCCTAGCCGCCCGTCGGACTATTACACACTGTGGCGTGAAACAATGATTGGGATCGCTCCGTTCACGCTTTGGGCAATTCCATCCAGAAACGGCTGCCCTTGCCTAGCTCCGATTCGACTCCGATCCGTCCACCCATGCGTGCCAGCGCTTTGCGAACGATCGCAAGTCCAATGCCTGAACCGTCAAAGGAGGTGCTGTTATGGCCGCGGCGGAAAATTTCAAAGATCGATTCCAAGGCATTGGCCGGGATCCCGATGCCGTGGTCTTCAACCCAAAGCCGCACCATCGGTCGTGGTGCGGGAATCGGGTCGCGGAGCGTTTCACCTGATGCCGTCGTGTCGGGTAAACTCGGCGCCGGCAGTTCCTCCGCCCAGAGGCGAACTCGTGGCGCCACTCCCGGTTCAACGAACTTGACCGCGTTGCCGAGGAGGTTCGTCAGGCACTGGCTCAACGAGGCTTCGTGGCCCAGCAGGGGTGGCAGCGTGCCTTCGATCGTGATTTCGGCCGCGGGGGGCGACAGTTCCGGGCGTTCGGTGACCAGTGCCCGCACGAGCGCATCGACATCGATCGACTCGAGCGTGATGGGCCGCCGGATGGTGTGCGCGAGGCTCAGCACGTCCTGAATCAAACTGTCCATGCGGTTTGCTGCTTTGACGACGCGGTGGAGAAGCTCGGCAGCCAAGGGTCCAACTTCTTCGCGGGGCATTTCCAGCACAATCTGGGTGAAGCCATGGATCGCCCGAACGGGTGCGCGAAGGTCGTGGACGAGACTGTAGGAAAATTCTTCGAGCTCGCCGATCGAGGCGCGTAGCAGCTCCGTGCGCTCACCCACTGTTTCCTCCAACTTGTCAGCGTGGTGCCGGAGTTTTGCTTGAGCCTCCCGCAATGCGTGTTCGACGAGTTCGCGGTCGTGGATCTCGATCTGCAACCGGGCGCTGGTTCTCTCCGCTGCGTCCCTGAGCTCGTGCTGGCGAATACCGGCGATCAACAATGCCTCGTTCATTTCAGCGACATTTTTGCGGAAGTGCGGGGCTTTCGTCAGTTGAAGGATCACTCGATCCGGCTTATGGTTGTCATCCAGGGTTGGCCACATTGCATAAAGCCAGAAAGAGGGGACGGATTCAGACTCGTCCGACATGGCATGCGTTTCGAACCGTCCCGTTTCATAAACGCGATCGAGGATTGCCACGCAATGAGCGCCGTTGCTAACGATCTCACTGAACGGCTGACCCACCAGTTCCTCACGGGTTCGCTCCAGCAAGCTGCAAAACGCGTTGTTCACATAGCAGACGATGTGCTCGGGCCCCGCCACCTCAACCATGGGGAGGGGTGCGTGTTCGATGGTGGGCGCAGCACGGCTTGGTCGCAGTGATGGCGGCTGCTTTTCGTTGAAATTATGGCCGTCTTTCGTCATGACACTCACGTCAGATCCTTCGGTTCCGGCTGGACTTCGTTGCGTTCTCCCATGCGTTCCGGGAGACCGCTGGTAAGCCGGGTAAAGTCGGTGCCGCTGCCGCGAGGAGCAATGATGACAACGCCTTCATCAGTGATAACGTATTCGCGGATATCTTTGCTATGGTTGCCGCCCCGCATTTTCACGATGACGATGATTTTCCGGAGCTGTCCGTCGATCTCGACATAACGCAGCCGGATAATGTCATCCGTTAAGAATGAGATGGCATATTGGCTGAACTGAAAGGCCGTAAACTCGTCCTCGACTTCGACCGTGCTGACAATCGTCACCCCGGCTCCGGTCAAGGCGGAAATCATCCGGTAAAGTGACTCGCGGAAGTCCATGCGAAATCCCGGCGCCAGTGCCATTTCAAAGCCAACCAGTGAATCAATCACCAGGCGTTTTGCGCCGATCCGCTTAACCGCATCGAGAATTTCCTGCATCGTTTCATCCACGGAGAGGTCGAGCGGACGGAGGTACAGAATCTCGAGGTTCCCCGAATCCTGGGCGGACTGCAGATCCAGTCCAAGTTTTGCCGCTCGCGACTTATACCTGAGCGGGCGTTCTTCGAAGATCACGATAATGCCCGGTTCCCGCTTCTGGAGGCCGGCGACAATGAATTGAGTCGCCAGGACCGATTTGCCCGTGCCCGAGGGTCCGGCCAGCAAGACGCTATCCCCTTCGAGAACACCTCCGCCCATCAAGCTGTCCAGCTCAGGGATGCCCATGGAAAGTCGGCGGGAGCTCTGCTTTGTCGACGGTGTACGCAGGCCCAGCGTCCGCGAGAACGCTTGGATGCCAGAATCCCCGATTCGGATCGTATGCAATCCTGGCACCGAACCCTGACCGCGTAACTTGATGACCTGCAGATTCCTCACGACCGAGTTTCTTTCCGCCGTTTGACTCAGCCAAATGATGCCGTCGGCGACTGTGAACACGGGGTTATCGCGCACTTCTCCATCTGAATACTCACCGATCAAGAACGTGGTCGCCTGATAACTCGTGAGCATCATGGCGAGTCGCTGGACGAAGGATTGCAGCTCCATATCCTGCTCGCCCCCGCCCGTCCGCGGCATTTTCCGGAGGACCGAGCGAAACGAGTCCACCACCACCACTCCGGGGTTGGATGCGTCCAATTCTTTTTTGATCTCCTCGAAGACCGCGCTCAAATCCTTCTCCACGACCACTTCGGTGAGATTTATAAAGCGGATGGAACGGTCGAGTTTGGTCGGATCGAAGAATGAGTACTGCTGCTGGTAGCGCAGCATCTTGATCGCCGGTTCTCCCAGCACGGTGAAATACAG
>Ga0163144_10025378_pt1 | contig 11575 bp, 9 predicted proteins | sample OliLak19BULKMAT1_FD_123175 | JGI IMG/M metagenome (GOLD analysis project Ga0163144, IMG submission 123175) | Freshwater microbial mat bacterial communities from Lake Vanda, McMurdo Dry Valleys, Antarctica - Oligotrophic Lake LV.19.BULKMAT1 | ecosystem: Environmental > Aquatic > Freshwater > Lake... | reverse complement strand
CAACGGAAGAAGTCGACGACGACGACGACGTGGCGACACCCGAAACGACCATGATGCCCACCATCACTATGCCTCCTACCACAAGTCCAACGGTAGCACCACCGGCTCCGGCTCCTGTCACTCCTGGGTCGTTTCCGACCATTCCTCCAATGACGTTGGACGACGGAATGACGACTCGCGACCTGGAAGTCGAATGGAAAATCACGGCGGGATCCTATGGAATGGACGACCGTCAACCCGAAATGGAGGATTATACTGTGAGTACAGAAGAGAGAACCACCCACGACAGAGATAGTTTTTAAGCACGCACCTCTAACGATATTTTCGTTTTGCTTTCCAGGGATTTGTCTATGCCACAGAAGCTTGGTTGTTCAACACCTATTTAGCTGCCTACGAGAATTTGGATAGTTTGCAGTCTGAAATTGTGGCAGCCGCCTACGATGATACCGCGCTTCCGCCTCATACGATTCAATTAAGAACACAGTTTGTATTTACGGGAGATGAGGCTGATGTTCCGTCCCAAGCAGAGATTATGCGTGTTCTTGACACGGCCAACTTGATGGACTACATGTTGAATTATCTCCATGCGAGCCAGCCCGCCTTCAATGTCTTTACAGGTACGTTTTGCGCTTGGAGCTGATGGATGGGTCCTTCCCTCCCAAAAATATGTTTCTAAAACAGCGACTTCTTTTTCAACTCTAGGAACAAAATATGTGCACTGGTCCTCCGGGCCTTATCCAGTACCAACGTCGTCAACAGCGACCGCTCCAGAAGCAACACCACTGCCAGAGCCGGTGCTAGAGGATGGCGGAAATGCTGACCTCGACAACTTGGTCACCGTTCCCATTATCATGGCCATGTCGGTGTCCGTGGACCTTGACAAACTTCCGGATGAACAAGTAGAACCACTGCAAGAGGATTGGGATAGCTTTTTGACCGCTCTCCAAAAGTTTCTCACAGAATATCTCAACCGCTACTATGAGGAGGAGGGTGAAGATTCAGGATTTGTCGGTCTGCAAAATATGGTGTGGGTGGCCAAAGTGCAGTATCCCATGCGAAGCTTTCAATACGGCGGAACATTCCAATTTGACATTGCTTTTATGGAGGGTTCCGACGTGCTTTCCAGCAGGTCATACTGGAACATTATCAACAAATTCAACTTTCAAACCTTCGTCCGACGCTATCTGTGGGTGGAACCACCGGCAGACTCCTTCTTTCATCATGCGACATCTACAGAATGGAACTGGGTATCATAAAACCATTCTCTCCCAAGCAGGGGTCGTGGTATACACAACAAACCAAGTTCCGATGGTACTGAGGGAGGCACGCTAAATATTATATGTACAGTTTAACCCTGAAAACCCGTTTTTTAAGATCGACCTGGACGTGCTATATCGTAGACGCCGATCCTGTATGCAATGCGCGCGTTTCTTGACTTCGGCGGATTCCAGGTGACGTCTGGCAGGATGATTCTTATGAATAGTAAAGCTTATTATGGCTTGAATGTAGCAGGCTTCCCGTTTTAAAAGTCGAAGGCGACTTCCACGGTATCACGGAATACACTATTGGCAGGCATGGCCGTCCGCACATAGGAAGCGATATAATCCGATTCCCGAATCAAAGTGCTCATAGTTTGTCGCATGTCACTAAGGTTTGGTACCGTAGACTCCTCCGTAAAGAGAATATCGGTGACATATCTTCCAGAGTATGAAAAGGTTTCACCGACTGCCGATTTCATGGACTCTATTTCCCACTTGCCATCGATAATGACAAAGTCTGTAGCCGTATCGTCTTGATAATAATTTTCCAACGTTGTCATCCAAAAGGTTCTCGTGGCTTCTTGCAATCCCTCCCATTCTTCTGGTGATGCTACCTTGGGTGTTCCAGCCGCATTATCTAATCGATACCGGTACAAGACGGACAGTGTCACGGACTGGGCATTTTCAAAATCAGCGCGATCTACGCCTGTACTGACGCCTTCCTTTTGACCATCGGGCATGACGGGAGCCACCGTCGGGGAAATGGGTGCCCTGGTGGGTGCTGCTCCATTATATGGAACAATAGGTCCATTTTGGGTCGATGTATATTGCGAGGTTTCGGTCGAGCGAAAGACGGACGTGGTAGGTTGCAATGCTGGTATATATGTAGTGACAAAGTAATCATAGGACGCCGTAATGGATCGAAAGGTGATGAAAAAATCGACCAAATTGGGAAGATCTTCCAAGGCATTGGCATTGTAAATGGCATTGACGTCCATGACCATTTGATGAGGCAAGCCAGATCCAATGGTGGGATCCCAGCTCGTCGAAGCCATGTTGCTGGTGAATTGGCGTATGGCAAAGGATGTTTCTCCCGCATAGGCCGCTCGGAAGGATTCTAGTAACCATTTTTCCACAGCGGCCTGGAATCCTTCGTATTCTGCCGTTGTGGGTTGCCGATCTGTGGTACTTGGCAGTATCGACAGATTGAAGGTGAGACTAAAAGGAAGCGCCCAAGAGGAAGAAAAGCTGGGTGTTGGAGATGGTGCGACTGGAGCAAAGGTTGGTCGAGGAGCTCCTCCTGTTCCTCCTGGACTGTTGGTCGTTGATGTTTCATATCTCACGGCTTGACTAAAGCGAAAGAGACCTGGATCCAGGATTAAGTGTTCGGTCATAAAATCCATGACCTGCGAATTTTGGCTGATAAGAAGCAAATAGTCTATGGGCGTAGGAACCGGGATGCCTTCATCCGCAGTCCAATTGACTCGGCAGTTGAGGCGGACTGTATGAGGATACTCCGTGTTACTGGGATCCCAAGATGTCCCACTGGGATCCAAGGTACAATCCACATCTTGTACATCCAAATCATCCCTTGCCCCATAGGAAGTTTCAGTACTTGTCATAAACCAGTTTTCCGTTGCTTCCACGACCACTTCATACTCGTCATCTGTGGGCTGTCGATCGCTCTCTCCATTGCCAATGGCGATGAACCATGTAATCACAAAGGACGTGCTAAATTCGTCCTGGAGATGTCGTCGCACCGAGCGATATTTCTTGCGTTTGGAAAGTTTCTCTTGACTACGACTTTCTCTCCTATGGTTGGATAATGTGCCAACCTTTTCGGCAGTTACATGACTGCCAAGGGCAAGGACTGCTAGAAACAATAGCAACAAATTTATCCAACACATTCGTGCCGCCCTAGTAGAAGGTGTGATGGTGCTGGCTGGGCTACTTCGGCTCATTATGACTTTCTCCTGACAGCTCACAAGAAAAGGACAAGTTCAAGGGGCCGGTATTTTGTTGACTTTTTACGGATACTACAGTAGTGGCTATTGTTTGTTCGTTGACAACATGAATTTATGCTATCCCTGGCTTGCGACCAACGCTTACTTACAATCATGTGAGCTAGTAGTCTACTAGCCTAGTAGCTCTAGCTGCTAGAGGTACCAGGTAGAGGTCAACCAAGAAGAAAATCGAAACATAAAAAATATTTCCCAGGTTTTCAAAGAAGGCAGTCTGGCGACTATCATTCCATAAAATTTCTTAAAGTGTTGAAAAGTTTAGCCAAATGTAACCGTTAGTTTTGGTAATTAGTAGGATGAGAAAAAGCCCCCTTTTGGAGAGGGGTGCACGAATGAAGCAAATCTTACTTTTCCAAGAAAACTGATATCACGACTCAACAAAAGCAATGGAATGTTGAGCAATGGAGTGAGTACATGTAGAATGACCCACAAAGAGTTGAAGTGAACACTAATAAGGAATTGAACATGTTGAACAAAAAGGCAGCCACTTGTTTTGGTAATGACGACCCCAATGACTACAACGACGATGTGATTCCACTCGTGGCTGCCGTGCCAATTGCATCCTTGGAGGATGCAGTCCGGCAATCGTCGTGGGCTGCCGAAGTGGATCCCCGTGTGGTTGTCTTTTCCGATGAGGTGCCTGCACCTCACAACAATAATGGCCAGGAGAGGTGTACGTACGCCACATCCCCAGGGGTCGCTCGCGACACGAACACCGACAGGGATAATCCAAGAAACGAGACCGTTGTTCCCACCAATCACGGTGCTAGCAGTACCTGCCCGGACTTTGGCGTCTCCCACCATTGCGAAGACGATATTCACCACACCACAAGCGTACCGGGTGGAAGACGAACAACAACGACAAATGCAGTCGCAACTAAGAAGGAACTGTAAAAGGAGTGGAAAGCCATGAAACAAGATGCCAAGAAAGAATGGAAAAGTCTCAAACAAGAAATGAAACAAGGACGCAAGAAGATCAAGGGTGTCATGAAACAGGAAAAGAAAGAGCTGAAGGAAGAAAAGAAGATGCTGAAACGAGAAATCAAGGGTGCCATTAGGGAAAAGAAACAGGAAATGAAGAAGGAAATGAAGCAACTCAAGAACTCCATGAAAATGAGTTGCAAAAGGGCAGAGTGAAGATCCAAAATGGATCGTTTAGCCAGGCCAGGCCAGGTCAGGTGGTATGGTAAGAACCACCTTGTATGATTTTAAGTAATAATAGCAATAACAAGTACACAAGAGGTTTTATCAAGAAACCGTCGAGGTGCCCTCCGAACCGAAGATAACGGTCTGGCGACAATGTAGCCTAATCCCTAACGATCACTTTAGCTGACGATGTCGTCTGCCCTTCGTACAGTTAGTAATTCCGAAACGAATCTGCTCACAAAATGAGTCATCGGTCTCACCTGCCGAAAAGCTAGTCTACCATACTCGAATAGTCGTTGCAGCTATCCAGCAGACAACAGTTGAGCCACATTATGGTTTCATCATCACAAGGATAGAGCTGATACAAAAACGTCTGCATCTTTATCCAGCTTGCACGTCCAAGAGCGTATCTCCTATTGTTTCTACAAACTTCAGTAACAGAATGCCGACGAATCGTTGTCCAATGACATCCAGGTTTTTCCTTCCTTTCTCCCGAACCGGTTCCATAACACTACTGCTACTCCTACAAGCACTGCACATTCTGCTTTTCTCGCCAGCACGTTCGGATGCGTTTTCTACAACTACTCCATTATTTCGTACGAGTACGATTTTGGAACGTGTTCCTTATCAAGATAAACCACGCCAAAGACAACAACAAACAACGTCCATATCGGCTGCCGTCAAAATTTGGGTGGAAGAAGCCGAAGATGGCTTTGTAGACGAAGAAGAAAATTTGGAAGAGGGTGAAGTTTGTATCCGAGCCGTCAAGGCCTTTGCTTCAACAGCGTCCCACGACCAAGAATACGAGGGAAAACGATTTTTATGTGCGGGAGCATTGGTTCAAAGACCAGCAGCCAGCAACGACAAACGTAGTCTGCAATTGTACGATGTTTGGATGGCCGATTCCATCCTGGAGGAGGGAGGACCCAATTTACAAATACAGGGTGCGGTCCAAATTTTGGATGATTTGTTTTTGCATCATTTGCAACGACATGCCAACAACAACAACAACAATCACAATATCAGTAGTGCCGACATGGTCGTATCGGCACTGCGATCCTTTGTCGTACAATGTGATGCTGACAGTGACTTTACTTGTGCCTCCTACCAAGCCATGCTCGATCGTGGTTTTCGACCCCTTCCAAAGATTCTGGAGGGAGAGGATGACAATACTACAGCCATTTATCGCGTAGAGGACTATGTCGATAATGATGATGATGAAAGTGACATGGCCTCTAGTGGCCACTTGAGAGATTATCCGCCAGGGAATCTGTTCCATTATAAGCATGGAAAACGCAGATATGCACAATTGGCGGCAGCACATTCCGATGGTGATGGTGATGATACCACCCCCACCCAAAACATTGCTCTCGCGATATTAGCAATGCTGCCAGACCAAAGAACAATGGAGAGATGATCATCCTCGTCCTACAAGAACGTCAACACCTACGAGTAGATCAGATCAATCTATTCTTGGCAACCTCCTTCAATAAACGTCCTGAAATTATTGTTTATTATACTCGCTACTGGCGGCGGCAGTGCACGATGATGACGACACCAAAAAATCGGTTTTGAGATCTTGGCGAGACTGCGGGTATGACGAGGGACACCAACAGATCAGTTCTACACACACAGGCTGGATGGCTGGATTCTTTTGGCCATACTTCCGCCACCAATATAGAAGGGGCACAAACGGGCGACTTGCTCTGCGCATTGCTTACTACTTTACCATTTCGTTCCTATTTTGAGCATTGCTTCCTCCGCCTCCTCCCTTCCCTGGCTTGATGGTCACGATAAACGCCCTAAAATACCAGACAGAAACAGAAAAAAGGGCGTGTATTGTAAGCAAAACGATGGACTCCAATATCTCATCATGCAACCAGATCTATCCCCTCTTCATACTCGATAGTAGTCATGGATGGTTCTTTCCTGACTTTTTCGATGCCCAAAGCACGAGACTTCATTTGATTGACCAGTGACCAAAATCTACCCATCCCAAGAACTTGTCCTCTGCTGTAACTGCGAGATGCGGGAATGCGTCATTCAATTCTCGCTGAATCCCCTCCACATCAATGCCATGAGGTTTACAAGAGCATAATGGAGTCCCACACACATTTCATGGACAATAAAAGGTTGAAAAAGTGTGCGCCTCATATGGAAAATGACCCTGAGATTAAGAAACTATTAAGTATCACAGCTCTTCTCAACGTTGGAGGACGGACACCACGTACGTCAATGTTGATACGGTTGGTTCTATTGGGACAATGAACTATCGTACCTACTATCTAGCTTGTAGTAGCTACTAGCAAGCTATTAGCTAGTTGACGAAGAGGAAGAATGAAGTCACATGCTAATACTACGAAGCTAGCTAGACGCGTAGTAGCTAGCTGAATGTCCAACATAAAAATTAAGTATTGAGACCAACATCATTATAATGAATCTTGTTTTGGTTCTTTCTTGTATTACATGTAGTTTGGTTTGGTCCTTGCTGTTGGCCACGACCACGGGGGTGTCAGCGTTCCAGTTGTCGTTTGGGACGGGAAGAAGAAGAGGTCCCTGGTCTTTTTCATCATCCTCCGCCGCCGTCGAGTCCATTACTACTGGTAGTAAGGAGGATAGGAAAGAACAACAGCCACAAGATGTCCTTGTCTTTGACGAGGTCTTTTCGTCTCAAACTTGTCAAGAACTCCATCAATATGCCGTGGACTATCAACGTCGCAGTCAACTTGCGGCACAAACACGCGATGCTTCCATGTTCCAGCGCTCCTCCCAAGATTCTCAGTCATACTGGACGCCATTGGAATTTGCCTTGGACTCGTATTTGACAGCTCTCAACGACACCTCGCCCATTGTCGAATATTGGACCCGCCAACGCCATTTGAATTTAAATGTGCACGCCGATTTGGACGAACGATTATTTGATTGCGAGCAAGTACGACGGTGTCCTCAAATGGGACATGTCTTGTATTTAGATGTGGCTACGGCAGCGAACAGTAGAGGACCGACCTGTGTCTTTCCCAATCAAAAGGTGGGTTGGGGATATTCCAACAATCATAACAAAGGACAACAACAACAAGAGGATGACAACTTGATCATTGTTCCTGCCATTCCTGGACGAGTCCTGCGCTTTCCAGGAAGCGCCATGCACGGAGTGCCCTTTCCGGCGCATCGATGGCTTTTATCAGAGGAGCAAGAAAAGGAGTTGGGGCAAACGGAAGAGGAAATGGAAGCTTATGAACAAGACATGGCGCCATCCGATAATTATGGAGACCGTCAACGATCCGTGGTGCTCTTCAATACCTGGAACGAACCGCCCCAAGATGTTTTATTCGACAATTATTATGACCATCAAGACACAAGAACACCATTTGAACATTTGAAATGCAACCCGGAATTCCAATGGCAATCTGTGCCCATACAGAGTACTACTACTACAACAAGCCAACAACAACAACAAGTTGAAAACGACAAGAACAATGATGATTACGATACGGTGCGAATCAACCTGACGGGGAAACAGGCTCGACGATTCTATCCATTTGCCAAGGTGCGAAGGATAGGGTCTGTAAAGGCAATGTTCCAAGCCCTTACGGAAGAAACCAAAGTCACACAAATCCAATTGCAGGATCCCATCAACAACAGTGGCAATTTTCTGACCCAAAAGTTCGACAGATTTGTGGTGCGACTCTTATCGGGGCCTGGGGCTGACGACGAGAAGAAGAAGAGATGAAGTAGGGCTCTTTTGGAAGTAAGACAGCGACTACATGCTTTTGCGAAAGCTCCCTCCTCGACAATGCTATAATTCACTCTCTGCTGTACATAAAGGTGTGATATTGACTGTTGTTGTATAATTTAGAACGAATTGATATGCATAGGGGCTTGGAATAGGATCGGTTTTCCAAGTGATGGCATGACTAGTATGTCATGTCTGCCTCAGAAGTTGCTGCCTACAGTTCCTCTTGTCTCTTGGATATTTCACTGTTTCCGAATGCTAGGGACAAGACTCATTACTGACACAAAGTTGACCCCCAGTTGGCAAATAAAATACCAGGGCGTGCACATACTCAATCATATACCTGTCTACTGTTTCATAGTACGCTCACATTTTTGCTTTACATCGGCAATACTAGAACCCAGTTCGTTCATTTCATTCTCTTCCTTTATATTTTTCATGACCTCTGCGGCTTTGATAGTCGAGCTCGTCATTCCACCTCTCGTGCGTGTCGTGTCGTGATATGCTGCAGTGCATCCGCCACGACCATTGGATGACATTCTGGTGATTGGATCGGGCACAAACGAGCAACCATAATTTCAACCTATATTAAAAAATGATTCAATAACAGCAAAGTACATTACAGTACCGTAGTATTGGATCGGTTGGGACTTCACTATCGCACTCCCATACACGAAGGATGAAGATAATCTTTATCAGCATCCATACAATAAAGATTCCATAGAAATCGAAAATAAAGAGGACCAATGAAATAAAATGACAACACTAGACTAAGATGATCAGGGAGAAGAACCAACAACAAAAATCCCCCCCTCAAAGAAAAGAAGGTAATTGATAAAGGTAATAATATATAAAGGTAGGACATTGTCGAGAAAGGAAACTGTTTACACTATTTCTTAAGGAAGATGGGCAAAAAGGTTTTGACGGCACACTTTGGTTCCATCCATCGGCAAACATCGGCATTTCGTCATTGGAACATCTCGTCCATCCTTGCGTCCTTTCCTTCCTCTGAATAGGAGTATAGGCAGATACACAAAGACAATCCGCGCGCGCCTCTCTCTCTCGCACACGCATGCTTCTTACGACTGCTGTGATTGTTGATGTTGTTGTTGAATGGCTTGTACGGCTTGTACGGTCATGCGTTGCATATTGCTTTGCATCTCTTGAATTTTCATGCCCTTTTCATTCAATTTCTTCTCCATGTCCGCCATTTTGGCTTTGACTTTGTCTTGTTCTTTGGCAATAAACTCCAATCGCTTGGCCACCGTTTCTTTGGCGTCCTCCACGTCTTGTTGGACCAAGACGGGTCCGACACGCTTGTAGACGTGTCCTCCCGCCGTATCCTTGTTCAATAAATTCAATTCGGTTTGGACCATTTCATTTTCCGTTTGTTGTCCCATCAAGACTTGCAAATCCCCACGGACACCGTGCAATAGTTCTTGCAATTCACGAAATTTGGCAATTTCGTCATCGACGGCCGATGCCAAGGCATTGCCAGGATTGGTGGGGTCTGTGGCTGCTGCGGCCATGGTTTGTTTGTGTCTTGTTTGTTTCGTAGTACGGGGATGGATAGGCTACCTTTGCTTTGCTACTGTACTGTACTACTGATTTGGGAAGGTTGATTTTCTTGGTTGGTTGGTTGGTTGGTTGGTTAGCTGGGTGGGTGGGTTGTGGCGTTTTAGCAATTGCAGGACACAGTAGCTATCTATCTATTGCAAGTAGTAAACGATGTTTGTTGTTGTTGTTGTCGTCTGTTTTAGAGCGGCATTTGTGGCGGCGAGTTCGGGGGACGTGTGGCGTGGACGGACAGACGAAACACGCAGGATTTCTACAGTGAATGATAAACCTGAACCCTAGTGAAGCAAAGAATTATATCTTTTGGGACAGGTGCGCCTCATCTCGATCATCCTTCTCAGTTTTGCTGACAATTGAACACCACAGTTCAGATTCATTGATTGCTATTTTTAGGCTACAGTATTGTGAATCTCATATAGTACAGTACACTACAGCACGAACTAGCTAGTCTATCTATTTGATCCATCTTCCAAGTGCACCTCAGAGACTCGCGTCTTTGGTAAAGGCTTCTAAAACCATGGAGCAAGAAAATGGTGATTCCTCCATGAAGATGGATGCGACCGATTCGTCGTCGTCTTCTTCTTCTTCTTCTTTGGTCGTGGCCCTACAAGATTCGTTGGTGGCGCACAATACGAACTTTGATGCTCGCCTGAAAGGCGAACAGTTGCGGTTAGACTTGCTCTTCCGATGGATGCGATGTTCGTGCATTTCCGCAAATGTCTTGCGTCCCGACATTTCCATGAAGTGGTTTGACAAATTGTGTACATTGCATTCCGAGTCCACACGACACTATCATACATTGATGCATCTCGAAGAAATCTTTCTTTTGTTGGATTTACACCAACAAGCACAACAACAACAGCAACAACAATCGTCGTCCATACTACCCATTCTGTCGGCACTGGAAGAAGAAGCCATCGTCTTGGCTACCTTTTTTCACGATGCCATTTACAATGTCCATTCGTCGACCAATGAAGAAGACAGTGCGGCATTGTTGGAAGAATTCATGAGAGAACTTACAACTGTTGCAGCTTCCAGCCATACTAATAATGCTACTTTTGGAGGCAACAGCCACAGCCACCACCACAAGTTACAGTCCCTTGTTGTCAGCATCATTTTGGCGACCAAACAACACCAAATCCAGCAGCAACAGCCAGTTGACGACGATCCACACTACCATTGCATGGCTTTGTTTTTGGATTTGGACATGGCCGTCTTGGGCAAAGACGCGAGGGCCTATCAAGTATATGCCTCACTCATTCGAAACGAGTACCGTCATGTCCCCCAGGACGTGTATTGTGAAAAACGGGCCGAAATTTTAACAGCCTTTCTACAAGAACAACCTCAAATATTCTTGACGCAGGCCATGACACTCGCCTTGGAACAACGGGCTCGAGACAATCTTGCGGCGGAAATCGAAATGCTACAACGAGGTCAAATTCCAAATACCAACAACTCGGAGGAAGAAGAATGATGACGAGAGTAAGTAATCCTTCCTTGTAGGCATGGAAAGATACATGAAATGTAAAATAAATAAAAATAACGCACACAATCCAAAGGACAGGAAGAAGTATGTGCCGGCGCCGCGTTGAGGGGGTGGAGCCAGTCAGTGAGTCCCAACTATAGGATCCAAAGGAGCGCTAAAGGAGGAACCTGGGGTGAGGATCCCACCGGCCTGCCTGTTACTAAATTACTTACTACCCACTACTGGAGCGGATTTACCAAATCAAACCAGCTTGCTGCTAGACCTATTCGTAATGGCCAAAAAATAGAAAACGAAGGGGCTCCTTGGGATAAATCCAGGGCAGGATAAATTTTGGGGGGTCCAATGAGCCATTTTT
>Ga0163144_10025377_pt1 | contig 11575 bp, 7 predicted proteins | sample OliLak19BULKMAT1_FD_123175 | JGI IMG/M metagenome (GOLD analysis project Ga0163144, IMG submission 123175) | Freshwater microbial mat bacterial communities from Lake Vanda, McMurdo Dry Valleys, Antarctica - Oligotrophic Lake LV.19.BULKMAT1 | ecosystem: Environmental > Aquatic > Freshwater > Lake... | reverse complement strand
GCTAGGGCAGGCCACCGCGCCCGCCGCCGGTGACGTAACCATCCTAAAGCACCCGCAATTTGCCTCCGCCTACCTGGACAAGCCGCGCCCGGTGGAGGTCTATTTGCCGCCTGGTTACGCCGGGAGCGAGGCACGCTACCCGGTGCTGTACGCCAACGACGGGCAAGACCTGGCGGCGTGGCGGCTGAAGCCGACGCTGGAGGCGCTGTACGCGGCCGGGCGCCTGCCGCCGATCATCGTGGTGGCGGTGTATGCCACCAGCGACCGGAGCAGCGAGTACGGCACGCTGGAAGCGGTGAACGCAAACGGCATGGGCAAGCGCGCGGGCGACTACCTGCGCTTCTTCACCGAAGAGCTGCTGCCGTGGGTGAATACGACCTATCGCACGCAGACCGGGCCGGCGCACACGGCGGTGATGGGCAGCTCATTGGGCGGGCTGATGGCGTTCGACCTGGCCTGGAATAAACCGGAACAGATCGGCCGCGTGGGCGTGTTCTCGGGGTCGCTGTGGTGGCGCACCGACGCGAGCAGCATGCCGGCGCGGCAGGCCTCGCGCGTGGCGCACGCGGCGGTGCGGGCCGGGCCGCTGAAAGCTGGGCTGCGGTTTTGGTTCGAGGCCGGCACGCTGGACGAGAAGGACGACCGCGACGGCAACGGCGTGATTGACGCGATCCAGGACACGACCGAGTTGATTGACGCGCTGGTGGCGCTGGGCTACGCGGCCGACCGCGACGTGACCTACGTGCAGGTGGACGGCGGCCGGCACAACCCGGCCACCTGGGCCGAGGCGCTGCCGGCCTTCCTGCGCTGGGCGTTTGCGCCAGAGGCCAGTTGACCGCTCAAACCAAACTTAAGGGCAGTTGCCGTCTGGGACTGTAGGACTATACTCTCTGCCAAGCGCGGACCGGCCAATCATCTTTTTGGGAGGGATATCAGCATGAGTCTCGGGGTGTTCGTCGTCCTCATCTTGCGCCTGCTGCACATTTTTGGAGCCTTTGCGTGGATTGGGGGAGGGATGTTCTTGACCGCGGTGATCCTGCCGACGGTGCAGGCGGCCGGCCCAGACGGCGGCAAGTTCATGCAGTGGGTGGGCCGGACGGGTAAGCTGACCAGCCTCTTTACGGGGGCCGCCCTCACCACCACCATTGCCGGCCTGATATTGCTCTACCCCACCTCGGGCGGCTTTAGCGCGGCCTGGTTTGGCACGACCCCCGGCATCGTCCTGAGCATTGGGGCGCTGTTTGGTCTAGCAGCCTTCTTCCATGGGATCTTTGGGGCGGGCGCAGTCGCTCGCAAGACAGCGACGCTGGCGAAGGAAATGGCCGCCCGCAACGGCCCGCCCGCGCCGGAGCAGATTCAGATGGCCCAGGCGCTGGGGGCCAGCAGCGCCCGGCAGGCCAGGATTTCACTCATCCTCGGGGCGCTGGCGCTGCTGTTCATGGCTGCCGCGCAGAACTTCTAAAGCAAGACACGCCGGCTAAGCACAAGTTACGGAAGGCCAGCGACCAGCAAGGATGCGGCGGCTGGCCTTCTGTCGTAATGTGGCCCGACCCCGTGCTATAATCGCCGCCGGTAGTCCCCCACTTAATGTTGCACCGCCTGGACCCGAGAAGGCCCGCCAACCCTTATGCCCTTACGCCTGAAACAACTCGAATTGCAAGGCTACAAGACCTTCGCCACCAAGAGCGAATTTGCCTTCTCGGAAGGCATTTCGGCCATCGTCGGGCCGAACGGCAGCGGCAAATCCAACATCGTCGACTCGATCCGCTGGGTGCTGGGCGAGCAGTCGTTTGGGCTGCTGCGCGGCAAGAAGACCGAAGACATGATCTTCGCCGGGAGCGAATTGCGCCCACGCGCCGGCATGGCCCAGGCCACCCTGACGTTCGACAACTCCGACGGCTGGCTGCCGATTGACTTCAGCGAAGTTTCGATTGCGCGGCGGGCCTACCGCGACGGCGAGAACGAATATCTGCTCAACGGCCAGCGCGTGCGGCTGCGCGACATCAGCGAACTGCTGGCGCGCTGCGGCCTGGCCGAGCGCACCTACACCATCATCGGGCAAGGGTTGATTGACACGGCGCTGTCGCTCAAGGCCGATGAGCGGCGGGCGCTGTTCGAGGAAGCGGCCGGCATCGGCGTCTACCGCAACAAGCGCGAGGACGCGCTGCGCAAGCTGGAGTCCACCGGGCGCAATTTGGAGCGCGTGCTCGACATCCTGGCCGAGATCAAGCCGCGCCTGCGGTCGCTGGAACGCCAGGCCCAGCGCGCGCGCGACTACAACACGGTCAAGGATGATCTGCACGCCGTGCTGAAGCTGTGGTACGGCTATCACTGGCATCACGCGGTGGAAGAACTGGCGCAGACGCAATTGCTGGCCGAGCAGACCAACGGCGAGTTGGGCGTGATGCAGAGCCGGCAGGAAAATTACGATCAAGCAGTGGCGGCGCTGCGGGCGCGGCTGGCGCAGGTGCGCGGCCAACTGAACGCCGAGCGGCTGGAAGGCGCGCGACTGCAAACTGAAAGCGAGTCACTGCGGCGCGAACTGGCCGTGTCGGACGAGCGGCAGCGCTCGCTGGCCGTGCAGCGGCAGGCGCTGGAGGCCGAATTGCCCGAGTTGGAGGCGCAGTTGGCCGAGCAGGCCGAGCGCGCCGCCGCCGTGCAGGCCGACAGCGACCGGCTGGCGGGCGAGGCGCACGAGGCCCAGCGCCAAACCGAGGCGGCCCTGGCCGCGCTGGCCGACCGCGAGCGCGAACGGACCACGCTGCGCCTGCAGGAGGGCGAGGTGCGCGCCAGCCTGGCCCAGCTTGACGCGCAGATCAACGAGCGCCGCGCGCGCCACACGCAACTGCTGGAACGGCACGAGCGGCTATGGGCGAACCGGGCCGAGCAGCAGCAGGCGCTGGCCCAATTGGAAGAAGCCGAGACGCGCGCGCGCGCCATTGTGGCCGAGGCCAACGCCACGCTGAACGAGCGCCACACCACCCGCGCCGGAGCCGAGGCGCACCTGGCCGCGCAAGCCGAGGCCGGGCGCGCCGCCGAGGCCGAACTGACGGCCGCCAGCCAGCGCGTGGCCACGGCCCAGGCCGAAGCGGCCCGGCTGCGCGCCCGCCACGACGTATTAGAGCAGGCGCGCGCGCAACTGGCCGGGTTTAGCGGCGGGGCGCGCACGCTGTTGGCGCAGGGCTTTCCCACACGCGGGGCGCTGGCCGAACTGCTGACCGTGCCGGCCGAACTAGAAACAGCCGTGAGCGCGGCGCTGGGCGCCTACCTGGAAGCGCTGGTGGTGAGTGACCAGGCCGAGACCGAGGCCGCGATTGCGAAGCTGGGGCCAGCCAACGGCCGCGCCGTGCTGCTGCCCTTGCAGCATCTGCACGCCGCCGCGCCGCTGGCACTGCCCGAAGCGGACGCGGGCATCGTGGGGATCGCGGCACAGCTGGTGAGCGCCGACGACTGGCTGCGCCCGGCGGTGGATTTGCTGCTGGGGCAGGTGGTGATCGTGCGCGACGCGGAGACGGCCCGCCGCCTGCTGGCCGCCGCCGGCCCGGACTCGCTGGCAGCGGTGACTCTAAGCGGCGAAGTGTACCTGGCGGCCGGGCCGGTGTTTGCAGGGCGCGAGGCCGCGCCAACCATGCTGGAACAGGCCCGCGAGCGCCGCGACCTGGCGGCCGAGTTGGAGCAGGTGGAGCAGCGCATCGGGCAGTTGGCCGAGGCCCGCGCCGCCGCCGCCGTAGCAGTGGCCGTCGCCCAACAGGCCCGCGACGCCGCCCAGGCCGCGCTGCGGGCGGCGCAGGACGCCGAGCGCCACGCGACCGTGTCACGCGATGCCTCCACGCTGGAGGCCGAGCGCGTGGCGCACGATGTGCAGTTCCGGCGCGAGCAATTGGCGCAGGTGGACGCCGAGATTTCGCAGTTGAGCTTATCCGCTTCTGCGGCGCAGGGCGAGATCGCGGGGCTGGCCGGGGAGCGCGAGGCGATTGAGGTAAAGCTGGCCGAGGCGAGCCAATCGAGCGCCGGGTTCAGCGTGGAAGCGGCCGCCGCTAAACTGGCCGAGTGGCAGACGACCGCCGCCGTGGCCCGGCGCGCGCTGCAGGACGCCCAAACCCGCACCACCGAACTGGCGCGGGCGCACATCGCCGCCGCCGGTCTGGTGGCCGACCGCCGGCAGAAGGTCGCGCGGCTGGACAGCGAGGCGGCCCAGGTGAGCGCCACCACGGCTGGGGCGCGCGAGCAATTGGCCGGGCTGGACGCCGGGCAAGGCGCGCACACCGAACGGCGGCGCCCGCTGGAATTGGCCGTGGACGCGCTGGAGACCGAGCAGGCGCAGGTGGAGGCGGGCGACGCTGAGGCGCGCGCCGCGCTGCACGCCGCCGAGCGCCAGAACGCCGCCACCCAGATTGACCTGGCCCGCAAGCAGGAAGAGATGGAAGGGATGCGCCGCCGGATTGAGGAAGACTTTGGGCTGGTGGAGCTAGATTACGGCGACACGGCGACCGGGCCGACGCCCCTGCCCTTGTACTCGGTGGTCGAGCGGCTGGAGGTGGTGGAGGGGCTGCCGGACGGCCTGGAGGAACAGCTCAACCGCAAGCGCGGCCAACTGCGGCGCATGGGCCTGATCAACCTGGACGCCGAGCGCGAGTACGTGGAAGTGAATGAGCGCTTTGTGTTCTTGACCACCCAGGTGGCCGACCTGGAGAGCGCCCAGACGCAACTGCGCGAAGTGATCGCGGAGATGGACGTGCTGATGGAGCGCGACTTCCGCAAGACGTTTGACGCGGTGGCGAACGAGTTCCGTGACACGTTTAGCCAGTTGTTCGGCGGCGGCACGGCCAAGTTGGTGTTGACCGACCCAGACCACTTGAGCACGACGGGCGTGGACATTCAGGCGCGGCTGCCGGGCCGCCGGCCGCAGGGGCTGGCGATGCTGTCGGGCGGCGAGCGCGCCCTGACGGCCTGCGCGCTGGTGTTCGCGCTGCTGCGGGTGTCGCCCACGCCGTTCTGCGTGCTGGACGAGGTGGACGCGATGCTGGATGAGGCCAACGTGGGCCGCTACCGCGATATGCTGCTGACGCTGGCGACCACGACGCAGTTCATCATCGTGACGCACAACCGCAACACGGTGCAGGTGGCCGACACGGTGTATGGCATTACGATGGGGGCGGACAGCGCCAGCCAGGTGATGGGCCTGAAGCTGGAAGGCGAACGGGTGAAGGGCGCGGAGGGCGCGCCGGCCGTGGCGCATTTGAAGTAGGCGGCGGGGACAAGCGCGTCAGCGTCGAGGCGGGTTCTCATCGCAGCGGGTGGTCTTGAAAGACACTATCTGACCGAAACCAATTTTTTGAGCCAGGGGTGGACGAGCCACCCCTGGCTCAAAAAATTGGCGGCTGGCCCAAGTCGGCTGCGGCCCTAAATACCGCAGGCACCCAGCACGGCTTGGTCGGGTCAGACCGGAGCAGCAACCAAAAAACAGCGCGCCTGGTTGGGACCGGGCGCGCTGTTTTTGATTCTATTTGCGAGGCTACTGGGTGGTGAGCGAGGGCCGGGTGGGCACGTCGTCGAGCCAGTTGTTGAAGACTTCGACCGTGAGGCGGCCGTCGGGCAGGGTGGCAGAGCGCTGGGCGTCGAGCCAGTCGGTCAGCGCCTTCTGCCGGGCGGTCTCCAGGTCGGCGGCGCTTAGGGGCTGCACGCGCTTGTCGAGCACCTGAATGATGTGATAGCCGAACTGGCTTTTGACCGGCTCACTGTATTCACCGATGGGGAGGCTGAAGGCGGCGGCCTCGAACTCGGCCACCATGGCGCCGGGGCCGAAGTAGCCCAGATCGCCGCCGGGCGTGGTGTCGGTGGAGAACTCGGCGGCCAGGGTGTCGAAGTCTTCACCGTTGCGCAGGCGGATCAGGACGGTGGTGGCGGTGGGCAGGTCGGCCACGAGGATGTGGCGGGCGTGCACCTGCTCGGCGGTGGTGGGCACATCCACAGCCAGGGCGTCTATCAGCTTCTGGCGGTAGAGCTGGCCTTCGAGCAGGTAGCGCACGTCGGCTTCGGTCAGGCCGGTCTGCTGGCGCACGTCGCCGGCATAGCCGGTGGCCTCGGTGGCGAAGCCTTCGGTGGTATAGACCGTGGCCGTGGGGCGCGGCGTGCCGGTGGCCGTGGCGGTGGGGCTGGGGCCGGGGGTGCTGGTGGCCGTCGGCGCGAGCGTTGCGGTGGGCGTGAGCGTGGGGCTGGGGGTCAGGCTGGGCGCGGCCGTCAGGGTAGCGGCCCGGGTCGGGTTGGTGGTGGGGGTGGCCGTGATGGTCGGCGTGATGGTCGGCGTGGGCGTGATGGTCGGGGTCGGGGTGCCGTTGGGGTAGAAGCCAAAGAACTTCTGCCAGGCGGCGTCCACTTCTTCCACGCTGACGGTGAGGCCGCGCTTCTCGGCCTCGGCCCGGATGAGCACGTCGTCCACCAGGTTGTCTATCACGTCGCGGCCCAGGGTCGCCGGGTCGTTGAGCGAGACCAGGATTTGCTGCTGCTGCTGGGTAAAGAAATCCTGCGCGCCAAAGACATCAATGGCCTGCTGCACCTGGGCGTAGCGCGCGATCAACTGATAGCGCTGGAACTTGGCGGCCTTGACGAACTCGCCCTTGCGAATGAGGGTATTGCCGGCGCGGGCGACGGCCTGCTGCGGCCGGAGCACGATCTGGTCGAACAGCCCAAAGCCGATGAGGCCGACGACCAGGACGATGACGGCGATGGTGCTATATAGGATCAATCGGCGCCGGCGGCGGTCGCGTTCGGCGCGGGCGCGGTGTTTACGGGTTAACGGCGGTAACGGAGCCGCCCCAGACTTACTCATCGACTCACTCCTTGTCCACGGATACGGGCCAGGCAGGCGTTATAAAAGCTGGGCATAGGGGCGCCGCGCGTGGGCGGGACGCCGCCTATGCCCAGCCGGTAGAGCGGGCGCCAGGCGCGGCCAGGCGAGCGGCGCGCCTTAGCGCGACAACTCGCCGGCAAACGGCAGCATGGCCATGTGGCGGGCGCGCTTGATGGCTTCGGCCACCAGGCGCTGGTGCCGGGCGCAGGTGCCGGTCTGGCGGCGCGGGCGGATTTTGCCGCGATCCGACACGAGCGAGCGCAGCAGATCAATGTTCTTGTAGTCTATCGGTTTGTTCTTCTCGGCGCAGAATTGGCAGACGCGAACGCGCCGCGGTCCACCGCGCCCGCGATCGTCACCCTCTTCCTCGCCGCCTTCGTCATCTCGGCCTCGCGGCCGGCGTTCTTGTTCCACTGTGATACTCCAATCCAAAGGTCTAAGCCAGGGTTAGCCGGCTAGAACGGGAATTCGTCTTCTTCCAGGGGCGGCTCTTGGGTAAGCGCGCCTTCGCCGCCGCCGGCGGGCCGGGCCGGGCGTTCGCCCAGCATGATCATCTCGTTGGCGACGACTTCGGTGGTGAAGTGCTTCTTGCCTTCCTGATCTTCCCAGCGGCGGGTCTGCAGCCGGCCCTCGACGTAGACCTGTTGGCCTTTGGTGAGGTACTGCTTGCAGATTTCGGCCAGGTTGCCCCAGGCCACCACGTTGAACCATTCGGTTTCTTCGCGGCGCTCGCCTTCGGGCGAGTTCCAGGTGCGGGTGGTGGCGACGCTAAAGGAGGTGACCGGCCGCCCGGACGGCGTGTAGCGCATTTCGGGTTCACGGCCCAGGTGGCCGATGATCATGACCTTGTTTAAGCCTCGGCTCATGGTGGTCTCTCCTTGGCGCGCGCCGGCCACGCCGACCTAGTTCTCGTTACGGATGATCTGGAACCGCATGATCTGCTCAGTCAGCCGGAAGTTGCGTTCGACGTCGTGCGTGCCGGCGGGGGTGAGCTGGGTCTGCATGAGAATGTATTGACCTTCGGACTGTTTGTGGATTTGATAAGCCAGGCGGCGGCGGCCCCACAGGTCGACCTGAACTACTTGGCCTCCTGAGGCGGTTACCCAACCTTTAGCTTTATCCACGAGTGCGGTGAGTGAAGCTTCATCAAGCTCGGGATGAGCGATGAACATGACTTCATAGTTGCGCATGTGGACTACCTCCTTTCTGTGGGATATGCCCGGTTCGGCGGGCGCGGGAGCGCGGGCCTAATTGGAGCAGAAAGCATGGGGGCGATGAACGTCCCCGGCGCGGACGGCATAGTAGCACAGGCGGGGGGGGAAATCAAGGGAAAGGCGTTTGCCACGAATTTCACTAATTGCACGAATGGGGGAGCGAGAGGACGGGATTGCTGATTTTTGATTGCCGATTGCTGATTGAAAAGCCCTTATCAAGGGCACGGTCTATTAGACAGAGGCCACGAGGCTATGGGGGGTGCTGCGGGCGCGGTCGTAGCGGTAGACCTGCGTGAGGGCGGTCAGGTCAGACCAGATCGGGGCCCAGGCCCCGGCCGGGCCATAGACGACGGCGATGGGGCGGCCGGTCCCAGCGTGCTCTAACGGCGTGATGGGTTGAGCCATAGGATTGATTGTATAGCAACGTCCAGTGGTCCGAGGCAATGGTGTGATTGAGGGTGGGATTCCTCACCCCGCGACGGGAATTGGGTTGCAACGGCGCAGCGAGCGGGGGTTCGGAATGACAGTGTCAGGGGGGGTTTTCGGAGCGGCCCCAAACTGAACTATACCCGTTTGACCTATCGATAGTTGAGCTTAGGGCTGCGGCTTGCGCTCGATAGCCCCGGCGGCAGGGACGGAGAAGCCGAACAGGCTGCCCTGGCCGAGCTTGCTCTCGACCCAGGTGCGCCCGCCGTGGCGATCCACGATGGATTTGACGATGGCGAGGCCGAGGCCGGAGCCTTTGACCTGGGTGCTGCCGCGCTGACGCACGCGGAAGAACTTCTCGAATAGGTGGGCCTGGTCGGCCGGGGCGATGCCGACGCCGGTATCGGCCACGGTGAGCGTGAATAGGCCGGCGTCGAGCGCGGCGCGCAGCCGCACTTCGCCGCCGCTGGGCGTGTACTTGAGGGCGTTGTCTACCAGGTTGGTGACGGCCTGGCGCAGGAGCGTGGGGTCGCCGGACAGGCTGGGCAGGTTGGCGGGCACGTCTATGTGAAGGGTGAGGCCCTTGTTGGCGGCCACCGGCTTGAGCGATTCGAGCGCCTCGCGGATGACGTCCGTCATCCAGACGTTCTCGCGCGCCAGGCCGACGCCGGCCTCGATGCGGCCCAGGTCGAGCAGGTTGTCAATCAGCACCGTCATCTGCTCGATGCCGCCGATGATCTTGTCGCCAAACTCGCGCTGCTTCTCGTTGAGCGCGCCGACCATCGGCAGCATGGTGGCGTAGCCACGCATGAAGGTCAGCGGCGCGCGCAGGTCGTGGCTGACGGTGGCGACAAAGTCCGACTTCATTTGATCCAATTCTTTGAAGTGGGTCACGTCGCGCAGCACGCACACGCGGCCGAGCACCGAGCCGTCGGCGCTGATGATGGTGGAGGCCGAGGCGAACAGCGTGCGGCCGGCGGGCTGCTCTAGCTCGGCGGTGGCGCTGGGCGAGCCGCCGCCCACGGGCCGGTCGAGCAACAGCTTGACGAGCTGGGCGTTCGGGATGACCTGGTTGACGGGGCGGCCCACGACGGGCCGGCCGGCCAGCTCGAAGGCGGCCTCGGCGGCCGGGTTGAGCAGCAGCACGCGCCCGCCCCGGTCGGTGACGATGACGGCGTCGGGCGTGGAGGCCAGGATGGCGGCCAGGCGCTGGCGGCCCTGCTCGGCGGCCTCGAACAGGCGCGCATTGGCGACCGAGACGGCCGCCTGCCCGGCCAGCGTGGCGAGGAAGTTGATCTCAGTCTCGGAGAAGGTGTGGGGTTGATCGTAGCCGAGCCACAGCGCGCCGAAATAGGTGTTCTCTTGCCGCAGCGGCAGCGCCAGCACGGCTTGCAAGCGGCCGGCCACGGGCGTCGAGTCGAGCACGGTGCGGGCGCGGGCCAGGTTCTCAATGATGGCGCGGCCTTCGTCGCGGGTGAGCGCCAGCACGCCGCGATCCAGCGCGGCCATGAGCGGGGCGGCGGGGCCGGCAGTGTACACCTGGTAGAGGACCGGGCCGTCGGGGGCGGCCTCGTCGCTGGGGCGGGCGTCGGCCAGCACCAGGCGCGCGCCGGAAGCGCCGGTGGCGGCCACTGCGCCGGTGAGGATGGGCGGCAGGGCGTCGTCGAGGTTGAGGCTGCTGGCGGCTCCCTGGCTGACGCGCAGCAGCATGCTCAACTCTTCCAGGCGGGCGCGCAGCTTCTGGCGCATGCGCTCGAAGGCGAGGCCGGCGCGGCCGATCTCGTCCTCGCCCGAGACCACGACCGACTCATCGAGTTGGTTGTCGGCGATGCGCTGGGCGGCCACGGCCAGCAGTTGGGCCGGGCGCGTCACCTGGCGGGCGATGAGCGAGACCAGAAAGACGCCCACCAGGCCGATGAGGACGAGCAGCACCAGGGCCGGCGTGGCGATCTTGGTGGCGAGGGCCAGCACGACATAATTGGGCACCATGACCACCACGCTCCACGGGTGGCCGGGGACGGGGTAGTAGAGCACCAGGCGGCGCGTGCCGTCGGGGGCCTTGTCTTGGTAGGCGGTCGCGCCGGACAGGTCGGTGGTCAGGCGGCGGGCCGACTCTTCGGGCGCAAAGGCCGCCAGGCGGCGGGTGGGGTCGGGGTGGTAGATGATGACGCCGCGCTCGTCCACGATGAAGCCCTGGCCCAGGCCGTTGGCGATGCCGATCAGGCTGTTGGTGACCGAGTTCATCACCGGGTTGTTGGCGAGGTCGGCGCGGCCGACGAGCACGCCGACGACACCGTTGCCATCGAGCGCGAAGACCGGCACGCTAAAGAGCGCGTCCACCGGGTCGAGCGGGTCGGCTGGGTAGAGCACGGCGTTCTGCGGGATGCCGGCCAGCGCCAGGCCGACCAGCGCGGCCTCATTGGCCCGGAGCGGCGCGACCGCATCCACATCGGCCGGGTAGCCGGCCACGGGCGTGAGGTCACGATCGTAGAAGGTCAGTTGGCGGAAGAACGGCACGGCGCGCAGGCTGGTGGAGAGGTAGGCCACCTGGGCGGGCTGGGCGGCGGTTTGCAGTGTGGCCTGGGCGGCGACGTTGGCGATCAGGTTCTGGCCGGTCTGGATGAAGAAAGGGATGCCGCGCCCGGCGGTGTCGGCGGCGGCGGACATTTGATCCACGACCAGGTCGGTGGAGACGGCGGTGGCGGTCTGGACGTTGGCCCAGAACAGCAGGCCGAGGCCGAACAAGAAGAGCGGCACCAGGGTGAAGAGCAGTTTGCGGTTGAGGCTGCTGACGTAGGGCGGCGGGCGCAGCGTGCGGCGCTCGATCCACCAGGCGGGCAGGCCCACGCGGGCGAAGGCGGCCAGCACGCCGGCCAGCGCGGCCTGCGCAAAGTAGACCGGCAGGCCGGCCAGGGTCTGCGACCAGACGTAGTCCCAGGCGGTGAGGTCGGCGGTGGCGGCGTAGGCAAAGTAGCTGGGCACAAGCAGGAGCCAGGCCAGCGCGCCCAGCAGGAAGCCGGTGACGACGGGCTGGCGCAGCAGGCGGCCGGGCCAGTCGCGGTAGTCCTGCCGCAGACACCAGGCG
>Ga0163144_10025376_pt1 | contig 11575 bp, 9 predicted proteins | sample OliLak19BULKMAT1_FD_123175 | JGI IMG/M metagenome (GOLD analysis project Ga0163144, IMG submission 123175) | Freshwater microbial mat bacterial communities from Lake Vanda, McMurdo Dry Valleys, Antarctica - Oligotrophic Lake LV.19.BULKMAT1 | ecosystem: Environmental > Aquatic > Freshwater > Lake... | reverse complement strand
GCAGAGCTGAATTAGTTTCTGGCGAAGGTCAGCGAGCTTGGGGGTGGCGTTCTGCATGCCCTATTATACATATAGGCATGCAGAATAGCAAGAAGGCACCGAGATGGAGGTTCTGCACCCCGCGGGAAAGCGGCCCTTGACAGCCCTATCAACCTAGGTTACAATCTGGATAGATTGACTTAAGGAGGAGATCATGTCCAGCGTGGGTCTTTTCGAAGCGAAGCAGCGCCTCTCCGAACTGGTCGAGCGGGCGCGCAGGGGCGAGATCATCGCCATCACCAGGCGCGGCGTGGAGGTCGCGAGAATCGTCGCAACGAAGCCCGCGCGCGGGGACCACGCCGAAGTCGTACGCGCCATCCGCGAGGCCCGGAGCGCGGCGCGCCTGGGCGGACTCTCCCTGCGCGCGATGATCCGCGAGGGCCGCGCGTGAAGCGTTTCGTCCTCGACGCCTCGACTACGCTGTCATGGTGCTTCGAGGACGAGCGCGCCCCCGGAAGCGACGCGGTTCTCGACGCGCTCGGTTCAGACGCCGAGGCGCTGGCACCGGCCCTGTGGACCTATGAGGTGCTCAATGTGCTGGCCGTCGCGCGGCGGCGTAAGCGGCTGACGCAGGCGCAGAGCGCCACATTCTGGAACGAGCTGCGTAAACTTCCCATCGAAGTGGAGAGCGGGCCCAGCGACGATGCGGCCGTAGAGATCATGGCCCTGGCCGAACAGTACGGCCTGTCGGCCTACGACGCCGCCTACCTGGAGCTCGCCCTGCGCGAGAGCCTACCGCTGGCGACGCTCGACGCGGGCCTAAACCGGGCGGCCCGGACGGCCGGCGTCAAGAACGCTTTTGATCTGCTGCGCCGGCGATCATAAGCTCGACATACGCTGAGCCTAAAGCCTAAGCGGCCCTTGACAGCCATGAATGTGTATGGTATTATGGCTACATCATTATGCACAGAACAACTATAATGCTGCCATCGACTTTGCACGAGCGCGCCTTGCGCCAAGCCCACGAAAAGGGGATTTCTCTCGGCCAATTTATCCGGGACTGCATGACTTCAGCGTTGCTGGGCGAACGCGCCAGCGCGGGCGGCGACAGCCTTCTGCGCGACACGGCCGTCTACCGTGGTGCCGCGCCAAAAGACCTAGCCGAGGAGCACGACCGCTATCTTTACGACGAGCCGCAGTGATCTTCATTGACACAGGCGCATTCCTGGCGCGCTATGTCGCTGAGGACCAGTTTCACGCGCAGGCCGTCGCCGGATGGGATACGCTCGCCCAGGAGCGCGCCGCGGCCTTCACCAGCACTTTGGTCTTATCGGAGACTTTCACGCTTCTCGCGCGCCGGGCGGGCTACGCCTTCGCGGCCCAGCGAGCGCGACACATCCTCGATTCGGCGGCGCTGACGGTTCTGCGTCCCAGCGAACGCCAAGACCGCGAGGCGCTGGCCTTGCTTGAAAAATTCGCGGACCAGGGTGTCAGCTTTGCCGATTGCACCTCGTTTGCGCTCATGCACCACCACCGAATCAAGCGCGCCTTCGCCTTCGACCGTCATTTTTCCATGGCCGGATTCGAGTTGTGGCCGGCCTCCAGCCGTTAGCATCCAATTAGCATCCGTGTATTGACGGCGTAACAACCGTCCGCTATACTCCCGAACATCTCTCGCGCGCCTATTAAGGAACGCCGACCTTAATGCGCGGCCTCCTTTTTTTGAGGGGCACGGGATCAATACCACAACTTGCGCTCAACCCGCTTCAGACGACTGTTCGGCGTGGCCATGCTCGCGATGCTCGCGGGCTTCGCCGCATTCCCCGCGCTCGCCCAGTTCAGCGCGCCTTACGACTCCGATTTCGCCCCCGCGCCCGTCGAGAAGAAAGAGGCGCCCGCCGCAGCCCCCGCGGAGCCGTCCGCGCCCACCGAGCCGGCCGTCCCGGGCGAACCGGAAGGCGCGGCGCCGTTCCAGCTGCTTGATCGCCCCTCAGGTGCGGGCTTCCTGACGCCCGCGCCCGCCGCGTCGACCGAATCCGCCAGGGCCCCGCGCGACCCTGGGGAGGTGCGCGCCGGGATGACGCCGGTCCAATACGACGCCGAGCGCTTCGTGCGCGTGCGAGAGCAGGTCGATCGTGGCGAGGAGCCCGGCGAGGAGCGCACGGGGCCCGACGGCGGCCCCCTGCTCGTCAACGAGGACATCTTCCTCTCGACCAACGCCCCTAAGCCCCCGCCGCCCGAGGTCGAGCTTCCGACCTACGGCACCAGCCTGTCCGTGACAGGCCGAAAGGTCATCACATTCAACTTCTCCGAGAAGCGCTTCCTGAATACGCAAAAGACGACGGGACGCGTGCAGACGACGAACCTCATCGAGATCGACCAGCAGCTGCAGCTGCGCATGCAGGGCAAGGTCGGCCCGAAGATCACGGTCAATGTCGACTATGACGACACGAAGCTCAACCAGCAGGACATCTCCGTCGTCTATCAGGGCGATCCGAGCGAAATCGTGCAAAATGTCTCCTTCGGCGACATCGACTTGTCGCTTCCCGCGACCGAATTCGTGTCCTACAACAAGCAGCTCTTCGGCATCCGCGGCGATGTGAAGTACAAGGGCTTCCGGTCCACCTTCATCGGCTCGCGCACGAAAGGCACGACGAAGACCAAGCAGTTCACCGGCAACACCCAGTTCGTGGCCATCGACCTGACGGACACCTCCTACCTGCGCCGCCAGTACTACGACGCGACCTACGGAAATTCCGCTCGTCTGCCCATCAAATCCGGCTCCGAACGGGTCTTCCTGGCCAAGCAGGAGATCGGCGTCGCAAACCTCAACGAGCAGACCTTGACCGTCGACGACATCGTCGACACTCCTCCGGGCGGCCCAATCCAATCTTCCACCTTCACGGGAAGATTTCTGCCCCTCGTCGCCGGCCAGGACTACACGATCGACTACGCGAAAGGCATCATCCAGTTCCGCAACCAGCTCCTGCCCCAATATGCCGTCGCCATCGACTACCTGACGGAGAACGGCAACATCCCGCTCGCAACACAGATATCGAGCCACACTCTCGACGCTGGCGGTTCCGGTCTTTTCAAGCTGATCAAGACGCCCAACGATGTCCCCATCGCGGAGGCGGGCGGCTCCTCCCGTCCTCAGGCCGGCTTCGATCGTGAGCTCAAGACCTTCTACTCGATCGGCCAGAATCAGATCGTGCGCGACAACGGCCGCGGGAACTTCTTCCTGCGCGTGCTGGACTTAAACCGCAACGAGGTGGGGCCCGGGCTCCTCCCGCAGCAGAAATACCCGGACACGATCGAGGTCGACTTCGAGAACGGGCTCTTCCGCCTGAAGCAGCCTTTCTCCGTCGGCAACTCCTCACCGACGACGCTCGACCCGGATGTCTACGCGCAGACACCCATCTCCAAGCGACTGTTCCGCATCGAGTACAACTTCCGCTTCAGGACCTTCTTCCTGGAGCCCAACCTCGTCGTCCAGTCCGAGATCGTCATCCTCGACGGCCAGAGGCTGACGCGCAATGTTGACTTCTTCATCGACTACGAAGCGGGCTTCATCACCTTCTTCAACCCCGACCGCATCGGTCCCTCCTCGACAATCGACATGACCTTCGAGGTCGCACCCTTCGCCAACCTCAACAACGACACCTTGCTCGGCACGCGCGTCTCCCACGAGTGGGGGCCCGACGCCAAGTACTCCCTCGGGTCGACGATCCTGTACCAGGCCGGCTCAAAGTCGCCGACGGTTCCGCAGATCACCGAGCTCGCGAAAAGCCTGCTCGTCTACGAGTTCGACGCACAAGCCAAGCGGATAAAGATCGGCAACAAGCTCATCATGACCCTAGCGGGCGAGTTCGCGCAGAGCCGCCAGAACCTAAACCTCAACCCCTTCGCTTTGATCGACAACATGGAGGGCATCAAGCAGGAGGAGCAGGCGCCGACCTTGGCCGCGCAATGGCAGATCGCCTCTAACCCCGGCGTCGCCGCCGCCGCGCCCAACAAGCTCAACTGGATATCCGAGGATGTCAACATCCTCGACATCAACCCGCGCGCACAGGCCAACGCGAGCGAGAGCCAGAAGGTGCTCCAGTTCCAGTACGGCAACGGCGGCGCCAATCCGCTCGCCGACGGTGATGTGGTCTCGATCGTCTACCCCTTCAATGTCGCCGGCGTGGACATGTCCCAGAAGACGGTGCTCGAGGTCGTGATGCTCGGCGACAACAGCGGGAACGAGCTTAACTTCCGTCTCGGCGGCATCGATGAGAACGCCGACGGCCTCGGCGTCCTGCGCACCGAGGACACGAACAACGACGGCATTCTACAGCCCGGCGAGGATGTCGGCTTCCTCTACGGCGTGGCACCCACGGCGCGCTACGGCGCGGGCAACGGCATCATCGATACCTTCGACCTCGACAAGAACGGCTTCCTCAACCCCGACGACTTCAACGGCGCCAACTACGGTTACTTCTGCACGGGCGGCGCGAACTGCGACTTTAACGATGTGACCACCACGCCCACGAACCGGCCGGGCGGCATCATCAACTTCGCGGGCCCGACCTGGCACACCCTCCAGATTCCCCTGAACATCTCGACGGCGACGCTCAGCCGCTTCACCAACATCAAGCACCTGCGGCTGTCCATCCGCAAGCGCGCGGGCTCGTTGGCGGCGTCCGGCACGCTGAAGTTCGCGCGCATCGCCGTCGTGGGCAACTCCTGGCAGCGCGGCGTCGCGGGCGATCCCGCGGTCCCAGGCTCGGGCGCGATCGGAACCGAGGCGCTCACGGTCACGCCGGTCAACAGCGTCGACAACCCGACCTACACGCCGATCTTCAACGCAGCCGGAGACGCGGCGCAGGTGTTCAACGACCTGTATGGCAGCCTCTCGGCGCTCCAACGGCTGTCGAACACGAAGAATCTTTCCGAACAGGCGCTCCAACTCCAATACGCCAATCTCGCCGCCGGGACGACCGTCTACACCAAGCGCGTCTTCTCACGCGCGATCGACATCAGCCAGCACAAGGACTTCAACTTCCTCGTCTTCGGCAACGCCGCCACGCCGATCGATGTGACGGGCAATCAGGTGTTCTTCATGCGGGCCGGCTCCGATCAGGACTATTTCGAAGTGAGGGTCCCGATCACCTTCAACGGCTGGAAGAAGATCCGCGTGAAGCAGACGGACCGAAACAAGGACTCGGTCATGGACGACTGGACCGCGGACATCCCGGGCACCGTCATCGTCTCCAGCGGCAACCCCAGCCTCCAGCAGGTCGGCCAGCTCGTCGCCGGGATCTATAATACGGGCGGTCCGGCGGCGAGCGGCTCCATTTTTCTGAACGAGATCCATGTGGCCGAGCCCGTCACGCGCGTCGGCACCGCCAAAAAGATCCAGGCCGATTTCGAGACCCCTGGCTGGGGCACCTTCGGACTCAAGCACCGCTCGATTGACCGGAACTTCCAGACTCCGACCTCGGTCGTTGCCAACCAGGACAAAATCGAGGACTCGAGCTACCTGAACCTGACGCGCCTCGCTTGGTTCCCGATGAGCTTCAACATCAACCGCTTCATCACCGACACGCCGAGCACGGTGCAGACGGGCGACCTCTCCAACCTCGTCAACCTCCTCCAGCAGGGCAAGGTCACGACCTGGGTCGGCTCGGCCCAGGGCAACATCGCCTACGGCGCGTATCCTCGCCTAAGCCTCTCCCACACGCGCAACCGAGTGGAATACGACCTGCTGACCCGCCTCGATGACCGCCAGACCTACAACGGGACCATGCAGTACGGCGTGCCTTCGCAGAGCCGCTTCCTCCCGCGCACGATCGACGCCAACGCGGGCCACATCCGCTACGATGTTTCCTTTGAGAATCCGCTCGTCAAGCGTGCGGTCGGAAACTTCGACACGGCGGAGCGCACCAACTCCTACGGCACGCGCCTGACCTTCACGCCGTGGAACGGCTCGTCCTTCAACCCGACCTGGTCCATGACCAAGGTCACCGAAAGCCGGGTGGACTCCACGGGCGTAGCGCCGATCTCGACGCGCTACCCGAAGTCCTTCTCGCAATCGGCGGGCTTCGCCTCGAACTACCGCCTCACGAGCTGGCTGAATCCGCAGGTCAACTATCAGATCGACACGATCGAGAACAACATCCTCGCGGTCTCCACCTTCGTCGTGGCCGCGTCCACCTTCGTGTTCCAGCCCGGCGACATCAAGACCGTCAACCGCTCGGCGAACGCGTCGATCAGCCTCCCCATCCAGATCAGCGACATCTTCCCGCGCACGAAGCTGTTCCGCTCGGTCAACATCATCTCGGGCTATCAGATGCAGGACGGCGATGTCTGGAACCAGGTCGAGAAGGGCCTGTCCACGCAGCAGGCGCTCTGGATACGGACCCCGCTGCGCCCGACCAACCCGGCCGCCCAGCGCGTCAACCTGACCTTGCGCGACACCTACAACTCGACGCAGCGCTGGACGCCGCTGGACGGCTACGACCTGCGCGGTCGCAAGGCCGCCCTGCGCACCATCTCGCTGTCGAACAACTATGTATTGAGCGTCCAGCGCAACGAGGCTACCGGCACCCCGTCGAAGACCGTCTCCCGGACCTTGCCCGACGCCGTCGCGAGCATTTCACAGCTCGAGCAGCTGTGGTTCTCCGAGAAATGGATGGCCAATGCCCAAATGAACTTCAGGTACTCCAAGCGCACCACGGAGAATGTCGGCTCCACCCTCCAGACGGAGGACAGCTTCGGAACCGACCTGCGCACGATCGTCGTCAAGCGCTATGAGACCTTGATCAGCTACAACCAGCGCAAGTCCGACAACAAGGACCTGCGCATCGACGCGAACACGCAGAAAACGAAGCACCAGGACATCACGACCCAGGTGACCTTCGACATCCGCAAGTTCCGCATCACGCCGAAGGTGGACTACGCCAAGGACACGGCCCAGCTCGGCACCGGCATCAAGACGCAGGATGTCGAGGTCATCACTCCAAGCATCCTCGTCCGCGCCGACCTGGCTTTGCCCGCCGGCCTGCGCCTGCCGGGCTCGGCCAAGCCCCTGCTCTTCACCAACCGCATCATCTGGACGACGACGGCCTCGCTCGCGCAGCGGCGCTCGCCGGTCACCGTCGCCGACAACTCTAAGCTCTTCTCGTTCAACACGAGCGGCGACTACGAGATCGCCAAGAACCTGCGCATGACCTTAAACGGCTCCGCCCAGCGCCTGTGGCACCGCTTCCTCAAGGAAGAGGACTTCGTCGCCTACGCATTCGGCACCACGCTGACGTTCCAATTCTAAGAGCATGAACGCCGCGACGCTCGTCGTACTCCTCTCCACGGCGCCGGTTCTCGCGCCCAACGGCCTTCCTCAAGGCTGGGAACCGTTGACCTTTCCCAAGATCGCCGCGCATACCACCTATGAGTGGAGCTCCTCCTCGGCGGCGATCCATGCGAAGGCCGACAAGTCCTCGTCGGGGCTGATACACCGCCGCGAGGGCCCCGTCGCGGACCTGCCCGTGCTGCGCTGGCGCTGGAAGGTCGTCGGGACGCTTCCAGGCGGAGACGAGCGGCGCAAGGCCGGCGACGACTACGCCGCGCGCGTGTATATCACCTTCAAGTACGAGCCGTCGCGCGTCAGCCTCGCGACGCGGCTTAAGTACGCCGCGGTCAAGGCCCTGCGCGGAGAGCATCCCCCGCACAACGCGATCGCCTACATCTGGGCCAATAAGATTCCCAAAGGCGAAGCCGCGCCCAGCCCGTACACGAGCCGCGTGATGATGGTGGCCGTCCGCTCCGGAGACTCAGGCGCGGGCGAGTGGCGCGCCGAGGAGCGCAATGTCCAGGAGGACTATCGCCGTTTATTCGGCGAAGAGCCGCCGCCCTACGCGGGAATCGCGCTCATGACGGACACCGATAATACCGGGGCCGCCGTCGAGGCTTGGTACGCGGACATAAGTCTCTCCGGCCGCTGATCGTCACTCTGATAATATAGGCGCGTATTCGCCCCCGCCCGAACTCCTGCAAGGAGTAAAGCCGTCAAGCTTTCGCTCATGTCAGGGCACCGCGACTGTTTCCGGGAAGAGTCGACTATTATTTATTCGGGTGCCCCAATATGGGCACCGCAGAAGCGAGGAATTCTCAGCGCGGCTTGCGGGCGAGAACAACAAGACGCCCATTAAACTTTTGCCGGCGAAACCCGACGAGCGCGGTCCACGACTTGACAGGCTTAAGCCCCGCCGCGCGCAGCGCCTTGAACAGGCGCGGCTTGTCGTAGCCGCGCAGGACGAAGCGCGTGCGCAGCGGCTTGCGCTCGCGCCGCAGGATGGTCCACTCGTTGGCCACGCGCGGGTCGCGGCCCTCGAGGAGTACCGCGTCCTGCAGCAGGTAGGACCCGTCGCTTTGCCGGTTCCAGTGGCGGTGCGTCGTTCGGGAGCGGACCCAGGCGTGGTCCACGAGCTCGATGAGGAACAGCCCGCCCGGCTTGAGTGAGCGCGCGACGCCCTTGAGCGTCTTGAGGTCGTCGCTTTCCTTCTGGAAGTACCCGAAGCTCGTCCAGAGGTTCAGCACCGCGTCGAACTCGTTCTCGAAGGGCAGGCGGCGCATGTCGCCCTCGGCGAAGAGGCAGTTCTTCACCTTCCCCGCGCGGCGGCGCGCTTCATCAAGGTAGGCACGCGTCCGGTCCACGCCGAGCACGCTCGCTCCGCGCTTGGCGAGCAGGATCGCGTGGCGGCCGGTGCCGCAGCACAGGTCGAGCACGCGGGAACCGCGCTTGAGCCCGAGGAGCTTCCAGGCCGCGGCGGCCTCGCGCGGCGCCATGGCCATGGCCTCGGGCGAGCCGGGGGTAAACACCTCGGCCCGGAAGAAGCCCTTGGCCCAGTCGCTCATCTCTTTTCGAGCCAGGACGCCAACGCCTCGAGCATCTCCGCGGGGATCGCGTGGCCGCCCTCGAAGCGCTTCAGCTGGCCGCGCCAGCCCGCCTCGATGAGTATTTTTTCCAGCGCGCGCGCCTGCGGGAAGCCGAGGATGGGATCAACGGAGCCGTGCGACTGGAAGAACGGGAGGCCTTTCTTCGCCGCCGCGAGCTCAATGAGGGTTTTCTTGTCCACCAAGGTTCCCGACAGGATCGCGACCCCCGCGGGCGGAGACTCGGCGCGCAGGGCGAGGTCGACGGCGAGCATCGCGCCCTGAGAAAATCCCATCAGCACGATCTTGTCCCAGGGCTTCTCGAGCCCCCTGATGAAGCGCTGCAGCTCCTCGCGCGCCCACTCGAGGCCCTCGGGCTCCTTGAGGGACAGGTCGCGCGGCGTGCCCGTGCGCTGGGCCTCCTCGAAGGCGGCGACATCGATGGGGAACCAGGCGCGGCCGCCCCAGTCGAGCGTCTCCGGCGCGTCGGGGAAGAACCAGGTGAGCGGGCGCTTGGTCTGAAGCTCCTGCGCGAGCGGTGCCAGGTCGCGCATGTCGGCGCCGTAGCCATGAAGACAAACGACCGCCGTTGCGGTCGGGTCCGCGTGGGGAATCTCGATGGCGTCGAGATTCCCGAAGCGCACGCGGCGGGACTTTCCCATCATCGCTTGCCCTCGCGGCGCCCCCACTGCGAGCGCTGTGGGCGATAGCCGGTCTTCGCAGCCGCGGGGCCTTTCGCCGCGCCCGGCTTGTCCTTCATGTGCGTGTGCTCGTGAAAATCTTTCTCGGCCTTGGCGCGACGGGCGAGCAGAGCTTCCTTCGGAGGATTCGCGCCGATGAGGCAATCGCAGCCCGCGCCGATGAGGTCCTTGCGGCCGGAGACGAGCAGGGCCTCGCGCACCTCGAAGTAGTTCTCCGGTTTAAAGAATTGCAGGAGCGCGCGCTGCAAACGGCGGTCCTTCATGCCCTTGGCGATCGGCATCGCGAGGCCGGTCTCGGGGTTGCGGCCGGTGTAGTACATCGCGGTGGCGAGGTCGTGCGGCCCCGGGATGAAGTCCTGGACCTGGTCGGGCTTGTAGCCGTTCTTCTTTAAGAACACGGCGAGCTCGATCATCGCGGCCAGGTCGGAACCGGGGTGGCTCGCGATGAAGTAGGGGACGAGGTACTGCTTCTTGCCCGCCTTCTTCGACTCCTCCTCGAACTTCGCGGCGAAATCTTCGAAGGTGTTATGGCGCGGCTTCTTCATCAGCTCGAGCACTTTCGGGGAGGCGTGCTCGGGTGCGACCTTCATGCGGCCGCTGACATGGTGCGCGGTGAGCTCCTTCATGTACTCGGGCGACAGCCGTGCCAAGTCCATGCGGATGCCGGAGGCGACGAACACCTTCTTGATGCCCGGCATCTCGCGCGATTTTTTCATGAGCTTGACCAGCGGCCCGTGGTCGGTGCCCAGGAACTTGCAGACGACGGGATGCACGCAGGACTGGCGCTTGCATATCTTCTCGATCTCGGGCTCAGCACAGCGCATCTGGTACATGTTCGCCGTCGGGCCGCCGATGTCGGAGATGACGCCCTTGAACTCCGGGTCGCGGGATAGCCCCGAGATCTCGCTCAGGACGCTGCCCTCCGAGCGCGACTGGATCGTGCGGCCCTGGTGGGCGGTGATCGAGCAGAAGGTGCAGCCGCCGAAGCAGCCGCGCATGATCGTGACCGAGTCCTTGATCATCTCCCACGCCGGGATCATCGAGCCCGCGTAGCTCGGGTGCGCGCGCCGCGTGTAGGGAAGCCCGTAGTAGAAATCCATGCGGTCCTGCGTGACGGGCAGTTGCGGCGGAGTGATGACCACGGTGCGCGCGCCGTGCGACTGCACCAAGATCTTCGCGTTGAAGGGGCTCGTCTCGCGATGCGCCAGGCGCGCCATGTTCAGGAATTCGTCCTTCGATTCTTTCACTTTCTCGAAGCTCGGCAGAGCGACGATCTCGGGCCCCGAAGGAGCCAGCTCGGATGCGCCGAGGAAGTACGCCATCCCGCGGATGTCGCGGCAGTCCTTGACGGTCTTGCCGGCTTTGAGGCGGTTGGCTATCTCGACGATCGTCTCCTCGCCCATGCCGTAGGCGACGAGGTCGGCCTTCGAGTCGAGGAGGACGGAGGGGCGAACCGAGTCCGACCAGTAGTCGTAATGCGCCAGGCGGCGCAAAGACGCCTCGACACCACCGGCGACGACGGGCACGCCCGGGAACGCCTCGCGGGCGCGCTGGCAGTAGGGGATGGTGGCACGGTCGGGGCGCAGGCCGATCTTGCCGCCCGGCGAGTAGGCGTCGTCGTTGCGCACCTTCTTGTTCGCGGTGTAATGATTGATCATCGAGTCCATGTTCCCCGCGGAGATCGCGAAGAACAGGCGCGGACGGCCGAAGGTGCGCCACGGCTCGGCGCTGCGCCAGTCGGGCTGGGAGAGGATCGCGACGCGGAAGCCGGCGTGGTCGAGGACGCGCCCGAGCAAAGACATCGCGAAGGAGTAGTGGTCGATGTACGCGTCGCCGGTAACGAATACGATGTCCACCTGATCCCAGCCGCGCGCGTCCATCTCGGCGCGGGTCATGGGCAGGAATCGGGGATCAGGGCGAAAGGCGGGAGGTGTCACGACCCCTCTATTATACCCTTGAAAATTAGACGGCGCGGGGCT
>Ga0163144_10025375_pt1 | contig 11575 bp, 7 predicted proteins | sample OliLak19BULKMAT1_FD_123175 | JGI IMG/M metagenome (GOLD analysis project Ga0163144, IMG submission 123175) | Freshwater microbial mat bacterial communities from Lake Vanda, McMurdo Dry Valleys, Antarctica - Oligotrophic Lake LV.19.BULKMAT1 | ecosystem: Environmental > Aquatic > Freshwater > Lake... | reverse complement strand
CGCATAGACCAAGCCTTAGTAATAAATTAATAGCATCAGGTGCAGCGGCGGCATTTATTCGCTTTTGGTTTATTGTTTTTTTAAGGTGCTCATGGTCTCGTCGTTCCTCCTCGGCATGTTACTTTTCTGCTGCAGGAACCTCCCGAAGGGAAGCTTGAGCACAAATGAAAAAATATAAAAAAGCGAAAAACGTAAAGATCATAATGAAGAGATAAGAATACTATTTGTAAAGCCAAAAATTAAATTTTCCCCAGACAATAATGATTCTCAACTCTCAATGAAGCATTGTCCATATTTTTTACAGATCCTCCATATAGTTGGACTGGATGCCTGATTTCAGGATTTATTTTCTTTCACTGTAAAAATCGAAGAATTAGAAATACATAATGAATAATTACACTTCATCAAGGGTTACCTTTTATGAATAATTGTATTAAGTGTGGTATTATCTAAAAACCTTAATCACGAAACATGAAAAATTTATTCAAATTTGGATTCTTAGCTTTAGCTATCTCTTTATCAGTTGCTGCTTGTAACTCAAACAAAACTGAAGAAGCTGCTGCTGACACTATTGACTCTGTAGCAGAAATGAGTACTGATTCATTAGAAGCACAAATCGATACTGTTGATTCAACTGCTTCAGCTGCTGTTGATTCAGTAAAAAAGTAATTAACCAAAAATTACAATAAGAGCCTTCTCATTAATTTGAGAGGGTTTTTTTGTGTTTAATTTTTGCCGAAATGCGCGCGCCTCTTGTAATGGCTTCAAGGATTAATTCTGGTTCGCAAGCATGTACACGCTGTCAGCATAATAACCAGCGATTATCCAAATGGATTCGTAAATACAACATGTCCTAACTATTGCATAATTTAACAACAACCTTCTGCACCTGAACAAGCACTTACCGCAGCTAATGGTGTACCTGCTAGTATTTCTTCTTCTCTTGCAGGTCTCACTTCCATAATTCTTAGTTGATATACCAAGGTCTCACCTGCCAATGGATGATTGGTATCCACAACAGCAAAATCATGAATTTTTTCCAGCAAAACAGCCTCACAACCATCAGGTATTTGAATAAAATCTCCAAGCTGCAGATCATCAATATCCGGAAGATCAGCATTGCTGATCTGGATGACCAGATTATCTTCTCTTGGGCCGAAGGCTTCTGAAGGCTGGATAAGTACCTCCACTTCATCACCAGAGCACTTCCCATTCAAAGCCTCTTCAAGTCCGGCGAGAATATTTCCAGCACCATGTAAATAGATTTCAGGTGAATACCCAGCAGTATCCTGAATTAACACATCCTCAATACTTTTAAGAGTATAATGAATTGAAACCACTGTATTTTTTTGAACTTGCATAGCTTACAATTTAAAGACTAAATTTTGACCGGGCAAGAGCCTGATCGTGGATGAAAATTTCATGGTACATCTGTTCCCCTCTTGTGTAATTGAGACCGGTATGATCTTGTCGCCAAGCTTAACCTCAATACCAGAAACCTGATGCAAGGTTTTCAATGAAAAACTGTTTAGACTTAGCTCACCATACCGAATCTGGAGTTTTGCCTGAAGTTTTTGGGCCGATCTTTCCTGCTCGAATGTTCCCCAGGCTGCTGCAGACGTAAATGGAGCTTTGAACTTCTCAGGATTTAATTTAGGATCGAACGCCATATGTCCATTTGGCCCATGATATTCAAATCCACAGGCGCTAATAAATGTCCCATAGCTTGCCATAGCTCTTGCATAATGATCACTACATTCAATCTCATTAAATGGATTTCGTTTGGCTGCATGGTACCGGTCATGGATCATGCGGGTGATGACCAGCGCCTCTTCAGTCATTCCCTCGGCCATCATATGGGATGCTACCTGATGCTCAAAGCCACTCATACATTCATGGAAATAGCCCAATTGCCAGGTAATTTTATCCCCATAAGGCCTTGCTTCATTTTTTGGATTAGTATTCATCACCATACCCCCTTCTCCTGCGAGAGCATAAGGTCTTCCTCCCGGACGATCTTTAATATAGGGCCCAACGTCGGGAGTAAAATTATATTTCCATAAAGATCGGAGCGCTTTGAGTGTTTTTTCTTTATCAATGATCCGACCCAAAGCTACCTGATGAGACCAGCTTTGTCCGTAAACCTGATCTATATGGCAGGTATTATAAGATCCCAGCTTCTCTCTTCCTTTAATCTCATCAGGTCTGTGAATAAAATATTCGCCATTAAATAGCTTCTCCTCCATATTCTTGCTTCCCTTGCTACAATAGTCTTCACATATTTTTTCAAACTGCGAATCATTCATTTCAGCCGCCATTGCACCTGCAGCTTTAACTGCGGCAATGCACAAGCCAACAAGCCATGCAATCTCACCATCCCAAACCGCATCCAATGTATTCTCAATTGGAGTATCCTCCATTCCATCCTGATTTTTATCCTGCCGAATAATCCATTCAGTTGCTCGCTTAATTTTCTCCCAATTTTTAGTCAAAAACTGTTTATCTGCACTCATCTGATGCTCACGGTAGATACGTAATATGGTACCTGCCTGACCATCGATGGCCGCAGTTTTAACTATCTCCCCTCGATACCAAATCATCCCATCAGCTTGCAAGGATAATCCCAGATCTATGCGCTCACGGGTATCCCTCTCAATTCCTGGGAATATACGGCCTACTGCTTGTGCGTATTGCCAAACATGAGTACAAGTACCCTCACAACAGCCGACGCCTTCCCATGCATAAAATCTACCGGATTGGAATCGATGTGCAGTTGTTGTGGCCATGGTTGAAATATTCGAAAAGGTTCGTTCAAGGAACCACCAGGGAAGACTTGAATCAAACCAAGTGTTTTTCCATAACTTACTTTCATTGCTCAGGGAAGAGAAATTCTGATCGACATAAGCCAACACTTCGAAAGCTGAGCTAAACCAATTCGCATAATATCTGCCACGGTCTTGGATTGCTTGATTTAACTTCAGATTTGCAAAATGCCAAGCAATTGAAAAATGAGCCTCCACTATATTTTTAGGCTTGATCTGATAGTCAGTACATATGGCAGCCACAAGCTGCTGATCTTTAGATTTCTCAGTAAACTCCCCTTTCTGCTGAGTAAAGGAAGCTAGGGTAATCGGAAACTGAAGATCAGTAATTGTTTTAGAATTTCCATTCAAAGAGGCAATTGCTAAAGTACCAAAATCCGGTTCATCTAACTGGAGTGCTGAGCCATTGAGATTGATGCTGCATTGAACAGATTTTAATTTACCTTCTGATAAAACTTCATTCCTGCGAATGTCATTTACCCCTGCCGAGCGTATTGAAACTTTATTTTCAAGCCATCCGAGTATAGATATGCTGACAGGCTTTTCAGATTTATTAAGAACAGAAAAAGAATATATTGTGCATGGGAGACCAGATTTTTTTTCATCCAAAGGAATAAATGGAGAATAAACATTTGCAGTAATTTCTACCGGCAACTCTTTAGATATATAGCGTACAGTAGCCATTGGATAAGTTGCTTCAAAAATAATTTCATCCCAGTCATCTGCATTCATTTTCTTTAAAACGCTTTTATCGCCTATTTGAATTTTAAAGGCAAAACCTTGTTCCACTGGCCGTATTTCCTTGGCAGGTTGTACATAGGCTGAACCATCTCTTGACCGGACTTTCTTTCCAAAGTGAAGTTCGCTGTCCCAATCCACAGATTTTGGATCTATACCCTCCTGCTGAGAATTAAAAATATCCCATAACCATAGGCGCCCATCACCCCCCAGATAGACTGTACCGGTGTTGATGCCACCAACAGGCATTCCAATGTATTGAAGCTCATTTTTGCTCTTAAAGTATTTACTTACAGAACCCCGATTATATAATGATCTTACCCATTGCGGGTTCAGTTTTTTATCGGCAGGAATATTATGTACCAGTTCTCCGGGTAAAAATGGTCCGGCAATGGCTCTAGCCCTCGAGGCATACATACCGGCAGCAAATATCCCGGAGGTCTTTAAAAAAAATCTTCTTTGCATAAGGCATTAAAAGAATGTTATGAATTATCAATCTTAAAAAATATAAAAGAGAATCAATGATGAATTCGTTCCTTTATGAAAAATACAATAATTTAATTTTTAAATGAGATCGTACACAAATTTATTTTTATGATTTTTTCTAAATTAAACACACTCAGAGTTACAATTCTTTTTTTTGGATTAATATGCCTGTTTCAGTCCTCCTTTGCACAAGTTTCATTTATATCAGGCGAATTGAAAATGAGCCTCAACAAGCAAGGATCTGTGACAGAATTATCCAATTTATCAACAGGCAAAAACTATATTTCTACTGATACTCTATCTCCTCTGATTACACTGGTAAGCAAGAATATACGGTACCAACCAAGCTCCATGAATTATGATAAGGTTCAGAAAAAAATCACACTTGGATTTAAAGAAGCGGGAGTAAGTATTGACGTGCGTACAACAAGTAAAAGCACCCATCTTGTTCTGGAAATTATTAAGGCAGCACCAGAGAGTAAAATCGATGCCATTATTTGGGGTCCATACCCAAACATAATCGCTAAGACCATAGGCGAAATCATTGGTGTAGTTAGAGATGGAGAAGTATCACTTGGCATACAGGTTTTAAACATCAAAACAATGGGTGGTGATTATCCTAGCGCAGAGGGCAGCACTTGGGCGAGAGGTATTGCGGCAGTTCCATCAAAATGGGGAAGCAAACTGCAGGCCTATTCCATTAACAGGGATCGCAACCGTTTTGTGGATGCTTGGGGAGGCCTTTACAAAAACATGCCTGTGAAAGCATTAAAAGGCGAAACAGTTGTCGGAAGTAAGATCGCAGTTTTTTCCTGTAAAGAGCCAATGACATTCGACCGTTTGGAGCAAATTGAAATCGCCGAAAACCTTCCTCATCCAACGGTAAATGGGGTTTGGTTTAAAAAATCAAATCTTTATGGCAAATCCTACATGATTTCATCCTATGGTGAAAAAGATATAGATGAGATGATTGGGTATACCAAACGCGCGGGACTGGTATCCTTGTACCACGAAGGACCGTTTAAAAGCTGGGGTAATTTTGTATTAAATCCCGATCAATTCCCAAATGGAAAAGATGGTTTAAAAAACTGTGTAGACAAAGCACATGCTGCAGGTTTGTTTCTGGGCATACATACGCTTACCAATTTCATCAATACCAATGACCCGTACGTATCACCCGTACCCGACAATCGACTGAGTTTTACTGGAACGTCCACTTTAAATAGAAACATTGATGCTGATCAAAATACAATTGAGGTTATTTCACCGGAGTATTTTAATGATGAAAAAGGAAATAACATGCATACCGTAAACATTGGATCTGAATTGATACGCTATAAATCTGTGAGCAACACTGCCCCTTATTTGTTATTGGATTGCCAGCGTGGTGCTTTTGGGACTGTCAAATCTGAACATCAAGCCGGTGAACAAGTAGGAAAACTTTTTGATCATTCATACAAGGTGTTCTTTCCAAATCTGGAAATGCAAAGAGAAGTTGCGAAAAACATAACTAATTTGATGAATGAGACGGGTGTGGATCATCTTGATCTGGACGGTCATGAAGGTGCGCTGGCATCCGGTCAGGGCGATTATGCTCTTGAGCTATTTGCCAAAGATGTTTATGATCAGGTAAAACATGATTTTATTATCGGGACCAGTTTAAGCAAAACATTCTACTGGCATATCGGTTCCTATTATAATTGGGGTGAGCCTTGGTACGGAGGTTTTAAAGAAAGCATGCAACAGTACAGGATTGATAATCAGGGTTTATTTGACCGAAATTATATGCCACATATGCTGGGATGGTATCTTCTTGCAGATAATACTACCCTTCCGGAGATGGAATGGATGCTGTCGAGAGCTGCCGGATACAATGCAGGATTTGCCATGGTTGCACGGCCTGTTGCATTGAGAAAAAATCCGCTTTCAAACCAATTACTTGATGCTATCCGGGAATGGGAAAGCGCACGTAATGGAAATGCTTTCAGCAAAGCTCAACAAGAGAATTTAAAAAACCCAAAGAATGAATTCCATCTTGAAAAAAGAGATGAAGGCAAATGGACGCTCCATCAGTATGCGATGTCACCAGTTTTTACAAGAGAAAAATTTGAACGTCAACCGGGCGAACCCACGCATACCACCTGGAATTTGCAGTATAATTGGAAAGAACAGCCACTACAATTTAGAATGCAGATCACAGGCGAAAAAGGCAGCGTGAAAAATATTAAAATGCAAATTGACAATTATAAAGAACTTTTATTCCCCATTGAGTTAGCAGCAGGTGAAAGCCTGGTTTCTGATGGTACAGAAACTATCCGGCTTTACGATAAAAATGGAAAACCAAAAGGATCATTCAAATTGCAAACAATGCCTCCTGTTGTTTCTTCAGGAGCATATGTAATTCTGATGGATTCTGATTTTACTGGAGATGAAAATCCTAAAATTGAAGTACAATTTAAGGGACTTTCTGGGAGTGAGGAGATACAAGTAAACTGATTTTAGGACTTGGAACGATTATGACGTGAATTGTTTTGGCTTCTAAACGAGTCTGAAAGACTCTTTTGCATTGATGAATCCGTAGAGACGCTGCGCTGAAACTGTACAACAGCATTTCTGTTGTGCTTATAAATCAATTTTGTAAATCGCTGGAAACTCTACGGACAGCAGGGCGGTAAATTCGACTTCGCTTTTCCAATTTGTGACTGACGAAATCTACTTTCCACTCGGTTAGGTGATTTCGCAAGTCGGAAATTGTAGACTTGCGAATTTACTTAGGCGTTAAGCTAGATAAATTCGTCTTCGTTTTTTTAGATTTGAAGCCGAAATCGACTCTCAAAATGCCCATTGATTTCGATTTCTATTATTGAAAATTGTGTTAAATTAGACCGATGCTATTTCAATACAACCTACAAAGTTGCTTATTATTAATCTTCTTTGTGCATATTTTGGTATATGCTTTTTTATTCTTTAAACGGAGCTTCAAACAAGATAATTATGCCGATAAATTAATAGGCTGGTTTTTATTGATCGCCGCTTTATTGATTAGCCCATACATGCTTGGTTTTGCGGGTTGGTACGATAATCAGCCTTATCGAGATATTCTTTTCTTTGTTCCTTTTGTACACTCTTTAGCCATAGGGCCGCTATTATACTTTTATGTAAGAGCCATTTCTAATTATACTTTTAGGATAAAAGGTAAGATGTATCTACACCTTTTACCAGCTTTTATTTATTTGGGAGTAACTAGTTGGATGAGCTTAGCCGATGTGTTCCTCTTTGATAATTATAACTTAACCAATGAATATGAAGATCCTGATTTCGCCGGTTGGTACACCATACTTTCAACAATAAGTATTTTAGTTTATCTCTTTTTATCTATAAAACATTTTAGAGATTACAAGAAATTTACTCAAATAACCACTTCCTTTGCAGATTTAGCAAGTTTAAAATGGTTAAGAAACTTTTTATATGCTTACGCTTTACTAACAATTTTACCCATCATCAAAGAGATCCTTTCCAATTTTTACTTTTTTGAGAAACTAAGGTATTTTGGTCCCTGGTATTATTTTGTGGCTTTTGCCTTAGTAACTTATTACATCGCAATTAATGCCTATCACGCCATTCATTTGCCCCTGAGGCGAATTCAATTTAGTCCGAATTCTTTGGAGCCTTTTCAGTTATTAGCTAGTAATGTTATAGATGAGGAAAAAGATTTAGTTGCAGTAGAAGCACAAGTTTTACCTCTTGATGAAAAACTTGTCCAGTTAAAAAGCAAATTGAAAGATTTGATGGAACAAGAGCTATTGTTTGAACGTTCGGATTTAACCCTAAGTGATGTTGCTTTAAAATTAGAGACTAACGCGGTGGTTTTAAGTAAAGTGGTTAATCAGCAGTTCAACCTTAACTTTAATGACTATGTGAATCAGTATCGTGTAAACGCAGTGATTGAACGTATTGCAAACCCTCAGTTCAAGAACCAAACTTTGCTAGCCATTGCCTTTGATGCTGGGTTTAATTCTAAAGCTACTTTTAACCGGGCTTTTAAAAAATTCACCAACAAGAACCCTAAGGATTTTTTGACTGAAAGCTAAACCCTTTAGCCTTAATTTTGCGATGGCATCCTTCACCGCTATTTTTCTTCGGGAAATAAATTCTGGCCTCTCTCAATTCTATTAAGATTATAACACTCAATCACAGCTTTTTATTAAATACGTCTCAAATTATAATCTGATACCTATTTACTAGCCTCAAATTATAATTTGAAGCGATGCGCCTTTGCTTAACCGACACCTTTGTATCAAACAAAAACGGTAAAGCATCATGAAAAAATTATTCTACTTATTATTCATTACTATGGTTTCTCAAATTGCAGTTGCGCAACAGAAAGATAGCGTTCAGGTAAAAAGAGACACTATTAAATCTCAAGTGTTAAATGAAGTGGTGGTCAGATCCAACATACCAATTATTGAGGTTAAAACAGATAAGGTAATACTAAATGTGGATGCCATTACAAATAGTGTTGGCTTAAACGGAATAGACTTACTGCGGCAAGCACCGGGCGTAAGTGTAGATGGGCAAGAGAACATTAAAATGAGTGGCAAAAATGGCGTTCAAATATTATTAGACGGTAGATTACAAACCTTAAGTCAGCAACAAATTACTTCGCTTTTAAAAGGATTAGATGCAGCAAACATCAAAACCATAGAAATTATTGCAAATCCATCTGCTAAATATGATGCGGCTGGAAATGCGGGAATTATCAATATCATTTTCAAAAAATCTAACCTAAATGGAACAAATGGAAGTTACAGTTTAGGTTATCAACAAATGAATCATTACCGCCAAAATGGAGCGTTTAACATCAATACTAAAAGTAATAAATTGAACGCTTTTGCGAACGGAAATTATGCCAATAGCCTCCAATATACCAAAGTAAATGCAGAGCGCTTAATTGGTAATCAAGCGTTTATTCAAAGTGGGATAGAAAGACAAGGTTATCAAAATCCTAGTATTAGAACCGGGCTTGATTATAAAATAAATACCAAACATAAAGTTGGTGCAGTGTTTAATTATAATAGATTATGGGATGATTTTCCATCAGATGCGGCTACTCTTATTTTAAACGGCAATCAAAATGATTTATTAACAACAGCCACTATCGCTAATCTAACAGAGAATAAATTTGCCACAAACTTAAACTATCAATTTGCAGATACCACCGGTAAAACGCTAAGTTTTGATGCTGATTGGTTAAACTACAATTCAATTTTGGATAACAATGTGGTTAATTTATTGACCAATAGTAAGGCCAAAAGTTTATTTGATAACGATACTAAAACAGGTATAAATTTATTTGCTCTTCGGGCAGATGTTGGCTTCAAAATCAAAAAGAAGACAAATTTTGAAACCGGATTAAAATTCTCGGCCAGTAAAACAGCCAATATTTTAAACGCTAAACAAGAGCTAGAAGGGCAAAATCGAATTATTCAATTTAATGATTTTGACTATCAAGAGCGTATTTATGCCGCTTATGGAAATTTCAACACCTCATTTAATGATAAATGGAATTTTCAATTTGGCTTAAGGACCGAGTTTACTACAATGACAGGCTTATCGGTAGATCAAAATCAAAAAAGTACTGCATTACCGGATACTTCATATTTAAATATTTTTCCAACGGTTTATCTACGATATCGAGCAAATGAAAATCATGTATTTGGTTTTTCATACAATAAAAGAGTAGACAGACCATCATTTCAAGATCAAAACCCGTACATCTACCGAGTAGATTATTTTGTAAGCAACCAAGGAAATCCATTGTTGTTGCCTCAGTTTACTCAATCATTAGATTTAAATTATACTTACAAAGGGCAAACACAATTCAGTTTAAAATTTAGCGAAAGCCGAGATTTAATTGAAAACGTAAGTACACAAATTGGCGAGCAAATCACTGCAGTGATCATCAATGCCGGCGTTAGGAGTTTCATCAATGCAAGTGTAAGTACGCCTTTTACTATCAATAAAATATGGAATGGTTATGCTAGTGCCGAGCCATATTATCAATTCTACAAAGCAGATTTAAGTGCTTATGATGGCTTAGCCAAAGTGAATAATGGTGGTTTAGGTTTCAATAGTTATATCAGCAACAATTTTGAATTAGGTAAGAAATGGCAAGCCGGCCAAAGCACTTGGTTTAATTATGCTAGTCGCTCTTCTATCTATAAAACCAAAGCAATTTACAGTATTGATTTATCAGTTAAAAAAATAATTATGAATGATAAAGGAACACTCACATTCGCTTTCAGAGATTTATTGAATACCCAACGTTGGGCACAATCTTCACAAGTTGGGCAGGTAAACCTAAGCAGTGTTCGTAAATGGGAGAGCCAAGGACTTTTTATCGGTTTTAATTATCGTTTTGGAAATCAAAAGTTAAAAACCAATCAAGCAAATGAAAGAAGCATTGCCGAGCAGGATAGAATCAAGAAAAGAAATTAATGTAAAACAAGAAAGTTTAAAGTATTAAGTGAAAAGAAAATATTTAATCAAATAAAATCATGAAGAAAATAATCATTTTAATTGCCATCATATCATTTTTAATTCAATCATGTGCGGTACTTAAATCCCAAACTATAATTGAACCCAGTAAAACCTTTGTTTTGGGCGAAGGAAATCATGTTGCTTATTCTGCAAAGGTGAAAAACATTGGAAATGTAGATATTGAAATTTTTAAGCAAGAGTTGGGAGGAGAGAAAATTAGCGTTGAAATTTTAAAAGTAAACCAAGAAGAAAATTATGAAATCCCTAAAAATACTGCTGTTTTTTTCAAAATTACAGTAAATCTCAAACAGTACGAATAAAAATTGAGCTTCGTGGAACCAGTAATTTAACGATGGGATATAAAGAAAATAAGATTTGAAACATGAAGTTCGAAAAGAAATAATTAGCATAGCCGTCCCTCTTGATTATTCTGTAAAAAAGAGTCTTCAAGTTTTTTTTAAAAAACTATCATATGGATTAATCATTGAAGTTTTTATAATTTACGTCATATCTATTAATTGGTATAGTTCTGGTAGTATTACTAAGTTAGAGTAGCTAATCAATCTAGGAATTATTAATTAATCAGTATAGCTATTTCAGGACAAGACTAAATGTCGACCAAATTACTTCTTTGAGTAAAATTTCTTAGATTTTCTTCTTTAACTATAAGGCCCTAATAGCTGGACTACGCTAAACTGATTTGCTGAACGTATCATATTAATGTCATATTCCTAGTCAAAAATATTTTTAAACCTTTACTGGATATTTAAAAACTCATTTTACTATTTTTTGTTATTCTCTCATCTAGAAAAAATAAAAATAGTTTGTAAGGTTTCTGCAAAAAAACCAACAAATTTAAAAAACTCAAACGAATATGAAAGTCAATCTAATTTTATTTCTACTTTTTGCAATGGTAGCTTGTAAAAAAGAAAATACGGCAAATCTTATTTTAGATGAAAAAGTAGACCAAAGCCAATCTATGGAAAAGG
>Ga0163144_10025373_pt1 | contig 11576 bp, 7 predicted proteins | sample OliLak19BULKMAT1_FD_123175 | JGI IMG/M metagenome (GOLD analysis project Ga0163144, IMG submission 123175) | Freshwater microbial mat bacterial communities from Lake Vanda, McMurdo Dry Valleys, Antarctica - Oligotrophic Lake LV.19.BULKMAT1 | ecosystem: Environmental > Aquatic > Freshwater > Lake... | reverse complement strand
GACCACGTAATCATCGGGGGTATCTTGTTGCAACATCAACCACATGGCGCGGACGTAATCCCCCGCAAAACCCCAGTCGCGTTGGGCGTCGGTGCTGCCGATGCGGAGTTCTTTGGCCTTGCCGAGCTTAATTTTGGCCGCGTTATAGGCTACCTTGCGCGTGACGAATTCGAGGCCACGGCGCGGGCTTTCGTGATTGAACAAGATGCCGCTGCTGGCGTGCATGTTGTAGCTTTCGCGGTAATTGACCGTGATCCAGTGGCCGTAAACCTTCGCCACACCATACGGGCTACGCGGGTAGAACGGGGTGGTCTCGACCTGTGGGACTTCTTGTACCTTGCCGAACATCTCGGAGGACGAGGCTTGATAGAAGCGGATTTTGGGGTTGACCGTCAGAATCGCGTCCAAGAGGCGTGTGACGCCGATTCCGGTCACTTCGCCGGTAAAGACCGCCTGATCCCACGAGGTCTGGACGAAACTCTGCGCCGCGAGGTTATAGACCTCATCCGGTTGCGAGATGGTCAGTGCTTTGGTCAGACTGGTCTGGTCGCTCATGTCGCCAGACAGAATTTTAATCTGGTCTTGGATGTGGCGGATGCGTTCGTAGCGGACAGTGCTGGTACGGCGAATCAGGCCAAAGACCTCATAGCCCTCTTTCAGCAATAGTTCTGCTAGGTATGAGCCGTCTTGTCCGGTGATGCCGGTGATGAGTGCGCGTTTTGCCATAATCGAGTTCTATGCTCCTTTAACGCGCTGGCGACAATCTTCAAGTAGATCGCGCAGCGTCTGTTCAAACGGAATTTGCGGCTGCCAACCGGTGGCCGTGTGCAGGCGGGCGTAATCGCCCTCTAAAATCGGGATTTTGCTGGGGCGCAGGCGGGTGGGGTCTACCTGTACCGATATGTCCACCGTTGAGTGCGCCAGCAGACCGTCTAGCAGGCTCTGGATGGTACGCGCCTTGCCCGATGCGATGTTATACACCTCACCCGGGCGTCCATGCTCAATCATCAGGTGATAGGCGCGGACGACATCGCGCACATCGGTGAAATCACGCCGCGCCGACAAATCCCCGACCATCAAGACCGGCTCTTGCAAACTCGCCTCAATCCGTGCGATTTGTATGGCGAAAGCGGGCGCGGCGAACGAATCGCTCTGGCCGGGGCCAAAGTGATTGAACGGGCGGGCGCGGTAAATCGGCAGGCCATGGCTGAGGTGATATTGCAAGCCCAACATATCTTGCGCCACTTTACTCACACTATACGGGCTGTTGGGGGCGATAGGCGTGTTCTCGGTGATGGGGGTAACGCTGGCCGCACCGTAGACCTCGGCTGACCCGGCAATCAAGAATTTGGGCGCAATCTTGAGCGCGATGCAGCCCAATATCAAATTGAGTTGGGCGCGGATATTGGTCTCTAGCGTATCCCACGGGTCTTCAAACGAACGCGGGACGAACGCCTGACCCGCCAGATGGTAAATCTGGTCGGGGCGGACATCTTCCAGTATCGCCTGAGTCGAGGCTGAGTCGCGTAGGTCAACCTGTACCCAGCGCATATCGGTGTTCGGCGGCGGCGTATGGCCGGGGAGTTGAGTCCCGGTGATATGTGCGTCTGGCACGGCTGCACGTAGATAACGGTTTAACGTCCCGCCGACAAACCCGCCAGCCCCAGTGATTAGGATTTGCACCCGTCCCGTCCCATCCAATGCGCGAACAACAATCGCATCGGATTATACAGGTCACGGGCGTCCGTGCCAGACCTAACGCGGTGGATAAGGCGCGATGAACAACTCAGTTTTTACGCCGCCCCCTGTGCGATGCGTATAGGCCACGATGTCATAGTGCTGTCCGGGCGGGATTTGCAGTGCGTGGAGTGTCGTGAGGATGCGGTTGTCAATGTCGATGAGGATCAGGTCGAACGCTCCTTGCGGCGTGATGTTCTGCGCTGAGGCGCTATTCGGCCCGACATTGCGGATGAGGCGACGGACATCCATCGGCACGGTGAACGGTTCCGGGGTTGGCGCGGGGGTGAGCGGAAATACCGGGTCAAGAGTCGGTGTCAGGCTGGGCAGCGGCGTGAGGGTGGGCGCAATGGGGGTGACATCCGGCGGATATAGGTAATAGCCGAGGCTATAGACATCCAGCGGGTCGCCGGAGAGATTCACCAGCCGTAGCGTGCCAGCGCCCTCTGTCACCCTCAGCCCGTCGTCGTTAATCATCGTTGCTTGCAGTCCAGCTACCGGCGAACCGAAAATGAAAACGCTATAGTCGCCGGGAGTAGGGATGGCGAGGCGGAGGTCGAGCAAGGCAGGGCCGTCCCCGGCTTGGCGCACCAAGAGGGCGAAATCCTCGCCTAATATTGGGCTTAACGGCCCCCCAGCAGGGGAAATCAGCGCTGGGATGCTGAGGATACCGTTGATATATACATCTACAGCGACACCGGCGGCCAATCCGTTGACGAAGCGCAGGCGCGATTCTGAGATGGCCGTGCCTTCCGAGGTCAGGGCGGCGGACTGCTCAACTGGGTAGCCGTAAACCGGAGACGCAACCTCAGCACGGCCCGTTACGGCGTATAACAGCGTCTGACCAGCGGGGAGCGGGATGAGCTTATCTTCAAAAACGCCGAGGTCTGGATTGTTTGCGTCGGTGAATGTGAAACGGATATCGCCCGCTTGGATGAGCATGGGTGCGCTGAATTGACCAGCCCTTATTGGACGGGCTTCTTCTATATTTTCACCATTTCGTCCCGCCATCAAACCAGTCACATTTTCCGCAGCATTGAAAAATACTAGCCGCGAACTGCCCTCTGGAACTGGGGCGAGGTCGTCTTGATAAGAAATAACCCGTACTGCCGCTGCCGATCCGGTCAGCATGAGGATGAGCGATGTCCCCGCTTGCCCTGTGAAGATGTGACCATCAACCAGCGGGGCGGACGCCGTGCGGTCTGCGCCCGCGCTATACACGCTCAGGCGCTGTGACCCAGTGACGACTTCTTGAGAGGTGGTCGTGCCGCCGAATCCAATCGCCGCGCCCATGGGTAGATCGTTGAGATATAAATCAACCTCACGCGATTCGGCGCTGAGATTCACCACGCGGACGGAATAACGCCCCAAAACCGGCGATTCGAGCCGTTGTAATTGCACGGCATCGGGATTGGCGGGGTCGTTGGCAAGAATGAAGGTATAGAGCGTCAATTCGCGCAGGGTGATAGGTTGTTCTAATAACACCCGTTCCCCGGCGGTTGCACGTATCGTGTAGTCACCGGATTGGGAGATGGACGCGGATGACGCGCTGAACTGGTCTAGTGGGATGGCGGCTGCGTCGCCTAATGTCACGGAGATTTGGCCTACATCGGTCAGCGCATTGGCGAAAGATAACCAAACCTCCCCACCACGTAGGGGTTCAGTCGGCTGTGAAATCACCATGATTTGGCGTGTATCGTCCGTACCGGCCACGATTAAATCGAGGTTTTGATCTGCCACAGTCGTCACTGAGACAGGTGCGCCTGTGCCGTCGGCGTTGAGCGAGGCGGTATATGTGCCGGGGAGAATAGCAAATTGAGCGCTGACATAGGTCGGGCGTAGCCCGGTGGCAAGCGAATTGCCGTCAAGGTAAAGGTCTAGCGGCGCGGCATCGGCGGTGAGGTTCATCACGCGCACTTGTCCTTTACCGGGGCCGACTTGCACGCTACGGCCAAAAAACTCGGTGGGCGAGGGCGTCGGAGTCATATAGGGAGTCGGCGTGTTGGTGGCCGTTAGGATGGCGCTGGGTGTCAAGGTCGGGGTTTCACTGGGCAGTACGATAGCGATGGGCAGCGGGGCATCTGCGCGGCAACCCGCGATGAATACCAACATCATGACCGATACAACCCGAATCCAAATTGTTACAGTGTTTGCTCGTCTCATCCCGCTTGCCCCGTATGTTACAAAATCCCATCCAGCATAACTATAACGCAAAAGCCCCGCACGCGGCGGGGCTTCTGTTGTGGGATTGTTTTGGTTTTGCCCTTACGCGCTGGGCGTCGGGGTTGGGGTCACGGTAGGAGCAAGGGTCGGCAGTGCGCCGAAATCCGTGCTAAGCGGGATGTCCACCAATTCTACCGGCAAATCGTTGAAGCTGAACAACAGGTATGTCGTGGACAACCAGCCGCGCACGCCATCAACCTCGGCCTCGACCCAATCAAGGGTATTGGTGCGGCTGAAAACCTGAACGCGAGCGCCTACGGGCAAATTCGCCAGCACTTCGGCGTTGACGTTCGGGCTACGGCGTAGGTTCAGGCTGACGCCGGCGTTCAAGCCCACCACCTGTGCGACGTTGACGCCGCGCAGCGGGTCAGCCGTCGGCTGGATGATGCCGGGGGCGTCATCACTGACATCGCCGCGTAGGGTGGCTTCATCGACGGGGATAATCAGTTCCTGTACTTCGAGTTCTTCCACAGTTTGCGGCTTGGTGCGGAAGGTGAACTTGAGGTAGAGCGTCCCCGCCCACCCGACAATCGTGCCACCCCCGGCGGGCTTATATTCGACATACGCCCATTGGCCGGATGCGCCAACGCCAATCAAGCGCATGGATGTGCCAGTGACGACGCGAGCTAAGACCTCACCGGAACTTTGCGGGGTGCGACGGATGTTGAGGTTGACGCCGGTATCGAGGTTAAAGACCTCAGCACGGGCGAAGTTTTCCGGCGGGATGGGGGTCGTCACAACCGTGCCGACGGCCTCACCCGGTTGATTGCGCGGGACAGGAGCGAGGTCAGCGAGGCGCTGCTTCTCGCCACGGGGATTGCGGACATCAAGGTACAAGGTGTTGACCCAAGCCGTGACGATGCCATCGGGCGTGGTCAGCGTGACATTAATCCATGTCGCGCCGGGTTCGAGGTCGGCGTTCGCATCCGCTAGGAGGGTGGCCGGGTCAACGAACTCAGTGCCATCCGGCAGCAAGATTTCATCACCTGTCAGGATGTCGATGGGCGCACCTTCGCGGCCATTGACCACAAAGACTGTGCCGTTCGGCCCAAGACCGAGCGAACGGGCTTCTGGCGAGGGGTATTCACGCAGTTGCAAGTTCGCGCCGGGGTCAAGCACGATACGGGCGGTGGTCTGTGTGCCTGCCGTCGGGCCGGTTGCAGCCGTGACGATAGGCGCCGGGGTCGCTTGGAGGACTGTCGCAGGGGCTTCGGTGGGGACGAGCGTCGGGGTTGGGAGGATGGCGACGATAATCTCATCCGATGCGCCGGGGGCGCTGTTGATGGCCTGCGCCAGACCGGTTGGGACGACCTTCAAGATGAAAGCGCCGCCGACGCGGGTGACAATCAGGTTGTAATATGCGCCGCCGTAGAGCGAGACATTCGGGATGATAGTATCAGCGCCTATTGCACCCGCTTGTACTGTCAGCGTAATGTTCTGGCGGCTGGGTGCGAGGTTAACCACTGCGCCTGCTTGCCCGACATTTAAGCCCTCGGCCAAAACCGTGCCGTCGGCCAATGTTGCGCTGATGGTCGTGCCGCTGACAGCGTTAATCACGCTCACACCAGCAATACGACTGGTCACGCCGCTGATGTCATCGGGCAGCGAGACGACTTGCAGGTCATCCAGTGAACCCACGGCGGCCACGGTAGTAGCGCTGCCCGCCGTCACATCCAAATTCAACGTGGCGACTTCCGTACCGCCGCCCGCGACGCGCAAGCTGACGGATGCGCTACCGACATCAACTGGGATGTGGACGGTGCTTTCACCAAACGGGAGGGCGGCGACCAACAAGGTATCGTTCACGAACACATCGACATTGGGTGCGCCATCTGCCGCGTGCGATACGCGGACGAAACCGACTTCACCCACCGCTTGGACGGGTGCGCGAAGCACCAATGCTTGCGGCGCGTTGGTCGTGCCATACAACACGAGGGTTTGTGCGGTGCGCCCGGTTAGGCCGTACTGAGTGGCCGGGAGTACCGCCGTGTCAACGCTGCCGCCCGTAGGGAAGGCGGTGAAGCTGTAGGCGTTGGCCGGGACATCAATGGTGTTCAAGAAGTCCTTATAGGCCAAACCGGTGATGATGGTTTGCCCGTCGGCTTGGAAATCTAGCGCGGGGCCACCCTTCACAGCATGGATGACGTTGAAACGGCTCGTCCCCAAATCCAGAGCGTTGAGGTCGTCACGGTAGACATCGAAACTGAGGGGGTCGGTGGACGACGCAATCAGCGTGAAGGCTTCATCGCCTGCCGTGGTGATGGTCTGCTCGAACAGCGTACTGGTCACGCCATTGAGCGTGACGCGCACCTTGAGGTCGCCTGCTGGGGCGCTGATATAACCAGTGGATTCGCTAAAGCTCAGGCTGGCGGCGCTCAGGTTGTCGTTGATATAAACGTCCAGCCCTGAAACGCCGGGGATGACGTGTAGGAAACGCACCTGCGAGACGGCAACCTGAGCGCTGACCGTGACGCCCAGAAGGGCGGCCAACATCAGGGCGACGATGAGGACGATGAACTTGCGGATTGATTGCATAGAAACTCTCCTTGGTCTGGTTTGGACGAAAACCGGGCGTATCGGCGGGGTTTATGTACCTTCTTGCCAGCCGTTGAGGTAACGTTCCTGCTCATCGGTCAAAATGTCGATATGGATGCCCATGGCCTCTAACTTCAGGCGGGCGATTTCCTTATCGATATTCTCAGGGATGACATAGACATCCGGCTTCAAGCTGGCCGCGTTCTTGAGCATGTACTCTGCCGCCAATGCTTGGTTGGCAAAGCTCATGTCCATGACGCTGGCCGGGTGACCTTCGGCTGCCGCGAGGTTGATGAGACGGCCTTCGCCCAGAATATAGAGCAGCTTACCGTTAACAACGTACTCTTCAACATACGGACGGACAAGACGCGGCTCCCCTGCGCTCATCCCACGCAATGCCTTCAGATTGATTTCGGCATTGAAGTGACCGCTATTGCACATAATCGCGCCGTGCTTCATGACCGCGAAGTGGCGAGCGTCCAAAACGTTGATGTCGCCGGTGGCGGTGATGAAGATGTCGCCAACTGCGGCGGCCTGTTCCATCGGCATCACGCGGAAACCATCCATCACGGCCTCAAGGGCGCGTAGCGGGTCGATTTCGGTCACGATGACGTTTGCGCCCATGCCCTGTGAACGGCTGGCGATACCACGGCTACACCAGCCATAACCGGCCACGACGATATTGCGCCCGGCCAACAGGATGTTGGTGGCGCGGATGATGCCGTCGAGCGTGCTTTGACCCGTGCCATAACGGTTATCGAACATGTGCTTGGTGTTGCTGTCGTTGACGGCCAGCACCGGGAACATCAATGCGCCGTCCTTGACCATCGCACGCAGGCGGATGACGCCGGTGGTGGTCTCTTCCGTGCCGCAAATGATGTCAGAGAGCAGTTCGCGGCGATTCTTGTGGATTTCGCTCACGAGGTCGCAGCCGTCGTCCATCGTCATCTGCGGCTTGTGGTTGAGGGCAGCCGTCAAGTGGCTGTAATAGGTGTCATTGCTCTCGCCCTTGATGGCGTAGACCGGGATTTCATCGTGGATGACCAGCGAGGCGGCCACATCGTCTTGGGTCGAGAGGGGGTTGCTGGCGACCAGCACGATGTCCGCACCGCCCGCCGCAAGGGTCTTGACGAGGTTGGCGGTTTCGGTGGTGACGTGTAAGCAAGCCGAGACGCGCAAACCCTTCAAAGGTTTCTCGCGCTCAAAACGTTCCTTGATAGCGCGAAGAACCGGCATTTCCAGTTCTGCCCAGTTGATGCGGTAGCGCCCGCCCTCTGCTTGCGCCAAATCCTTTACGTCGAATTGTTCGATAGCCATTGGCTGTTCCTGATGCTTTCTTTGTGAGTGATATCCGTTTGTTTTATGATGCCAGCGTTGGTTATTCTACGCTAGCGGACTCAAGCAGTTCATCCAACACGCCCTTGTCATCGTATGTCCCACGGAAGCGGGCGACGAATTCTGGGATGGTGAAGGTATGGCTTTGCGTGCCGACCTGTTCCAAGACATAGGTCGCGCACAGTGAACCGACCAACCCCGAAAGGGTTAACGGCCACCCCGACATAATGCCACGAATCAGCCCAGCACGAAAGGCATCACCGACGCCAGTAGGGTCGGAGATGTGGACTTCTGGGAAGGCTGGGACATCTTCATGCGTGTCACCGTGGTAGATGGTCGAGCCGCGTTTGCCTTTGGTGATGACCAAGACCGGGATTTTGGCGCGTAAATCTTCCAGCGACAAGCCTGTTTTCTTGCCGATGATGCTGGCCTCGTAAGCGTTGACGATCATCGCATACGCGCCCTCCATATCCTGAGTCAACTCCTCACCGCTGAGGCGCGGGACTTGTTGACTGGGGTCATAGATGAACGGCACACCCATCGCACGCGCCTCGGCGCACAGCATACTCATGGCCTTGGGGTCATTCGGCGAGACGACGATCCAATCTGGCTTGGTCTTAACAGCTTCAGCCAACTTATACTCGCTGGCACGCCCCATCGCCCCGGCATAGAATGAGGCAATCTGGTTGTTATCGAGGTCGGTATTGGCGAAAAACGAGGCGGTGAACACGTCTTTTAGCTGTGGGACGATGGAACAGTCTACGCCGCGAGATTCTAACCATTGGCGATATTCGCCAAAATCGCGGCCAGCTGTGCCGAAAAGCGTCGGTTTCACGCCCAACATCGCCATTGTGAACGCGATATTGGCAGCGACCCCGCCCCAGTGTTTGGTCATTTCATCAACCAAGAAACTCAGGCTGACCTGATGCAAATCTTCGGTGATGATATGCTCGACGAACCGGCCCGGAAAGCGCATCAGGTAGTCGTAAGCGATAGAGCCGGTGAGGATAATAGACATTGAAGACCTATGTTTCTAACGACATGCAAAACACCGGCATTATAATCGGTAACGGGTAGACTTCCATAATCAAAAATTCCTGAAAGGACGCCGGAAATGACATTGTTTGATGGAAAACGCCTCACCCAAGAGGTGATGCACCTCCCGATTGACGGGTTGCGGCGCGGCGCGTACTCCGATAAATACTTCGCCAATGTCGAAAAAGTGCTGACGGGGGTGTTCAAGCGCAGCCTGACTTATGCCGGGATTACCCCCTCCAAACCCGTGCCACCGGATTCCGTGGGCGGATTGGTCGGAGATGCAGTGGTCGAAATGCAAATCTTTACCCGGCGTGCGCCGTGGGCGCTGATTGGCGGCGTGGACGCGGCATTGGCGATGTTGCGCCATGCCACGCGCTGGAATGTGTGGAGTGGCTTAGAGATTGAGGCCGTTCAGGATGGCGTGCTGGTCGAATATGATGGCCACCCAGAGAACGTCCACCCGGTCATGAAGATACGTGGGCGCTACCGCGATTTCGCGCTACTAGAGACGCCGATTCTGGGAATGTTGACTCGCATCAGCCGAGTGGCGACCAACGTCTTAGAGGTGTTGCGCGTCAGCAACGGTAAGCCGGTCTTGTTTTTTCCGGCGCGATTCGACTTGCCGGATGTGCAGGCGGCGGACGGGTACGCCTATTGGCTGGCCGTGCAACGCTATAATTATGAATCTGGTTTGACCACCTCTGCCCGTGTCAGCACCGATACACAGGGCGCATGGTGGGGCGGGCATGGCGGCGGGACGATTCCGCACGCGCTGATTGCAACCTTTTTGGGCGATACCGCTGCTGCGATGAGCGCGTTCGCCCGCGAGGTCGAAATCGAAATCCCGCGTATCGCGCTGGTAGACTTCAATAATGATGCGGTTCGCGCCTCGTTAGAGACATTGGACGCCTATTGGCCGAATTATAAGGCGGCATGGCAATTCGGGGACCAGAACACGAGGCGCCAATGGACGTTGAACGGTGTCCGTCTGGATACGGCTGCGAGTCTGTTGGATGCCTCATTGACCGACCCCGCCGATAAAGGGGTCAGCCCCGCGCTGGTTCGGGTGCTACGCGCCGCCGTCGATTCCGCATGGGAGCGTTGGGGCGAGTCTGGTGATTCGTTGGAGGAGGCGCGGGCATACTGTAAGCGCGTGCAGATTGTCGTGACGGGCGGGTTTAATCGTGACCGAATCGAACGGTTTGAGCGTGACGGCGTGCCAGTGGATGTGTATGGCGTCGGGTCGTCTTTGTTGATGAATGACAAAACCACTGGGACGGATTTCACGATGGATATTGTTCGGGCGAAATTGGTCGGTCAGTGGGTGGATGTGGCGAAAGTCGGGCGGCGTGCAGGCGATAACCCCGATCTCCAATCCGTAGATGTGGGGACACTATGACCGATAACGATTCACAGGATTTTGAACCGCATAAGAAGGACGAAGGCGCGTGGGCGCGGGGCAGTCAGCTTTTTGCCAGCCAACGCGGGACTCGTCAGATTTCGCTCTCAGCCCTGATTGAACGGGTAGCCGAGCAGTTCGAGGCTGAATATGGGAGCGACTCCGCCGCTTTGCGCGAGGCCGTCACCCGCACCGATAAACTCAGACTGGTGCGCGAAGTTGTGCTGTATGTGGTCGGCGTCGAGTCGGTTAACCTCAGCCCGATAGACCTGTCTGGGGTGATTCAGGCCAGCTTCGGGGAGTTATTCGGCTATGGCGGCCTCGAAAAATATTTCGGCGACCCGTCCGTGACCACCGTCAGCCTTGAGGGGATTGATAAAGTTGCGGTGCGTTTCGGGCATGGGGATTTAGAAGTCCAGCCGCCCTTGTTTGAAGATATGGCGCATCTGACGCGCATCGTCAAACGACTGGTGCGCGATTCCCATGCCGAATTGCGCTCCGATGTGCCGTATTATGAGGTCGGATTCGTCGTAGACGGGCGGCGAGTCGGCGCTAATTTTGTCACCCCGCCAGCAACAATCGTCCTCAGCGCCGATTTTCGTATCCACCCTGTCACGCCGCCGACTCTCGCTGATTTTACCGATTCCGAGGAGGCCATCGCGTTATTGACCCAAATCGCGCAAGGAAACGATGGGATTTTGGTGGTCGGTGCGGAAGAATCAGGCAAGACGACTCTCTTGGGGATTTTGGCGACTCTGGCCGACTTGAGCGACGCGGTAGCGGTGGAACGCACGGGCGAACTCGCGCTGCCTGAATCGGTTAAGCGGCTGCGCCCGCAATGGCCGCTGGGGGATGACCCCGGCGTGAGTTTTGGCGAGCGGATTCTGGAGGCGGCTCAGGGGAATCCCAGCCTGTTGATTCTGGATGAGGTACGCACAGACGACCCGGTTTCAATCGCGCCACTGGTGGGGGAGCATCCTCCGGCGCGTCAGATGTGGAGTTTCCGGGGGACGACGGAAGTCAAACGGCTTGCGCCTGCATTGGGGATGCTGGCACGCCGCGCCGATGCTGACCAATCCACAGGTGAGGAACGCGCCACAAAACTATATCAGCGACTGCCGTATGTGGTCTGTGTGCGGCGGCGTGAGGGATACTTGCGCGTCGTGCGAATCGCGCAATGGCAGTACCCGAATTTGGTTATATTGTGGGAATGAAAACCAATAGATGTAGTTGAAACAAGGCGGACGCCCCATGGGGCGTCCGTACAGGGATCAATATTTTCTCGCCTTAAATATTTGACGGATAACTG
>Ga0163144_10025372_pt1 | contig 11577 bp, 12 predicted proteins | sample OliLak19BULKMAT1_FD_123175 | JGI IMG/M metagenome (GOLD analysis project Ga0163144, IMG submission 123175) | Freshwater microbial mat bacterial communities from Lake Vanda, McMurdo Dry Valleys, Antarctica - Oligotrophic Lake LV.19.BULKMAT1 | ecosystem: Environmental > Aquatic > Freshwater >... | reverse complement strand
TGCGATCAAGGTAGGCATCAAATCCCAGATCGTTCGAACTGCTGACGCTGCTGGTCACGTTGTCTGCCGAGGGCAGTTCCATCACAAGCAACTCTTCGAACGAGGCTTTGTAAAGCACGTTGTTGAAAAGACGGCAGTATTCTGTCATTGTATTCGTGGTTTCGATGAACTTCTTGCCGTCCTTCTCCACGATTCTCTGTTCGAATTTCCACCCACTATTCTGTTGATTGTTATTGGCGGCAATTTGCGATTCGTCGTAGCCGACAGGCATTTCTGCCGAGTTTGAGTATCGATATCCGGTCTTGAAGCAGTCATTTCCAAGCTCCTCCATATAACCATTGTCGCCGTAGATGGCCTTGCCGCCGTTCAATAGTCTGCCAGCGTCGTCTTCATCAACGACCGGTTGAAAATTGATGGTCTCGAACGAAGGAATCAACCCGGTCACCATGTAAAGTGCGACGCCGTACACAGGTTGTTCTACGCCGGGCTGCACGCCCTCAAGCTGCGTGCGAAACTGCTCCTCCTCCCACTGCGTGCGCATCGTCGCGCCGATTTCCAGCTTTTCGGTCAACGCCAGCACGTAATCCATCATCCGTTTGGGAGTCACATCACGTGCATACCAGATCGCGATGGGTCTTTCCGCAATTTTTCCCTTCAATTGGGCGTGGGCGGCGCAAGTAGAAAAAATAGCAAAAACCAGCGAGGTCGCCAGCAATCGAGTTAAGGCTGAGCGAAATACGGCGTGCAACATGGGAATGTCGTCCAATCGGCAGATATGGGGCAGGGAGGATCAGTCATTGGGAACGCGGAATGGATTCGTGTCAGCAGCGAGATTGTCTTCGCAATTGTGTGCGAACTGCAGAATTTTGCCGAAAAAACCGTTAAAGGAATGCGGCATCAACGCAAACACGCACTCCGACAACAGCCGCATCATGTACCGCTCGCAGCGGCAAACCATGCGTCTAGCCTGCCCAGACACTGCGATTCATTCCGACTCAGGTCCGGTTCTCGTAAAATACGCCGATCGCGCAGTATTGCGATTCTGAGCCTGCTAAACTGCCGTGCCAAATTCTCAATAAACCCAAGGCTGTCTACATTGCCCTGGAGGTTGGTTGTTTCCGCACCGATGGGGATCGGCGAACGGGAATTGATAATAATAATGAGTGTCGGCCTCCCGGGTGAGGCGTCACAGGAACAGATTCTTCACTGGGTAAATTCATGTCGCAAACTTCTCCTCGTGACGTCGTCATCACTGGCATCGGCATTATTTCGCCGCTGGGAATCGGACGCGAAGCGTTCTGGTCAGGCATCGCGGAGGGCCGAACGGGTATCAAGCGCGTGGAACTGCTGTCATTTGTCGGCACGCCTGGCTGTATCGGCGGTGAAGTCAGCGACTTCAATGACGAAACGATAAAGAAACAGCACCTCAAGACGCTGCGTAAAAGCGTCAACGTGATGTGTCGTGAAATTCAGATGGGAGTCGCGGCTGCGTTGCAGGCGATGGAAGATGCGGGACTTGCACCGGGTGCCGTCTCCCCTGATCGCATCGGCGTGGATTTTGGTGCGAACCTGATGTCCAGTCCACCGGAAGTTCTGATCGGTGCGGCACTGAAATCGATGTCTGAAAAGAACGGTCGTCCTGCGTTTGACTATGATCGCTGGGGCGTCGATGGAATGGCAGGCATGGAACCCAAGTGGCTGCTGCGTTATCTTCCGAACATGCCGGGATGTCACCTCGGTATCGCGCTGGATGCGCGCGGGCCGAACAATTCGATCACTCAGGATGAAGCGTCGGGATGTTTAGCGATTGCGGAAGCGGCAAACATTATTCGTCGCGATCGCGCGGACGTGATGGTGACGGGCGTGACAGGGACTCGCCTGCACCCTGTGAAATCCTGTCACAACAGTCACTGGGATATTCTGGCGGACGGACCTGCCGAAACGCGAGTGCGTCCGTTCGATGCCCATCGTATCGGCGAGGCACTGGCCGAAGCGTCATGCACACTGATCCTGGAAGCTCGCTCCCACGCTGAGGCCCGTGGAGCGAAGATTCTGGGAACTGTCCTGGGTTGTGGTGCAAGTACTGTAGCCAGCCGCGAAGGCCATCCGGACGAAGCAACCGCTGTAGTGAACGCTGCGAACGCCGCGATGTCACGAGCGGGCGTTTCTGCTAAGGATCTGGGACACATCAACGCATGTGCTGCGGGGCATCCCGCCCGGGATCGCTACGAAGCCGCTGCACTGCGGCGCATCCTTGGTGATCGTGCCGATGAAGTCCCTGTCACAGCATTCAAAAGCTACATGGGAAGTTCCGGCAGCGGTGCCGCGCTTTGCGAAATCGCGGCCTCATTGCTGGCAGCGCAGCACGGGGTGATCCCAAAGACGCTGAACTTCACAACACCAGATGTTGAGCAGCCGCTTAACGTGGTGCATGGCGAACATCTGCCAACGTCCAATGGGTTGTTCCTCAAGACGAGCGTCACCCGTGTCGGCCAGGCCAGTGCGGTGGTGATTCAGGCTTAGCAACGTGCGTGTCTCAGGAGTCCAAACGGCTCAGCAGGATATATTGGTTCAGCGTAAGTCGTGGAAACGGGTGAAGCGAATAGCAGAGAAGTGAAGCGGACACAGAACACATTGGACGTTGGTTTGGCGGAAGCTTGGGGGCCAGCCCCCAAACCCCGGGATTTGTCGCACAGGGCCAATAATGGAATGGTTTTTGATGGACCCAGAGCTGCCCAGATACTGGTAGCTACCGAACGTCACGCCGGTATCGTCCAGCGAATCAATCCGGCTGGAGGCGTCGTCGATCGCGTCGATCATGATTTATCGATCCCTGGCCAATCGTACTTTCTCTGATAAGAGCGACAAGAAGAATGTGGTGAATCCGACGGTCAAAGAGACGCCGACACTCCGAATCCATGTTCTGATCCAAATTCTTCTACTTACGCCACGCCAATATTCATTGTCGCACTCCGCCCAGCTTGAAATATCATCAATGTCATTCCCTTCCCGATCCGACTTTCCATTGGGGCCATAAGAGTAAATACCAAAATCAACCGACTTCTTGTCAAACATGAATTGACGACGAGTCACATGCAAGGGCTCGCCCCACGCATCGATCACAGGAGGTTCAATTGTTTTCGAGATTTGTGGTCCGAGTAGTTTCCCGCTGAGAAAATCCTCAATTCTGCCCATCGATGTTGCTGTGATCCCGCTGCGAATCAAATCATCCTGTACTCTGTCGGCTATCAACTTAGTCGTCACCTCGGCCGAATAGGCTGTACGAGCTGGTTGAAAGGCCAATTCAAATACGCCTTCGACTACAACGACTATGACAAATCCTGCAACGAGGTGGAAAAACAGGCGTTTGTATGGAGAACGTGACACTCAGTATGAATCCGGAAGTTGCCCGCGTTGTTGTTTGGCGTACCAACTGATTTCAATGCCCTCGGGCCTGGAATTGTTCGGAGGTCTCAGTCGCCGCAGGTTCGGCAAATCATCTGGAACACCAACCAGTTGTCGGTAAAGGATCGGATCGCGTTCGCTGGCGAGATCAACAATTCGCAGCGACATAATTTTCCACTTTACAAATGATCCAATTCAAAGTCACCGGTGACCTTCCCCCACATCTCACGCTTCCACCATGAAAAGTTCGAGGTGCTTCAGGAGCTGACGAAACCAATCGTTGGCCCCTTCATGCAGCTGGCTGGCATTGGAATAAGGCTGCTTCTTGACGGCCATCGTTTGAACCTGTGTTGTTAACTGCCGCAGCTAATGCGTGCGCGGCAAGAATCGCTGCCTGGCGATAGTGGCCGAATGTGATGAGTCCCGGCGAGTCGCTTGCCTTAGCCAGTTCCTTTGCCTTCATGGCAACCTGTTCGGCGAAGTACTCCTTCCATCCAGCCAAAGCCTTCGCCGCTTCTGCCTGAATCCGCATTGATCCGCTGCGATCCATAATCACCCTCCCTATGGTCTCGTGACGACGCATTCTACTTTGGCGCCCGTGATGCGAAAATGGCAGTTTTGTTCGGACTTAAAGCGTCTTTCGTCAGTATGCGCTTGCCGTCGATACAGATCCAAGGTGGCCAAAGGCTAGATCCAAAGTGCTGTGTCCCAAAGCAGGATCGCATGAGTACAATGGACAGCGACCTTTCTTCTTGATCAGAGATGTGGGCCCAGGTAAACGACTAGAAGTTTTGACGTTCGGTCCACTTTGGGCCATTCGAAGTGCAGCCTGAAGTATTGGTGCGATATTTTTCCGTGCCATGGGCAATGCAAATCCTTGCCGGTTCTCGGATCGCGAAATGTCATACCACTCTTAACATCCTCGTTATTCCTGCGACTCTGCGATTCGCCAGAGAACCAAGGGCGTGAACCGGCAAAATATTTTGTAAGGATTGCGGTTTCGGCCGGAGCATCCCCGCGAACCACACAGCCATTTAATTCGTCAAGTACCCGAAGCAACTCTAAAGTCCGGCTAGCAATCGAGCTCACAAATGGTCGACTGGCTAGCTTGTCCAAGATTGAGGCTCCGATAGTAAGGTTTGAGAATTGGCTTTCTGCATAGTCTATAAGTTCTTCCCAACTCCCCGCGGGTTGACGCAGTGTCGCAATGAACGCAAGAAGACTTTCCGAATCCCAAAAGTTAGGGATTGAGTGTTCCGTTTCACCATCAAGGCGTTCACGCCACGTTACTTTCAACGGAGATATCGTAAAACGTGAACCAGTAAAGCTGAAAACTGTCGCGACTGTCCCTTGTTCCTGCTGCCATGCCGCCTCGGCCAAGCTAGAATCTGTTACTAACTCTTCCAGACATTCAAACCACTCGTTTTCTCCATGTTGTTTGTTGTGGTCCCAAAACGGCCCGTCTTTCATCAACCAAATTCGAACCTGAGCTATCAGATCCCTGTCGCCACTTGAATACAGGATGCCCGAGAACGTTGATTCCGACGTTGCTGGATTTCCTACCAGCCGACTTCGGACATACATTGGAAACCCCTTGGCTCGAACGTCGCGTTGGCACTTCATTACCAGTTGCAGATTCGCCATGAATAGATGAGCAGAAATGAACTGCCCCTCTAATGATCGCTCATTTAGAAACAGCATAGGACATCATCCCAACTCGGTAAAATACGCCAGATCCTTGTCGAATTGGTCAAAGAACCCATTCGGCCAATAGTCGAGCTGGCCCTTCTTGTTGACCACGGGTGAGATAACCTGTGCACCATCTTTGTGTCGCGGAGTAAAGAAATGAATTGCGACATCTTCCGACGCAATTGTCTCGTCACGTACCGCACGACGGATTCCATTCAGTACATGGTCACTATGTGATTCGAGGATAACTTGAATACCAGAAGCAGCCACTTTTGCAGCAAAATGGCCGACCTCAGCTTGGGCAGATGGATGAAGGTGTGTCTCAGGATTCTCGATCATCACGACGTTGTCTTTGGGCGCCGCAAGGCAGACCGCCAAGATCGGTAGAACATGCGAAACTCCGTAGCCCACATTTTGTGGTCGATGGAACTCAGACTCACTATCTGTCCGCATTCTCAGAGTAACCAAATTGGCACCAACCACGGGTTGCACCTCGTATCCGGCTCCTGGAAACAGGTAATCCAACCATGCTTCAACCTGGCGCCTCACTTGTGGATTTGTGCCCCGGCGCAGGGTTTCGGCAACCACGGTCTCGCCATGGTTATAAAGAAACCACGGTGTGTATTCACCCTCACAACCGACGTCAAAATCGTTGCCGTCATCGCTCGGATTTATTGCATATGTCTCTCTTGGCCCCACACGATTGGCACAGAGATAGCTAGTTTGTTGCAGACGTCGAGAAAGAACTCTTGCCCACTCTATGGTACTTCGCGAAACATCTTTCACATTTGCCAACCTAGGAACGAGGGTCGCTGCGTCACCAGTAAAGTCCATTGTTTGCTCGTTAGACGTTATGCGCACATTCTTGATTCGTGGATACAATGAATTTCGATCATCGCTCTCGAAATCCCATTCCATTTTCGAAGCACCCTGTCGCAGCGCGAGCGAAAATCGATTTCTCCCGGTGCGTTTGTCGACAACATCTCCGAATTCTCCCAACGACACCCAAGGGCCATTGAGCAAAAGGCCACGGCTACCTTCCCCAAATCTGGCCTTCGTTTGATGGAGCAACGCCAGTGATTGTATTACTGTCGACTTCCCGCCCGCGTTAACTCCTGTCAACAGCGTCAAAGGTCTCAAGGGAAGAGTCAGCCTCTCAAAGCACTTAAAATGCTGAAGTGTCAATTCTTCGAACACTGAATTACCTTTCCAAATTCCTCGGTCGCCAATCGAAAACGTGTCTTTACTTTACGGGTTTGGTTCGTAGCGGATGAAATGGCGTCTACAAATTCGGGGTTATTCATCAAGTTGTAAAATGCGTTGAGCAATTGATCCTTAAGTGTGGCTACTTTATCCTCCTGCATCTGAGCAAACAGCACTGACAATACATCGAACAATGTGACGTTGATCTGTGTTCGTCGAGTGGAATCACGCGGCATCTTGCGGAACGCATTTCTTCCAAACACTTGGTAGCAGTTTGTCATACCCCTTTGGAACGACTCGGTAAGTTTGGCATAATCGTTCGACTTCAGCTCATTCATTTTCTTCAACGTTCGATTAAGGAACGTCTCCAGTTTTCCGTCGTAGTCGGAAAGGCCAAATAAAGAGAATCCAGCGAAACGATTGATACATTCCCGATCTCTCATTGTATTTGAATCCAGGCTTCCTGCCGTCACTTTAAGGAAGTGAGCGTCGTGTGCCATTTTACGAAGCCAACGAGTTGCCTCACCGACGTACAGGCAATTGCGCATTTGTTGCCTAGTAAGTGGCACACCACTATTGACTCGCTCAAAAATGTCGAACTTTGCTTGATCTGGGACTGCGCTATCGATCAGATAAAGCGTCAGGCTGGTATCCTCAAGTCGATTCTTCAGTTTTGGTGGCAGCTCCTCAAAGCAATTTCCATTCAACATGCCTGCGTATTCAAGCCCCTTGAGTCGGAAGTCTCCATTCAAGAATCGGTGAAAAGTCGTGAGCCGCTGAAGTCCGTCTACAACGACGATTCGGCCGTCACCGGTCTCTGCTAGATAAAAGACGGGTAGCGGTATCCGCATTAAAGCAGACTCAATGAGCTTGCTTTGCCTTTCCTGCTCCCAGACGAAGTCTCGCTGGAAATCCGGATCCATAATGATGTTCCCGGAGTCGATTCGTCGAATCGTCTCGAAAACTGACCGTGGCTCTGTTCGGATGAGCAAACTATCAATCGGGTACTCGCCGAGATCGTATTCGTCATCGTCGAGTCCCTCAACCTGTTCGGTTTCAACCATGATTTCGCACTTTGAAAACTGCCAGTGAAGGTGTCGGAAGGAAGAGATCGTATCAAGAATCATTCATGACCGCGAGGACTGGACTGGGGACTTGAAACTCAAAGGAATTAAGCGTCGGGCGATCCAAAGTATTGACCAAATAGGGCGTGAGCAGTTCACAAGACAACGGTCGTGCGTTTTGCATGATGAACATGCTGTTTCAGGCTACCGATCCGACGTGATCGGCCTGAGCGGAGTCTTTGCCGCTTGGTAACTGTTTCTCTAATCGGCAATTGCTGACGCCATGTCCCAGGCTTCAATAGACGCGGTCGTTTCTGCAGCGCGACTGAACAGTGACACTCCAGTGGCGTCTTCACGAGTCGGCCAGAGACGCTGGGTCATGCACTGGCGACCGTTCGCGAAGACTTCCAGCATCGAATGATCCAGAAAAATCCTCAGCCGGAGGGGTTCATTTGCCTGCAGCGCAAGCGGCGCTTCCTGAACTGTGACGCGGCGCGCCGCGTCTTCGGCATCGGGCGGCTTGAACAGACTCCAGCTGCGGTATCGAATCGAAGGATCAAGGGTCGATCGATTCACGTCTATCTGCAGCATCCCGGCTTTCGCATCATAAACAATTGCAGTCTCTTCCGCACCGTCTGCTGAGCGACGGAGTTTGATTCCAAAGCCGTCACTTCCCGAGGCTGGCACTTCGATCAGCAACTCGAGGCATTCGCCGTTGATATCGTTCAGCACCAATTCATCATCGGGTTTGACTGCGAGGTCTTTGTGCGAGCGATGGTTGAGCCGTAGCCTCTGCAGCTCCTCAACCGGTTCGATCTGCAGCGTTCCGTCGGATGTGAGCGAGAGAACTCGGGGAAGACTCATCACTCCGTTCCAGCCGCTGGAGACTTGCGCGGAATGCGGTCGTTCATCGAGACACCAGGCCCACAGAATTCGTCGGCCTTTATCGTCCAGCAGCGTCTCAGGAGCGAAGAAACAACCGCCCGGCCAATTCATTCGTGCGTGCGAACTCGCCACAAAATGATCATTCTTCCAGTCACCCAGAAAGTACCGAGCGCCTCGCATGTGGCTGATGCACAGCAGCATGTGCTGACCGCCGATCTGGAAAAAGTCGGGACAGGAGATGTCTTCGCCCGGTTCGCTCCAGGAATCATTGTCCAGAAATCGACTGACATATTTCAGCTGCGTTATCGCCGGTCCCCTGAACAACGCAGGAGGAGACCCGGTGCCCGGATTTCCGCCGAAGACCGCATAACAGGTGTCGTCTTCCAGCCAGCCGTGAGGATCCCAGGAATCGTAGACACCGAAGCCAGGTTCGCCCCGTTTCGGCATCGCCACGATTGGGTTCGATGGCAACTTTGTCCAGCGAATCAGCCGGTCGTCTTCCGCAGTCGCGATGCAGTTTCCCGCGCTGACGCCATGATACAGGATCGTTGGAATGCCTTCCTTCGACACGAACGCATTGCCACTGAAGATGCCTCGATCTACGTCGGTTGAAGCCACATCCAGTGCTGTGGGATGATGTTCCCAGTGCACCAGATCGATGCTGGATGCATGTCCCCAGCAGTGCACTGTCTGAGGTTCTGCGGACTGCTGACGCTGGAAGATGTAGAAGAGATGGTATCGACCATTCCAGAAGATTGCTCCGTTGGGATCTCCCGGCATCGTGTCACCTTCTTCGCAATGCAGAAAGTGATAACGCGGCCGGTGGTGATCTTTCTGAAATTTCTGCTTCAGCTCCCGTGAGCGCATTACCAGTTCCGCAGTCGGTGGCGATGGCGGAGCCGGTACGAACTGCGCAAACATGGCTGTTTTCGCCTGAGCACCGGAGGCCCCGCCACTCATGAGTGTGATTTCTTCATCGCTCAGCGCGCAATCCCAAAGTGCGGCGTGATCGATCATTCCTGGAAAAGGATTGTCCCCGGCACCGCCAGCTCCGATGCAGACAGGTTCTGTGTTGCCCTGGCGCAGCTGACCAGTTACCGACTTTCGGTCCATTACAACTCCATCAACAATCAAAACCAGTTCGCTGCCGTTGTACCGAGCGACAACGTCATGCCAGTCGGTCGGGCCAATTTGGGGCACCAGCGCGGTGACCTGGCCGCCAAGACCCGACTTGCCTTCGATCCCGATCTCGCAGCCCAGCCGCATGCCTTCCGGACCCTGACCGAAGTCGTAGGAAAAGAAATTGAACACCAGCGTCTCGTGTCCTCCACCTTTCGTGAAGAATCCGCGTGTCGACCACAGACTCTCTGCGGGACATTTCAAGCGAATCAAAGCGGTGAACGCATCTCCGGTCAGCCGAAGTTCGCCATTCGCTCCGTCACCGGCTTCCAGCCAGCCTCCATCCAGTACCGCCGCTGCACCGTCGCCTCCACGATTCAGGGAATCGTCACGGTCCTGGCCTTCCATGTGGACTCCAGGCGTGACGCTGCCGTTGATGTTCAGAAAGCTGTTGACTCCCGCAGAGTCTGAAAGGTCTTTCAAATGCCAAACGGCCACCGCGCGTCCAAAGATTGACCGAACATCTTCCGCAATGGCGTTCCGGGCCAGGCATGTGGCAAGCAGGATGACATAGATTCTTTTGGGCATGAAATGATTCCATGGCTCAATGAAGGATCAGAATTCTGGTCCGAAGGCGTCCCAGGCCACCATCGTGTGCACCGAAAGGCTGTTTTCGATTTGGGCGGCAATCGGGGTCAAGCCAGTGCGGTGGTGATCCAGGCTTAAGGAGAATGTCTCGTCAGCATTACGAATCATTGCCGATGCTCGCCGATGCGTCAACCGGCCAGCCGAGAGATCGGTGCAGCGTGAACTGTGCGACATTGTAGTCGGCAACGGCTCGGGTGTATTCACGCTGAGCGTTTGTCAGAGCCTGGATTGATTGCAGGACTTCGATCGGTAATCCCTGGCCATTTTCAATCCGGTCCCAGTTGCGATCGAACGAATCCTGCGCCGCGCTGACAGCTTCCTGTGCCGTTTGAATCTGCATCCACCGAGACTGCGCCTGAGCGTGTGATTCGACGATTTCGCGGGCGATCTGATCCATGAGGGCGATCTGCTTTGTCCGTGTTTGCACGATCCGTGAACTTGCTTCTCGGCGAGCCGCCTGTTCACCGAACCCCAACTGTCGCAACTCCCAATATGCAACTGCATCGGCGTCCAGTCGATCGCCGCTGTTCTGCAGATTGCTGCCAAGTCCTCCGGCCAGCCCGCCATAGCTCACACCCAGCAGCACACTGGGAATCAACGGTGCATAACGTTCGCGATTGAGACGCTCGACGGCTTCACACACCAGATGCCGCGATTCGGCGATCTCCGGGCGGTGCGATAAGCCAATCGAAACCAGACTCTGCGCCGACGTGCCGTTATCAACCATGGTAATCGGATGCAGATGCGACTCCGCAGGCTGCAGCAACTGAGCGTATTCCCAGCGCACCTGCTGAGCCAGTCGTGCTGAGGCCACCCGGACGCCTTCATCCGCGCGTTGCAGTTCGTTCCTGCGCATGGCAAATTCTGCGCGAGCGCGGTCGTGGTCGGACGTGAGTCCCTGACCGGCCGCAGCAAATTCCCGCGTCACGCGTTCCAGTTCCTGCGCCTGCTGCATGGCCTCGTTCGCGACCGCATGTTCCTGAGACGCACGCAATAGTTGGATGTACGTTAGTGATGTGGCGAGCAGGCTGTCGTTCGTCGTAGCGCGGGCGTTCGCGTCTCGAGCACGGATACTTTGTCGAGCGATCCGCGGCTGAAACACGGCGTCCGTGACATGAAATTGAGCGAGCAGGCCCGGGACTGCAGGTGAACCTGCGCCGACCGCGTTCGCTCCAAGACCTGAGTACACCGATCCACGACTGGTTTCGATGACAGTGCCCGCGACATCCTGAATCCGTCCTTCGTGCTTGTTGTAGTTTGCACCGGCTCGCAGCGACGGCAGCCAGAGCGATTCCGCGCGATCCAACTGGGCGCGGGACTCTTCAATCCGGGCATTTGCAAACGCCACCTGCGGACTGCGTCCGGCGGTGAGCATGAGGGCCGTGGAGAGATCGATCGTCTGCGCAGCTTGTTCAGGCAGTTGAACGACAACCGGAGTTTGTTTCTCGACTACTTCGCCCTCAGCGGCGACAAGTGTGATGGTATCTGTCGCGGCCGTCATACTTGCAAGGGCAGGGGAGCTGGCATCAGTGACTGGTGAAGCTGATTCACTTCGTTGGCGGTG
>Ga0163144_10025370_pt1 | contig 11577 bp, 8 predicted proteins | sample OliLak19BULKMAT1_FD_123175 | JGI IMG/M metagenome (GOLD analysis project Ga0163144, IMG submission 123175) | Freshwater microbial mat bacterial communities from Lake Vanda, McMurdo Dry Valleys, Antarctica - Oligotrophic Lake LV.19.BULKMAT1 | ecosystem: Environmental > Aquatic > Freshwater > Lake... | reverse complement strand
CTGATGATGCTGGCCTTCACGATCTACAATGACGGCATTCAGACCATCATCAAGATGGCCACCGTGTATGGCGCCGAAATCGGGATCGGTCAGAGTGATCTCATCACCGCGATTTTGCTCGTGCAGTTCATCGGTATTCCGTGTGCGTTTGCCTTCGGCGCAATTGCCGGACGCATCGGCGCCAAACGCTCGGTATTCATCGGCCTCACGGTATACACCGGCATTTGCATCTTCGCGTACGGCATGACGTCGGCACGTGAGTTCTACTTGCTCGCGGTACTCGTGGGACTCGTGCAAGGCGGGACGCAGGCGTTGAGCCGGTCGATGTTTGCGACGCTCATTCCAAAACACAAGAGCGGAGAGTTCTTCGGATTCTTCTCCGTGTTCGAGAAGTTCGGCGGCATTCTGGGTCCGCTGGTCTTCGCGTTGGTCATTCGCCAGTTCCAGTCGAGTCAACTCGCCATTCTCAGCGTCATCGTATTCTTCGTGGTGGGTGGCATTGTGCTCACCTTCGTGGATGTCGACGCCGGCCAACGCCAGGCCCGCGACGCGGAAGCCGGCGTGCGCACCGTGGGCTGAGCGCGCGTGCTCTATTCGGCATTACGCGCGCTGGCGCGCATCGCGCTCGGATGGTACTACGAGTCAGTCGAAGTAGTCGGACTCGATCGCATTCCGCCAGGCGGGCCGCTGTTCCTCGCCGGCAACCATCCGAATGCGCTGATGGACGCACTGGTGATCGGCGTGCTCGTTCCGCGTCCCGTGCGTATGCTCGCGAAAGCAACGCTGTTCGAGAACCCTGTCGTGGGCGCACTGCTGCGCGCGGCGGGGGTGATCCCGCTGCTGCGTGTGCGCGATGCTGCGTCGCCACAACCGGCCGTCGACCCATCGCGAAACGCACAGGCATTCCGAGCCGTTGGCGAAGCGCTCGCGTCGAATAGCGCCGTGGTGATCTTCCCTGAAGGGACGAGTCACGACGAACCGCAACTCGCCCCGATTCGCACCGGACTCGCGCGCATGGCGCTCGAAGCACGCGGCGCACACGCGGTACAAAACATCACGATCGTTCCGCTTGGCCTCATCTTCGAAGCCAAGGAGACGCCCCGCACCCGCGTCCTGTTGCAGGTAGGCGAGCCGCTCCGGCTCGACGACGTGCCAGCCGAGCACGCGACCGTAGCGGCTCTGACCAGCGAGATCGAACTACGGCTGCGCGACGTCACACTCAACTTCTCGTCTCCGGAAGAATCGGCGCGCCTGCTCTCGCTGGCACACGCACTCGGCGTACTGTTCACGCCAACACAGCGCATCGGCGCGGAAACGTATTCCCTCGCTGATGTGGTACAACTCGTCAAACGGGTGCATCGTGCAGCGTCGCGCATCACGGGCGAATTTCAGATCTTCGATGGCACTCCCGCATCGGCCATGAGCACGACAGGCTCCATGCGCATCGGCTCACGTGATGTGAAGCTCACCACGCGCGTGCAACAGTTTGAGAAACGATTCGCCGCACTGTTATCCCAGCTCAGCCGCGAGCAGTTGGCGCTGGAAGACGTCAGCGTGGAACCGGGCAGCATCGCCGGCGCCCGGTTTGCGATCCGCGAAGGGCTTCTGGCACTGGTACGTGGTCCTATTGGGCTGTGGGGCCGGGTGAATCACTGGCTCCCGATCACGATCACCCGTGCGCTCGCGCTTCGCGGGGCACAGAGCCGCGATCAACCGGCGATGCGCAGTGTGGTGTTCGGTCTCGTGCTCGTGCTGGCATTCTATGGACTGCAAACCGGTCTGATTGCGTGGCTCTTTGGCGGATGGTGGGCCGTTGCCTACGCGCTGACGCTCGTACCCTCGGCCAGTTCGGATTTCCGCTACGGCGATCGTACGCGACGCGCCCGCGAGCGAATCCGCGCCTACTTCCGGTTTCGCAAGGCACCCGCGCTGCAGCGCGCGCTCATGGCTGAAGCGAACTGGCTGCGCGAAGAAGCGGTCGCGCTCGAGACCCTTATTCTCGAGATACACTCGACGTCCGAGTATCCGACGACTCCTTCGGCGGCAGGTACGGCCCGCCCAGATCCCAATGCCACGCCGGCCGCCGCTCCCCCGTCCGAGGATCCTTGAGCGGCTTGTCCTGCAACCGATCGGCCGGAATGCCAACGAACGCACCGTACTCGAGCAGCAGCGCGCGATTGGTTGAGACCAAATGCGCCATGGGCCGCCCCATCCACACGTGAAAGTGCAACCAGAGCCCGCCGTCCATCGCGTGGAGCATGCCATCCAGACGGCGATCGAATACGCGCAGCGGGAAGTGCGTGTGCGCCTGCTGAGTTCGCTCGCGGATTCCGTCGACCTCGCTGGCCTGCGGTCGCGGCGGCGGCGCTCGACCTGGGAGCGTTGGCGGCAATTCATCCGGTGGTTCATGCATGAGTGCAGGCAAACACTGAGACGTTGCCTTCGCAATACCGGCACTCAACCGCCACCCTACTGGCAGTACACCGCGCCTTCGCTCACCGCCGGCGGCACGGGCGTAGCATTGCCGTAGTATACCGCGCACGTGAGCGGATCAGCGGCCGGATGGGTCGCCACGGCCGACCAGCCACCAACGGACGACTCGGTGATCGTCAGAACCACGCCTGGAGAGCCTGGGAAATCGACCGCAGCCAAGTTCGCCGAGTACTGCTCGAAATTGTAGAAATAGCCCTCCTGCTGACTGGCCAGATTGCGCAGGTCGCTCTTCATCGACGAGGCGTAGCTCTTTCCCTTGGTGTTCGTGAACTTCGGAATGGCAATCGCGGCCAGAATTCCAATGATTACGACCACGATCAACAACTCGATGAGCGTAAACCCGCGCCGGACGGCCAACGCTGGTGACGGCATGCGAACCCCTCAGGTAGAGTGCCGGCCATGTGGTGGAGCGTTGCCCATCAACGTCCACACCGGCGGTTGCGCTATTGAAAGGCAAGGGCGGTGCCGAACGGACTGGAGTTCCGTAAGTGTTTTATTCGCAACGCTTTGGACTTTTCCACGATCCGCAGCTCTGTGATCACACCATCGCGTTCACCACACGGTTCTGGCAAAACGCGAGACTGCGCTCAGGCTTTGGAGGCTAGCCAGTTGGGCCCAACTCCCACGTCCACCACCAGCGGCACGGCCAGCGTCGCCGCCCCTTCCATGCTCTGCTTGACCAGTTCCGTGAGTGCCACGACCTCGCCCGTCGGGACCTCGAAGACGAGCTCGTCATGCACCTGCAGCAGCATGCGCGCGGCCAGCGGACCGCTGGCTAACGCCGCATGAATGCGCAGCATGGCAATCTTGATCAGATCGGCCGCCGAGCCCTGAATGGGCGCATTGGCCGCGATGCGTTCGCCGAACGCCCGCGTGTTGAAGTTGCGGTCCTTGAGCTCCGGCACATAGCGGCGACGCTTGAAGATCGTCTCCACGAAACCGCGCTGCCGCGCTTCGACCACACACTGCTCAAGAAATCGCTTCACGCCAGCGAAGCGCTCGAAGTAGGTCTCGATGAACGTTTTCGCTTCGGCCTGCGTGATCTTGAGCTGACGCGCGAGCGCGAATGCGCCCTGACCATAGATCGTGGCGAAGTTGATTGTCTTCGCGCGCGCGCGCATATCGCTCGTGACATCCGCGAGCTCCACGCCGAAGATCACGGCCGCCGTCTGTTTGTGAATGTCACCGCCGGCGAGAAACGCGTCCACAAAGGCGGGATCGCCGGAGAGGTGCGCCAGCAGGCGCAGCTCAATCTGAGAGTAGTCTGCCGCGAGCAACGCACATCCGGCGCGCGGGACAAAACCGCGACGGATATCGCGTCCCAGCTCACGGCGAATCGGAATGTTCTGCAGATTCGGATCGCTGGACGACAAGCGTCCGGTCGCCGCCACGGTCTGATTGTATGATGTGTGCAAGCGGCCATCACGCGGATGCACGAGCTTGGGCAACGTGTCGATGTACGTGCCCTCGAGCTTGTACAACTCACGGTACTCCATCAGCAACGTTGGCAACGTGTGCCCTTCGTCGGCGAGTTCCTGCAACACACTCGCATCGGTACTCGGCCCCGTGACGGTTTTTTTCTTCACGGGCAGACCGAGCTTCCCGAACAAAATCGTGCGCAGCTGCGGATTGGAGTTGATGTTGAACGTCTCGCCGGCTGCTTCGTAGATCTCGACTTCCACGCGTTCGCGCTCACGCTGGAACCGGGTTTTGAGCGAAGCAAACCAATCGAGGTCAATCGCGATGCCCTCCCACTCCATGTCGGCGAGCACCGACACGAGTGGCACCTCAATATCATCGAACAGCGACTGCATCGCCGAGTCGGCGAGCATCGGCGCGAGCACATCGTAGAGTCGCCAGGTGATGTCGACATCTTCGCATGAATAATCGCGCGCGACGTCCACCGGCACGACATCAAAGTCGAGTTGATGCCGGCCTTTGCCGCACAGCTGTTCGTACGATGTCATCGTGTGGCCGAGATGCTCGAACGCGAGTTGATCGAGTCCGTGCGAACGGCGGCTCGGATCGAGGATGTAGCTCATGAGCATCGTGTCCGCGTCGAGGCCGTGCAACCCGACACCGCTGCTGCGCAACACCAGCAAATCGTATTTGGCGTTCTGCGCGATCTTGTGTACCGATGCATCGGCGAACAGCGCGCGAAGTGGCGCCATCGCCTCGCTGGTGATCGGCGGCAGATTCACGGGCGCGCTGGTCGCCTGTGACAAGCGTGCGCCCGCAATACCCGCGTCACCCGAAAGCAGCGACAGGTTGCCGGCGCCATCGTAGGCACGATGGGTGAACGGGAGGTAGTAGGCCTCCCCCGCCGCAACAGCAATCGAGATGCCGACCAGCGTACAGCGCAGCGGATCCACCGCGATCGGCGCGTTCGGTTCCCTTACCGTCTCGGTATCAAACGCAAAACGCCCGACGTCGCGGGCGCGTGTGATCACCTGCGCAACCCCGTCCAGCGTGTCTACGAGTGTGTAGGTGGAATCGGTGCGCACCGAAACGCCCGATTCACTCACGCGCATGGCCACGCGCGGCGTCTCGGAATGGCCCCAGCCTGGCGACGATGCCGACGCGCTGTCCGGTTTGCCAGCGTCGGGCGCAGGCAGCGCCGCGTCGGCGGGCGTACCACCATCACGCTCGACCGCAGCGGGTGACTCCGACGCCACACCCAGCGCCGGCAAATCGCGCAACAACGAGTTGAACTCGAGCTCCTGATACAACGCGCGCAGCGCATCCACATCAGGCGCACACACGGCCAGTCGCTCCGGTTCGAACGTCACCGGGACATCCGTGCGAATCGTGACCAGCCGCTTGGACAGTCGCGCCATGTCGGCCTGCGTCTGCAGCGCTTCACGGGGACGCTTTTTCGGAATCTCGTCGACGTGTGCAAGAATGTCCTCAAGCGCGCCGTACAAATCGATCAGTTCAATCGCGCCTTTCTCACCGATGCCTTTCACGCCCGGCACGTTGTCCGACGAATCGCCCACCAGCGCGAGATAGTCAATCACGCGGTCCGGCGTCACACCAAGCCGTTCGCGCGCATTCTCCATGCCCACCCACGTCTCATCCACCGCCGCCGGACCGCCACGACCGGGATTGAGCAACCACACATGCGGTTGCACCAGTTGGTGAAAGTCCTTGTCTCCTGACACAATCACCACATCAAAGCCCGCGTCAACGCCCTGACGCGCAAGCGTACCAATGACGTCGTCTGCTTCGTAACCCTCAACCGCGAGTACCGGCACATCGTACGCGCGCAACAACTGCAGCACGCGTTCAATACCCGTGTCAAAATCGGCTTGCAGATCGTCGGCCAGCTTTTCGCGCGTGGCTTTGTATTCGGGATAGAGCTCGTCACGAAACGATGCGCCCGCATCGTGCACCCAGGACAGATTCTCAGGCTTGTGCGTGATCAGCAACCGCTTGAGAAAGTTCGCAATGCCCCAGGCGATCGAGGTGTTTTCACCGCGACGCGTGACGAGCGGACGACTGATCAGCGCAAAAAACGCGCGATAGATGAGCGCGTAGCCGTCGACCAGAAACAAGCGCGGGGCAGACGGCAGCGTGACGTTGGGCGTGTCGGACACAGCGAAGGGGCAGAAGCAGGACTCAGGGCGTCTCGGCCAAACGGCGCCGGATCGTGGCAGCCAGTTCCACGGTCGCACTCGGCGACAAGCGCCAGCGGCCGAGACCGGTCTGGTCGAAGAATACCAGCCGGAGACGCCACTGGCGGTACTCCCAGAGTTGCTGCCGGTTTCGCTGCGACAGATCGGTGGTCTGGTCGTCAAGGATATTATCCGGATCGCCCAATCCAACGAACGCCGTGCCACGATCGCTCAGCCAGCCCACCGGCGCGTCATCACGGAAGCGCTGATTGGCCAGTCGAATGCGAGCGAAATAATCGCGCAGCCCCTCGTGCTCTGACGTTCCCGGCACCGGATCGGTGCTTTTCAGGAACTCACTCCAGGCCTGCGCACGCTCGGCGCCGGTGGTCTTGGTGAGCCTGTCCAACTTGTAGTCCGGCGCGAAGAACCGGAGATAGCCAATCATCTCATCGAATCCAGTCACCGGCAGATCGTCGCCGAGCGTGACGAGCAACTTCGTGCGCGCCGTGTCCGGCTGATCGGCCTGTGAGACCTGCAGCGTGACCACACCAACGCCGATGCTTGCGGCCGGTACCTGAATCGTTCCGCTCACCATGTCGCCACCACGTCCGAGCAGTACGGTGGAATCGCGCCACAGCATTGCCCCCCCCTCGCCGAGCACTTCGGTGCGAACGCGCGTGGCGATGCGTGTGCCGGCGACCTCGAGATATATCGGCACCAGAGAGTCCACGCCGAACGTGACGGTGGCGCGCGGACGAGCGAGCAGGCGGGGCAGCGAGTCCTGCGTGGAGCGGGGAATGACCTCGTATACAGGGATCGGCGATCCCAAGCGCCCGGCACCGAAGCGAGGCACCGTGAGCGACACCTCTTCCGAGCTCGATCGAGGGCTCCCCTCGTCGCGCACGCCAACCGCGAGGGTGTACTGACCGGGCGCCACACGCATATACTGCTGCCAGATGAGGCTTTCGTCGGCCCGCGAGGTTTCCCGGAACGTGGCGACGCGCACCGTCTCCTTGGCTTCGAGCTGCCGCACAAGATTGGGGCCGTCGCGCACATCGAGGCGCACCGTGTAGTTGCCCGCGTACTGCTCCCCCTCGCGCGCGAAGGCCACCGAGCGCGGCGAAAAGGAGAGCGACACGAGAACGAGCGTGGAATCGGCCGAGCGGTCCGGGAGAAACGCCACCCGGGCGACATACGGAATCGCGCCGCGTGCCGCGATCAGCCCCATGTCACGGTAGAGCTCGCTGACATTCACGGGAGCCAAGGCCGCCTGAGCCGGAATGCGGGCACCGGCCGGCACGGGCCGACCATCGGTGCCGACGGCCGGCCGGCTGGCACACGCCGAGGTGAGCACCAACACGCTCAGAGCGAGAAAAGGGGCGCGAACGCCACGGGACACGGGCATGCAGCCGTACGCTTGTTTGGAAGGAATCGCCGTACGCGCAGTCGCGCGCACTCCCAGAACACGCGAGAACCAACATGCCCCAGGCTGGTAATGTTACCGCCGGTGCACCCGTTCTGTGCCACCCAAACGCACAGCGAATGGATCCCCGTCTTGCTGGAGAGCGTCGCGCGAGTTACGTTCGGCCCGTGTCCATGGAGTCATTGGTAGGTCTCACGCTCGCCGGCTATACGCTGCGCGCCAAGGTCGGCGAAGGGGGCACCTCAACGGTGTACCGCGCCGAACATCCCGAACACGGCACCGTGGCCGTGAAAGTGCTGCGCGAGAAACTGCGGCACGACAAAACCGCGGTACAGCGCTTTCTTCGCGAGGCGCAGTTCGGGCAACGGGTGCAGCATCCGAACATCGTGCGCACGATCGCTTTCGGGCAAGCTGAGAACGACCGATACTACCTGGCCATCGACTGGGCCGCCGGGGAACTGCTCGAGAAGTACGCCGAAAATAATGGTCCGCTGCCAACGGCCGAGGTCGCCGAGATCATCAAGCAGTTGTGCGCCGCTGTGCAAGCCGCGCATGACGCGGGAATCGTGCACCGCGACCTGAAGCCGGAAAATGTCATGTACGACCCGGCGTCCCATCACGTGATGCTGCTCGACTTCGGCATTGCCGCCGACACCGATGCGTCCCCCGACCAGCGCCTGACCCGCGCTGGCTTCTTCGTGGGCACGCTCATGTACGTGGCTCCTGAAGCGCTCTCCGGCGAACTCGTGGGTCCGGCGGCCGATCAGTATTCGCTCGCGACGATTGCGTACTTCCTGCTCTGCGGGGCCCTGCCCTACATCGGCAAGACTCCGCGCGAGCTGTTCTCGCAGTTACTCACGCAGCCGCCCACGCTCCTCAGTGCCGCCAAGCCGGGACTGCAGTTTCCCGCGTCGGTGGAAGTGGTGGTGATGAAAGCCCTCGCCAAGGCCCCCAAGGATCGTTATGCGGGCGTGACCGAGTTCGCAGCAGCCCTGTCGAACGCGGTTGCCAACCCGGGGCCGATGGCGGCCGCCGCTCCGGCTCCTCCGCCGCCGATCGCGACACCGCCAACGCCGCCCGCCGCCGATGATCAGTCCGGCGGTCTGCTGGGCAAGATGAAGGGTCTCTTTCGCCGCGGATGAGCGTTTTCGACCCGTCCGCCGCTCGCGAACAGCTCCTGTCGATCCTCGCACAACGCTCGGCCAAGCGCGGCGATTTCGTGCTCGCCTCGGGGCGCCGAAGCTCGCTGTACGTGGACTGCCGACTCACCACCATGAGTCCCGACGGACAACGGCTTCTGGGCGTGCTCGGCCTGCAGGCGTTGCGCGACGCCGGCTGGGCCGCTGATGCCGTTGGCGGCCTCACGCTGGGCGCCGATCCGATCGCGTATGCCATCGCACACGCCAGTTCGTTCGCGAACGAACGAGGCGAAGGTCCGCTCGTTCGGGCGTTTACCGTGCGGAAACAGGCTAAGCAGCACGGCACCGGTAAACGCGTGGAAGGACCCTTCGTGGCTGGCGATCAGGTCGTCGTCGTGGAAGATGTCATCACCACGGGCGGATCGGCTCTCACGGCGGTGGAAGCGATTCGCGCCGAGGGTGGCATCGTGCTGGGTGTGTTGGCGGTGGTAGACCGAGAAGAAGGAGGGCGTGAGGCGATTGAAGCCGCGGGTTTGAGCGTGCGCTCACTGGCCACTGCGACCGAGCTGGTGGCGCGACTGCCCCAGTAGTCGTCTTCCGGGGGAACGCTGTGGGTCCTCACGACCTGCGGCCCAGCCCGGAAAGCCGTGACGATCCCCACATCTGCTGCACTCTCCCGTTCGGCCGCTGCGATCGCGCTCGATGAGGAGCGCGCCAAAGACCTGAACACGTTCCGCGTCGCGGAGCGACGGCGCACGTGGAGCACAATCCTCGTGGCCACGCTGCTCATCGTTGGTGTGCAGATCGGCATCACCGATGTACCCGTGCCGCTGATGATCGTGATGTTCCTGATCGCCGTGTCGGCGAACTGGGGACTCAGCGCCTTCGCGCTGAACGAACAGCGCTACCGGTGGTGGTTTCGATATCTGTTTGCCGCGTTCGACACGCTGCTGATCAGTTTGCTGATCGCAATCTTCGGCGCACCGGTGCTGGCCATTTTGTATCTTCTCGCGATTGTCCCGTATTCGTTCGACCGTGGACGCGCGCTGGGCTTCGTGGTGCTCGCGTGTTCGGAGGTGGGGTTTGTGGCCGCCAGCTTCCTGCACGCGGCGCTGTTTCCCGACAAAGCCCCGCCGATCGCGCAGGTGATTCTGGCGGCTGTGTTGCTGGGCATTGTGGCACAGCAGATCGTGCCGATTCCAACGAAACTGATTCGTCGTTTGCGCCGCACGCGCGAGCGCATGGCACAAGTCGAAGCCGGTGATCTGACCGCGCGTGCCGACGCCTACTACAGCGACGAACTGGGCTTTCTCGAGCGCAGCTACAACGCCATGCTCGACGAGGTCACCCGGCTCATTGCATCGGTACAGCATGAAAGCGACGAGCTCGCGGCGGTGGCAGCGCAACTCGGCGGTGCATCCACGGTGCTGCAATCGAAGGCCCGCGATGCGCACCGTGGTGTGCAGGCACTGCAGGACGAACTCGGCGCGCAGCGTCGGTACGTGGCGGACGGTGCACGCTCGAGCCGGGACGCGCGTGAAGCGGCAGTGTTGTCGGTGTCACGCGCCGATGAAACGGCCCGCGATGCACGGGCCATGGATTCGGCGACACTGGCCAGCCGCAACGCGATTGAGCGCGCCGCAGCAACGCTGGTGGAAGTTGGTGATGGGGTGCAGCAGGCCGCGGCGCAAGTGAGTGCACTCGTGCCGGCGTCGGAACGCGTGGGAGACTTTGTGAGCACCGTTTCGCGCATTGCGCGGCAGACCAACTTGCTCGCGCTCAACGCGGCGATTGAAGCGTCCCGCGCCGGTGAGCATGGGCTCGGTTTTGCCGTTGTCGCTGAGGAGATCCGGAAGCTGGCGGGCGAAAGTGCGCGCGCCGCCAAGGCGATCGCGGCGACGGTGCAGGCCGTGCGCGAAGAAATTGCCGGCACCGTGGCCGCGATGGATGCAACCGCGCGCGATGTGCTTGACGTGGGTGGCATCGCGCATGAAGCCCGAGGTGCGCTGGACACGATTCTGTCAGACATCACGCGCATCGCCGAACACGCCGATGATGCGGCGCTCCTCGCGCGTGGGCAGGCCGATGCCACGTCGGCGGTGGATGCCGCGTTCCAGAGGGTGGACGAACGTGCCGAACGTGCCGTGGCCGATGCGCATACGGCGACATCGGCCGTGATGGCGCAGGGCGGCGCGCTCGACGATCTTGCCCGTAGCGCGGCGCAGCTGGCCGAAACGGCGTCGCGTCTTCGTCACGCCGTCTCTCGCGTCTCCGCCGGCGCGGGTTCCCCGGAGCCCACGCCGATTGACAGCGCGCGCTCACGGCCAGATGCGGCCTCACGGGAGCGCGCCATCGGACGGGGCCGACAGGATCCGCTCGTCGCGTGACGAGTTGTCGTGCGCGCGCTCGGCAACCCGGTTCACGACGCGCGACCACGCAGGAATCACGATGAGTGGACGAAACGCCTGCAGCACCTCCCTGTACGGCGTGACCAGCTCGGCGATGAATCGCTCCAGCATGTCATTGCCGGTGAACTCGTGACGAAACGCGACCGCGGACACGCCGAGCATCGTGTGAATGTGTCGCCCGAAACTTTGCGGTGATGAGTATTCGAGTGCGTTAGCCACCTGCGTGATACTGAGCCCCGGGTTTTCGAACATCGCGGCTGCGCGCGCCAGTCGCGCGACGGCGAGATAGCGCTTGGGCGCGGGCAGTTGCGCGCGATAAAAACGACTCATGAGTGTGTTCGAACGTACACCGAGTCGTTTGGACAACTGTCTGATCGTGCCGACGCGTGCCGGCGAAGTGAAGCACGCCTCGAGGAAGCGTCGACAGTCTTCGGGTGCCTGGCTGAGCACCGAGGCGACGAGCGTGACGGCGCGGCGCTCAATGCTGCCGCCACGGTGCG
>Ga0163144_10025368_pt1 | contig 11578 bp, 5 predicted proteins | sample OliLak19BULKMAT1_FD_123175 | JGI IMG/M metagenome (GOLD analysis project Ga0163144, IMG submission 123175) | Freshwater microbial mat bacterial communities from Lake Vanda, McMurdo Dry Valleys, Antarctica - Oligotrophic Lake LV.19.BULKMAT1 | ecosystem: Environmental > Aquatic > Freshwater > Lake... | reverse complement strand
TCACCCCGGGGATCTTCTGGAGCTGCCGCATCACGCTCTTGAGCTGCGCCAGGTCCGAGCACAGGAACGTGAAGGTGTTCGACGCGCGCCCGTCGTCGCCCGCGCGGCAGTTCGCCTCGCTGATGTTGATGCCCTGCTCGTGGAACGTCTGCCCCACCGTCGCCAGGATGCCGGGCCGGTTCGCCGTCGTCACCCGCACCGACACCGGCCGGTTGATCTTGGCGCGCGCGTCCCATTGAATCTCCACGCGCCGCTCGGGATCCGCGTCGAACGCCTTGGGGCAGTTCCGCCGGTGCACCGTCACCCCGCGCCCGCGGGTGATGAAGCCGACGATCTCGTCGCCCGGCAATGGATTGCAGCACTTCGTATAACGCACGAGCACGTCGTCGATGCCATTGAGGACGATGCCCTGGTTGTCCTTGCCCGTGACCTTGCGGACAATGGACTCGATGCGGCCCTCCTTGATCGAGCTCGGGGCCTCCTTGTCGCCGTCCTTGGGCGCCAGGAACTCGACGACCTGGCCGGGCCGCACCTTGCCATAGCCGATGTTGACGAACAGCTCCTCGGCCGTGGACGCGCCGAACTGGTCGCACACCTTGCGGATCTCGGGGGTCTGCTTGAGCAGCCGCGCCAAGGAGAGCTTGGCCTGGTGCATCTCTTTTTCGAGCAGCTCCTTGCCCAGCTTCGACGACTTGTCGCGCTGCTCGGTGCGCAAGAACGCCCGGATCTTCGAGCGCGCCCGCCCGGTCACCACGAAGTCCAGCCAGTCCTTGGAGGGCTGCTGGCTCGGGTTCGTCATCACCTCGACGAGGTCGCCGTTGCGCAGCTTGTAGCGCAATTGAACGATGGCCCCGTTCACCCGCGAGCCCGAGCAGTGCTCGCCGACCTGGGTGTGGATCGCATAAGCGAAATCAATGGGGGTCGAGCCGCGCGGAAACACCCGCACCTCGCCCTTGGGCGTGAACACGTAGACCTCGTCCTGGAAGAGGTCGACCTTGACGCTCTCGAGGAACTCGCCGGGATCTTTGAGATCCTTCTGGAACTCCAAAAGCTGGCGCAGCCAGCCGAAGCGCTGGGCGTCGCGCGGATCCAGGCCGCCGGAGTTCTTTTCCTTGTACTTCCAGTGCGCCGCGATGCCCTGCTCGGCCACCCGGTTCATCTCGCGCGTGCGGATCTGGATCTCGATGCGCTCGTTGCCCGGGCCAATGACCGTCGTGTGCAGCGACTGGTACATGTTGGGCTTGGGCAGGGCGACGTAGTCCTTGAAGCGGCCGGGGATGGGCGTCCATTGCGAATGGATCACCCCGAGCGTCGCATAACAGTCGGCCACCGTCTCGACCATGACCCGGAACGCAATGACGTCGTAGACCTGGTCGTACTCGCATTGCTGCGACTGCATCTTGCGCCAGATCGAATACAGGTGCTTCGCCCGGCCGGCGACCTCGCAGGCAAACCCCTGCTCGGCCAGCTTGGCCGAGAGGCCCTTCACCACCTCGGTGATGTAGGCGTCCCGCTCCGCCTTTGTCTTCTGCACCTTCTCCTGGAGCTGCGCGTAGGCCTGCGCCTCCGTGTAACGGAACGACAGGTCTTCGAGCTCGCTCTTGAAGCTCGCGATGCCCAGGCGGTTCGCGAGCGGAGCGTAGATCTCCATCGTTTCGCGGGCGATGCGGTCCTGCGCCTCGGGCTTCATGTGCTCGAGCGTCCGCATGTTGTCGAGCCTGTCGCAGAGCTTCACGAGCAGCACGCGGATGTCGCGCGCCATCGCCACGAGCATCTTGCGGAAGTTCTCGGCCTGCCGGTCTTCCTTCGAGGTGAAGTTGATCGCCGACAGCTTGGTCACGCCGTCGACGAGGAACGCGACCTCTTGCCCGAACTCGCGCTCGATGTCCGTCAGCGTGGCGAGGGTGTCCTCGACGACGTCGTGGAGCAGGCCGGCGCAGACACTCGCCGAGTCGAGCTTCAGCTCGGTGATGATCCCGGCGACGGAGATCGGGTGCGAGAAATAGGGGTCGCCGCTCTTCCGCATCTGCCCTTTGTGGGCTTCTGCTCCGTAGCGGAACGCCTTGAGGAGGAGGTCGGTGTCGGCGGAGGGTTGGTATGATTTGACTCGGTCAACGAGCGCTTCGGCGGTGAGCATTTGTGGGGTGTCGGGCCGATCGGCCGCGCAGGCAGCGCGCCGCTCTGCACCAAAACAAGCTAACACCCCGCACATGGCCCCGCAAATCGCCGACCCGGTTGGTGTCTACGTCCACTTCCCGTGGTGCCTCAAAAAGTGCCCCTATTGCGACTTCGTCTCGTTCGCGACGGCGCGCGCCGACATCGACCACCGCGGCTACGCCGGCGCGGTGCTCGCCGAGATCGAGCAGCGTCGCGGCGCGCTCGCCGGGCGTAGCGTGGCGACGGTGTTCTTCGGTGGGGGCACCCCGTCGCTCTGGGAGGCGGCCGAGCTCGGACGTGTCCTTGCGCGGCTCCGCGAGGTCGCGGCGTTCGCGGACGACGTCGAGATCACCGTGGAGTGCAATCCGACCTCGCTCGACGAGGCGCGGGCGCGGGCGTTGCGCGACGCGGGAGCGAATCGTCTCAGCATCGGCGTGCAGGGCCTCGAACGCTCGCGGCTGGAGTTCCTCGGCCGCCTCCACGACGAAAATGGCGGGCTCACGGCGGTGCGCCAGGCGCTCGCGTCCGAGATGCCGCGGGTCAGCGCCGACGTGATCTACGGGGTCGGCGGCGGCCGCGCGCAGACGGCGGAAGAAGCGGCGGACGAGGTGGCGCGCGTCGCGGACACCGGCGTGACGCACGTCTCCGCCTACGCGCTGACCATCGAGCCCAGCACGGTCTTCGGCGAGCTCGCGCGCAAGGGCACGCTGCCGCTGCTGCAGGACGACGCCGTGGCCGACGCGTTCACCGCGGTGCGCGCCGCCCTCGAAGCCCGCGGGTTCACCCACTACGAGGTCTCGAACTACGCCAAGCCCGGCCACGAGGCGCGGCACAACCTGGGCTACTGGCGCGGCCGCGACTACGTCGGGCTCGGCTGCGCGGCGTACGGCACGGTGTCGGGCGAGCGCGGCCAGGCGACCCGGTACCGCAACAAGACCGATCCGCAGAAGTACATGGCGGCGGCGATCGCGGGCCCGTCGACCCAGGGCTCGGCCGAGACGCTCGACCCCGAGACGCGGCTGCGCGAGCGGATCATGCTCGGCCTACGCGTCGCCGAGGGGCTCGACCTCGCGGCGGCCGCCGAAGAGCTTGGCGTGGAGGCGTGGACCGACGAGCGCAAGCGAGCGGCCGACAAGCTGGTGAAGCGCGGCCAGCTCGCGATCGAAAACGGCCGGGTGACGGTGCCGCGATCCGCGTGGCTCTTCGCCGACGGGATCGCGGCGGCGTTGTTCTAGCTCACGGCTTGGCGAACGCGGGCTTCTGGCCGAGCTCCTTGAGCAGCTCGGTCGCGCCGCTCACGGCGTCGATCACCCACAGCATGTAGCGCGCGTCGACGTGGATGCTGCGCGTCGTCTCGGGCAGGTACAGCCAGTCCGACGCGACGCCCTCGTAGGTCGTGTCGAACGCCAGGCCGACGAGCTCGCCCTTCGCGTTGAGCGTCGGCGAGCCCGAGTTGCCGCCCGTGAGGTCGAGGTTCGCCAGGAAATCGACCGGCACGTCGCCGATGTCGGCGAACAGGTACGGGCCCTTTCGCCCTTGTTTTTCCGCGTCGAGCAGGGCTTGCGGCGCGTCGAACGGCGTCTTGCCGGTGTGCTTCTTGACCAGCTCGGCGAGCGTGGTGAAGGGCGTGTACATCGGCGCATCGGCCTTCGGCTTGTAGCCCTGCACCGTGCCGAACGTGACGCGCAGCGTCCCGTTGGCGTCGGGCGCGATGTCGGCCGCCCCCTTGCTCTTCGCGAACGCGCGTGAGGCCTCGGCGTACTTCGGCGCGAGCAGCAAGAACGCGCCGGCCACCGCCTCCTCGCGCTCCTGCATCTCCTTCTGCTCCGGCCGTGCGCTCAGCGCGAAATCGATCAGCGGGTCTTTGAGCTTCTTCAGATCGGCGATTTTGGACGTCAAAAGTAGCTTCTTTCGCGTCTCCAGGTCCTCGAGCTTGGTCTTGTCGTAGAGCCCGGTGACACGCTTCATGCGGTCGGCGTCGGACACCTTGGCGAGGAACCCGCTGGTGAACTGTGGCCAGTTGCCTGCCTTGCGGGTTCGCTCCAGCGCCAGGTCCAGCACCGCGATCTCGACGCTGCGGTCGTACGCCTTCTGCAGGGCGGCGGTCTCGTCCGCGATCCGTTTGTAGTTGCGCTCCTGGTAGTCGGGGTGCCGGTCAGCGTCGGGCTTCGCCCGCTCCTCGGCCGCGCGCACGATCAGCATCGCGGACCCCAAGAGCCGCGGCGTCGCGAGGATCTCGCGAACCGCTGCGTCGTGCTCGCGGTGCTTCTTCATCTCGGCGATGCGCGCGCCCATCGCCTCGACCACGCCACCCCACGCCGCCTTCCGCGTGGCGTCCGCGTCGATCCACGCCGTCAGCTCGGCCTCGGCCTTCTTGCGATCCGCGATGCGCCCGCCCTTCGCGAGCGCCTCGACCACGCCGCGCATCTTGGTGAGGCCGTTGTTCATCCCTCCGATTTGCGAAGAGGTCTTGATCTGCAGCTCCTTGCTCTTCGCCGCGAACGAGTCGAGCAGCGGAATGAACGCCGCATAGCTGTCGATGCGAGTCGGAAAGATCCAGGTCGCCGTCTCCTCGACGTCGGCCGCGATCTTCAGGCGGCTCGTGCTGGCGGGATAACCTGCCATGAGCGCGAGGTCCCCGGCGCGCAGCGGCGACGTCGCGAACGGAAGGAAGACCTTCGACTTGTACGGGACGTTCGTCTCGGCGCGATCGGCGGGCCCGCCGTCCTTGCCGACGTACACGCGGAAGAACGCGAAGTCGCCGCCGTGACGCGGCCATCGCCAGTTGTCGATCTCACCCCCGTAATCGCCGACCCCCTCCGGCGGCACGTACGCCAGACGCACGTCCTTCATCTCGAGCTGCTCGATGAGGCGAAACGCGCCGCCGCCGAAGAACGAGCTGACCGTGCACTTCACCGACGGCCGATCTTTCTCGCACGCCGCCACGAGCTTCTTCGTGTGCTTCTCGACCGCTCGCAGCCGCTCGACGTCCCCCTTGATCTTCTCGATGCCCTCGCGCACCTCCCCCGTCACATCGCGGATCGCCTGCGTCACGAACACCCGCGCGTTGGGCCCCGCCCAGACCTCTTCCGCGCGCGCCTTCGCGTTCACCCCGTCCACGCCGTAGTCCTTCTGCGGCGACGACGCGTACGACAGCCACCGCGCGACGCAATGATGATTTGTCACGACAAGCCCGTCCGGCGACACGAACGATCCGGTGCAACCGCCGAGGCTCACCACCGCGGCGACCGGCGCACCGTCGAGCCGCGCGAGCGAGCCCGGATCGATCTTCATCCCGAGCGATTTCAACGTCGCCTCGTGCAGCGGCATCTGCTCGGGCATCCACATCCCGCCGGGGCTCTGGTAGGCCGGCCCGGCCGGCAAGCTCGCCGCCGCCGCCGAGGCCGTCGCCGTCGCGCTCACCGAAGGCGAAGCCGTGGGCTGCGGCGGTGCGTCCACGCCGCCGTTTGGCTCGGCTGGGCACGCTGCCAGCAGCAGCGGAACCGCCAGAACACCGAGGAGAGCCAAGTCGGAACGGGTTCGCATGGAGCGCGTGTAGCAAACCCAGAGGCCGTCCGAAACGCGCCACGACGGGAAATGGCCGATTGGGCGCTGCGTCATGGGGCGGAGTCGGCGTTGCGACCCGACGCTGCGCCGTCATGGCCGCACGGTTGCGCGCCGAGCCCGGCTCCGTTATTCGATTTCCATGCTCGCACGCCGCCGTTTCGTCCGTCTCGCCGGCCTCTCGGGGCTCTCGTTGTTCGGGATCCCGTGGCTCGGTGGCTGCGCCGAGCCGGAGACGTTGCCCAACGAACCGGAGATCGTCCCCCTCCCCGACGATCCGTCGAAGGGCTGGTGGGTGCGGCAGAACTACGCGCCCGTCGAGGAGAGCGAGGCCCTGAAGCTGGAGATCGTGGGAGCGCTCCCGCCGTCGCTGACCGGACTGTATCTGCGCAACGGGCCGAACCCGCTCTCAGGCGATTCGGGACACTGGTTCCTGGGGGATGGAATGGTCCACGGCGTCATGCTCGAGAACGGCAAGGCCCCCTGGTATCGGGCTCGTTACATCCAGACCGAGGTGCTCGGCGTGGACCCCAACGACGACGGTCCCGTCGGTCCGCCCGGCCTGACCAGCCACCAGGCGAACACCAGCGTGCTTCACCATGCCGGTCGCCTGCTGTGCCTCGACGAGATCGGGCTGCCGTACGAGATCTCGGCGAAAGATCTCTCGACGCTCGGCCCGTACGACTTCGGAGGTCTGCTCACCACCGCGATGACCGCCCACCCGCGCGTCGATCCGGCGACGGGTGAGCTCTTCTTCTTCGCGTACGGCCTGCTCGAACCGGCGTTCACGTACCACCGCACCGACGCGAGCGGTCTCCTCGTCGCCAGCGAGAAGATCAAGCTCCCCGCGGCGGTGATGATGCACGACTTTCAGCTCACGGAGACGCACGCCGTGTTCATGGACTTGCCGATCCTGTTCGACATCCAGATGGCGATCGACGGCGCGGCCTTTCCCTTCAAATGGTCGCCCGAGAACGGCTCCCGCATCGGCGTGATGCCGCGCAATGGCACCGCCGAGGACGTGCAATGGTTCACTATCCCGACGTGCTTCGCGTTCCACACGTGGAACGCGTTTCACGATCCGGCAGACCCCGGTGTCATCCACCTCGACTGCGTGCGCTACGACACCATGTGGGAAAAAGGCCCGAGCGCCTTCACCGAGGCCGGCCACCCGACGCGGTTCTCGATCGACACGAGCAACGGCCAGGTGACATCGTCCGCCCTCAGCGATCTGGCCGTCGAATTCCCCAGGATCAATCCTGCACGCCAGGGCCGCTCGTATCGCTATGGCTATTCGATTGGCGCTTCCAAGGGCAAGCCGCCGGGCTCCGATGCGCCTGCCGCGACCAACCTCATCGTCAAGCACGACCGCCAGACAGGGAACGACACCATGTTCGAGCTGGCCGACGGACAACAGGTGGACGAGACCCTCTTCGTGGCCGATCCGTCGGCCACGAACGAAGACGACGGCTGGCTGCTCGCGTACGTGTTCGACCACGCCGACAACCGCAGCCAGCTCTTCGTGCTCGACGCGACCGACCTCTCGAAGACGGTCGCGCGGGTGAAGCTCCCGACCCGCGTGCCCCACGGCTTCCATGGCGAGCTCGTCCCGACCAAAGCGTGAGCGGCGCCCCCGGCTTCCACGGCGAGCTCGTCCCGACCAAAGCGTGAGCGTCGCCCCCGGCTTTCACAGCGAGCTCGTCCCGACCAAAGCGTGAGCGTCGCCCCCGGCTTCCACAGCGAGCTCGTCCCGACCAAAGCGTGAGCGTCGCCCCCGGCTTCCACGGCGAGCTCGTCCCGACCAAAGCGTGAGCGTCGCCTCCGGCTTCCGCGGTGGGCTTGCTCCGATCAGGCGTGAGCGCGTGATCGAGGCGCGTGAGGTGGAGCCAGAAGGGCGCCTCAGTGGCGCATCTGCGCGATGAAGTGCGCCGCAATCCCGACGCCCACGCCCACCAGAACCGCGATGGCAATCACCAACCATGCGGGCATGCCGGATCGAGCGCGGGCAAGCGGGCGGGGTTGAGCAGCGGCGAGCGCACGACCTTGTCCCGGCGCGGGAGCGAACGCCGGCGCTGCGTCCGGACGTTCGGCGAGCGGTGCGCCGAGCGGACGCGGAAACAACGCCATGGACGGCGGCGCGGAGAATGGCGCCGACGCGGGGTTCGACGCAGGCGCGCTCGGCGTGGAGGGCGGACCCGAGACCCCCGCCGGGAGCCGCGGCGCGAGCGTGGGCGCGAACGGCTGTGGCCGGTTGTGGAGCGGCGTCGCCGCGCCGGCGCTCTCTTCCTTGCGCAGCGTGGCGGCCAGGTCGCCCTCGTCGGAAGCGGGCGCCCGATCGTCGGCGTGCACCTCCGGCGGGGGCGGTTGCTTGCCGTCGGCGAGCCCTTTCCGTTCCTCGGAGAGCTGCGGCAAGAGCGCCAGCAGCGAGTCGCGTAGCTCCGCGGCGCTCTGCTGGCGCTGCGCGGGCCACTTCTCGAGCGCCGTCAGGATGATCTGCTCCAGCGCCGGATGGATCGCCGGCACCACCATGCTCGGCGGGTCCGGCGCCATGCGCACCTGGTTGATCGCGATCTCGATCGGCGAGTCACCCGTGAACGGCGTGCGGCCGCAGATGAGCTGGTAGAGCAGGATGCCGCACGAATAGACGTCGCTGCGGGCATCGACCGGCTCGGCGCGGCACTGCTCCGGAGACATGTACGCGGGCGTTCCGACCACCACGCCCACGGTGGTGAGCGCCGACGCGACAAGGCTCGACGGCTCGGCGTCGCTGTCGTGGTTGCCGGCCTTGTCGCGCTCGAGAACCTTGGCGATGCCGAAGTCGAGCACCTTCACGTGCTCCCGGCTCGGATCCGTCGGGTGCGTCAGCACCATGACGTTCTCGGGCTTGAGATCGCGATGGATGATGCCCCGGGCGTGCGCCTGCGTGAGCGCATCGCAGACCTGCGCGACGATCCGCGTGGCGCGCGCCTCGGACAGACGGCGTTCGAGCACGAGCATCTCGAAGAGGTCCTGTCCTCCGATCAGCTCCATCGCGATGTAGAGCAGCTCGCCGTCCACGCCGTAGTCCACGATGTGAACCGTGTTCGGGTGCTGCAGCAGGCTTGCCGCCTTCGCCTCACGGCGGAAACGGCCGACGAACGTCGCATCGCGCGTCAGGTGCGGATGCATGACCTTGACCGCGATGTCGCGTGGCTCGACCGCTTGCAGGCCGCGATACACCGTCGCCATGGCGCCTTCGCCGATGAAGCCGGTGATCTTGAAGCGACCTGCGAGCGTTTGACCAATCAGCGCGGTATCGGTCATCGGGCGCGGTTTCCTAGGGTGGGGTGGGGGCGGTGAGAAAACCCGGCTCTACGCCTTGTTTTCTTTCTTGCCCAGGATGGCTTCGAGGATGGGCCGTGAGCCCTGCACCGCCGTCCTCTGCGAGTAGAACGCAAGTCCGCGGGCGCCGCCCAGCTCTTCGCCTCCGCCTGCGCGACCCGGACCACCGTGGATGGTGTGAGGCAACACCGTGCCCGGGCCCGGCATCTGATCCGACAGCTTCTCGCTGCCCATCACCAGACGACCGTGCCACGGCCCGATCTCGAAGATCATGTCCGCGGCGAACTCGCGATCATCCGAGTACACCGACGACACCAGGCCGCCGCCGCCACGCGCCACGAGCGCTGCGACGTCCGCGGCGCGTCCGCTAGTCGCCATCAGCGTCGCCACCGGACCGAATACCTCGTGATCGTGGACCCGCGCCAGCGTCTCGGGCGCCTCGCTCACCAGCAACGTCGGTGGCACGAAGTAGCCCTTGTCGCCCGTCACGCCGACGCGCTCGAAAGGCCCCGAGCCCAGCACCACGGCCGCTTCCTTGGCGAGCAGCTCGATGCCTGCGGTGACGTCGCGCTTCTGCTGCGCTGTCGCGAGCGGCCCTACGGTGACGCCGTCCGCGGCCGGATCCCCGACCTTCGCCTCGCGCAAGCGGTCCAGCAGATCTCCCTGCACCTGCGCCAGCTGATCCTTCGAGACGAACACCCGCCGGATCGCGGTGCACTTTTGCCCCGCCTTCTGGGTCACGTCGCGGGCGACGTCGTTCAGGAACATGCGGTAGGTGTCCGAGCCCGGAGGCACATCGGGCCCGAGCACCGCGGCGTTGAGGCTGTCCGCCTCGACGTTGATGCGCACCGACGCCTTTTGCAGGTTCGGCATGAGCCGGATGATCGAGCCGGTGTCGCTCGATCCCGTGAACGCGATCACGTCCTGGCCGCCCAGGTGCGACAGCAGATCGCCGGCGGAGCCCGCGACGAACGAAAGGGCCCCACGCGGAAGGCACTTCGCCTCGTCGAACAGCTTCATCATGCGGAACGCGAGCAACGCCGTGCTCGTCGCCGGCTTGGTGACCACGGGCATGCCCGCGAGCAGCGCGCACGCGGCCTTCTCGGCGAAGCCCCACCCGGGGAAATTGAAGGCGTTGATGTGAACCGCAACGCCACGCCGCGGGAGCAGCACGTGCTGGCCGAAGAAGCGCGGCGAGCGCCCGAGCTGAATGCCGTCGCCGTCGAGCAAGAACTTCTGCGAGCCGAGCTCCTTGCCGAGCTCCGCGTAGTACGCGAGCGTGCCCGACGCCCCGTCGATGTCGAACTTGGCGTCGCTGCGGGTGTTGCCGCCGTTCAAGATCGCCAGCTCGATCAGGGCGTCGCGGCTCGCGTGGATGACCCGCGACATCGCCCGGAGCACGTCGCCCCGTTCGGCAAACGTCATGGCGCGCAGGTTTTTGCCGCCCTCGTCGCGCGCATGGTCCACGGCGCGGCGAAATTCGATTCCTGCCGTGCTCGTCTCGGCGATCTTCTCTTCGGTGGTGGGGTTATGGAGCGCGTGCGGCGTGCCGCTTCCGCGAATCCATTCGCCAGCCACGAAGCTTTCGAGGGTTTCCATCGGCCGGTGAGCCTACCTCAAACGACGCGGAGGCGATCCTCAATCGTGAGGCGAAAACGGCGACGAGCTGGGCGGGAACAGGCAGAAGCGCGGGCTCCGAGAGGCGCCCGCGTGAGGTTCAATCCTGGAAATTGGGGTCGTTGCAGAGCCCCTGGCGCAGCGCCTTCTTGACGACGCTCTTGTTCTTCTCGCCCTTCTTGGTCTTGATCGTGACCTCGTCCGGCGTGTCGCGGAACCAGTATTCGATGCTGTCTTCAATGAGCCAGAAGTTCTTTGTCGGATCGAGCGGCTTGAACCGGTCTTTGACCTTGTCCGCCATGTTCGGGTTCGTCTTGAACTCGTCGGTCTGGACGAAGAAGCACACCGTCGCGTTGCGCCCCGGCGCATACAGGTGCGACCCGAAGAAGCCCTTGAGCTCGACGCTGATCGGGTCGAGCACCTTGCCCGTCGCGTCCTTCGCCTCGATCTTGTGCTTCCCGGACCCGACGGTGATGTTCTGCACCTTCGACGCGTCCTCGGTCGGCGAGAACTGGACGTTCTTCGCGACGACCTCACCGTCCACGGTCACGGTGATCGGGCTGCTGCTCGCGACGTTCACGATCCGCAGCGTCGACTTCCCCGACGCCCAGATACCGCCGATGATCAGACCAATAATGATGACCACGGCCCCGATGGCCCCGGCGATGATCTTGACCTTGCTGGTCCCGCCGCTCGACGCCATGACCGGACCGCCCATCATCGGTCCGCCCATGCCCGGCGGCATGCCGCCCATCGGCGGGCCGCCCATGCCGGGAGGCCCACCCATCGGGGGGCCACCGTAACCACCGGGGGGTCCACCCATGCCGCCGGGCGGTCCGCCCATCGGCGGGCCACCGTAACCACCGGGGGGTCCACCCATGCCGCCGGGCGGTCCGCCCATCGGCGGGCCACCGTAACC
>Ga0163144_10025365_pt1 | contig 11580 bp, 7 predicted proteins | sample OliLak19BULKMAT1_FD_123175 | JGI IMG/M metagenome (GOLD analysis project Ga0163144, IMG submission 123175) | Freshwater microbial mat bacterial communities from Lake Vanda, McMurdo Dry Valleys, Antarctica - Oligotrophic Lake LV.19.BULKMAT1 | ecosystem: Environmental > Aquatic > Freshwater > Lake... | reverse complement strand
TAACAAAAGCTATAAAACATATGCTGTATTGTAGGTTCTTAAAGTGTGTGCTGTTAAATTTCGTCATCAACGTGGGACAAAGATGTAGGTATTTAAACGCATACGTTTCATAGCTAAACGTTGGCAACAATTGGGTTGGCTCCGTGGACAGAGACTAGTAACCCGAAAAATCCAGATTAACAGAAAAAGAATACTAGTCAAAATATGGCCATGATAAAGAACTATTATGAGTTTTTAGAGGTTTCAATCACCGCATCCCCAAATGAAATTAAGAAAGCATACCGACAAAAAGCAGTAAAATACCATCCTGACAAGCACTTCGGGGACAAATACTTTTCTGAAAAATTTATTGAAATCAAAGAAGCTTATGACATCCTTTCTGATTCAGTTAAGAAAGAAGAATATGACATACTCTACAAGGAGCATTTTGTAACCAATGAACCTCAAGCAAGGCAACCATATAATGAAGCCAAGAGAAAAGAAAAAGAAAAGGAAGAGCAATTTTATTACGACCCCTATAAACCGTTCTACAGTTACCAAGACAGAATCAACAATGAGACACCACAATTTAACCCTAGAGTGAATCATTGGGGTGAAGTGATAGCTGAAAATGTTGATTTCTTTCGGTTGCCTAAAAATATTGGGAAGATAGTATCAGGATTTTCATCTCTGACTAAAGAGATGAAAACCCTTACACAAACACAGATATTTTTGCGGTACGTTAAGATATTTGGAACAGCTTTTTCAATATCCGCTATTATTACATTAATATTCAGTTTACTTGGACTAGATACTTTTTGGCTTGTAGTTTGGGCTGTAGTCCCGTGGATAATTGCAATTTGGTACGCAATGGAATCCGACAATTTTAAACACACTTGCAATTGCATTGGCGTTAATGGATTTGCAATGTTTGAGTGTTTAGACAACAGAGAAAAAATTGTTACCGCTGTAGAAATTAATTTTAAAGACATAACAGATTTACTACGAATTAATGAGGTTAGAAAAATGAATTTTAATTACGCCAACACAGCGTATAATTTTATTTGGATGAAAGACGGCCAAACTATTAGTGAAACAAGTGACTTACACTATGATGAAAAAGGTAATCCTGAGAGATTCTACCACAACTATTGGATAAATCATTTTGCAGAGCGTTACTGGACTGTTTACTTATTAGATAATATGGAAAAGGAGCTTGATACCAAAGGACACTTAGAATTCAGGCTTCTTGGGGTTCATCCATATATTCACCTAGGAATAGGATTTATAAAGTTTTTATATTCTGACAAAGACGACACTCTATATAATTTTAACGAAATTAAAAGAGCATATATAAAAGGTACCAATTTATTCATTGAACATACAAACTACGAAAAGAAATTCTTCTTCTTTGAATCGGGTAACAAAAATGGAATTCCTCTTCTGCATTTAGCAAATAGACAATTTTTCTTTAGAGCTATGGAGTTGCTTTTGGGTATTAAATTTTCTTCGTAGCAAGAATACTTCATTCGACTGAAGATAGTGCATGTAGAGTTGTTATAACTAGAGATGGTATAACTAGAGATGATGTAGCTAGAGATGATGTAGCTAGAGGTGATGCAGAACTTCATAAAATATTTATTTTCAAAAAATTGTCGTTTGGTTTAGATTTCTTTTCTCCAAACTTTAGACCTTTGGCCTGGTTTAAAAGCAATAAAGTCAAAGTAAATCCATACCAAAATGAAAATGTTTTATATCGAGACCGACCAATTAACACAGTTTATCAGAAATCTTAGATTTGTTTATTCAGAAGAGGATAACGGAGAAATCCTACTTCTTAAGATTATTGACCCATCTAATATGGATGAAATCTCCTTTCAAAGCTTGATTGGACAAAGTGACCCCATTTTTTTAATGAGCATTCAAACAGCCTACATGGCGAACTACAAAAGAGTTTACTTCTCGCCAGCGTAAGACTGATAAATGGATAGATTTAATTGGACTTAAAATAGCTAAACGAGATCAACTCAGTAAATTCGGAGTAGGGTTTCGTAGACAGCTGACAACTCGTGGATAGCGAATTAACCGTTGACTGGAAGCAGGAGACAACTTACGATTAAAGGGACGAAACCCAACTGTTGCCAACAAAATGTTTGCGCAATGGTGGCGTGACATCAAGGTATTAAGTACATTTATTTTATTACGTTTGCTCCCGTGGAGAGGACGCGGCTTCGATAAGCCGCCACTGCGCAAACACAAACGTTAGGCAACATGCTAAAAGCCAGCCGCACATTCAAGCACATTTGGTTTTTGCCGACACGCAAAGCCCAAACAAAAAACCAAAAGAGCTTGAAATAAGCGAAGCGATTCACGAACGCTGATAAAATAAAAGTGACGTGAGTAATTTTTGCCTACGCTCAACAGAAACAGAATAGTAACATTGACAAAAGATAAAGACAATAAATGAAGAACTTTAAAGAAAAAGCTGACCTGATTTGGAGAGTTGCAGACTTACTGAGAGGAGATTACAAACAGTCTGACTATGGGAAAGTAATCCTTCCAATGACAGTGCTTAGACGACTGGATTGTGTACTCGAACCAACCAAACAGAAAGTACTCGATTACCTACCAAAAGTGGATTCACTAAAAGAAAGTGCCAAAGACATTGCACTCAATAAAATTGCAGGTTTCAACTTCCACAATAGAAGCCAATTCAACTTTGATAAACTGATTGCCGACCCAAACAATGTTTCTGTAAACCTTAGAAACTACATCAATGGCTTCTCGACCAGTGCAAGGGAAATTATTGAGTACTTCAATTTTGACGACCAAATCGACCGCATGGACGGCCCGCAAGCTGACATTCTTTTTCGCGTAGTTAAATCCTTTCAGGAAATTGACCTGACCGACATGGATTCCATGGAAATGGGTTACACGTTTGAAGAACTCATTCGGAAATTTGCGGAGCAATCCAACGAAACAGCAGGTGAACACTTTACACCAAGAGAAGTCATTCGATTGATGGTAAATGTTCTATTCATTGAAGATAAAGATATCTTAACCCAGGACGGTATTGTAAAAACACTTTATGACCCTGCTTGCGGAACAGGCGGAATGCTTTCCGTTGGAGAGCAATATGTAAAGGAACTGAACCCCAAAGCAGAACTAAAAGTATTCGGGCAGGAAATCAATCCTGAATCCTACGCCATCTGCAAATCTGATATGTTGATTAAAGGACAGAATCCAAGCAACATCAAGTTTGGAAACACCTTTACAGTAGACGGACTGGAAGTTGAAAAATTTGATTACATGCTTTCCAATCCGCCTTTTGGTGTGGACTGGAAAAAAGCCCAAAAAATCATTTCAACCGAAGCAGACAGCAAAGGCATGAGCGGACGATTTGGAGCGGGCTTACCAAGAATCAATGACGGTTCTTTGCTCTTTCTGCAACACATGATTTCCAAAATGAAATCGGGTGGCACTCGCATTGGGATTGTGTTCAATGGTTCACCTTTGTTCACAGGTGCTGCCGAAAGTGGCGAAAGCAATATTAGAAAATGGATTATAGAAAATGATTGGCTGGAAGCCGTGATTGCCCTTCCCGACCAACTGTTTTACAATACAGGGATAAGCACCTACATCTGGATTGTAACCAACAGCAAAAGTGCAGAGCGAAGTGGTAAAGTGCAGTTGATTAACGCCACAGGAGCAAAAGATGATGAACTGACAAAAGAAGGCAAACTCGACTTCAACCGCTTTTGGCAAAAAATGGACAGAAGCTTAGGCAACAAGCGAAAGAAAATTGCAGAGAATGGGAACACAAAAGGTATTGGCTTTATTACCCAGCTGTACGGCAATTTTGAAGAAAATGAGTTTTGTAAAATCCTACCAAATGAATTCTTTGGTTATTGGAGAATAACGGTAGAACAGCCATTGAAAGAAAACGGAAAAGTGGTAAAAAGCAAAGGACAACCCAAGCCTGATACTTCTTTGAGGGACTATGAAAACATCCCTTACTTAAAAAAGGATGCTGACGGAAATCTTGTGCCGCAAACAATTGACGAATACTTTAAAGAAGAAGTGACACCTCACTTGCCTGAAGCATGGATTGACCACAACAAAACCAAGGTTGGGTACGAAATCAATTTCACCAAATATTTCTATGAGTTTAAACCATTGCGACCATTGGCAAATATCAAAGCCGACATTTTAGCTTTGGAAGAAAAGTCATTTGAGAGTGAAAAATCTGTTTTAAACTAAAATCTAAAAAAGAATGCTAAGCGCCAATAAAGAAAAGCTACAATCATTTTTAATGGGTAGCAATCAATTTGTAATCCCATTTTTCCAGAGATCATATGTCTGGAAAGTTGATAGCTGGAGCGAACTTTGGGACAATATCCAAGAGGAGCTCAGCGAGATAAAGGCTGGAAACAATTCAAGTGAACATTTTATAGGTACGGTAATCATTAAGCAAAAAGAGTCTGATAGAGTCGGGTCGTTGCAATATGATTTAATTGATGGCCAGCAAAGGCTCACTACAATTTGCTTATTGCTACGTGCCTTTTATGATGTGGCAAGTGATTCCAATCTAAAAAACTGGATTAAGACTTTGTTGGTCTTTACTGATTCTTATGGACAGGAAAACATTCGTATCTCTCATAGTAAAGTCGATAGGGAATATTTCCAAGAGATCATCCTTAATGGCGACAGTAATTCTGAGCTTTGGGATGAATTCAAAGACCTGAGTTTGCAGGACATTGAAAAGAAACTAGATCTCTATAATCAAGTTAAAGGAGGATATCTCTATTTCAGAAAAAGAATTGAAAACGAAGCTCAGCAGGACTCGATAAGACAATATATTACAATCATTTTGGAAAAATTGCCTGTCATTCACATGGCACTTTCTAAGGATGATGATGTTCAGCAGATTTTCGACACAATCAATTCTCTGGGTGTAAAACTCACAACTGCTGAATTGTTAAAGAATTTTCTCTATTCCAATAAGGCTGTAATCAATTTGTATGGTGAATGCTGGCATTCTGTCTTTGAAGTGGATGAAGATGCCATAGACTTTTGGAATCGAGATAGAACCTCAGGCCGGGTGCGAAGAACTACTGTAGAGCTATTTCTATACAGCTATTTAGTGATTCTCAAAGAATCCAATGTTAAAATGGAAACACTCTTTAAAGAATTTAAAATCCATTTAAAAAATAAGTCAGAAAAAGAACTAGAATCTTTTGCAAAAGAGCTAAAATCCTTTGCCCTCGTTTATCAAGAATTGCCAGATGGTGAAAACCTTTCTGAAATAAGCTTTGTGGAGCACGATAAGCGATTTTTTCATGTGATCAGAGAATTTGAAATAACCACAATCTTCCCGTTGATACTCTACATATTTAAAAAGGTCTCCGACCCTGCCGAAAGGGTTAAGATTCTCAATGCTCTAGAATCATACCTTACAAGAAGAACAGTTTGCAAACTCACTACAAAAAACTACAATAATCTCTTTCTTTCGCTTTTGGGTGAGGTGAAGAAAATGGACACCATAAATGGTGAAAACATCAAAAGTGAACTGCTAAAATACACAGAAGTCACGAACAGGTTTCCTGATGATGATGAATTCAAAAGCGCATTTGCCACCGCTACATTAGTAAATAAATATAGTCGCGAGGTTTTATTCTGTATTGCCCTTTATCAGCTGAATAATGACTTCACCGATAATCCAAAACTCAACCTGTGGGGTTTCAGTGTAGAGCACATGATGCCTAAAAAATGGCGAAATCATTGGCACAATTTACCTGATGGAGTAGATGATTCATTGCGTGATTATAAACTGCTGACTTTAGGAAATCTCACACTTGTAAAAGGAAAACTTAACAGCTCAATGAGAGATTCTAATTGGGTAAATAAGAAGGAAGCCTTGAGGAAATTTTCGACCCTGAGACAAACAACCGATTATACTAGTAAAGACGATTGGAATGAATCAGAAATGAATTCACGTGCAGAGTCCTTATATAATTCAGCCATTCAAATCTGGAAACGATGAAAAAATACGAAACCTATAAAGACAGTGGCATTGATTGGATTGGTGAGATTCCGAGTCATTGGGAGGTGAAAAGGTTTGGGCATCTTTTTTCTTTTTCAAGAGGACTAGGAATAACAAAGCAAGACTTAAAGGATGAGGGAATACAATGTATAAACTATGGTGAAATTCATTCAAAATTTGGTTTTTCAGTAAATCCTGAAATTCATCGGCTTAAGTGTGTTGAAGAAGAATATTTGGTCACAGCAGATAAATCTTTACTTAAAAGAGGTGATTTTGTATTTGCTGATACATCCGAAGATATTGAAGGCTCAGGAAATTTCACTGTTCTTGATAGTGATATCCCAACCTTCGCTGGTTATCATACTGTAATAGCCCGACATGAGAATGGAAACCACTACAAATATTTGGCATATTCTTTTGATTCCTTAGAGTTTAGAAACCAAATCAGAAGTGCTGTTTCAGGGATTAAAGTTTTCAGCATTACAAACGCAATCCTTAAAAGTTCCAAGGTACAGTTACCATCTTATCCTGAACAAACCGCCATCGCCACCTACCTCGACCGCAAAACAGCCGAGATAGACGAACTGATAGCCGACAAAAAGTGCCTGCTCGAACTCTACGAAGAAGAAAAAACCGCCATCATCAACCTAGCCGTTACCAAAGGCATCCACACTGATGCACTTATGAAAGACAGTGGCATTGAATGGCTGGGGCAGATTCCGGAGCATTGGGAAGTGAAGAAAGTAAAACACGTTTTGAAATCGTTGAATAGTATTAGAGTTCCCCTAAGTGCTGAAGAGCGTGGTAAAATGGCAGTTCGTGAATATGATTATTATGGAGCTTCGGGCATTATTGATAAAGTTGAAGATTATCTATTTGAAGAATCTTTATTGCTCATTGGGGAAGATGGAGCAAATCTTGTAACAAGAAGTGCAAGGCTATCATTCATAGCAAGAGGAAAGTATTGGGTTAATAACCATGCTCATATTCTAAAGCCAAAATTCGGAGTAATCGAATATTACTGCGAATTGATGGAATTATGTGATTATTCTATTTGGATATCAGGTTCAGCTCAACCAAAATTAACTTCCGAGAATTTGATGAATATTAAAATTGTTATTCCTCCACTTAAAGAGCAAGAAGAAATAATCAATCACTTAGAAACGGTATGTTCATTAATTGATACACAAAAAGCCAAGACCGAAAAACTGATTGATTTATTAACCGAATACCGCACGGCATTGATAAGCGAGGTGGTAACGGGAAAAATAAAAGTAATTGAATGACTATGACACTTTGCACCGCATACATACGCCAAGCCAACGATACCGAAGAATTGGTATTTGCTACTGATAGTTGCCTAACGGGTGGCGAAAAATGGAAACACGGCATCAAGCTTTTTGAACTGCCAAGAAAAGATTGCTTGCTTTGCTTTGCGGGTGTGACCATGCGGGCTTATCCTTTGGTGTTGAATCTGGTTTCTTCCATTCATTTGGATAAATACCTGCAATCGCCATCCGCAACACTTGAAGAAGTGTTGGAGTTTCTTTCCGAACTCTTTACCAAGTTGGTAAAAACCATAACCGAAGTGGGCAGGGAGCGAATTCATTTAGAACGAGGTTCAGCAGAATTTCTTTTTGGTGGCTGGGATTGGCAAAAAGGAGCAAATGGAGCATTCAGGGTTTGGAAGTTGTACTATTCGGAAGGTGTGGAAGGATTCATCTTTGATGAATTGTCCAATTCAAGCAATCAGACTATCTTTTACACTTTCATGGGCAATGCAGAGTCCTTTGGTGACATTGAAAAAGAAGCCAAAGATCGTTTCAAAAAATTGCTTTCTGACGAAGATAAAATCGGTTCAAAATTAGACATGGAGCCGCTTCGCATTTTATGCGGAATTTCGCTTGATAAATCCATCAGGGAAGTTGATGGCAGTTTACAAATAGCCAAAGTTTACAAATCCAACCGCACGGAGTTTTTTGGTATTTATTGGGAGTCAAGCATAGGTAAACCATGCTTTCAAGGCAGAGAATACAACGAAATCAATAAACCTTTGGTACGTTATTTCAATCCTGACACTTTTGAAATCATTGAATCGGACCTACCCATTAAATTATACAACATCACTGAGAAGATTTATCAAGATAATTTTGATTTTGTACAATCATGCTTTGATGAAACAGGTTTTCTAAAGGACGGATTATCCGAAAAAATAAAGCATGAATTAAGACTAATATTTAAAGATATTGCCTACAGACAGTTCCTTATCAATCAAGAAGCGGGACAAGAGCAACTTGAAAAAAATGAAGAAGCATGAACATAACCACCGAAAATACATTTGAAACAGCTTTGGTGCAGTCGCTTGTTGAACAAGGCGGTTATACAGAAGGCAATGCACCCGATTACAGCCCTGAATTGGGCATGTTTAAATACGAGGTAATTAAATTTTTACAGGAATCACAACCCAAACGATGGGAAAAGATTTCTGCCATTCACGGAGCAGATGCAGACAATCGGGTCATACAAAGGCTTTACAAAGAATTGGATTTAAGAGGAAGTTTAGATGTACTTCGGAACGGTTTTGTAGATTATGGAGTACGTTTTCAAATGGCATATTTTCAACCCGCTTCGGGTCTTAATCCTGATGCTGTGGATTTGTACAACAAAAACAATCTGAAAGTTTACCGACAAATTTATTACAGCACCAAGGTTAAAAATTCCGTTGATGTATTGCTTTCGCTCAATGGTATTCCTGTAGCCACTTTAGAACTTAAAAATCAGTTCACAGGGCAGAATGTTGGCAATGCCTTAAAGCAATACAGCACAACAAGAGATAACAGAGAAATACTTTTTGCATTTAAGAAACGGGCTTTGGTTCACTTTGCAGTTGACCAAGATGAGGTGTTTATGACCACCAAATTAGATGGCAGTAAAACCTATTGGTTGCCATTCAATAAAGGAGCGAACAACGGCAAAGGCAATCCGCAAAATACAGAAGGCTACCGAACCGCTTACCTTTGGGAAAACATTTTGCAAAAAGATAGTTGGATGGAAATCATTCAAGGCTTTGTGCATTTACAAACCGAAGAAATTGAAGTAGAAGGGAGAATCTATAAAAAAGAGAAATTGATCTTTCCAAGATACCATCAATTAGATGCAGTAAGGAGCATTGGCGAAAATGTTTTGAATGTTGGTATTGGTAAAAATTATTTGATACAACATTCCGCAGGTTCGGGTAAGAGTAATTCCATTGCTTGGTTGGCTTATCGCTTATCGAGTTTGCACAATGCAACAGATGAACGCATTTTTGATTCTGTAATCGTAGTAACTGATCGAAAAGTCCTTGACCAACAGTTACAAAATACCATTTATCAATTTGAACATAAAACAGGCGTAGTTCAAAAAATAGACAAAGACAGTACGCAATTGGCAGCTGCGTTAGGCTATGGTACAAATATCATTATCACCACGTTACAGAAATTCCCTTTTGTGGTGGATAAAGTGGGAGAACTGCCTGATAGAAAATATGCCGTTATAATAGATGAAGCCCACAGCTCCCAAGGTGGCGAAGCAAGTAAAAAATTAAAAGAAGTGTTGGCTTCAAAATCATTGGAGGAAGCAGTAAAGGACGACACAAACGATTATACTGGTGATGATTTTATTCGAGAAGAAATAGAACGTTCGGCAGCAGCAAGAGGTCAGCAACCCAATATTTCATTTTTTGCATTTACCGCTACACCAAAATATAAAACCTTACAAGTTTTTGGAGATAAAGATTCAGAAGATAAACCCAAACCTTTCCACTTGTATTCCATGCGTCAAGCCATTGAGGAAGGTTTTATTTTGGATGTGTTGCAGAATTACACCACCTATGAACTGTACTTCAAACTTACCAAAGCAATTGAAGAAGACCCAAATCTGAACAAGAAAAAAGCAGCCAAAGCAATTGGAAAATATGTTTCCCTGCATCCGCACAACTTGGCACAGAAAACAGAAATTATCATTGAGCATTTCAGGAATATAGTTGCCAAAAAAATAGGGGGCAAAGCTAAAGCCATGTTGGTATGCGGTTCAAGATTACATGCCAAACGCTATTTTGAGGAAGTCGGTAGATATATAAAAGTCAAAGGCTATGGAAATGAAATTAAAATATTGGTTGCTTTTTCTGGTAAAGTGATTGACGACAATGCCCCTGATGGTGTTTCAGAACCTGAAATGACAGGTTATAGCGAAAAAGAATTACCAGGCATTTTTGAAAGAGACGAATACAAAATCTTAATTGTAGCTGATAAATACCAAACAGGTTTTGACCAACCTTTGCTGCATACCATGTATGTAGATAAAAAGCTTTCGGGTGTAAAAGCAGTTCAGACCTTATCTCGTCTCAACAGAATGCACCCCGGCAAGGAAGACACCTTTGTTTTGGATTTTGCCAATGACAGACAAACCATTTTAGATTCTTTTCAACCTTACTATGAAGTTACATCCGTAACAGAAGAAACGGACATCAATCATTTGTATGACCTGAAAGCAAGATTAGATGAATTTCAAGTTTATTGGACACAGGAAATTGAAGCTTTTGCCAATGTATATTTCGACCCAAAGACAAAACTGAACAACCCGAAACAGCAAAAACATCTATACGCTTTTACAGACCCTGCTGTGGATAGATTCAAAGCCATTGCAGAGGAAGAAAAACAAGACGAGTTCAAAAAGGGCTTACGTTCTTGGACTAATCTGTATGCTTTTCTTTCTCAAATCATGCCTTTTATTGATTCGGAATTTGAAAAATTCTATGCGTATGCCAGACTGCTGCAAACAAGACTACCGAAAAGAGAACTTTCCGAATCCTTGCATTTAGATGATGAAGTGGCTTTGGAATATTACCGATTGCAGAAGATAAAAGAAGGCTCAATCGAATTACAAAAAGGAGAAGAAGGAGAATTGAGCGGAACATCAGAAGCAGGTCTAAAGAGAGAAAAAGAAGAAGCAGCTTTACTTTCGGAAATCATAAACGTATTAAATGACCGCTTCGGGACAGAGTTTGAGGAAGCCGACAAACTATTCTTTGACCAAATAGAAGCCGAATTGATGGAGGATGAAACCTTGCAGACACAAGCAAGAGTGAATAAAATCGACACTTTCAAATTTGCTTTCAATGACAAGTTCATTGACAAACTCATTGGACGCATGGACCAAAACCAAGAAATCTTTGAAAAGATACTGGAGGACAAAGTGTTTGGCGACTTAGTAAAAGAATTGATGATGAAGAAGGTTTATAAAAAACTGAACGAATGATGCCAACGCTCAACAGCCACACACATTGTCAAGCCGCACATGCCAACGCTCAAACCAAAGCTTGGTAAAGAGTGTGTCTGCCCCAACGCTCTACAAAATCGACCGAGAAACGAGCGGACGAAAAAGAAGCACGATTGCCTAATCGAGTAGACGGCCTCACCGGATTTTTCACCGATGAGGTGCGCCTCTCACACCACGTAGCGTACGGGTCTCGTACTACGCGGTTCGCTGAGCATAATGCAACCGCTCTTTACACCAAT